>Ga0075289_1000054_pt1 | contig 12775 bp, 12 predicted proteins | sample SF_Rice_20C_80N__4_FD_69764 | JGI IMG/M metagenome (GOLD analysis project Ga0075289, IMG submission 69764) | Rice paddy soil microbial communities from Twitchell Island, California, USA - SF_Rice_20C_80N_103 | ecosystem: Environmental > Terrestrial > Soil > Paddy field/soil | place: USA... | reverse complement strand
GATATGGTCGGGAGTACTAATGATCTCCCGCTGTTAAGATCAGCATGGGTTGTGCCAAGCACGCGACAACCAATTATTTAACAAATTCCTGTGCCTCGATTGCTCGCCGCATGATTCTTTCCCATCCTTGCGAAAGCCGGTTCGGTTTTCCGCAGCGCTAGGAAAAAGAGCCGTTGTGCTGTGCGAATTCCCGCAGTTTAACGTAGCTGCGCTCGCGGCATGTTTCTTGCGCTAATTTTGGATCTAAAAGACAGGCATCGCGCAGGAGGTTTGTATGGGCAAAATAAAAAAAATATTAGCGCCGACCGATTTTTCCGAATTGTCGAAGAACGGCATCCGCTACGCTTTGGAAGCGGCACGGGATGTGAGCGCTGAGGTGGTCGTTTATCACGTGATTGATTTTGGCGGCGACTGGACCAACGTTCGAGCGGCCAATCCGCCATACCGTGACATGCTGGAGAACAGCCGGCAGGTACTGGATCGGTTTCTCGCCAGCCATTTCGCCGACTGCATCGATTTGGTCGAAGTGCGCCAGGTGATTGAATTCGGCACACCGCATAAGAACATCGTCGAGATCGCTGCGACCGAAGGCGTGGACCTGATCGTGATGTCGACCCACGGGCGTACCGGGCTTGACCATCTCATTTTGGGCAGCGTGGCTGAAAAAGTTGTGGCCCGCGCGCCTTGCCCGGTGTTGATCGTTCCTCCTCGCGGTCGCGCTGCAACAATGGCTCACGCAGCTTAATTCGCATCGGCTAGCACTTGAATCGGCAGCAAGCCGATTCCAAGCGACTCCGAGCCGGCACGGGTGAGCTGCTAAGGATAGGGCGGTTCGTGGTGAATCGTATCAATCACGAACCGCCATTTTTTTTGACCAACCGACCGGACACTTCACTTAACTTGATCAGGGCAGCTGCGATGATAAACGAGGTGATAAACCGCCGCGACCATGCCGCCACCGCCGGCGATGTTTCCTAATGTCACCGGCACAAGATTCTCAAGCAGGCCACTCCAGCTGACCGCCGTCGCACCGAGAACCGGAAAATGTTGCTGCAACAAAATGCCCAACGGGATGAAATACATGTTGGCAACGCTGTGCTCAAAGCCGGCGGCGACGAATGCGGACACCGGAAAAATGACCGCCAGGATTCGGTCCGTTACACTGCGTCCCGCCAAGGCGAGCCACACCGCAAGACAGACCAGGATGTTGCAGAGTATGGCCCTAAAAAATGCTTCCCAGAAAGGGATCGCAACTTTTGCGGCGGCGATTTTCACGGCGTTAGCGCCGATCGCATTGTCATGCATTTGCCATTGACCGGAGAAATAAACCAGGCAGGCCAAGCCGAGCGCGCCGGCGAAATTGGCCAAATAGATAATCAGCCAATTCCTCAATAGCTCGACACCGGTGATGCGTCTATCCGCCCACGCCATCACCAGGAGATTGTTGCCGGTAAAGAGCTCGGCGCCTGCGACAACGACCAGGATCAAACCCAACGAAAACGCCAGGCCACCGAGCAGCCGACCGGCCGCAAAACCAATGCTCGGGTCACTGGTCACCAAGGTGTAAGAGAGGGATCCGAGACCAATGAATCCGCCGGCGAGCACGCCGAGAGTTAGCTGCGACAAGAGCGGGAGACGCGCCTTTGCCACACCGACGGTTTGGACGCGCTCGGCGATTTCTTTCGGTGAATAAGCATCGAAGCCAAAAACCTCCGCCATACGTAAGCCCCGCGTTTCGTCTGCGCGATTAGAAGAATTTTCTGCGAATCACTTTTGCAGCGTGCCGACATATTCCGCGATGAGCTTCGCTTTCAATAGCGAGGTCAGTTCCGTGTATTTTTCCTTTTCATGTTCCTGGCGGAATACTTCGCCCCAGACCGGCATGTTGCGGGTCCCGTGTGCGCGGACGAGACGACTACCGTCGATCGAGCTCATCACTCGATCCAGCGGGTAGGTCCCTTTGTTCTTGCCCCGCAAAAGCGTTAAATCGGGCACTTTGACTTTCAAATCACGGTTGACCGGGCCGTCGCCTTTGCCCTGGGTACCATGACAGGAGGCGCAATATTTTAGGTACATCTCTTTACCGCCGTTCTCGGCGGCGAAGGACTGCGTAATCGGCGCAATCAGTAAAACAGCTGTGGTGACCCAGGAGAGGACTCTGATCATTATCATTGGCCATCCTTTGAAGATAGTTGGTGAGCGCGGAAACAGTCATCCAATTCAGTCATGAGATAAACGCAAAATAGATGGCTGCGCAAGCCGGCGCAACCACAGCGAAGCAAATTAGCGATTCCCAAAGTCGAGAAATTGAGCGGCCATTCTTTGCGCTTTTGAAAATCTTTCCTTCCGAGCTTTTCAAATTCTGGCCGTATGCCCTTTTGGAAATTGACAAAACACTGCGTCCCACATGCCGGGCTTTGGCATTAAAGCTGCGTCCTTCACCTTTTGCTTGGAGGTGCAGAGGTATGGAAAGTCAAAAGGATCGTTTCGGAGAAACCATGCGATTGGTCGAACGAGCGAAGGAAGACATCTACTTCGCCGAGCGAGATCGTGAGGTTTTGGAAAAGCTGCGCGCGCAGCTCCGCAAAGTTGAGCATACGAAAGCGCAGTCTCAATGCCCAAAGTGCGACGGCAAGCTGGAGAGCTACACCTTTGAGGGGATCGCTCTCGATCGCTGTCATGAATGCGGCGGTGTTTGGTTGGATAAAGGTGAGCTCGAAGCGATCGTGAGGAAAATCAGCCGCGGTCCGCTCGGGGCCTGGTTGGACACATTGACGGCGAAAAGTTAAAGCGAGGAGCGGACTATGCGATCAGCACCGAAAAAATACAACACTTTGTACAAAAAGGGTCATGTCGAAAGGGATATGTACCTGCCGCGGCTGGATCCGAAGGGGGTTATCCAGTGCAGCGGTTGTGGCGCTTTCCACCATCGGCGCCATTGGACTCTGACGCCGCCTGCTGGTTTTAGCAGCCAAATACATCGCCATCTCGTTTTCTGTCCCGCATGCCGGAAGATTCAGGATCGGTTTCCGGGCGGTGAACTCACTCTGCGCGGCGTTGAAGCGGGAAATCGCGGCGAGATTGCCAGGATCCTACTCAATGAAGAGTCCCGAGCGCGTGAGAAAAATCCGCTGGAGCGGATCATGCGCATGGATGCAGCGAATGGCGGTTGGCGGGTCGAGACCACGACCGAGAAGCTGGCGCAGCGGCTAGGACGCTCGATAAAGAAGGCAAGAGGTGGAAAGCTGATTTACAAATGGGGGCACAATAACAAGTTCGTTCGTGTGCTGTGGGAAAAGAGCGCGGCCGGCGGCGCTGAATAGCGGTTTGCGCAAGGACGGAAGAGCCCGGCGCGTTATAGGTTTCCTTGCTTGATTCGTTGCCGGGCGTAACAACTATGAGAAGCCCGTGGAGAAAAAACAACGTCTGGACTTTTCGATTCTGTATTTCTTCGCCGCTCTGGGGTTGATGTTCGCAGCGCAGTATTTCGTCTTCACGCAGACGACCGAACGCCTTTCCTACAGCCAATTTAAGACCCTGATCAAACGTGGCCAGGTAACCGACCTGGTGATCCGAGACAAGGAAATCAGCGGTTCGGTAACCCCTGAGGCAATCAAAGAAGTTCTTACGCCGCAGCGCATCAACGAGCTTGGCGAACGCGCCAAGAAACCGCTGCCGTTTGTGGTAGTGCGAGTGGATGACCCGCGCCTGACCGAGGATCTCGAACGAGCGGGCATTCCGTTCAAAGGAGAGACGAGCAGTGATTGGTTGCCGGTGATTCTCTCTTGGCTGCTGCCGATCATAATTTTCTTTGTATTGTGGAACTTTTTGTCCAATCGCATGGGCGGCGGCAGCGGCGGCTTGATGCAGATCGGCAAGAGCAAGGCGAAGGTTTATATCGAGAAATCGACCGGCGTTACCTTCGCAGATGTCGAAGGCATCGAGGAAGCGGAGGAAGAACTGATCGAAGTCGTAGAGTTCTTGAAGCACCCGGAAAAATATCAAAGGCTCGGCGGCCATCTGCCGAAGGGCGTGCTATTGGTCGGTCCGCCGGGTACCGGCAAGACGCTGCTTGCGCGCGCCGTCGCAGGCGAAGCGGGGGTGCCGTTCTTCAGTATCTCGGGCTCCGACTTCGTCGAGATGTTCGTCGGCGTCGGTGCGGCGCGCGTGCGCGACCTGTTCGCTCAAGCCGCGGCGCAGGCGCCGAGTATAATCTTCATTGACGAGCTTGACGCGCTCGGAAAAGCGCGCGGCATGAACATGCTCACCAGCCATGATGAGCGCGAACAGACTCTCAATCAGTTACTTGCCGAAATGGACGGCTTCGATCCGAACAAAGGCGTAATTATCATGGCGGCGACCAACCGCCCGGAGATTCTCGATCCCGCGCTGCTTCGGCCTGGTCGGTTCGATCGCCAGGTTTTAGTGGATCGGCCGGACGTGAAAGGCAGGGAAAAGATTCTTCAGCTCCACGCCAAGAAGATCAAATTGTCGCCCGCCGTCGAACTCGGCGTGATCGCCGCGAAGACACCGGGATTCGTCGGCGCGGACTTGGCCAATATCGTCAATGAGGCGGCATTGCTCGCGGCGCGGCAGGGCAAGGATGCGGTCGAGATGACGGATTTCGATGAAGCCATCGAGCGGGTGATCGCCGGGTTGCAGAAAAAGAGCCGGATGATGAGTCCAAAAGAGAAGAAGACCATCGCGTACCACGAGTCCGGCCACGCTCTGCTTGCGGAGTTGGTCCCCGGCGCGGACCCGGTCTCGAAGATATCCATCATTCCACGCGGCATGGCGGCGTTGGGGTACACACAGCAAACACCGACGGAGGACCGCTATCTGATGACCCGGTCGGAACTCCTGGCGCGCATTTATGTTCTGCTCGGCGGTCGGGTCGCGGAGGAGATGATCTTCAACGACGTTTCGACCGGGGCGCAAAACGATCTGCAGCGCGCCACGGAAATTGCTCGCACTATGGTCACCCAGTTCGGCATGAGCGACAAGCTCGGGCTCGTGTCTCTCGAAGGACCGCGTACGCCGCTCTTCCTGCCGGTGCCCATACAGAGCGCGAAAGAGTATAGCGAGAATACCGCGTCGTTGATCGACGCGGAAGTGAAAGAGATTCTTACGCACGCGCATGAGAAAGTGAAGGAGATCCTGGCGACCCATCGTTCAGCGCTGGAAGAGCTTGCCCAGCTCCTGTTGAAGAAGGAAGTGGTCGAGCGGCCGGAGTTGCAGACGATTCTCAAGGTAGTGAGCATCGAGCAAGTGAGGGAAAAGAAGAAGGCGAGTGAGGTGGTGGAATCTGAAAATCCCGAATACGTCAAAAAATGACAGCGCTCGATGATCTTGTCGCGCCACCTGCACCACTCTCTTATCGAACGGCATCGGAGATGTTTTCACAAACGCGAAGGCGCTGCGAAAAATTTTCAGGCTTAAGAAAACGCGGGAGGCGAAAGCTGGCCATTGCGTCGTCTCGATGGAGAGTTTTTTCTTTTATATATAAAACTGCACATGGTTGAGCGAGTGAAGCAGCAGAAGACCTGTTTAGATTTAAAACATCTGGCACGACCATTGCTCGAGCAAATCATCATGAAGAACATACTCAACAAGTTGACTCTCGCCAGCTCGATGGTGATTCTGCTCGCAATCTTGCCATCTACACTGATGGCGTACGAGGAAATTGTCGTGAAAGAGGGAGCGACCATTCGCGGAACGGTGAAGGTCGAAGGCAAGCTCCCGGCGCTGGCCCCGCTGCAGATCACCAAATATAAGGAGATCTGCAAGGATGTGCCGAATGAAAGCTTAATTGTCGGCCCGCGACAGGGACTCCGCTACGCGGTGGTAACCCTGGAAGGCATCACAAAGGGAAAAGCAGTGGAGCGCGAAACCATCAACGAGTTGGATAACGTCAAGTGTCGCTTCAGCCCACATGTGCAGGCGGCCAGCGTAGGTCAATTCGTGCTCCTCAGGAACTCCGATCCTATTCTGCATACGGCGCATGCGTCGTTTGCCAACGAACAGCCGCAATTCAATGTCGGGCTTTATCCCGGCCGGATTATTCGGAAGCCGCTGATTGCAGCCGGCCTCGTCAAGATCCGTTGCGAAGTTCATCCCTGGATGTCTGCGTATATTGTCGTTACCGAGCATCCCTATCATTCGATATCGGATATCTACGGCGAGTATGAGCTTAGCGAAGTTCCGCCGGGAATGTATCAATTGAAAGTGTGGCACGAGACTCTGGGGACTCAAGAAAAACGCATTGAGGTAAAGCCGGCCGCGACGCAGCACATCGATTTCACTTTCACACCGTCACCAGGAGTAAAAAAATGAAAAGCTTAATGGTGTGGGTTTTGGGCGCCACGATAGTAGGTTTTCCTTCGGCTCTGATCGCCGCCGACGCGAACGGTGTCGGAATCGTCAAGGGCACCGTTACCATCGGTGGCAAACCGGCGAGTGATGCCGTGGTCTCGATAGAGGGACTTTCGAAGCAACAGATAAAAACCCAGATGTCGCTGCACAAGACGCGCAAAACAGTCATCGATCAACGTAACCTCAAGTTTACTCCCACGGTCGTAGCGATCATGGCAGGCGAGAGTGTTGATTTTCCGAATAACGACAAGTCTTGGCACAATGTCTATTCCAAGGGGGGCGCCAACGATTTCGATCTCGGTCTTTACCCGCCGGGGAAGAGTCGCAGCAAGAAGTTCGATAAACCCGGTGTTTCTCGAGTCCTCTGCAACGCGCACCCTGATATGGAAGCCTATGTCGTAGTCAAAGATCACCCCTTTTATTCGACCACTGATAGCCGGGGCAATTACGAGATCAAGAATGTGCCGTTGGCTAAGGTGCGCGTCCAGATATGGCATCCAGATCTCGACGTCAGAAATGAAACCGTTGAACTCGTTCGCGATGGCGAAGTCTTTGCTCTCAATATCGACCTGAAGAGCCTCAAATAGAAGATGAAAAAAATTGCGCTAGTCATTGTGGCCGTGGCAACTCTCGTTTGGCCCAACCCGAGCTTTGCCCATTGCGACGGCTTGGATGGCCCGGTGGTCAAGGCCGCTCAGCGTGCTTTGGAGTCGGGTGAGCTCAATTTCGTTTTGATCTGGGTCGCGCAGAGCGATGAAGCCGAGATCAAAAGTCTGTTCGAGAAAACACTGGCGGTGCGGCAGTTGAACGCTCAAGCGAGGGAACTGGCCGACATGTATTTTTTCGAGACTCTGGTGCGAATCCATCGCGCCGGTGAAGGAGCGCCCTACACGGGCCTCAAGCCGGCGGGACGCGATCTCGGTCCGGCGATTCCGGCTGCGGACAAGGCTCTGGAGACGCGTTCCTTGGAGGAGCTTTTGAGCATCCTCACGGAGACAATGACCAGGGGCGTCACCGATCGATTCAAAGAAGTCGTTGCCAAGGACAACTTCAGCAGCGATGATATTGAAGGCGGACGGCGCTATGTGAAAGCCTATGTCGAGTTTCTCGATTATGTCGAGACGCTATACGATACCGCCGGCAATCGCGGGGAAACTCTACATCCGGAGCCTTGAGCGCGCGTAAGCGTCACAGCTGGCAGCGATGCACGAAATCAGCGGCCGCAGCCAAGAAGGAAAAAGCTGGCGGAGCGTGCGGGTTTGCCGAAAAAGTCGATGTTACGCCAGAACCGAGGAAGAGATCTTTATTTTGCCGCAATTGGTGTGACTGCATTTAGCTCAAACTGTAGTCTAAATAGCCGCTGCGAGCATCGCGGCGGCCGATAGGAAATCATGGCTGGGAAGATCTACCGCTATCTTGCCGACGATCATCAGCGCCTCGATGATTTGCTCGAGCGTGCCGTGTCCGATCCGCAAAATATCGATATGTCCGCTTACGCGCAGTTCCGCTCGGGTTTGCTGAAGCACATCGGCATGGAGGAAAAGATACTTTTCCCCGCGGCACGGCGGATTCGCGTCGGCGAGCCGCTTCCCGTTGCGGCGAAGCTGCGCCTCGATCACGGCGCGTTGACGGCGCTGCTCGTGCCGTCGCCCACGCCCCGGGTGATCGCTGCCCTGCGCGCCATTCTCACGCTCCACAACCCGATCGAAGAAGACCCAGGAGGCGTCTACGAGACGTGTGAAAAGCTGGCTGGAGCCGAAGTCGATGAGATTTTGCGACAGTTGCAGGAGGCGCCTGAGGTAAGAGTCTTGCCGCACGTCGACAATCCGTTTGTAATGGAAGCCACCCGCCGGGCGTTGGCGAGAGCGGGCTACGATCTGCCGATATGAGTTAACTCTATCCCGCTGCTCGATATCGATCCGCTGGACTGCTTAATGGGATGGCAGCCGATCCGAATGAGCGCGGAGAAAATCGCAGACGACATGAGTGAGATCGGGGTGACTGATCTCTTCCAAATCGTAGTGCACGCGGCAGTACGGCTTGGCAATCGGGATCAAACGCGCAAGATCCACGGGTGTGGCTATCACGATAGTATCGCAATCGACCGCCGCGATCGTCGCGGCGAGATCGTCGAGCTGTGATTGAGAATAACCCATCGCAGGCAGTGCGGGCCCAAGCTTCGGGTAATGGTCAAAAACTCCCACCAGGCTGCCGCGCGCTGCCGGCTTCGGATCGACAACTTGCGCCGCGCCATATCGGTGCGCCGCAATACCTCCCGAGCCGTAGGCCATTTCTCCGTGAGTCAACGTCGGGCCGTCCTCGATTAGCAGTACGCGCTTGCCGCTGATCAAATCGGGTCGATCGACTTTGACGGTCGAGCGCGCTTGAATCAGCGTCGCGCGCGGATTGATCGCAGCGACATTGGCGAGGACCTCTTGCACCCCGCTGATCGGCGCCGAGTCGAGCTTGTTAATCACCAGAACCTGCGCGCGACGCAGGTTGGTTTCGCCGGGATGATAGAGCAACTCATGCCCGGCGCGATGCGGATCGAGCAAAACAATTTCCAGATCGGACCGGAAAAACGGCCAGTCGTTGTTGCCGCCGTCCCAAAGGATTACGTCCGCTTCTCGCTCCGCTTCCGCAAGCACCCGAGCGTAATCGACGCCGGCATAGACAACGACGCCGTTTCTGATGTGCTGCTCGTATTCCTCGCGCTCTTCGACCGTGCAATGCGCCGCGTCGCAGTCTTCGAAGGTGGCGAAGCGTTGCATGGCTTGAGCGCTCAAATCGCCGTAAGGCATGGGATGGCGCACAACGACGGGACGCATTTGAACTGCCTTCAATAATCCGGCTATGCGACGGACAACGGAATCCTTGCCGCAGCCGGTGCGTACCGCGCAGACCGAGATCACGAGTCGCGACGACGAGAGAGAGCTCCGGTCCGGTCCGATCAGCTGAAAATCCGCGCCACAGGCCAATGCGCGAGAAGCAAGATGCATCAGGTTAATATGAGAGACATCGCTGTAGGCAAACACGACTCGTTGGATCGATTCTTTACGTATCACTTTTTCGAGGTCGTCTTCCGGAAAAATCGGAATTCCATTAGGGTAGATCGATCCGCTCAGGGAGGCTGGATAGCGGCGTGATTCTATTCCAGGTATCTGCGCCGCGGTGAACGCCACGACCTCGTAATTTGGAGCGTCCCGAAAGCAGAGGTTAAAAGTATGGAAGTCTCTTCCGGCGGCGCCCAGTATCAGCACTCGCTTGCGCCGCGACGGGGTCATTTTCTCTTTCATGGCCATGCTAGCCTCCGGAACAGAGCTAAGTAAACATCTGAAAATCGAGCAAGATGCATGCCTCCACTCGTTCTTCAACCACCGGTCGGCTGCCTCGCAACTTCCGAGGGTCTCAATTGCTGATTCCTACCGGTGCGAACGAGCCTTGCAGAAATTCGCACCGATGCAAGAATAGCACAGGTTATGATTGGCGCAGCGTCTGGCACACACTGTGCGATGTACCGGAGCAAAGTGAAAACAGCAATGAGCAAGCCGCGTGAATTGAAATTACCGAACCTCAATTCGCGCCACCATCGCGCTGGCGATGATGGTTGTCTGGAGTGTCGAGCGCAACGCCTCGAGTAAGATTTGACAATGGCGAATTTAAACAACCGAGCTTCCATCGCATATTTTTCCATGGAGATCGGTCTGTTGACCGATGTGCCGACGTACAGCGGCGGCCTCGGCGTGCTCGCCGGCGATACCATTCGTGCCGCGGCGGACCTCAAGGTGCCGATGGTTGCGGTAACCTTGCTTCATCGCAAGGGCTATTTTTATCAGCGGCTCGACAGCGCCGGGCGGCAGATCGAAGAGCCGGTGGATTGGGCGGTAAATGATTATCTTACGGAAATGCCGCCGCGGATTTCGGTGACTATCGAGGGCCGTGCAGTAGCTCTCCGAGCCTGGAAGTACGACGTAGCCGGGCCGGCGGATTTTTCCGTGCCGGTTTATTTTCTCGACACCGATCTGCCGGAGAATTCCGAGTGGGATCGCACCCTGACGCACTATCTTTATGGCGGCGATCTGCACTACCGGCTCTGCCAGGAAGTCGTCCTCGGTATCGGCGGCGTGCGCGTGCTGCGCGCGGTGGGACATCGTGACATCACCCGCTACCACATGAACGAAGGCCACTCGAGCCTGCTTGCGCTCGAGTTGTTGGATGAAGAGGCTCAACGCGCCGGACGGCCGTCGCCGAACCGCGATGACATCCAAACGGTCCGCGAAAAATGCGTGTTTACGACGCACACGCCGGTGGCCGCCGGTCACGACCAGTTCCCGATCACGCTGGTGAATCAGATTCTCGGCAGACACGAAGTCGAAGAGATGAAAGATGTCTTTTGCTGCGGCGATCTCTTGAACCTGACTTTTTTGGCGCTCAACTTGAGCCATTATGTGAACGGAGTCGCCAAAAAGCACGGCGAGATTACCCGCCTCATGTTTGCCGGCTACAACATCGACGCGATCACCAACGGCGTACACGCGGCCACCTGGGTATCCGCGCCCTTTGCCGAGCTTTACGATCGCTACATCCCCGGCTGGCGCCAGGACAACTGTAGCTTGCGCTATGGCTTGAGCATCTCCAAGCAAGAGATTTGGCAAGCGCACAGGGCGGCAAAGAAGGCGTTGCTCCAGTTCGTTAACCGCGAATTGAACTCCGGCATGGACGTCGATGTGTTCACGGTGGGGTTTGCCCGGCGCGCTGCCGCTTATAAGCGGATGGATCTATTTTTCTCGGACATCCAACGGCTCAAAGGCATTGTCGATCGATGCGGCGGACTGCAGATCGTTTATGCCGGCAAAGCCCATCCGAAGGATGAATCCGGCAAAGAAGAAATCCAGAAAGTCTACCGCGCCCGGGATCAACTGCGCGACAAAATCAGGATCGCATATCTGGAAAACTACAGTATGGACATCGGCAAGATGATGACCGCAGGCGTCGATGTCTGGCTAAACACACCCTTGCCGCCCATGGAAGCGTCCGGTACGAGCGGCATGAAAGCGGCGGTGAACGGCGTGCCGAGTCTGAGCGTGCTCGACGGCTGGTGGATCGAGGGTTGCATCGAGGGTGTGACCGGATGGTCGATCGGCCCAGCGGACAGGACAGCAGCCGCGGTTGCGGATCACAGCCAGGATGCTGCTTCGCTTTACGATAAACTGGAGCAGGTCGTCATGCCGCTCTTCTACCATAACCGTGACGACTTTCTCGACGTCATGCGCCACGCGATCGCGCTCAACGGCTCGTTCTTCAACACTCATCGAATGCTGCTGCAGTATGTATTGAAAGCATACTTCTAGAAGGCGACAGCGGCGGTGATACGCAAAAGCAATAATTCCACGGCATCGGTGTCGGCGAATCGCGAATAATTCGGTGGTCGCGTGGCGCTGGCTTGAGCGCCATGCAGAGGGGATCGTGACGGGTGATTCTGTGGCTACAATTTGCAGCACTGACGGGTGTGATCGTTTTCGCGGGCTCAAACCTTTCGAAATATGGCGACGTAATCGCCGAAAAGACCGGCATGGGGAGAACGTGGGTGGGGTTGGTTCTCATGGCTTCAGTGACGTCGCTGCCGGAACTGATCACCGGTATCAGTTCAGTCGCCATATTTGATCTGCCGAATATCGCCATTGGCGATGTCTTTGGAAGTTGTATGTTTAATTTACTGATCCTCGCAGGCCTTGACGCGCTGAGCGGCTCGATTCCGATCTCCGCTCGGGTGCATCAGGGGCATGTTCTTACCGGCAGTTTTGCTGTCCTGCTGCTTGGCATCGCGGCTATTAGTGTGACTGCTGGGGGTCACCTACCCGCCATTGGCTGGATCGGCGCCGAAACTATCGTTTTCTTTGCTGTCTATGCCATTGCCATGCGGACGCTTTTCCTTTTTGAAAAAAAGCGTATCGCTGCATTCGTGCACCAAGTAACCGAAGATTCGCGTTATAGTTCGATCTCCTTGCGGCGAGCCTATCTCCGTTATGCGTGCAATGCGGCACTCGTGGTCGGCGCCGCCACTTACCTTCCGTATGTCGGCGATCAGATCGCGCAAGCGACAGGTTTGGGACGAACCTTCGTCGGCAGTATTTTCGTCGCCGTAACGACCTCCCTCCCCGAGCTCGTGGTGTCGATCACCGCGCTCAGACTTGGCGCTGCTGATTTAGTTTTCGGCAACCTTCTTGGCAGCAACCTTTTTAACATAGCGATTTTGGCAGTGGATGATCTCCTCTATTTCAAAGCGCCGCTGCTCACCACCGCCGCGCCAGGCCATATCGTAACCGTAAACGCCGCGATCACGATGACGGCGATTGCCTTGATTGGTCTGACCTATCAGGCTGGCAAAAAACGCTTTCTTTTT
>Ga0075289_1000053_pt1 | contig 12933 bp, 12 predicted proteins | sample SF_Rice_20C_80N__4_FD_69764 | JGI IMG/M metagenome (GOLD analysis project Ga0075289, IMG submission 69764) | Rice paddy soil microbial communities from Twitchell Island, California, USA - SF_Rice_20C_80N_103 | ecosystem: Environmental > Terrestrial > Soil > Paddy field/soil | place: USA... | reverse complement strand
AATAACGCCGGCATATCGGGCTTGAGCATGATGAGTGACGCCGACGACGGTAAATGGTACGACATCATGGATACGAATCTAAACGGCTTATACCTTGTCAGCAAAATTGCGCTGAAGAAGATGCCGGATCATGCGGGCGGCCGAATCATCAATATTTCATCGGTCCTGGGAAAATTCGGCGTGCCGGGTTATACGGCTTACTGCACGACCAAGCATGGCATGATCGGCTTTACCCGGGCACTCGCTTTGGAAGTCGTCGGCCGCGGCATCACCGTCAATGCCATTTGCCCCGGTTGGGTGGACACCGAAATGGCAACTATTGGGATCCGTGAAACCGCAGCGCAGCTCGGCATCACGCCGGAGGAATTTAAGGCGCAGGCAACCGCGGCAGTGCCGATCAAACGTTTTCTTGACGCCGCCGAAGTCGCAGAGTTTGTTTGCTACGTCGCCTCCGATGCGGCGCGCGGGATCACCGGCCAGGCGATGAACATCTGCGGCGGGCAGACGATGATTTAAGCGGCGGTCTCTGTTCACGGGTATTATTGGGCTTTCCCATGCAGTTCGCGTCGTAGATTTCTCACTTCCGACTTCCGCGAGCGTATCGCAATGCGCGGAACCACTTGATGAGTGTAACACTCAACAAAGGTCGTGTTATCCTAAAGCAAGGGAGATTATCAAAATGACAGTGCGACACCGCCGCTTTCACTGGTGGTCTTTGTGACCGGCGATTCCGTCATCGTTCGTAATCCCGCAACACTCGAAAACATTGCCGAGCTCAGGGTTGCCACGGCAAATGAAGTAAAACAGGCGGTGGAGCGCGCGCGCAAGGCGCAGGCAATCTGGAATCGAACGAGTTCAGCCGAACGCTCGCGTTTGTTTTACCGATTGCGCGACCTGCTTCTCGATGACGCCGACAAATTGGCAGATATACTTACTGCTGAAACCGGACGTCCGCGAGCCGAGGTGTATGGCAACGAAATATTTTATCTCTGCAATGCGATTGGGTTATGGGCTAAAAAAGGGGCCATTTTTCTTAAGCCGGAAAAAATCCGCCCGCACTTTCCTCTGCTCAAAGTCAAACGAGTAACATCGACGTACACGCCGCGCGGAGTCATCGGCATCGTTAGCCCGTGGAATTTTCCTTTGATCATGACCCTCGGCGAGGCGTTACCCGCATTGCTCGCCGGCAATGCGGTCGTCGTCAAGCCGTCCGAGCTGACGCCCCTTTCGGCGCTCTTTGGCGCGGAAATCGTAGCCAAAGCCGGATTTCCGGAAAATCTCTTTCAGGTGGTTGTCGGTTATGGCCCCACCGGCGAAGCCTTAGTCGATCACGCGGACATGATTGCGTTCACCGGCGGCGTGGAGACGGGGAAGCGCGTCATGCGCCGGGCAGCGGAGCGATTGATTCCGGTCTCTCTTGAGCTCGGCGGCAAAGACCCGATGATCATTTTAAAAGACGCCGACCTCGATCGCGCCGCGGGCGCCTGTGTTTGGGGCGCCTTGATGAACAGCGGTCAAACCTGCACGTCCATCGAGCGCGTCTATGTAGAGGCGCCGGTTTTCCAACCTTTCATTGACAAAGTCGTCGCACGGGTCCGTTCAATCCGCCAAGGCGCCAGCGGAGACGAAGTGGACATCGGCTGCATGACGTCCGAAGAGCAATTGAGAAAAGTCGCCGCTCAGGTCGACGCTGCGCTTGCACGGGGCGCCAAGGCGCTCACCGGAGGCCGGCGCAATCCCGATTTACCGGGCTATTATTACGAACCGACCGTCCTTATCGACGTCGATCATACGATGAGCGTCATGACTGAAGAAACCTTTGGTCCGGTCATCCCACTGGTCAAGGTCGGCGATGCCGCCGAAGCCCTGCGCATGGCCAACGATTCGCGCTACGGCCTAAGCGGCAGCGTCTTTAGCGGTGACCGGGGGAAGGCGCAAGGCTTAGCGGAGGAAATGCAGAGCGGTTCGGTATGCATCAATGATACCCTTCTGCCGTTCATTGTCGCCGACGCTCCCATGGGGGGCCGCAAAGACAGCGGCTTTGGTTATCGGCACGGCGCCGAAGGCATCCGCAAGTTCTGCCAGCAAAAAACCATCGTCACGGACAGATTCGGACTCAAAGAAGAATTTTCGTGGTACCCGGCCGGCGCCAAGAAAGGTCGGCAAGTGCGCCATCTTCTCAATCTGCTTTGTCACTCGGGCTGGCGTCATAAGCTGCACGCGATGAAAGGGCTCATCAAAGGCTGAGATCCCTTGCACTCCACAGGTCTTTCTACTAATTAGAAACGATGCCGTTTCCACTTAAAACTTCAGAGGAGAATTTTCATGGCTAAAGATTTGCCGGGCTTCATCGCCCAGGAGGGGGCGAAAAGAGAAGGCTCCGTCATCCGGGAAAAAAATTTCATCGACGCCAACAATTACGAGACCGTCGCTTATCTGAAGCACCTCGACGTGCGCAACGAGCCGAAAATGGTGCTGTTTGAAAACGTGCCCGCGCTCAACGGTAAAAAGTCTGAATTCCCGATGTTCTACAACCCCTGGGTGACACGCCAGTACGTCGCCGACTCGCTCGACATCGGCGACATCAAATCGCCGCTGGAAGTCAGCCTGGAAGTCGCCAAGTTGGAACAACAAAAAGGCAGCGTTGAAGTCATCGCGGCCGAAAAAGCACCAGTCAAAGAAGTAGTTCTCACCGGCGATAAAGCCGATCTCCGGATCCTTCCCATGCCCATGCATCAGAAAGGCGACGCCGGTCCCTATCACACCATGACCTGCGCCATGAGAGGACTGGATGCCGACTTCTACGACATTACGTTCACCAAGAACAAATTTCATGACCCCAAGCACATGAGCTTCTCGGCGCACAAGCACCATCACTTGGAAGCGATGGCGTGTGACTACGAAGGCAAAAACCTGCGCGCGCCGGTCGTCGTCATTTTAGGACACCATCCGGCCTTCTATCTATCGTCCTGCGCGATGACCCCCATGGGAAACAACGACTATCTCACCGCATCCGCCTTCTTGAAAGAACCGCTGCGGCTCACCCCATCAACGACCTGGGGCGACAAATTCATGGTCCCCGCCGACGCCGAGGTGATTATCGAAGGAGAGATACTCCCCGGCGTGAGGCAATCGCAAAATCCCTTCGGTGAAATTCTCGGCTACGCTCAGCCAAAAATGGACGTGCCGGTCATCGAAGTCACCGCGATCACGCATCGCCGCGGCGGCATCGTCGAAGATTTCTGGCCCGGCCACATGGACCACTGGAATCTCGGCAGCATTCCGAAAGAAGGCAGCACTTACAACGTCATCAAGAAAAACGTTCCCGGCATCAAAGCGATTCATCTCCCCGCCTCGGGCTGCGGCCGGTGCATTTGCTACATTTCAATCAAGAAAGAGTTCGAGAACGAGCCCAATAAAGCCGGCATGCAGGCCTTCGTGGAAATGCCGAATCTTAAACTGGCGGTGATCGTCGATGATGACATCGACGTCTTCAACGAGCGCGAGGTGATGTGGGCGGTCGCCACGCGCGTCCACTGGGACAAGGACATCGAAATCATCCGCGAAGTGCAGAGTTTTCGCGGCTGGTTGGGCGACACGGTCGCGATTATCGATGCCACGATTCCGTTGAAATCAAAGTCCGAATGGCCGGTGCGCAACGAGGTCGAGCCCGAAGCATTCGAGCGGGTTGCGAAATTCTTCAAATGAGGGTGTGGAGATGGCGGACCGATTGAAATTCTTCTATAAGGCGACTTGAACGACTTGCCGTAAAGCAAGAAGTTTCTTGCAAGCGAAGAAAATAGATTTTGATGAAAGAGAGTACGGGAAAAACCCGTTCACTGAGAGAGAATTGAGGGAGATCATCGGCGAGGGTCCGATCGAGCCGTTTTTGAATAGCCGAACGCCTCTATACCGAGAAACAAATATGAAGCAGAAGCCGCCTTCCAAAGACGAAGCGATCAAGCTTATGCTCAAGGATCCGAATTTGCTCAAGCGGCCGGTGATCATCAAAGGCAAAAAGAAACTGACCGGCTTTAAAGAAGCCGAATTAAAAAACCTGCTCTGAAGTCTCTTGATTGCGGCGCGTATAAGTCTGCGCGTCCGGAATACCAAAGCCCAATTTAGACTTGATCGACCAAAGGGTTGCCCATGGCTGAAGAAACGTTAGCCGGCTTGAAGCTGTTCAATCGCGGCAAGGTCCGCGATATCTACGATCTGGGCGACAAGCTTTTGCTGGTCGCGAGCGACCGTATCTCCGCTTTCGATGTCATCCTGCCGACGCGGATTCCTGACAAAGGTAAAATTCTGACGGCCCTGTCGGTCTACTGGTTCGAGGTCATAAAAGACATCATCCCGCACCATCTGATCACGACTGACGTGAATAAATTTCCTCCGGCCTGCCAACCTCACAAAGCGGAGCTTGAAGGCCGCACGATGCTGGTTAAGAAGAGCATGCCCGCTCCGGTGGAGTGCATCGTCCGAGGCTATCTAGTCGGTTCGGGGTGGAAAGATTATGAGCAGACCGGGACCGTCTGCGGCATTCCACTTCCGAAGGGGTTGGTGGAAGCCTCCCGTTTGGAAGAACCGATCTTCACTCCTTCCACAAAGGCGCCTGTGGGTGCCCACGACGTGAACATCTCGTTCGACGAAATGATTGGCAAAGTCGGCCGAAAAAGAGCCGAGAAGATGCGCGACGCTACCATCGCGATTTACCGCCGAGCGCGGGAGATCGCAGAGAAAAAAGGCATCATCATCGCCGACACGAAGCTCGAATTCGGCATCGAAGGCGACGAAGTCATTCTTATTGACGAAGTGCTCACTCCCGACTCTTCTCGCTTTTGGCCGGCCGACGGCTATCACCCCGGAAAGACTCCCGACAGCTTCGACAAACAATTCGTGCGCGATTACCTGATCCATTTGCCCTGGGATATGAAATCACCGGCGCCCGCATTGCCGCCCGAGATCGTCAAGAAAACCCAAGAAAAGTATCGAGAAGCGCTCAACCGGCTGACGAGCTGAATCGTACTGCACTCAAGCGCGAGCGCTTTCAATGTAGCGCGCTGCAATGACGGATTATCTTCTGTACCAGTCGAAGCGCCTTTTTTTCGTCGTATTCATGCGGGATATGGATAAACCCGAACGCGATGTCTAAGCCTTCACGTCGGATGTGATCGAGCATCACGTACATCGAAAAGTTGCAGACGTAATCGCCGGCGTTCATCGACGTTTTCCCTTCCTGTCCGAGTTTTAGCTCCAGCGTCGTTTGCAATCGCGCGGCTCCGCTCGATGAAATATCTTTCACTGGACCGCCGGCGCGAGCACGCCGGCAATTAGCCGCCTGCGATTCCACTTCGATGCGCTGACGCGAGCTCTGTCCCAATCCAATAACGATGTCCGGCTGGAATCGTTCGATGGCTTCGACAAACTGCCGCCGATGAAAACGAACGGGAAAGACCCACTTCTTCAATCCCCGCTGTGGCGGTAGTGTTTTGATAATCGTCGCCGTGATGTTATGGCGAAATTGCCGGTAAGGGCCAAACCCGTAGAGAAGAATGCGCCTCGCGTTGTTCATCGATGCGAGATTCGAGCTTAGCGAGAGGACAAATCAGTCGAAAACAAAACTGGCCGCGCGAAGCGGCCAGTTTGATGAGGACTACCGATAGTGGCGTTTATTCTTTCGCCGACGCCCGCATGGCAAGCGTGCCGCTCTCCGGCGAGTTGGCCGGGCTAATCTCCTGGTAGATCTTGCCCCCGGATTTTTTGAACTCTTCCGCTTTCTCTTTCATGCCGGCGTCGATCGCCGCCTGTTCCGCTACGCCGACTTTGGCCGCGTAGTCGCGCACATCCTGGGTGATTTTCATCGAGCAGAAGTGCGGACCGCACATAGAGCAGAAGTGCGCGACTTTGGCGCCCTGTGCCGGTAACGTTTCGTCGTGGAACTCGCGGGCAGTTTCAGGATCCAAGCTGAGATTGAATTGGTCTTCCCATCGGAATTCGAAGCGCGCCTGGCTCAAAGCGTTGTCGCGCATCTGCGCCCCGGGATGCCCTTTGGCCAAATCCGCCGCATGCGCCGCGATCTTGTATGCGATAACGCCATCTTTGACATCTTTTTTGTCGGGCAGCCCCAAGTGCTCCTTGGGGGTTACGTAACAAAGCATCGCCGTGCCGTACCAGCCGATCATCGCCGCGCCGATAGCGCTGGTGATGTGGTCGTAACCCGGCGCAATGTCCGTGGTCAGCGGACCCAACGTGTAGAACGGCGCCTCGTGGCAGACTTCCAATTGCTTCGTCATGTTTTCATGAATGAGATGCATAGGCACGTGGCCGGGCCCCTCGATCATCACCTGGACGTCATGCCTCCAGGCGATCTTGGTGAGCTCGCCCAAAGTTTCGAGTTCGCCGAACTGGGCTTCGTCATTGGCATCCGCGATCGATCCCGGCCGCAACCCGTCCCCCAGCGAAAATGAGACGTCATAGGCCTTCATGATCTCGCAGATTTCTTCGAAATTCGTATAGAGAAAATTTTCTTTATGATGCGCCAGACACCATTTCGCCAGAATCGATCCGCCGCGTGAAACGATGCCGGTTACGCGCTTGGCGGTCAGCGGTACGTAGCGCAGCAAGACACCGGCATGAATCGTGAAATAGGAGACTCCCTGTTCGGCCTGCTCAATCAAGGTGTCGCGAAAAATTTCCCATGTCAGGTCTTCCGCCTTGCCATCGACTTTTTCCAAGGCCTGGTAGATCGGAACCGTCCCGATCGGCACAGGCGAGTTCCGCAAGATCCATTCGCGCGTTTCATGGATATTATCACCGGTGGACAGATCCATGACGGTGTCCGCGCCCCAGCGCGTCGCCCAGATCATCTTTTCGACTTCTTCTTCAATCGACGACGCGACCGCGGAGTTGCCGATATTGGCATTGATCTTGACCAAAAAATTGCGGCCAATGATCATCGGCTCTGCCTCAGGATGATTGATATTCGCCGGAATAATCGCGCGGCCGCGGGCGACTTCATCGCGCACGAACTCCGGCGTCACGAATTTCGGAATCGCCGCGCCAAAGCTATAACCGGCGTGCGTACGGCCGCCGCCATTAGCGCCGTTTTCCATGGCTTGCCGGCGTCCATTGTTTTCCCGGATCGCGATATATTCCATCTCAGGCGTAATGATGCCCTTTTTCGCGTAATGCATCTGGCTGACATTACAGCCCGCCTTCGCGCGCAGAATCGGGCGCCGCGCGGCATCCGGGAAACGCTCGGTCGACGAAATTTTATCTGTGTTCTTGCCTGCGGGCGGCTGATAGCTCGGCGCCGCCAGCTCCTCGACGTCGCCGCGCGAGCGAATCCAACTTAAGCGCAGCGCTTTCAATCCCTTGCGGATGTCGGTTTCCGCGTGCGGATCAGTATACGGCCCCGAGGTATCGTACACCGTCACCGCCGGATGCGTCCGGTCAGGATGACCGTTGCCGTTGTGAGCACCGTTCGAGTCCGATAAGACGATCGCGCGCATAGCAACACGGACATCCGGCCGATGCTCGCTCGCAATGTAGACTTTATGTGAAGCCGGCAAAGGCTGGTTGGTGATACCGTTTAGCGTAGAGCCATTTGAAAAATTTGCCATGACGAGCCCTCCCTGGGATTCAGCTATAACTCAAATTTCGGAACGCGTTAAACTCGACGATAAGGTTTCACGTACTCTTCGTATAATCCTTCTTTGCCCTTCTCCGCTAAATCGCGCGAGCGTTCCATCAAAATCTCTTTGTTTTCGACAAACTCTTTTCGGCTAAACCCGAGATTGCCGGGGTGCGTTCCGGAATCCATTCGTATCGCGTCGCACGGGCAAGCCTCGACGCAAAAGCCGCAATAGATGCAGCGCAATGTGTCGATTTCATAGCGCAACGGATATTTTTCCACAGGGTCATCCGGATACTCGCCCGCCTCAATGTAAATACACTCCGCCGGACAGGCCGTGGCGCATAAAAAACAGGCGGTGCACTGAACCGCACCGTTATCTTTCAACGTCAGGCGATGGCGGCCCCGAAAGGTGTCGGGATATGGCGCCCGCTCTTCCGGATACTGGACTGTAATCGCAGCTCGGGCGTCCTTCGCCAAACCTAGTTTTTGTAAAATATGGATCGCTAAGTTACGCCAAAATCGGTAACCGGTTACTGTTAAACCGCGAATTACCTCCGGGAAATAAAGCCGTTCCCAGAGTGACATTTCCTCTATACGCTTCATTCCTTATTCCTACCCTAAGCTAGTGGGTACCATGGGTCGACAGTGGAGCCGCGTCTTGTTAGCCCAGCCATTTTTGCTTCGGAAATTTGCTGTAGAGTCACTCTACAGACGATCACGGGGCCGTGTCAAGGAAGTGAAACCCGGAGTAAATAGTGAGTTTTTACAGACTACTCCGAGTTATATTGAAGCAGAGAATAGACTCCGAACTTTTTAAGTTTGTCTCTGCCCTTTAGGAATGAAAGCTCGATGACAAAAGCGCACTCGACCACATGCGCGCCAAGCTTTGACACCAATTCGGCAGTCGCCGCGGCCGTGCCTCCCGTCGCTATTAGATCATCGGCGATCACGACGCGCGAGTTCGGCGTTAGCGCATCGACATGAATTTCCAGAGCGTCTGTGCCGTATTCCAGCTCATAGCTTGCTTTGTGAGTCTCATACGGGAGCTTACCCGGCTTACGGACAACGCCAAAACCCGCGCGCAGCTTGTAAGCCAAGGCGGCGCCGATGATAAATCCGCGTGATTCGATACCAAGCACGGCGTCGATTTTTTGGCCGTGATAGCGCGCCGCGAGCAAATCGATAGTCTTACTGAAGAGCGTGCCGTTGGCTAGCAGCGGCGTAATGTCTTTAAACACGATCCCTGGCTTGGGAAAATTTGGAATATCACGAATAGCGCGTCGAATATCAGTGACGTCATCGCTCATTGCGCTTCCCTCTCCGTTCGCAATTTCTTCGAAAGCAATTTTCACGATCTGAAAGCCAAGCTAAAATGAAATGGAAATCCCGAGCGTAGCGAGGTTTAGCCCCAAATCTGTCGGGCGGCTTCGACAACGATTTCAAGTTTGCGTTTTTGATCGTCTTCGCTCACTAGATTGCCCACCACATCCGAAGAAAAGCCGCACTGCGGACTGATCGCGATCTGTTCGAGGGGCACGTACTTAGCGGCTTCATCCACGCGCCGTTTGAGCTCATCGATGGTTTCGAGCTGCGCCACTTTTGTGCTCACGAGCCCTAAAACAATAATTTTGCCCTTCGGCAAAAACCGCAATGGCTCGAAGCCGCCGGCCCGTGGGGTGTCGTATTCGAACAGGAAGCGATCGTGCTTCAGCTCGTTTAGCAGTCTTTCCGCAATATCGTCGTAGCTGCCTTCGCGGTGCCACATGCTGCGCTGGTTACCGCGGCAGAGATGAATCCCGAACGTAACTTGATCGAATCCGTCGATCAGCGCGTTATCGGCCTTTAAAGAACGCGTAAAATTTTCCTTCGGGTCTTCACCGCGCGCCCGCATGGCATCAAGCGACGGCGCGTCGACATAAGCGGTATATCCGGGCGCATCGATTTGAACGTACCGGCATCCTTCGCCAATTAATCCGCTGATGATGTCCCGCTCTACTTTGACGACGTCATCGACAAATTCATCCAAGCCGGAATAAACCGATTTGGAATTCTGCCAGTCGAAGCGTTGAGATATTCTGTCCGGACCGATGAGCGCTACCTTGCCCGGCAGGCGCGCCACTCCCCGCAAAAAGCGAAATTCTTCCATCGGCACGTTGCGGGACAAAGTGATCTTTGTCGCGACCGGCCGGCGCTGCGCTACGGCCGTTCCCTTTTGCTCGCCGTGATCGGGAATTTCCCAACGGCGAAGCGGGCTGCTTCCCGCCACGCGCTGTTCGTAGAAATCGAGGCTCGGTTTGCCGGCATCGTAGCCTGCAACGGACTCACCAAAGCTATCTTGAAAATTGAGGCGCCGGTATTCGCCGTCGGTAACCACGGACAGACCGATCTCTTCTTGGAGCTTGACCGCCTCGGAAATCGACTGATCTTCAATGTCGCGTAACTCCCTGAGGGAAATTTGACCGGCGTCGTAGCGCCGTCTCGCTTCTTTTAAATTGGCAGGTCGCAACAAACTTCCGACCACGTCGTTTCGGATCTTCGCTAACTCTTTCACGTGTGCTGTTAACCTTAGGGCGTCACCATATCGGATGCCACAACGCAGCACAACCGAGGCAAGTACCGCGTCGGGTCTTGCGCCAAATTATTTCTCCGTATTTCGAAATGGAGGTGGGGGCCGGTAACCCGGCCGGTGCTGCCGACTCGCGCGATGACTTCTCCACGGGCAACTTGCTGCTTATCGCGCACCAAATTGACCTGATTGTGCGCGTACACCGAAACGATGCCGCCGCTATGGCGGATAATGACGATATTACCGTAACCGCGCAACTGATCGCTGTAAATGATCTCGCCATGCTCGACCGCCCGGATCGGCGTTCCCTCCGGCGCACCAATATCGAGTCCGTCATGGAAACTCGAGCCGCGCGGGCCAAATCCAGAATTGACGGTGCCGCTCACCGGCCACAAAAACACGCCATCATAGCTGTCCGGGGGCACACCCGGCCCGTTATTTTGTTCCCCAGGCGTAATGATCTCGACCGGCAACTGCCTGGTCGCTCCCGGTATGAATATTTTTTGACCGATGGTTATCTGGCGTGGGTCTCTGATGCCGTTCGCGCGTGCCAATTCATGCGATGTCGTGTCGTAGGCTTTACCGATGCGGAACAGGTTCTCGCCCGGCCTGACGACGTGGAAAATACCCTGCGGGCGCGGCGGCGGAGCAGCCGTCCGAGGTGCGCAAGCGATAAATGATAATGAAATGATTGTTTGAAGAACCCCGAGGCGGAGCATTATGGGCAGGATGGTGAGTTGTTGAGCTAACTTGATCAACATGTTTGCGCCACTGCCACGATCATGCAACCAAAATTACGCGGCCGGCTCCGCCTGCGAGTTCAATCAGACCAACCGTATTTCCCAAGCAGTTTGACGAATTTGCATTCGCCAAGTTGCTCTTCCTCGAAACCGTTCCCGATACGGGTGACCCGTAGCAGGGTTTGCGCCTGTTCATCACCGACCGGGATCACCAATCGCCCAGCCGGCGCGAGCTGTTCAAGAAGCGGTTTCGGCGCTGCCGGTGCTGCGGCAGCGACGAGAATAGCATCGTAAGGCGCGTGCTCCGACCATCCGATCGTTCCATCGCCCACGTGAAGCGCGATATTCTGGTAACCGAGTTGGTCCAGCAACTTCCTCGCTTTGCGCGACAAAGCGCGCAGCTTCTCCACCGAAAACACGTTGAAACAAAGTTCCGCCAGAAGAGCCGTTTGGTAACCCGAACCGGTGCCGACTTCGAGGACCTTTTCTTCCCCGGTAAGGCGCAACGCCGCGGTCATGCGCGCGGCCATGTACGGTTGTGAAAGCGTCTGCTTCTCCCCTATCGGGAGCGCACTGTCGTGGTAAGCGCGGTTCACAATACCGGGATCCACGAACAGGTGTCTCGGAATTTTGCGCAGAGCGGCAACAAGGAGAGCGTCATCAATGCCGCGCGCGATGATCTGTTCCTGAACCATACGCTCTCGGGTCCAGGCAAAATCGCGGGGGCTCGGATCGGCAAACTTCACGTTGTCAGCGGAAATATCTAGGCGCCACGTCTAAAAATGAACTGCAATGATTCCATAGTTTTGAATGCCTACCGATTGAAGGCGTTTACGAAGAGCGGCCGAAAACCGGCACGAACTCCGGAGTGCTGCTCGGCTCAGCGCGAACGTAATGAAGATTTTAACATTAATCGAGTAATGCTTTCCAGAACAGGTGGGAATCGGGTTATCAGTGAACAGTGGCGCTCGCTTCAATGCTGTTGCGTTCAGGGCCTGGCTCCGGCTTTTATTTCCCCCAGCCGCCAGGCGATGATGTTCTCCACCGTGTCGCTCGGCAGCGGCGGCGGCATCGCCGCCGGTTCGGCGTCGAGTTGGACGAGTTTTTCACGCATCGCCGCCAGGTCGGCATGGCGCCGCTGGTAATCAGCGATCAATGTGGAGCAGTCCTGAAGCTTCGCATCGATCGCGCATAGACAGCGCTCCAGCGTCCCTTTTTCTTCGTTAAACAACAACCCGAGCTGTTCGCGAATCTCGTAGGTTTGTTGGACAAGGGTTTCATTGATGTGAGCGAGGTTGATCTTCATCTGCAGAATAATATCCATCAGCCGCTCAACAGACTGTCCGTTCATTGCTCCACCCAATTCGCCTTTCACAACGTGTGACGTGACCGTGATCAGGGCAACCGGTCGCGACTGATCGCTTTGGTAACGACTTCTAAGGTTTCTATTCCTACCAGCTTTGGAAAGTCAAGAAATTTGATTTCGTACGAAAAATTTAGACATTGGGCGAAAGTTAATTAAGTAATGCGGTTACATCGCCAGGGGTAATTCACTACGCATTGGACCAAACGTGGCCAGAGGGTGGGCTGCAACTGGCGCCCGAACGGAAATTCCGCAATGGGCGCACTTTTTCCTGCAAGGCTACCTTTTTAGGTACTCTTCGTTCTGGTGGATCACCCACAGGAGGCCGATCTTGGCCGGGCTCGCCGGGATTTGGCGGAGGCGGCGGTTCTTTTCTCGGCGACTTTTTCTCTCGCCGCGGAGGCTTGATGGGCGCTTTCTTCGGACTTAAAAAACTATTGCTTTCGGCATCTGTGCGACCTCGCAATGGCATAGCGCCCTCCTCTTGATTCAAGTCGCTCACGAATCCGTTTGTCAAATCAAATACCTTTCAAGGGTGTGTTTCTAGTGCATAACCCAACTGGAAGTTTCTGCGCGCTGGAACTCTAGTGCGAGAAATCTGCTAGCGCGGCGCGAACGGACGCAAAAC
>Ga0075289_1000052_pt1 | contig 12977 bp, 11 predicted proteins | sample SF_Rice_20C_80N__4_FD_69764 | JGI IMG/M metagenome (GOLD analysis project Ga0075289, IMG submission 69764) | Rice paddy soil microbial communities from Twitchell Island, California, USA - SF_Rice_20C_80N_103 | ecosystem: Environmental > Terrestrial > Soil > Paddy field/soil | place: USA... | reverse complement strand
TGCAAGATCATATTGGGGGTCCCTGCGAGGCTCTGCACCAGCGCTAACAAAGCCTGATTTTCGGCTTCATAATTGGGCGCTCTGGAGGGCCTATTTCGCAGCTCAGAATTTATAATGATGTCTTCCAACCCGAATGGCGATTGGTTCAAATTCATATAGCCTCCCGTTTGGAAACTCCCACATAACCCGGGGCTCTTTGTCAAAGAACGCAAATTACTGTGTTTCCCTATTAAAACGACGTCTAAAATTGAACAAAATTGAATGAAAACTTCACACCGCACTCACGCTCATTCAGCGTTGATTTCTCAATCTCACCGGTCAGTATGGATTTAAGCGCTCAAGATAAAAACCTCCAAAAGAATGATTATTGTGTCCGCTCCAGGACTACAAAAGGTCGCGCGTTGACACGTACGCAATGACGTTAGTCACTTTCGTTTTATTTAGCTTAATCGAAGGCCGCAGGGTTGCGGTCTAAAATTGGACAGGTTTTTAAAATATTTGGCAGAAGCACGGGGCAATTTGGCGTTAGATGACGACCCGTTTCGATCACTCGCGCGCGTAAACGGGCGGAATCACGACTTATCGCTTGAGCTCCGAAGTTTTACCCGAGTGATGCTCTTTAATCCGCAAGAAACAAAGTGCAGACTTGAATGCATCTAGGTGAAATCGATCGTAAGGAGGTAAGGTCATGCTCAAACGGGTTATCGGCCAGGAAACTCAAGTCGCATCGCCCCCTAATCACCAATGGTTGAACTTAGACGCCTTGGCGCAGGTGGAGGTTACCTCGGAGGAAGCGGCGCATCCGATCGAGTCAGGATTGCTGCCGGGAAGCGAATCGGGATGGCGAGCTGCGCAACCGGGACCGCAGACCGTGCGCCTCGTGTTCGACCAGCCGCAGAGAATCAAGCGCGTGCATTTGGAGTTTCAGGAAATTGAGTTGGAGCGCACTCAGCAGTTTGTGCTGCGGTGGTCGTCAAACGGCGGAGAGTCATATCGGGAAATAGTGCGCCAGCAGTATAATTTCAGCCCGCCCACCACGACACGCGAGAGCGAGGATTATCCGGTGGATCTCGACGGCGTCACCACGCTTGAACTGAGCATCGTACCAGAGATCAGCGGCGGATCTGCGCGCGCGTCGCTAGCGCAGTTACGGCTTGCGTGAGTGAGAACTAGGCAATCTGAGCTAGATAATCGGTGAGCTTTTTCTCTTTGATGATGAAGAACCGATCTTTATTTGTCTCAATCAATCCCAGGTTATGAAATCGCTGCATAAACAAGCTGATGCGGGGCCGCGTCGTGCCGACCATCTCGGATAGTTCTTCGTGCGTGATCTTGAGCTCGATGCGGATGCTGCGCGGGTCTTTCTTACCCATCGTGCGCGCCAACTGCAACAGCGTCTGACCCAAGCGCTGCTCGCTGTCTACCGTCACCAGATTGGCGATGACCTGCTGCTGATCGGCGATGCGCACGGCCAGGTAGCGCACAAATCCCTCGAAGAGTGAATCGCGTTTGAGACGATCAAAAAACTGACCGCAAGGTATTAGTTTTAATGTCGTTGCTTTCATCGCCATCGCCGTCTCCTGGCGCGCGCCTAACCCGGACAGACACAGCTCGCCGAAAATGTCGCCGCCGCCATGGATCGCCAGAAGGCATTCTTTGCCTTCGGTCGAGAGCATCAGCAGTTTGATCTGGCCACTTTCAATGAAATAGACCACCTCGTCTTGATCGCCCGTGTTGTAGACGTTGGCGTGCCTGGCGATCTTGATCGCGCGAGTGTTAAGGGTCTCGCGCTGCAACGAATCACGTAACTGCCGCTTGAACTCGTCTGCTTGAGGAGTCTCTTGAATCATGCTCATAGCTCCTTTCGGTGACGATATTGCGTGACATTGAGAATTAATCGTTAATGAGCCGCTCGCAGGCCGTTCAGCCGCGCTTCTGGATAGGCATCAAAACATGCGCGGGTGCCCGAGTGGGAGTTATAATCTGTCTCCTATTATCTACCAAAAAGGGCGACAATACTCCACGTTCGTCCTCGGTGAGGATCATCGAATCGACCATTGATTTCATTTCGAGCATCTCTTCGATCCAACGTTTCGCCGCTGGGAGGACTCTATCTAATATTGGACAGTTTCATTCTTTGAGCGGCAGTGTTCAAGCGAGTTCAGGATAGCTCGAATACTGCCGGTAGCCATGGCAATGCTGGTGTCCGCGGCGCCGTAATAGAGACGCAGGGTATCGCCATCGGGAGCGATTGTCGTACCGCAGGGAAACACAACGTTGTCGACATCGCCGCGCTGCTCATAATCTTCTTGCGGACCGAAGACCCATTCATCGCTGCGTTTCAAGCATCGCTCAGGCGCTTCTAATTCAAACAAAGCCAGCCCTAACCGGTAAATCGCTCCGGCGGCCGTCTGGCGCACGCCGTGATAGATCACCAACCAGCCTTGCGGCGTCAATATGGGCGGTGGGGAGAGGCCTATTTTGTTAGCGTCCCACCAGGCGCCGCGGCGCGCTTCGAGCATCAGCTTGTGGCCACCCCAGTGGCATAGGTTCTCGGAAAAAGATATCCACATATGCGCTCGCGGCGCGCTTACCGGGCGATGGATTAAAGCCCATTGACCGCCGATGCGATGAGGAAGTAGCGCCGCATCTTTGTCTTCCGGCGGCATGATGACCCCATAGCGCTCGAAATCTTGGAAATTTTCCGTGAGCGCGAGCGAAACGCCCGGGCCGTCGCGCGTATACGCGGTGTAGACCACTGCGTATTTTTTCAGTTCCGCAACGTAAGTGATGCGCGGATCTTCGATACCCCATAACTCTTCCGGATAACGTTCGGGATCGGCCGGCAGTGTCGGTGGGGAATCGATCTGCCAATGGTCTATGCCATTGGCGGAACGGGCGACACATAAATGGGAATGGCCGCGGCGGTCTTCGACGCGACATAGCAGAAGCGTCGTGCCGTCGGGCAGTAAGGCGGCTCCCGGATTAAACACGCTATTTACCGGATAAGGCCAGTCCGCGGCGGTTAAGATGGGGTTGAGCTTGCAACGCTCAAATAATTCGACTTGATGATTGGCCATTAAGAGCCCGCCTCCACCGACAGCAGCGTGTTTTCAGCTAGACGTAGCTCAAGCATGGCCTGAAGAAATGCCAGGGAAGACTCCGCGCCCTGATTTTCGTTCGGACGGTCGGCATGCAACCCATCTCGACAACCGCCTGTCGTTGGATCGTAGATAGGAACGTTAAGATCGTTGCGGCCGAGGAACCAGTCAAAAGCGCGCCGTGCTTCCTTGTACCAGCTCTTGTCGCCTGTGATCCGATGCGCTTCGAGACAAGCGGAAACCATCGCTTGAGCCTCCACTGGTTGCTGATCGAAGCGGGAGCGTTCGCCGCCGCGCTGATAAAAACCGTTGGAGCCGATGGGGACAAAATGACCGCCATTCGTCTGGTCCCGCTGAATATCAGCGAGCCAGGTAAGCGACTCGAGCGCGGCGTCATTCATGGCTGCGTTCGGCATCGATTGACCGCACATCAGAAAAGCGTGGGGCAGTGCGGCGTTGCAATAACTCAGACTTTCTTCAAACCAGCACCATTCTGGCGAGCGATTGGCTTGATACAAGGTGAGCAACCTTCCCGCCAGTTCCTCGCGCACCTGACTTGCCCGGCGGTCGCCATCGTACCGGCGCAGATATTCGTGGACGCCGATCAGCGCGAAGGCCCAGGCCCGCGGACTCGTGGTCGTCAGAATCGACGGCAATGCCTGCTCGAACAGCCGTCCCGCCATACTCTGGAGACCAGGTATGTTAGAGCGGCCCAACAGCGTGCCCAAGGCGCAAAGGGTGCGGCCGTGGCTGTCGTCTGAACCGCTCGCTTCCAACCAATTGCGCTGGTAATCCATAAAATTGCGGAAGCGTTTGGTCTCGCCGTTGAAGGCATAGCAGATGAAAGCGAGATAGCGCGAGATGATCTCGGATGCTTCGGAGTTGCCCAGTTCATCCGCTAAGACACTTACCATCAGCGCTCTGGAGTTGTCGTCGACGGTGTAGCCTTCGCGATAGTTGGGCAAAGTAAAAAGGGCGTGCTGCAACATGCCGGTATCATCGGTCATGCGCCGCAAGTGATCCAGTTTCAGGGGCGGCAGTTCCGCCGGCCGCTTGTCGAGCGGCTTCACCGCGAAAACACTCGGTGTAAAATTGCGCTTCTCGGCTCTGGCGCGAGCAAAACTCTCCAGGTAGCGGCGCGCTACCTGCGGCCAGATCATCTCGCGTCCGAACATATAAGCCCGCTTGCGCATGGCATGGCGCTTGGCTTCGTTGTCCAATAGGTCGATGACTTGAGCGGCCAACGCCGGCGGATCGCGGAACGGCACCAAAGCGCCCCGTTCATCAGCGAGCATTTCTTCAGCGTACCAATAAGGCGTCGAGATGATTGCTTTGCCTGCTCCCAGAGTATAGGCGAGCGTGCCCGAAACGATCTGCGCTGGGTTCTGATAGGGTGTGATGTAAATATCAGCCGCGCCGATGAACTCGACCAGTTCTTCCGATGTGACAAACTGATTGTAAAAAATGACTTGTCCCTCGACGCCTTTTTCCTGCGCGAGCCATTGCAAAGACAAACGATAGGATTCACCGTCGTGCTGCTTGACGTGAGGGTGGGTTGCGCCGACGATGAAATAGACGACGTTTGGATGCTTGGCGAGTATCACAGGCAAAGCCGCGATAACATTTTCGATTCCTTTGTTCGCAGAAAGCAAGCCGAAGCTAAGCAACACGACTTTGCCTTCGACGCCGAACAGATCCTTATGAAATCCGGGATCGACAAAAGGCAGGTCAGGAATACCGTGAGCTATGACATCGATTTTGTGCGGCGATACGCGATAGATTTCGCGCAGGAACGTCGCGCCGCGTTGGCTCATGACGACCAAGCGATCCGAGAGCGCCGCTACTTCTTCCAGAACCCGGCGCTGCTGCGCATCCGGTTCGCGTAGAATCGTGTGAAACGTCGTCACGATGGGCATGCGTAATTCACGCAGCAAAGCCAAGATGTGACTTCCGGCCCGACCGCCGAAGATGCCGTATTCGAACTGCAGGGACACGACATCCACGCTATTGATATTCAAAAAATCGGCGGCGCGATGATAAGAGTCGATGTCCTTTTCGGCTAATTCGAAACGCACCCTTGCGGGATACGCATAGCCGGCTTCATTGTCGTTTACCGGCACGGCGATACAACTGGCGCCGGGGTGCTCGACGGCAATCGCCTCGCACAAATCCGTAGTGAATGTGGCAATACCGCACTGGCGCGGCAAGTAATTGCCGATAAAGGCAATGCGCTTGCTGTCCGACTTGCTAGAATACCGGTCCATAAAGAAATCTCCTTGCTCGCCTCGCCGCCTTTTTGTTCGCTGTTTCCTGGTTGAAAACGCAAAGAGGCGGTACCCAAGGGGACCGCCTCTTTAAAACCCGGTCGAGATTGGACCGAGCATGCGCTAATGGACTTTGGGATGCCAACGGTTACATTGGTATAAGACTATATCAGAGTTTGCGCGTAAAGATACCTTGGCCTGATTAAACCTCGGAAGATCCGTTAACATCGGTAGCTTCCATTCATCGCGCCGGTGATCTGATCGGCCGTTTGCATCTTCTACAGGTCCACCATTCCTGAGAGATGGACGCCGAAAATTCGTTCGCGAGAATACGTCTAGCAGAGCAGGCTGAAACTGTTTAAGCTTTTACAAGGAAAAGCGAAACCGCCTCCGCTTACGAAAGAGGATACCCGCATGAAACTTGAACTACTGGCCGTGTTGTTATTGATCGGCGCTTGTGCTCCTTCGCAACCGTATAGATCTGGATCAGGAACATACGGCGGAACCACGGGCGCCGGACCGGGTGGTGCCGGGGTGACTACCGAGGCCAAACCGGCGAACAGCTATAGCCAGGACGCGGTCGAGTGCGAGCGCAAAGCAGCCCTTTCTCAGGCCGGCGGTAAAGGCGAAGCTTTCGCGAGCTGCATGCGATCCAGAGGACACACGCCCGGCCGGTAGTTCTGAAACGCTGCGCACCAACAATCCACTGTTGCTGCTTAGTGCCTCCCTTCGTTTCAGATGACTTCAACAACATTCAATGGCCGCTGAAGGTTGAACCGCTTGCAGAGAACAAATCCGATGCTACGAGTTTGGCGTTTTCGTGAGGCCCGTTGACACCGCGACGGTTGGTTGAATAGTGTTCGCAGCAAAGCGAAAATGGGGATAAAAAGGCGCTCGTGAAAAAGGTATTGGCAATAATTCTCGGCGGAGGGGCTGGAACCCGGCTTTATCCTCTGACCAAACTTCGCGCAAAACCGGCGGTTCCGCTCGGCGCGAAGTATCGGTTGATCGATATTCCCATCAGCAATTGCATCAATTCAGAGATCCAGCGGATTTATGTTTTGACGCAATTTAACTCCGCCTCCCTGAATCGGCACATTGCGCGCACCTACCATCTGGCGGCTGCCGGTTTCTCTCCGGGATTCGTCGAAGTACTCGCGGCGCAGCAAACGCAGAATAGCCCGAGTTGGTTCGAAGGAACCGCTGACGCGGTCCGTAAATATCTCTGGTTGTTCGCGGAGTGCGATGCGGATCAATATCTCATTCTGTCCGGCGACCATTTGTATCGGATGAATTACGCGGACTTCATCAACCGTCATCGCGAAACCGAAGCGGACATTACCATATCGGTAGTACCGATGGATGAAAGCCGTGCTTATGACTGCGGTTTGATGAAAATCGATAGAACGGGGCGCGTGACGGCTTTCAGCGAAAAGCCCAAAGGCGGCGCGCTCGCGGCGATGCAGGTGGACACCACCGTCCTAGGCTTGACGCCTGAAGAGGCGGAAAATTCACCCTACATCGCCTCTATGGGCATCTACGTTTTTGAAAGGGATGTGATGCACGATCTCTTGAACCAGTCGCCGAACTGTACCGACTTCGGCAGAGAGATCCTCCCGGCGGCTCTGGCGAGCCACAATGTGCAGGCCTATTTGTTCCATGACTACTGGGAGGATATTGGAACGATTGAAGCGTTTTACAACGCCAATCTCGCGCTCACCGAGCAGCCTGATCCGCCTTTCAGTTTCTATGATGAAAAAGCGCCGATCTACACGCGCTCGCGCTATCTGCCGCCGACCAAGTTGCTCGATAGCCGAGTCATCGAATCGATGGTCGGTGAGGGTTGCATTCTCAAAGAATGTACCGTGCAGCGTTCGGTGATAGGTATTCGCTCTCGTATCGAAACCGGCTGTGTTATCGATAACGCCCTGTTGATGGGTTCGGACTTCTACGAATCGCCCGCGGAGCGATTACAGACTCTCAATAGCGGCAAAGTCCCGTTGGGAGTCGGCGCCAATACAATTATCCGGAGGGCGATCGTCGACAAAAACGCGCGCATCGGACGCAACGTACAGCTGATAAACAAAGACAGTGTGGTGGAGGGCAGCCGCGAGGAACTCGGCTTCGTGATTCAAAACCGGATTGTCGTCGTGATCAAGAACGCGACGATTCCCGACGGAATGATCATCTAAGGGACATGGATCAAAAAATAACGGGATCGTTCAATCGTCGCAGAACCAGTGACCTCTTCAGTTATTTAAATCGCGGGTGGCTGCTCGACTCGCGGCTCCGTGGTGTGCGATTCGTCCGTCGCCGTCTTGTCGGACTTAGCCTTTTCATTGCGCCGTTCCATCCTGCGCGCCGCCTTTTGTTGCTGTTTCTCTTTGCGGGCCCAGGCCTTTTGACGCTTTTTGAATGTTTCCATATGCTCCTCCTCCTTAATACCGTTGATCACAGCGAGCCGGTTCAAAGTCGGCCGCCGATTTAGACCCCGGTCATAACTGATCCGGGCATGTGCTGATTGGAAGATCGGGATCGCTACGATATGTCGTTAACTACTATAGCAGATTATGCGCGTGAAACCACGGCGCAAGGGATGATTCCTATTCTACAATCCTCGTTACGCTGCATCGACTACATCTCTGGCCGCCGGTCTGCGGCGATCGCGTCTTCGAGCAATGCATCCGGGACCGTCGTCAATTTCGCCGCCGCATCTTTGAGCGCGCCATGCTCCACGGCGCGCGAAAGCATCTCGTTCTTGGTCGGCCCCTGCTTCTGGCCCAGGAAGGGTTTAATGATGAGGTAGACGACATCGCGAAGCGGCATGTGACGCATGAAGCGCCGCAGCAATCGCAGCGTTTGCACCGGATAGCGCGTCAATTTGTAACGGAATAGCTTGCGCAATCCGGCGCTTCGTTCGGCGTTGATTACCGGACCCGGCAGACAGGTCGGATCGATCTCGGAGCATTTAAAGTACTTGTACCAGTCCCTCGCATCGTCGACCAAGCCCCGCCCTATGTACTCCTTCCACAGTGGCGTGCCGCGGTAAACGCACAGCCGGTTGAAGCCGAACGTGTCCAACCGGAGTTTGGCTGCAAAATCGAACGTCGCGCGCATATCTTCGACGGTTTCGTCCGGATTGCCGACGACAAAAAAACCGTGAACGATCTCGATTCCGGCTTGCTTGGCGTTGTTGACCGCTCCTTCGATCTGCTCCAACGTCTGGTCTTTCTTTAATCGGTCGAGCACTTTCTGGCTGCCGCTCTCGATCCCGAACATCAGCGTGCGACAATGGGCTTTTGCCATGGCTGGAAAAAGGTGCTGCGCGGTGGAATCCACGCGTCCCTCGCAGCCCCATTGGATGTTGATTTCATTGTCGTTGATGCCCTTGCAAATCGCCTCGATACGCTTCGGTTGCAGGAGAAAATGATCGTCGACAAAATAGACCGCGCCATAACCCAGCGACTGCAAGTGCTTGAACTCGTCAACAACGTGCTGTGGGCTGCGTGAGCGCCACTTGCCTTCATTGAAGATCGGGATATCGCAAAAAACGCACGGCCACGGACAGCCGCGCGAAGTCTGCATCGTGGTGAAGCGCTCCATTGACAGCACCGCCGGCACATCGAGGGGCATCGATTCGACAAAGTCCAAAGGTAAACTCTCTCGGTCGGGAAATGGCCATTGATCAAGGGCGCGATCCAGCTCACGATTTGGGTTATGAACGGTGCGGCCGTCCTTTTCCCAAGTGACACCCGCGACGGCATCGGGATCATCCAATCTTTCAAGCAAATCAAGGATCAGCTGTTCGCCATCGCCGCGGCACACAAAATTGACTTCCGGACACTGAAGCTTGACGAGCTCGGCGTTCAACGTGGCAAACACACCGCCAAACGCAAGGCGTACACGCGAATCGGCGGCGCGAATTTGACGGGCAAGAAGCTTGGCGTAAGGGTAACTCGTCGTGCTCAAAAAACTCAACCCGACCAGGTCAGGTTGTTGTCTGCGAATCTCTTCGACAATGACTTCATTCGGTGTCTCCGGATTCGCCTGATCGAACATCACGCAATCGTGCCCGCCGCGTTTGAGCACCGCGGAGAGCGACATAATTCCGATTGGCGGGAAACCCATGACCCGTACATTGCCGTTCTTTGCTCGGGTCGCCGCCGGTAGAGCGTAGAACTGGGGGTCGCGTATATGGATGAGAAAAATTCGAATGATGCCACCCAATGCTCTCGCTGTGTTGATCGCGAGATCCCTTCGGAGTTCATTCTTATATGACTCTGCCAGCGAAAGACAAGCAAAATTGATTTAAATTCCGATCGTTCCGAGGTTTCGTTTAACCCTATAACATACGAAACGAGCCCGCTTGAGACTACGATCACTCGCGCGAGTGATCTATGCATTAATATTTTGCCTAGGGTACCCTCCCTCGGTTTCGCTTTCAATTTCGCCGCGCTGTTGCAGCGCGAGAGCGACTCGCCAGCAGAGCGTTGCCCACGCGGCGCCCGCGCACCAACCCGCGAGCACGTCGGTCGGCCAATGCACGCCCAGGTAGATGCGAGTTAAGCCGATTATCAGCGTCAAGAAAATCGCAACGCTCAAAACGTAGATTTTGACGCGGGGCGGCCCCTCAAGTCGGCAGAGCAGCGCCCCCAAGGTGAGATAGACCACGGCAGAAAGCATAGCATGGCCGCTCGGAAAACTCGCCGTGCTCACCTCGACAAGGTGGGGAACGATATCAGGTCTCGGCCGGGCAAAAGCGAGCTTCAGGAAGGTGCTGAGCAAAGCACCGCCACTAACGGACGCAATAACAAAGCCGGCAGCGGCGCGCTTGCGATCGACCAATAAGAACCCGGTGACGGCGACGGTCATCAACGCCAGCACGGTGGCACCGCCAAGACTGGTAATATCGCGGGAAATGATCTCCAGCCAGGCCGGGCCGATTGGGTCAGAAACGTCCACGGGATTGCGAAAGGCCAACAGCACTGCCCGATCAAAGGCGTGCGGCTCACCCCGCACCATCTCGACAAGCTCGGAGAAAAAGAGCACTCCTCCCGCAATGATGACGATAGAGATAAGAGTACCGGCCTCCACAGCCGCTAAAAAAGGTATGCGACGAATATTAAGCCGGCGAGAAACCATATTTACAACCCAGCTTACCATCAACCGACGCCATTTTTATGGACGTCGCTGTCAAAGAACATCGAAAAGTGGATTGGACCAATATCACTCGAAAGAGTGCGATACCTCAGTGTCGATCGATAAATCCCTGTTCCGCTTTTTTCTTTCTCATCCCTCCTTCGATTATCTTGTACTCAAAGAGACGGCATTCGAGGGCTCCGTTAAAAAGCGGCGTGCGCTTGGAGGCGGCCAAACGGATGAGCTTGGGCAGTCGCATATCAGCGCTAAGAAGGTAGACGCGCCAGCCGCTAAAATGGTTTTTTAAGGCATCGCCGAGCTTGGGGTAGAAGTCGGCGAGTTGCTGCTGCTCGCCAAGACGCACGCCGTACGGAGGATTGGTGACGATGATGCCTTCCTTTGCCGGCGCGGAGATTTCCAAAACGTCGGCTCTTTTGATACTCACAACTTTTTCCAATTCTGCAGCCGTGAGATTGGCTCGCGCCGCTTTGAGTACCTCGCCGGAAAGATCGCTGCCGTAAATCGGTAGCGCTCTCTTCAGTTTCTGCCGCGAAGCGCTTCCTTGCAAGAGCCCTCGCCAGCCCCGCCCGTCAAAGTTTTTGAACTTCTCAAAAGCGAAATGGCGACCTAGACCAGGCGCGATATCGAGCGCCATGTGAGCGGCTTCGATCAGGATCGTGGCGCTGCCGCACATTGGATCGAGAAGAGGAATGCCGGGTGACCATCCGGCAAGGCGAAGAATTCCCGCCGCAAGATTTTCCCTGAGCGGTGCTTCTCCGGTCGCAAGGCGCTGGCCGCGCTTGAACAGCGGTTCACCGGTGGTATCGAGGTAGAGCGTCAAATCTCGATCCGTGAGATGGGCTTGGATCGGAATATCCGGCGCGTGCGTATCCACACTAGGGCGGCGGCTCGACAGCCGGCGAATCTTATCGCAGACGGCGTCTTTAATTTTTAGAGTCACAAAATTCAGGCTCGTTAGCGGGCTTTTGACCGCCGAGACATCAACGCGAATCGTGCGCGCCGCGTCGAACCAGTCGGTCCAGCGTAGCGCGTAGGACGCGCGATAGATATCATCCTCGCTCTGATAACGATCGCTCGCGATTTGCCAAAGCACACGGCTGGCGATGCGGCTTTCCAAATTGACCCGATAGCAGAGAAAAAAATCACCGGCGAACTGAACACCACCGCCAACCGCGTGAACCTTCTCGGCTTTTAACACGCGCAATTCATCCGCGAGCAGCAACTCCAAACCGCGCGGGCAAGTGGCGAAAAATCTGTCCATAAACTTGACTCTGTGAAATTCGAATGGCCGGATTAACTGAGCTTCGAGAGGACCGAATAGCCGTAATCTGTGACGCGGGCGGCCAAAAAAAAAGGCAACCCTTTCGGTTGCCTTTTTTCGAGTTAGTTCGCTAAGAAAAAACTACCAGCGGTTGCCTCTGCCGCCGCCATCGCGATTACCTCGGCCGCCGCCGCGATTTCCTCCACCACCACCACCGAAATTATCTCGCTTGGCCATCGGCTTCGCTTCGTTGACGGTCAACGTGCGTCCGTCAAGCTGCGTGCCATTGAGGCTATCGATCGCCTTTTGCGCTTCGCCGCTCGAGCTCATTTCGACAAAGCCGAAACCGCGCGATTGACCCGTGAACTTATCGGAAATCACGCTGGCGGATTCCACAGTGCCATGCTCCGAAAAGATTTCCTGCAAACGGTCGTTGGTTACCGAATATGGCAAACCACCGACATATAACTTACTACCCATGTTCTTCTCCTCCTATAAGAGAATGTTATTGTCTTTTACCCTGAGAAATGAACTGCTAATGGGAGCCGAACATGAGAAGCTGGTCGGATTTACCTTTAGGATCTGTTCGCAAGGAGAGACTGACAGGGGCCTTCAACCTTTTTTTACGTCCTCTATCAGAAGGCCGTATACTGACGAAGATGATTTACCTTAATCGCAAATTCTGCCAAAGTCAATGTATAAGGCGATTATCCTGAAAAAAGAATTGCATTCCGGTAACGCCACGATTTAAAAGGCTTAAGTGAATACGGAGACGTCATGAAAACGTTCCTCGTCGCCATCATACTGGCGCTAACTTTGTTACTCGACGTTCTCTTGCCGCGCGTCGGCTTCGGTCAGGATCGCGTCCGCATCGGCGTGCCGTTGTTTCCGACGGTCTCCTATCCTGTCTTCATCGCGCACGAGCGCGGTTTTTTCGAGAAGAATGGGTTAAAAGCCGAGATCATCAGAATTAATAGCGAGCCGACCACCTATCAAGCGCTCATTTCCGGCGACATCGATGCTACATCCGGGGCGCCTACGGGTCTGGTGCAGTCAAATCTACAGGGTATACCCGTCGTGTCACTAGGAAGTTGGGACAATCTGGTTTCGTACACAATGGTGACGAAGGATAAGATCAATGACTTGGCGCAACTCAGGGGAAAGAAAATCGGCATCAATCGCCTCGGAGGC
>Ga0075289_1000050_pt1 | contig 13420 bp, 9 predicted proteins | sample SF_Rice_20C_80N__4_FD_69764 | JGI IMG/M metagenome (GOLD analysis project Ga0075289, IMG submission 69764) | Rice paddy soil microbial communities from Twitchell Island, California, USA - SF_Rice_20C_80N_103 | ecosystem: Environmental > Terrestrial > Soil > Paddy field/soil | place: USA... | reverse complement strand
TGACCGCCATCTTATTGTATGGCATAGCCATAACGGTTCCATCGATTTGTCCGGCTTGGAGAGCGCTCAGGCGTAAGGGGTGATTGCCGAACAACGCCCGCAGCTTCACATCCACCTCGGGCACCAAACCATATTTTTTGAGCACTATGCGGGCGGCGAGGTCGGTGAACTCGCCAATACCCGATACAGCAAGCGTTTTCCCCTTGAGATCTTCGACTCGACGAATCTCCGGCCGCACGACCAAAGTAACACAGTCAGAGCAAAATGAGCAGTGCGCCTGGAGTGATTAAAACTCGGCCCATACGTTTTTCGTCTTATCTCAGACGCCGGCTTTTACCAACCCGTAATTTTCTCCGCGGACACAATTTCACCGCGCCTCCTTGCTCCACTTTCAAAAGCAGAGTACTTTGTCTCCGTTTGTAATGCCAAATTTGAAGTTCCTCCGTCTCAAAAGATACGCGTGTTGGTTCGCAATCCTATTTCTTTTCGTCCTGCAGCCGGGCCATGACGGATGCGCGACGTCGCCGAACGCCGTATCTGTCCCGGCCTATGTCCGGCGCGGACTGGAAGTCGAGAAACACTTTGCGGCCTACAGCAATCGGCTCGCGCGCTATTACGAATCGCTTTCCCGAGAATTGAAACAGCGCGCACCGGATTTGCTGGTGCATCTTGAGCCGCCCCCAGTAATACAGCACGGCTATCAAATTTTGCCGGCGATCACCTTCGATGCCGATCCAGAAACAGCCGCTTACGCATACCCTGTTGCATACAGCTGGCCGTGGACGGACCGGTTAATCGATATCCAACTGCGCGACATTGCCACGTCCGAAGCGGAGCTTCGCCGTGCCGGCTCAGCCGATTCAAGTCTAAGCAGACCCGCCCTTGAACAACTCGCGTTGAATTACAGAGCGCAAAGCCGGCGTCGGCAAAATATCGATGCGCACGTCCAATACAATCATCTGTGGCAAGCTGCCATTGCCGCCGATCGCGCCGCTTACGATCAGGCGACCGCCCTCGAATACCAGGTTATCGAGCGCCGCAAAATTGCCGACCAGCTGAACCATCTCGGATTGAAGCTGGGCGTCAGGGTAGAGTCGTCGACCAGTTCACCGGCCGTGCGCCTGCAAGCGCGTGAAGCGTTGCTTTCGCAGCAAATCAATCAAGCCTTCAGCCGTATGAATACACCAGGGTTCGTGCAACTGGAGAATACGAACGATGAATGGATAATTCACGTTCCGCTGTTTACCGATATAGCAGACGAAGAATTCGTAAATAAAGTAAAGCACATCATCGAAACGACATGGCGGTTGACTGAGCGCGCAACAACCTTTCGCGTCGAGCTCAACGTCGCCTACGTGCCGGGATATACCTTGTATGGCGAGGGAAATTTGCCAAGTCCCGGTCAACAGATCGACGTCGCGCGGCATTTGCAGCGTTTTCCCTCAGGCGGCGCGGTTCTTACCACCGGAGCGTTAACCACACACGTTCAGGACCATGCAATTGTTTTGGGCCCCCATACGATTCCGGCGAGGGTGCTGGCGCATGAGTTTGGCCACATCCTTGGGTTCCGCGATCGCTATATACGCGGTTATAAGAATTTGGGGAAAAACGGGTTTCAGGTGACGGAAGTGATAGCAGATCCCGAAGACATTATGTCAGCCAACCCCCAGGGCCTTGTCTTGCCGGCGCATTTCACCAGTCTCGTGCAAAGCGGCGCAAAAACGCGGATCTTACCGGTAGCCAAACCGGTCCAGGTTAAGGCCACAGGGACAGCAGCTTAACTTAACCGCAATAAAACATTCGCCGGATCGGGTTATAAGCGCACGACTAATAACCCGGTCCGCCGAATGGATTATGGGACAATCAGTGGCTCAATGCTCGCGACCGCGCGACGCGGCCACGATCGCGACTACAACTACCGCGAGCACTCCCAGCCCGACTAAAAGTGCGATCGTTGGATCCATGCCTAACACTTGACCGCCGGACGGTCCCGAAGGCCCCGCTGGTCCCCGCGGCCCAGGTTCTCCCGCAGGTCCTGTCGGACCCGGCGACCCTTGTTGTCCTTCACGGCCAGGGACGGCTTGATCCTGTTTCGTTTCTCCGCCTTGTACACGGAGATCGAAATTCGAATCACCCGCCTTCCCTTCGATGGTCGCTTTCCCCCCACTTTTCTGCGGAGAGTCTTGGGCGGTCACGACACGGGCGAATCCCAGCGCGAAAAGCAGAAGAAAAACGCCCAGTAAGTATCGCTGTATTTTCATGGCACACCTCCTCTCATGATAGCCACGCATTGGAGCAATTCATGTGCCCTGAGCAGAACTATGGAACAATTCAAAGACTTAGAATGAGTAAGTTTCTCGTCTCAATTCAGGTACACTCAAGTATACTCTTTCGGCAAGATCGCGGCTTATTTTTGAAGCCAAAACCATACGGCATTTCTGGAATATTCTTCCGCCGTTTTCGTACGAAAACCGGATGAGCCTTTGAGCTGTGTCAACAAAGATCTGATGATCGGGCCAAAGCCGAGCCACCTGTTGACGAAGCCTCGCGCGGTTTGCTATTGAGCTGTAATTTAATATGATTGTTTTAAACAAATGTTTAAAAGACAGTCAAAACCGATAGATTCTGAGAGTTCGCATACAGAAGCACGCCTGCTCGAAGCCGCCGGAGAGATCTTTGCTGAATTCGGCTATCGCGCCGCCACGGTCCGTCAGATCTGCGAAAAAGCCGGCGCCAACGTCGCCGCGGTCAACTATTATTACGGTGATAAGGAGCAACTCTATCAGGCCGTGCTGCGCTCCGTGCCCAATGCCCACGCTGTAAAATATCCATCGCGCTCCGGACTGAGCGCCGAAGCCACGGCGGCGGAACAATTGCGCGCCTATGTGCGCTCGCTTTTGCATCGTGTCTTCGACCCCGGTCGTCCAGGCTGGCACAGCAAAATCATCGCCCGTGAAATGGTCGAGCCCACCCGCGCCCTTGACTCCCTGCTCGAAGAAGTCGCCCAGCCGCTCCATCGCGAGTTAGCCGGTATCGTGCGCTCGCTGCTTGGCGCCGATGCCGACGACGAAGCAGTGCGATTCTGCGCGCTCAGCGTCATGGGCCAGTGCGTCTACTACCATCACGCCCGTAACGTCCTCACGCGTCTTTATCCGGAGCAGAATTACGGCGCCGACGATATCGCGCACCTGGTGGACCATATCAGCGAATTTTCACTGGCGGCGCTGCGAGAGTTGGCGCAAAGAAGGCGGGCGCAAAATAATAATGAATCTCTCTAATCTCAAATCGTTGACAAAAAAACTCGCGCTAACGACGGCGCTCATCGTCGGCGCGCTGGGCACCTCCGCCTGCGGCAACGATACCCCGGCTACCGCGGTTCCCAATAGCGAGACACAGTCCCGGCAGGTACGGGTGGTCGCCGCGGCGCAGACCGAAGCCGCGCGCGTCGTCAGCGCCAGCGGCACGCTGGCCGCCGATGACCAATTTGTCTTGGGCACGAAAGTCGTCGGACGCTTGGGAGAGATCCATGTCGATCTCGGCAGCCGCGTGAAAAAGGGTCAAGCCATCGCGCGCATCGACCCGAGCGATTACCGCCTGCGCGTCGAACAAGCGGACGCTGCGCTCCAGCAATCGCGAGTCAGGCTGGGACTGCCTGCCGCGGGGAACAACGACAAGGTGGATATCGAGCAAACGTCGCTGGTCCGCCAAGCAGCGGCGGTATTCAAGGAAGCGCGTCTTAGCCACGACCGGATGGTCGAGCTCTGGGAACGCAAACTGATCGCCCGCGCCGAGCTTGACACAGCCGTGTCCCAACTCGCCGTGGCGGAAGGGCGCTATCAAGACGCTATCGAAGAAGTGCGCAACCGCCAGGCCGTCCTGGTGCAGCGTCGCTCCGAGCTCGAGATCGCCCGCCAGCAGCTCGCCGACACGGCGATCGTTTCGCCCATCGACGGCGCCGTCAGCGAGCGCCAAGCCGCCGTCGGCCAATATCTGCCTGCCGGCGCACCGGTGGTGACGCTCGTGCGCACCCATCCGTTGCGGCTCCGACTCGCCGTGCCCGAGCGCGAAGCGAGGTTGGTGCGCGTCGGCCAAACGGTGGATCTCACCGTGGAAGGCGATCCAAGCAAATATCAAGGCCGCGTCGCGCGTCTTTCGCCGGCCATTGCGGAAAGTAACCGAACTTTGATGATCGAAGCCGAAGTGCCCAATGGCCAGGGCGCGCTGCGGCCCGGCTCCTTCGCCAAGGCGGATATCGTCATTGAATCCGGCCAGCGCATCGTCACCGTGCCGCAAGACGCCATCGTCAACTTCGCGGGCATTGAAAAAGTGCTCACCGTGGCCAACCTAACCGCGGTCGAAAAGCGCGTGCGTACGGGCCGGCGAATCGATGATCGCGTCGAAATCGTCGAAGGGCTTGCCGTCGGCGACGAAGTCGTCGTGAGACCGGGAAATCTTGTCGGCGGCGAACCGGTGCAAGTGATCCGCTAATGCAAAAACTCGCTGAAATCTGCATTCGCCGACCGGTCTTCGCATTGATGATGATTCTGGCGCTGGTGGTGGTCGGTGCCACGAGCTACTTCCGATTGGGCGTCGACCGTTTCCCATCGGTTGATCTGCCCAACGTCTCCGTTCGCACCACATTGCCGGGCGCGTCAGCCGAGGAAGTCGAGACGGTCGTGTCGCAGGTGATCGAAGAGGCCGTCAATACCGTCGAGGGCATCGATGAGCTTCGCTCGATTTCGGGCCAGGGAACTTCGTTCGTCATCGCGACCTTCAACTTGAATCGCGACATCGATACCGCGGCGCAGGACGTGCGCGACCGGGTCGCGACCGTGCTCAATCGTCTGCCGCGCGACGTGGATCCGCCGGTTATTTCTAAGTTCAACAATGAAAATCAGCCTATACTTACCATCGCGATCTCCGGCGACCGCTCGCTGCGGGAACTGACCGAGATCGCCGACAAGATCGTCAAGGTTCAACTCGAGCGATCGGCGGGTGTCGGCGAGGTCAGGCTCGTCGGCGGGTTGGAGCGAGCGATCAACGTCTGGGTGGACGCGGACCGGCTCGCCGCCTATCAAATTCCCATCACCGCGGTGCGCGATGCGATCCAACGGCAGAACGCCAACCTACCCGGCGGAAACGTCACCAGCGGAGCGCGCGAAGAGGTGCTTCGCACCATGGGTCGCATCGCCGACCCCAAAGCGTTTAATGACCTCGTAATAACCACGGTCAACGGATCACCCATTCGCGTCCGCGACATCGGCTGGGCTGAAGACGGCACCAAGGAACAGCGCTCTCTAGCACGACTGAACGGCGTGCCGACGGTTCAGCTTCAGATTCTGCGCCAGTCGGGCTCGAACACGGTCGCGGTCATCGAGGCCGTAAAAGAAAATCTCTACCGGGTCAAGCGTCAAGTCCCCGCGGACGTGAAGATCGAAGTCATTCGCGATCAATCGCGCTACATCTACGCCGCGCTGCACGAAATCACCGTGCATCTGATCCTGGGCAGCATCCTGGCGACGTTGGTTGTTTTGGCCTTCATGCGAAGCTGGAGGTCCACGGCAATTGCCGCGGTCGCGATTCCATCGTCGGTGGTGGCGACCTTCGGCATGATGTGGGCGCTCGACTTCACGTTGAACAGCGTCACCATGCTCGCGCTCGTGTTGATGGTCGGCATCGTCATCGATGACGCCATCATCGTCTTGGAAAACATCTTCCGCTTTGTCGAGGAAAAGCAAATGAATCCGTTCGAGGCGGCGCGCGCGGCCACCGCCGAGATCGGTCTGGCGGTCATGGCGACCACCTTCAGCTTGGTTGTGATCTTTGTGCCGGTGTCCTTCATGTCCAGCATATCCGGTCGCTTTCTTTACCAATTCGGACTGACCGCGGCGGCGGCGGTTCTGGTCAGCTTGCTGGTATCGTTCACCCTCACTCCGATGATGAGCGCGCGCTTGCTTCGTGCCGAGGATGCCGCCGCGGGCGGCGACCACCGTCAGGCGCGATCGAGGAGCGGTTTTTACGACTGGATCGACCGGCTCTACGAGCGCATGCTCACATGGTCCATGGCTCACCGCCCGATCGTCATGGTGTTCGCCGCGCTCGTCGTGCTCTCTTCGATTCCCCTCTACAGCGTCGTGCGCCAGGAATACATTCCCAGCAACGTGGACGAAGCCGAGTTCGACATCAATGTAGCCGCGCCTCAGGGAACCAGTTTGGCTTCCATGGACAAAATCATGCGCGCCGTGGAGGCGGAGTTGCGTGCCGTCCCGGCGGTTCGCTTGCTGCTCTGCGACGCCGGCGGCGGGTTTATCAGCGGCGTAAGCTCGGGCGGCTGTTACGTCCGCATCGCGCCTCACGAGGAGCGGGTCTTCTCGTTCGGCCGGCTCTGGCGCGAGACCTTGAACGGCCAGCCCTGGATGGCGTTTGAAAGCGCTTCGCAGCGAGACGTCATGCAGCAAGTCCGCGCCCGCTTTGCCAAGTTCACTGATCTGCGCACCCAGGTGCGCAACCTTCCATCGTTCAATATCGGCGGCGGCAACTGGGATATCGATTTCGTCCTGCGCGGACCCGACCTGGAATCACTGGCCACCTATGCGGAGGAGCTTCGAGTCCGTTCGACCAAGATGGGTATTATCGACGCCGACACGACTCTCAAACTCGACAGGCCCGAGCTCCGTGTCGTGATCGACCGCAAGCGTGCGGCCGATCTCAACGTGAATACCGACCACATCGCGTCCGCGCTTCGGCTGATGGTGGGCGGCGACGACGAAGTTTCCCGCTTTCTCGACCCCAACGTCAACGAAGAATACGACGTTGAGCTCCGCCTATCGCACCAGGATCGCGAAGACGTGGGAACGATTTCGCGCCTGTACGTGCCGCGGCAGGGCACGGGGTTGGTACGGCTCGACAATTTGGTTCGGGTCGAGTCCGCGCGTAGCGCATCGCGCATCGATCGATTGGATCGCCAGCGGCAGGTGAGTTTGCGGGCCCAAGTCGCGCCGGGATTTGCGCTCGGCGATCGTCTGGCGGCTCTTAACGAAGCCGTCCGCGAGATGAACCTCCCGGCCGCGTACACGACCGGCGTTTCCGGCCGCGGCCGCGAGCTCAGTCGCACCTACAACGAATTCGTATGGGCGTTGCTGCTGTCCGTCATCTTCATGTACATGATCCTTGCTTCGCAGTACGAAAGCACGATTCATCCGTTGACGATTCTGCTCTCCTTGCCGCTGTCGGTGCCGTTCGCGCTGCTGTCGCTCTGGGCGACAGGCAACACCCTGAACCTCTATTCCGCGCTCGGCATTTTAGTGCTCTTCGGCGTGGTCAAGAAAAATGCGATCTTGCAAATCGATCATATGAACAAGCTCCGCGACTCGGGCATGGACCGCATGGCCGCGATCATCCGCGGAAACCGCGATCGATTGCGCCCCATATTAATGACGACCCTGGCGTTGGTGGGCGGCATGCTGCCACTGGCGCTCGGCTCCGGGCCCGGAGCCGAGGAGCGCCGGGCGGTCGCCGTCGTCGTCATCGGCGGGCAAACCCTGTGCTTACTGCTGACGCTGCTGGTCACGCCAGTGGCTTACTCGATGTTCGAAGATTGGGCCAAGATCATCGACTTCGTAGGCGCTCGGCGCATCGGCCGCCGGTGCGTCGCGCGGCTCCGCTGGGCGTATGCGCGGCGAAAACCCGCGGAATAGAATTCTTATCAATCCGCAGCTAGCCAACGGTTCGCCCCGAGCATTGTCGAAGGGCTCCGAAGAACTTCAGCCGACACTCGCCGCAGGCTACCGCGTTCACCACAAAGCAAAAACCGACATCACCGTCCCGGCAATGGATCGGCGCCCGCGAGCTTGTTGAAGATCCCGACCGCCTCGGCGTCGCGCGGCAGCTCGCGCACCACCTTTTCCAACACCTCAGGCATCAGCGGCGTAGGCTTTTCACCCGAAACTTTCTGATACTCCTTCAGAAATTCCGCATCACTCAGCGTTTTGCGCATGGCATCGCGGAGAGTCTGCACGCGCTCCGCAGGGACGCCTGGCGGCAGGAAAAAATTCTGCCCGGCAAGGCGGAAAGCACGAAACATCTGCAATATTTTTTTCTCCCGGTCCGACTTCGCGAAAGTTTCAAGGTCCGGCACCTGGGCGAATTTCGGATGGCGCTCGCCCTTGGGAATCTCGATGCCGGCATGAATATCGATCAGACCTTTTTCGAGCCACTCGCGATTGCGCCGAATCATCGAATCGCCAGTATTGACCCGTGCGTCGGCTTCGCGCCGATCGATGGCGATATCGATCTCCGGGCCGGTGAAGCCGACAACGAACTTCGGATCTTTCAAGCCGAGTAGATAAGCGAAGAGTCGGCCTGTGATGTAGACCGGATGGCCGACGGATTGGGCGCCGATCCGGACGCCCGCCGTCGAACGAAGTTTTTCCAGCGTGTCGAAGCCGGCGTAGCGGTGGGTAATGAACAGGTAGTGCTGCGCGCTGTCGGGGGTGCCGAGGTAAGCCAGCTTGTCGATGTCGTACTGCACTCCGGTGGCGCCGAGCACGGCGTTGGTGACCAGCGCTGCGCCCATGCTACCGACGGTGAGCCCGTCGGGCTTGGCAACGCCGTAAACGTGATTGGCCGCCTGCCGTCCGCCGCCCGCGCCCATGTACTGCATAACGATGGTCGGGTTGCCTGGAATATGCTTACGAAAAATATTGATCACACCGCGCGTTCTCAAGTCCGCGGAACCTGCCGGCGGTCCGCCGAGAATGACGGTGATCGTCTTGTCCTGATAAAACGGCGCTTGGGCGTAGCCGGAATTACCGAAGAAAAGCAAGAAAACAACAAACATCGTGCTGACGAATATCGTCTTCATACGGCTCGCTCCTTCGCTGACATAAAGCTTTCTCCAAGCACCCCGGGACCGTTAGGTCGATTCTACAGGAGAATTCAATCTCACCACGGAGAGCGAAGTTGTAGGGCAAGGCGTGCATTGCCCTTTCGATTCAAAACCTTCGTATCCTTCGTGCCCTTCGTGGTGAATCCTGCGTTTTCGTTTTCGATTGCTGCTGCGATCACTGCGCACGAACCGCGCTTAACTCGCGACGCGCCTTCTCGAGAAAGCTAAAATCGACAACCTGCGAAACATTGAACGGTTGGGCGACTTTTGAATCCTCGCGCACCAAGTCGATCATGAGCTGCATCCCTTCCGGTTTGATCGACATGTTGGGTAAAACGCCGCGCCCCAGCTGGCCAAGCATCTCGCCGGCGAGGTGTCGATCGGTAAGGCGCCACTGTTTCATAATGATGGAAATCACTTCTTCGCGATTGCGCGGATCGAGGCTGAAATTGAAGCCGCGCAGTGTAGCGCGGACCATAGCATAAACTTCGTCGGGATTTTCCTGGATCTTCTTTACTGAAGCGCCGAAACCATTCTGGGGAAACCTTAAGACATCGCCCAAGAAGAGCAGCTCGCTATAGCCCTTCTCAACCGCAATGATGTTTTCCGGCACGCCGAGCAGCGCCGCGTCGACCGCGCCGGATTCGAGAGCCGTTAGGCGATTGCTTCTCAGCGGCACCACCGTCACATCACGTCCGGGCTCCAAGCCAAAATGTTTGAGCGCCGCGTCGGCCATCAACGTCGCCGTGCCGCCGGAGGTGCTGCCCGCAACTTTTCGCCCCTTGAGGTCCCGCGCCGTGCGGATATCTTTTCTAACGATGAAAAACTGCAGCGGCCGGTCGACGGCGCAGGCGAGAATTTTCGCCGGGGCGCCGCGCACGATGCCCTGGATGATACCGTTGACCGCTGCGCTGTAGTCGAGATCGCCGCGTATGAAAGCCGCGTTCACGGCCTGCGTCGGCATGAAAATCATTTCGAGATCGATGCCCTGATCGCGGTAGAAACCTTTGTGATAAGCGGCATGAAAAGGCAGGAAACCGATGTTGGTGGACTGAATGCCCATTCGCACTTTCTTGGCCGGCGCTTGCGCGAGAATATTGGCGTCAGCGACGGCGAGCAAAAGAATCAGAAATGACAAGACGCGGAGCATCATCGACACCTCCAAAGCGACGCCACTCTTATAATAAGGATGATTCGCCGGCAAGCTTTCCTGCATCGTGCTAGCGTGATGATCGCCCAAACGAAATCCCCCTGTCATCCCCCTTTGGCAAAGGGGGACATAGGGGGATTTAAACTATAAGTGGATTCCGACAGACGCTTGAACACCTATGCTTATCTGGACATATGGCCTGCCCTGGAGTATCAGAGCTGAGTCATGACGGATCAATAGATTCAGCGGAGAGCTTTTTGAATCTGTCGACTCGGAGTCGGTCGCAGCCAGCTTTTCGCGCGCTTCCTGCGCAAAGTCCCTGATAAGACTGTCTGCCGCCAACCAACCGCGCGCCTTCGTAAAGTTAAGCGCTTGCTTTGGAGGTGTGTGGTCCTTCCATTCATCGCCCTCAAAGTACCGGTCCTCCACGTTGCTAAAACCATCCTACACTGACATTGCTAATTTGCGCGACAGATTTAGTTTCGCGAATTGATATTTCGCAAGCAAATTAGCGAACTGGGTAGAATCGTCGAGACATGCGACCAGCCGGCTGTGATTTCGGATCCTGATACTAGACCATTTTTATTTTACCGGCGGAATGCCGAGGTCTCTGCAGATTTTTCGGGCAAGCAGATCAACGATCTCGTTGTGACGGGGAACCGAAGTGCGTTTATTTTGACGCGGGTTGTGCCACCACGAATGACGCGCGCCTTCGCGCAATAATTCGCAGCCATTTTGACGAAGGTGGCGAAGCAGGTCGCCGCGTCATACATGGATCGTCTCTTCGTCAAAACCTTTCCCCGCCGCCTCCAGAGCATCGCGACGATTCAACTCCAAAGCCTCCCGTAGAGTGGCCTGCAAACTTCTTAGCAGCTCCTCTTTGGACGACTCCTGGCAGTTAACCCCCGGCACCTCTTCGATCCAGCCGATCCACCACTCACCGGACTTCTTTACTACTGCAGTGTAGGCGTCTCTCATAAGTTAGGCTCCTTGGGCCAATAGGTGATCAGCATAACACCAGTATCTACACCGCAGCAAATCACACCTTTTGCCCAATGAATGGTCACGATCTTGGATGACTAAGGGAATTTTCACTCCACCCGCCGCTGCTCGATCGAGTAGCACACCAACGCGGCGTAGCGGTAGACGACGTGGGCGAATTTTCCGTAGGGCGCGGTAATGAAGAGCCCGGCGACTACACCCAGGTGAATGACCAGCAGCATTCCCATGGCGGAAGTTTCACGGAACGCTAGCAGCAAAAGTCCGGTGAAGCTGGTCAAAAACAACAATACGAGAAACGCCACGTCCATGTTGAGCATCGTCGCATCGGCCGGCGCACGGTCGCTTTTCCATTTCAGATAAAGCAACCCAGTCGGGCCGATCAACAAGCCGATGCCGCCGAGGGTGCCGAGAACTACCGGCGCGCTGAAATAGGGATACGGCGCCTGCCAACCGAGGAAGTGATCGTAGAAGGCCGCGATACTCGTGGCAGCAAAGTCGAGTAGAAATCCGTAGAAAGTGAGATGGTGATACCACATCCGCGCGCGTGAAAAACTCTCGCCGGGATAATTGCAGCCCGCGCCGCCGCCTTTCATATAGGCGAGGCCGAAAGCGTCCTTGGTCGCGCGCCACAGCGCGGCGGGATCGATCATTGCGGAAACCGGTCCCTGACTCTCGCGCCAGAAGCGCAGCGCGCCGGCAACGAAAATCGCAAAGCCATAGAGGGCGATGAGCGTCGGCGGTATAGTCATAGCGATAAACGGCACGACACGGTAAAACGTCCCTTCTCCGAGATGCGTAGCGAATAGAACATCGGAGCCTTGGAACGAAAGGACGAGCGCAAGAATGATGACGATCGACGCCACGGTGATGATGCTCACCGCCAGCGCGTTACGGTTGAATAGACCCGACAAAATTCTCGGCCACGTGAACTCACGGTAAGTATCGGCGCGCAGCTCGGACATCAGCTTGGGAATATTGACGCCGAACTCATGCGGAGGCGCATACTGGCAGGCGTAATAGCAGTCGCGGCAGTCAAAACAGAGATTCGCCAGATAAGTCAGATCCGCTTTGGTGAAAACGCGGCGCTGCTCCATCGCCGGGAAAACCGCACAGTAACCTTCGCAGTAGCGGCACGCGTTGCAAATCCGCATCTGGCGCTCGCCGTCTTTTACCAGATCAAAATCCGGCACAGCGCGCCGCCTCCCAGCCGGCAATTCTCCCGAACACAGAACCGATAGTTAGGCCGAATCCGGCGAGATAGCCTCGCCCGAGAATATTGCCGGCCATCACTTCTCCCGCCGCGAACATATTTTTTGCCGGCCGATCGTCTTGCATGATTACCTGCGCTCGCTCGTTCACGGTAACTCCCAGATAAGTAAACGTGATTCCCGGCCGCAGCGGATACCCGTAAAACGGCGGGGTATCGATCGACCGCGCCCAGTGGCTTTTCGGCGGATCGAGCCCTTCGGTGCGGCACTCATCCAAGGTACCCGGATCGAACTTTCCGCCGCGCACGGAGCGGTTGAATTCATCGACGACGGCCACAAGCGCGTCCGGATTGATTTTCAAGGCCAGAGCCAGTTCGGAGATCGAACCCCCTTCAACAGGCGCGAATACCGAAGGCATGAAGTGCGGCAGCGCTTTAGAATCGATAATCGAGTAGGCGATCTGATCCGGCTGGTCGGCGATGAGCTTCCCCCAGATCGCGTAGCGCTTCGGCCAAAAATCTTCACCTTCGTTATAAAAGCGGCTCACTTCTTTATTGACGACGATGCCAAATGGCACGCTGTCCAGCCGGGTCACGATACCGCCGTCGAACTTCGGCGCGCGCGCATCGAGCGCGACCGCATGGCAGCCTCGCGGATCGCCCACCGGTTTGGCGCCGTGCTGCAGCAGTTGTTTCAGCATCCGGCCCTGATTGTTTGGCGTGCCACGAATCACGAAATTTTCAGCCGCTTCGCCCCAATACTCCTTCAGCCATGGAATGTTCGCTTCGAAGCCGCCCGACGCAACGACGATCGTCTTGGCCGCGATTGTCCGCGCTTGGCTGTTGCTGCCGACAAACGCAGAAACGAATTCGCCATCGTGAAATTCCAGCTCGCGAACTTCGGCTTCATAGCGGACATCCACGCCGAGCCTTGCCGCCGTTTCGTAGTAGGCGTTCATCATCGCCTTGCCGCCGCCAAGCATGAACAGATTGCTGCGCGTCAGATGAAGTGTCCCGCGCAGCGGTTTCTGCCAGCGCACGCCGCGCGCCGGCATCCAGTCGCCCAGCGTTTCGGACTCGCGAATAGTCAAGCGGGCCAGACGCTCGTCGGTCGCGCCGCCGGTTACGCCGACAAGATCCTGCCAAAACTCTTCCTCTTCATAAGCGCCGGTAA
>Ga0075289_1000049_pt1 | contig 13433 bp, 13 predicted proteins | sample SF_Rice_20C_80N__4_FD_69764 | JGI IMG/M metagenome (GOLD analysis project Ga0075289, IMG submission 69764) | Rice paddy soil microbial communities from Twitchell Island, California, USA - SF_Rice_20C_80N_103 | ecosystem: Environmental > Terrestrial > Soil > Paddy field/soil | place: USA... | reverse complement strand
GTCGCTTCGACGCTGCCGTCCTTGAGCTCGAAGTCGCCGACGTCGGTGATCGCACCGCAATCGAGCCGCGCGCACAAATTCGCGACGATGTCACGGCCGGTGTAGCTGGAAGCAAACAGCATCACCGCGGGATGATATTTCTGCAGCAAACCGGCAACGGTCTCGGCAGCCGGAAGCGTAAGATAATCGCGATAGACGTCATCAACAGAGCGGTAAATTTTGCTTGCGCCGTGTTTCGCCAGCGTCTGCACGGCGTCCTCGGGAGCGGGGCCGAGCAGAATCGCTTCGGCCTTGCCCACCTCGCTAGCTTTGGCCAGCATCTCCAAAGATGTAGTGGTTATTTTGTCGTCGCTGATTTCCGCATATACCCAGATTGTGTCCGCCACTTAGATCACCTTGATTTCCGCGAGAAAGTCCGCGATCTGCTTGCCGCCCTCGCCTTCGTCGGAGATCGCTTTGCCGGACTGGCGTTTGGGCGGTCTGCCGATGGTGAGAACTTTTTCCCGCGCGCCCTTTTCACCGACCTGATCGGGTGACAGACCGAGGTCCGCCGCGGTATAGACTTTGATCTCCTTTTTCTTCGCCGCCATGATGCCCTTGAGCTGCGGGTAGCGCGGCTCGTTGATACCGCTGCTGCACGCCACCAGCGCCGGCAGCGTCGATTCGACCACGTCGTAGCCGCTCTCGCTCTGGCGTTTGATCGTGATCTTGTTGCCGTCAACGCTAATCTCTTTGGCGAACGTCATGGGCGGGACGCCGAGAAAGTAAGCGATCTGTCCCGGCACGATGCCGGAGTAGCTGTCGCTGCTTTCCGTCGCGCAGATGACCAGGTCGAATTCTTGTTTCTTGATCGCGGCGGCTAAAATCTTTGCCGTAGCCAGGGTGTCGGAACCGGCAACCGCTTCGTCCAGAATATGCACCGCCGACGCCGCGCCCATCGCGAGCGCGTTGCGAATCCCGATGGTAATCTCGCTGATGCCCATGGTGACCAGCGTTACGGTGCCGCCGTGCTTCTCGGTAAGACGCAGTCCTTCTTCCACGGCGCTGGCGGCCGCCGGATCGAGCTCATGCGGCACGCCCTTGCGCGCCATGCGCTTGGTGTTGGAATCGATTTCGATGGTCACCGTACTGGCGGGAATTACTTTACCGCAAACGACAACGTTCAATGCTTTCTCCCTTGGGGCGCTGATAAACAAAGGCGCCTATCGGATCAAGGCGCCTTTGAAGAACAGTCTGTTAGCAGTCGAGCCGGACTCGGGTTACGAGAGCCACTCTTTCACATTGCCTTCCATGACTACGTCCAAAATCTCCTTGCAGTCGGCAATCGACTGGTCGACGATTTTCGGATCGTCCTTAAGATGCGGTATGCCGGCGGCCACCGCTTTTTTCAGGCCCTGAATAAATTCCTTAAACTGCTGATCCAACGCGTCTGTGTTCGGTGCTGGTTCCATAGCTTCTTTCTCGCTTATGTATAAAGCCGGCCTTTGTTTGGATCGGGCAGCGTAAGCCCCATCTTCAATATCAGTGCGTCGATCTCGTCCTTGTACTGCTGGCGCGCCACCGCATTAGGCCGGCGCTTCAAGCCCCAGAACATGTACCGTTCCGAACGATAGGATTTGGAGTTGCCGAACATATCGAGACCTTTGACATACCAGTAGTCCACCGCTTTTTGAACACGCTCCTTCGACTCTCCGCCTTTGGCAGCGAACTCAGCGGCCGCATTGGTGCCGAAATCGACATGTCCTTCTTCCTCGCGAATGATGTCCGGATCTTCGACCACCCGCGCCAACGGCAAATAGGTGCAATCGAGAAACTCCTCGAGCTGGAACCGGCCGACCCGATCGACCAGAAATCCGAACACGGCATAGTCTTCCCACGTCTTGATTTCGCCGCGAAAGGCTTCCACATAGCGCTCCTGATTCGGCCGGCTGAGGGTATAGGAGACATCGATTCCGATATCACCCGCCAAGCGCGCCATTTTTCGGAAATGATCCATTTCCTCCGCCGCCGTGCGCGCGACAATGAGTTGATCCAGTTTGGTAGGGGCGCTCGGCAAGATGTGTTTGACGTAGAGATTGGGACCGCCGATTTCGCAATCCGCCTGGATCGCCAACACGCGGCGCAGCAAATCCTGATATTCCGGATCTTGCTTTTCGAAGTCCTTTAATTCGACTTTATCGGTAAACATCGATCTCCTCCTTGATGCTGGGAACACGTCGCACTTAATGAAAATCCTTAACAAAACGGCCTCGATAAATCAACCGAAGTGGCTGCAGCCAACTTGCTTTACTCGATTAGTGCTTTTAACTAGACTGCGTCCAGCCGGGTAAATCGAACCATGAACGCGGGTGAAAACCAGTCTCTGCTCACCGATTTCTATCAGCTCACCATGGCTCAAGCCTACTTCCGCGAACAGCAAATGGGCCTGGCTACTTTCAGTCTTTTCATCCGTACTTATCCGCCAAACCGGGGTTATTTCGTGTCGGCGGGCTTGCAAGATGTCTTGGAATATCTTGAAAGTTTTCACTTCGATCAGGGACAGATTGATTATCTTGCGTCTCAGTCGCTGTTTTCAGATGATTTTTTGCACTACCTCGTTGATCTTCGTTTTACCGGTCAGGTTTTTGCCATTCCCGAAGGGCGGATTTTTTTCACCGACGAACCGGTGCTTGAATTGACCGCACCGATCCTCGAGGCGCAGATCGTCGAAACCTATATCATCAATCAGATTCATCTACAGACCTTGATCGCAACGAAAGCGGCGCGCTGCGTGCAGGCTGCAGGCGGACGCCCGGTCGTTGACTTTGCCTTGCGCCGCACGCATGGCAGCGACGCCGGTATGAAAGTCGCTCGCGCCAGCTATCTCGCCGGCTTTGTTGGCACGAGCAACGTCATGGCGGGCCGGCGCTACGGCATTCCCCTCGTCGGCACCATGGCCCATTCGTTCATAGCGAGCTTCGAGCGCGAGATCGACGCCTTCCGCGCTTACGTCGCGAGTTTTCCAAAGAACGCAATTTTGTTGATCGATACGTACGACACGCTCGCCGGAGCGAGAAATGCCGCGCAAGTCGCCAGGGAAATGGCCGAGTGGGGGCAGGCACTGATCGGTGTCCGCATCGACAGCGGCGATATGGCAACTTTGGCCGTCGAAGTTCGCCGGATTCTTGATACTACCGGGCTCAAGGATGTGAAAATTATCGGTAGCGGTGGTCTCGATGAATTTGAGCTCGAACGGCTGACCGCTGCCGACGCTGCTTTTGACAGTTATGGAGTCGGTACCAAGATGGGCGTCTCTGCTGATGCACCCTGGGCCGACATCGCTTACAAACTCGTCGAGTATGAAGATCGTTCGGTGCTGAAGCTCAGCACAGGCAAAGAGTCCTGGCCCGGCGAAAAGCAAGTGTTCCGACAAGTAAATTCCAAGATGCAAATCGAGAAAGATATTATCGGCCTGCGCGGTGAGGAACTTTCAGGAGAGAGATTGCTTGAAGAAACAATGCGTGGGGGCAAGGCCATTTCGCCTTATCCAAAATTGCCGGAAATACGGGAGCGCTTCACGGCGGAACTCGCCGCCGTTCCCAAGAGCGTCAAAAAACTCCGCGACCCGGGCTGCTTCGCCGCCGAATTTAGCCCGAAGTTGAAGGCCTTGCGCGATGAGATCGTAAAAAAAACGCGGGGATAAAGTGAGAAACAAAGAGAAACTAGAACTTCACCACAGCAGCACCCCAGCTAAAACCGCCGCCAAATGAGTTCATCAGCACAATGTCGCCGGGCTTGATCCGCCCCTGCCGCTTAGCCTCGTCGAGCGCGACCGGGATGGAAGCCGCCGAGGTATTGCCGTATTTGTCCACATTGACGACGATCTTTTCCATCGGCACGCCAAGCCGTTCGGCTAACGCGACGATGATTCGCCGGTTTGCCTGGTGTGGGATCACCAGCGATACCTGGGCGATATCGACTCCGGCTTCGGCCAAAGCCTGGCGGCTGATCTCCTCCATTGAGCGCACGGCGATCTTGAACACTTCTTTGCCGTTCATGGTGATAGTGTGTTCGTTTCGCCGAACCGTATCGGCCGTCGCCGGCTTGAGCGAGCCGCCGGCCGGCACATAAAGCGTTTTCACGTAAGACCCATCGGTGCGTAACTTCGTGCTCAATACGCCTGAACCGTTTTCAGTCGCGCGTAATACCACGGCGCCGGCCCCGTCGCCAAAGAGAATGCAGGTGGTACGGTCTTGCCAATTGAGCAACCGGCTAAGCACATCGGAACCCACGACCAGCGCGTTATTGATAGTGCCGGTACGCATGAATGAATCCGCGACAGCGAGAGCGTTGATAAATCCCGAGCATGCCGCACCGACATCGAACGAGAACACGTCACGCGCGCCGAGCATGTCCTCCAACACACAGGCCGAGCTTGGAAACGGATAGTCCGGCGTCACGGTTCCCATGATGATAGCGTCGAGATCTTTGGCGTCCATGCCGGCATCGGCAAGCGCGCGCCGCGCCGCTTGAAACGCCATGTCGGCGTTTCCTTTTCCATCTTCGAGCACTCGGCGCTCTTTAATTCCCGTGCGCACGGTGATCCACTCATCACTGGTATCGACGATTTTTTCCAGGTCGTGATTGGTGACGATCTTGGAGGGAAGCTCGGAACCGATCCCCACAATGGCGCTGCGCCGTTGGCTGCTCATTGTGCTCTCCTGAAGATCACGCAGCCATTGGTGCCGCCGAAGCCGAAAGAATTCGACAGCGCCACTTTAACATCCGCCTTGCGCGCCGTATTGGGCACATAGTCGAGATCGCACGCGGGATCAGGGTTTTCGTAATTGATTGTCGGTGGAATCATGCCGTGATGGATCGCCAAGGTGGAATAGACTCCTTCCACAGCCCCGGCCGCGCCGAGCAAATGCCCGGTCATCGACTTGGTTGAACTCACCGCGAGCTTGGCCGCTTGTTCGCCGAAAACGGCTTTGATCGCGGTGGTTTCGTTGGCGTCATTGTACTCGGTCGACGTGCCATGCGCGTTGATATAATCGACATCCGTCGGCGTGATCCCGGCGTCTTTGAGCGCCAAGCGCATACAGCGCGCCGCGCCCTCGCCTTCCGGCGCCGGCGCCGTCATGTGATACGCATCGCCGTTGGCCGCGTAACCGATCACTTCGGCATAAATTTTCGCGCCGCGCTTGAGCGCCTGTTCGCGCTCCTCGAGAATCAATATTCCTGAACCTTCGCCGATGACAAATCCGTCGCGTTCTTTATCGAAAGGCCGGCTTGCTTTCTCGGGTTCTTCATTGCGCGTCGAGAGCGCTTTCATGGCGGCAAATCCACCGACCCCGAGTGGCGTAATTGCCGCCTCCGCACCGCCCGCTATCACCGCATTCTGAACACCGCGGCGGATCAAATGAAATGCTTCGCCGATGGCGTGGGTGCCGGACGCGCAAGCGGAGGTGGGCGTCCAATTAACTCCTTTCGCGCCGTAGCGAATCGCCACATGTCCCGGCGCTAAATTGGAGATGACTTTAGGAATGAAAAACGGCGAAATCTTCCGCGGCCCGCCGCTCAGCAAAGACTCTTTCGTCGTCTCGATGGTCTCGATGCCGCATAGGCCAACGCCGATGATGACGCCGACGGTTTCGGCGCTTTGGTCATCGATTTTTAAACCGCTGTCTTCCATGGCCATCGTTGCCGCGCCGATAGCGTATTGAATAAAGAGATCCATCTTTTTGACCTCTTTCGATTCGATGTAGTCCTCGGCTTTGAAATCCGGCACTTCGCCGGCAATGCGCGCGGCGAATCCGTCGGCGGCGAAGCGCGTCAGTTTACGGATACCGGAACGGCCTTCCAGTAGAGATTGCCAGTTTTTTTCGACACCCGTTCCCAAGGGGGAGACTAAACCAAGTCCCGTCACGACAACTCTGCGTTGTTCATTCATCACAATGCGTAACCGATCTGTAGCGGATTTTTAAAGGTAAGATATAAATGAGTCGACAAAGGCGGTCAATGGTTAATTGGTTTGCTGATATTTTTCATGGACTTGGAGCACTCTCCGAATAACCGGTTCGATGCCGCATTCGACCAGGCTCAGGCGTGCTGCAGAGCTGGTTTCACTTTTCTGCAGTTCGGCCAGGACCGCAGCCACCGAATTGCGCAAGCCGGCCAGGTCATAACCTCCTTCGAGTAAAAACGCGATGCGGCCATCGGCGAATTTTCGCGCCAGGGCGATCAGGGTGCGCGCCATCGAGCCGAATCCCTGTTCAGTGACTCCCATACCGCCCAAGGGATCGCGCCGGTGCGGATCGAAACCGGCCGAAACCAGGATCCATTCGGGGCGAAAATCTTCCGCCGCCGCGGTGACGACGTCTTGAAAGACCTGCAGGTATTCCCTGTCGCCGCAGCCCGCCGGCAGCGGCACGTTGATCGTGTACCCCTCGCCGGCGCCGGCGCCGATTTCGTTCACCGCGCCGGTCCCCGGATAAAACGGAAACTGATGCGTAGAGAGAAACAGTACCGAAGGATCGTCGTAAAAGGCGTCCTGGGTGCCGTTGCCGTGATGAACATCCCAGTCCACAATCAGAATTTTTTTTGCATCGTGGCGGCGTTTGAGGTACGCCGCACCGATCGCCATTGTGTTAAACAAGCAAAAACCCATACCCCGGTTGCGCAGGGCGTGATGCCCGGGCGGACGCACGAGGGCAAAACCGTTGTCGCTTTGCTTCGCCGCAATTGAATCGAGCAAATTCAAAAATCCGCCGACGGCAAGCAATGCGACTCCGAACGAATCCCGACTGGTGATGGTATCGCCGTCCAGAGCATAATGATTGACCTGTGAGGTCGATTCCACCAGGCGAACATGATCGGCGCCATGGATTTGCTCCACATCGGCGCGGGTCGCGCTCCGCGGGGGCAAGAGAGCGAATTTTTGCGGGTCCAGCCCGGCCGCCAACTCGAGCAGCGCCTGAATCCGCTCCGGCCGTTCCGGATGAGAATCGCCCGGAAGATGCTTTAAGTATTCCTTATCGATGACAACGGCCGTGCGTTTCACAATTCTAAGCTACCATCTAAAGTGCCACCCCGCAAAACGGCGCCAATCTTGCCAACCTAAGTGAAATCGCATAGCGTAGACCCATGTTCGGCATCGGCATGCCAGAGTTGCTATTGATCCTGGGCCTTGCCTTGATCGTTCTCGGCCCAAAAAAATTGCCCGACCTGGCCAAGGCGCTCGGCAAAGGTTTGGCCGAGTTCCGCCGCGCTACCGATGAGCTGAAAGACGAGTTCCGCCAAATGGAACGGGAGGTCGAAGACTCATCGCCCCCCGCGAGCGAAAAGAAAGACAACGCGCAACCGGACTCGGAAGATCACCCTCAAGCCGCTCCGGCGGACTCTCATTCCGCGCCTGAGAAAAAGTGACCATACCGCAAGAGGACGGCCGAGCATCTGACGTACAGATGCCCTTCACGTCTCATCTGGCCGAGCTCCGCTCGCGCCTGGTGAAAAGCGTTGTTGCCGTCGCCGTCGCGTTCCTTCTTTGCTTTGCCGCTGCCGATGAGATCTTCGCCGTTTTAGCGGCCCCGCTCAGGCGCTTGCACGTCACCGGGTTGATGTTGATCGGCACCGCGGTCACGGAAGCTTTCTTCACCAAGATGAAAGTTTCCTTCGTCGCGGCCGTGATCCTGGCATCGCCGGTATTGCTCTGGCAGCTTTGGCAGTTTGTCGCGCCCGGACTTTACGAGCAAGAGAAGCGCTATACGCGGAGTTTCGTGTTGTTCGGCTCGTTTTTCTTCGTCGCCGGCGCGGCATTTTGCTATCTGGTCGTGATCCAGGAAGGATTGAACTTCCTACTGCACCGCTATGAAGTGATCCACATCCAACCGCTGCTGCAAGTTGCCGATTATCTCTCACTGGTCTCCCGGCTCGTCCTCGCTTTCGGCGTCATGTTCGAGTTGCCCGTCCTCGCCTTTTTTTTCGCCCGGGTAGGGATCATCGATCATCGTTTGCTGATTCATCAGGGCCGGTATGCGCTTCTAGCCATCGCACTTTTGGCCGCGGTTCTGACGCCGCCCGATTTGATCTCACAGGTGCTGCTGATGGTGCCGTTGATCGTGCTTTATGCAATCAGTATCGCCGTTGCTTACGCCGCAAGATTTAAAATGAATCGACTGGAACGAGACTGACGGCGGATTCACTCGCGCCAAGACGCCAAGACACCAAGTGAGAGGCCAAAAAATTAGCCAGAACGGGATCGATCTAAGAAAGATTTCCCGGAGTTTACCTGAACCTTGCCAAAGGGGGTCGAAATGACAATCGGTTTTCCTTGGCGGGCATTGCGCCTTTGCGGGGAGATACTCCGAGTTTCGGTTTGCGGCTCTGCCGCGCCGGGTCACGTGGTGGAATTTCCGTCTGTGCTTTGCTGCGGCCTTGCCGCGCGAGGAGGAATGAGGAAGTTCGATCTCAGTTGTCGTCGTTGACAAATGCGCAGGCCGCGAACACCGTGGTCCACAGCCCGTCCTTGTTGCCTATGGCAGACTGAGTGATGTTCGATGTGCGGACGATTTTGCCGGACATTTTGAAAAGGTTTTCCCGCTCGTCCCATGCAGTATCGGGGTCGAACTCGATCCCCAGCGTCGTCGCCAACATACTGGCCGCCAAATCTTCCGCGTACTCGCCGGCTTTTTCTTCGGTCTCCCCGAAAGAATGGTGTTCGGACAAGTAGCCGTGCTGTTCCTGATCGGCCGGTATGGCAACGCCGACAGACGCCGCGACCAGACGATTGGGCTCGTTGGTGCTTTCGCGGTCGTACACGCAAAAAACGATTTCACCGGGGCGCAGCAACTTGATGCCTTCTTCTTTGGAGATACGCTTGCAGCCCGGCGGGTAGATGCTCGAAACCAAAACGAGATTGCAATAGGCCAAGCCGGCCGATCGCAACGCCAACTCGAATGACGCCAATTTTTCCTTGTGGACGCCGACGCCCTTGGTGAAAAAACATTTTTTCGGAATCATGCAGCGCTGCTATAACATGAATGAAATAATGTGACAACAATTTCGCGCCAAAAACTCAAAAATCATCACTCGACAATCAGCAGCACCGCGCCGCCTTCGACGGTGTCGCCCGGCTTGACCTTGATCTCTTTGACTTTCCCGGCGATCGGGCTGCGGACTTCATTCTCCATCTTCATGGCTTCGACGATCACCAGCCCTTGGCCCTTTTCGACAGTGTCACCTTCGGCCGTCAAGACCGCGACGATCTTGCCCGGCATCGGCACCGAAATGCTCTGCCGTCCCTGCAACTCGAGGCCGGACTGCGCGCTGCCGATGCGCATGCGCCGCTCGTCGACCATATGGATGCGGTAATTGCGTCCGTCCACCAGAACGCGGTACTCATCGTCGGTATTGTCGACTTCAATCTCGAACGAGCGGCTGTCGACAATCAGCGAATAGTTGGTGCGGCCGGTCTTTTTCCCGTCGACCAGAAATTCGTTGCCGTCAACAGAGACCCGATAGACTGACTTACCGGTCTCTTCGATCTCGACCGTATATGTTTGTTCACCCAGCTTCGCGATGAAGGCCATGTAGAAGATTCCTAAGAGCGCCGCCAGCCGCGGCGAACCGTTGTCATATCACGCCGTAGCGCGCTGCGTTTGGCTTGTTCACGCCAGCGGGACGGTTCTGCGGCCCCTTTGGCGAGTAGTCGCAAGGTTTGTTCGTGCTCGCGATGCAGGGCGGCGATCGCCGCGGAAGCGAGCGCGATCTCTTTGTGCGGCAGCACTTCCTCGGTACTCGGTGCCCGGTACTCCTCATCGATGAAACCGGTGTTCACGTCGCCCGACATAAACCGCGGGTGGCGCAGAATCCATTGATTGAAAGAAATGTTGGTCTTGATGCCGCGCACCTGGTATTCGCGCAAGGCACGGCGCATGCGCAGGATCGCTTCGACCCGGTTCTCTCCCCAGGTAATCAGTTTTGCGATCATCGGGTCGTAGTAGATCGGCACTTCGGCGCCTTCGTAAACTCCGCAATCGTTCCTGAGCCCGAGGCCTTCCGGCAGGCGCAACCCTTCGATCTTCCCCGGGCAGGGCATGAAGTCCTGCTCGGGATCTTCCGCGTAAATCCGGCACTCGATGGCATGGCCGGTCTGGGTAATATGGCGCTGGCGCCACGGCAGATAACCGCCTGCCGCCACTTCAATCTGAGCCTTGACGAGATCGATGCCGACCACCCGCTCGGTCACCGCATGCTCGACCTGCAAACGGGTGTTCATTTCAAGGAAATAAAAATTTTGTTCCTGGTCGAGCAAAAACTCCAGCGTTCCTGCGCCGACGTAACCGACCGCCCGCGCGCCTTGAATGGCGATCCGGCCGATTCGGCGGCGCGTGCGGTCATCCATTCCAGGCCCTGGTGATTCTTCGAGAACTTTCTGATGGCGCCTCTGAATGGAGCATTCGCGGTCATAAAGATGAATCACATGCCCGTAATTATCGGCGAGGACCTGGATTTCAACGTGCCGCGGGCGCTCGATGAATTTCTCGACGTAAAGCCGGGCATCGCCGAACGATGACGCTGCTTCCGATCCGACCGCGCGGAACGCCGAGGACACTTCGCGGCGTGCGCGCACCAGCCGAAGCCCCTTGCCTCCGCCCCCCGCCACCGCCTTGAGCATGCACGGATAGCCGATCGATTCGATGGTTTTTAAAACTTCGTCTTCGGATGTCAAAATACCGTCCGAGCCCGGGACCACAGGAACACCCGCCGCCTTCATGATCTGGCGGGCTTTGACCTTGTCGCCCATCTGGTCGATCACCTGCGGGGACGGGCCGATAAACACGATGCCTTCCTGCTTACAGCGCTGGGCAAACGCCGCATTCTCAGCCAGAAAACCATAACCCGGGTGCACGGCCTCAGATCTGCTCTTCTTGCACACTTCGATGATCCGATCGATCGATAAATAACTCTGCGTTGAGGGTGCGGGGCCGATCCGGTACGCGTAGTCGGCGTATTTAACGTGCAACGATTCGCGGTCGGCATCCGAGTACACCGCGACGGTTTCGATATCGAGCTCACGGCAGGCGCGCGCGATCCGCACGGCGATTTCGCCGCGGTTGGCGATGAGAATGCGTTTAAACATATGGATGCAGGCAAGAGCCGTGAGGCTTGAGGCTTGAGCAGAACAAAACTATTCTCTTTCTCGTGCCTCTCGCCTTCCGCCTCGCGCCTTCCTCAGAGCGGAATATTTCCATGCTTCTTCGGCGGGTTGTGGTCCTGTTTATTTTTTAACATTTCCAGAGCGCGGATCAGCGTCGGACGGGTCTCTTCGGGGTAAATTACCGCATCGACGTACCCTGACTCGGCGGCTTTGAACGGATTGGCGAAAGTCTGACGATAACTACTGACCATTTCATCGCGCGCCTTCGCAGGATCGGCTGCCTTCTGCAGCGCGTCCCGAAAAACGATGTTGATCGCTCCCTCAGGTCCCATGACGGCGATTTCGCCGGTTGGATATACGAGATTGATATCGCCTCGCAGATGTTTGCTCGACATCACGATGTAACCCCCGCCATAAGCTTTCCGCGTCACTACGGTAACTTTCGGCACGGTGGCTTCGGCATAAGCATAGAGCAATTTCGCGCCGTGGCGGATAATGCCGTGGTATTCCTGATCGGTCCCGGGCAAAAAGCCGGGCACGTCGACAAAAGTGACGATCGGAATATTGAAACAATCGCAGAAACGAATAAAGCGCGCCGCTTTTACCGAAGCATTGATGTCGAGACAGCCCGCCAGGTGAGCCGGCTGATTGGCGACGATACCGATCGAGCGGCCGCCGAGATGAGCAAAGCCAACCAAAATATTGCGGGCAAATTCCGGCTGGACTTCAAAAAAATAGCCCTCATCAATCACCAGCGTGATCAGATCCTTCATGTCATACGGACGGTTTGGGTTGTCTGGAACCAAATCTTTGAGTCGTTTATCGCGCCGCAGCGGATCGTCATTGCTGGCCCGAAAGGGGGGGTCTTCCTGGTTGTTGGCAGGTAGGAATCCGATCAGCTCGCGAATGAACAGCAAACAGTCTTTTTCCGTGTTAGCGGTGAAATGCGCCACGCCGCTTTTGCCGGCGTGGGTTTCGGCGCCGCCTAGAGCTTCCTTGGAGACCTCTTCGTGAGTCACGGTTTTGATCACATCCGGACCTGTGATGAACATGTAGCTGTTGGTTTTCACCATGAAGATGAAATCGGTAATCGCCGGTGAATAAACTGCACCTCCGGCGCACGGACCCATAATGGCGGTAATTTGCGGCACGACCCCCGACGCCGAGACATTGCGCTGAAAAATCTCGCCGTAACCTGCCAGGCTGTCGACGCCCTCCTGAATGCGCGCGCCGCCGGAATCGTTGATACCGATCAGCGGCGCGCCGTTCTTGATCGCCATATCCATGACCTTGCAGATTTTATCGGCCACCACTTTGCTGAGGCTGCCGCCGAACACGGTGAAGTCCTGCGAATAGACGTACACCAAGCGGTCATCGATCGCGCCATAGCCGGTGACGACCGCATCACCCAAAATTTTTTGCTTCTCCAGACCGAAGTCCGTGCAGTGATGCGTGCGCAAGCGATCGAGCTCGACAAAGCTGCCACTATCGAGCAGGATGTCGAGACGCTCTCGAGCTAAAAGCTTCCCTTGTTCATGCTGGCGGCGGGCACGCTCTTCGCCGCCGCCCGCTTCCGCTTTTTGATTGAGCTCGCGGAGCTTGTTGAAGTTATCGATAGTGGTCATGGATGAGGATTTCCTTAGAGGCGATAATCAGTGTGATTCAGGGAAAGGTCGGTGAATCATAGCAAAAGCCGGTTTCCTGTCAACCAAATATGCCAGCAACACAACACGGGTGCCACGAAAGTTGCGCTCCGCGATCGCTCGCGTTAGTATTCGCTTGAATCACTGAAAACTGGCGACAACAAACATGTTTGAATCCAAACGAAACCGCCTTCAACCGGCAAGAACTGCGAGGCGCGAGGCAAGTCCTGGAAATTTAAAAACACATGAGGCCGCTCTGATGGTCGCGCCGAGCGAAGGCGATGCGAACATGCTTTACGCGGTCGGCTTTTTCGTGCCCGATCCATTTATTTTTTTTCAACATAAAAATATCAAGTACGCGGTTATGAACGATCTTGAGATCGACCGCGCCAAGAAGCAAGCTCGCGTCGATCGGGTGCTTTCTCTTTCCCTTTATCAGAAAAAGCTCCGTAGGCTCGGCAAGTCTCCGGCGAGCATGACCGATATCCTCCATTTGCTTTTCCGCGAACGAGGCATTCGCTCTCTGCTCGTGCCGGCTAATTTTTCCGCTTTGCTTGCCGACCAGCTACGCGCAAAAAACTATAGAGTAAACATCAAACGCGACCCTTTCTGGGACGAGCGGGAGACGAAGAATCACCGTGAGGTTAAGC
>Ga0075289_1000048_pt1 | contig 13471 bp, 9 predicted proteins | sample SF_Rice_20C_80N__4_FD_69764 | JGI IMG/M metagenome (GOLD analysis project Ga0075289, IMG submission 69764) | Rice paddy soil microbial communities from Twitchell Island, California, USA - SF_Rice_20C_80N_103 | ecosystem: Environmental > Terrestrial > Soil > Paddy field/soil | place: USA... | reverse complement strand
ACGCCGGCCGGCAGCGGGTCGCCGTAGTCGAGCGCCAGGCGGCGGCTGTATTCCTGGTAGCCGATGGCGGCGAGCGAGTGGTTGGTGAGTGCCCGACGCACGTCGGCGTGGGGCGCTGCCGCCCACAGGGCTTCCCAGAGGTCGAGCGTGGTACCGCCGGGGATGTTGAGCAGCTCCCAGAGCGACATGCTCACGACCGGCAGGTCGAGGCTCAGCTCGGCCGCGGCTCCCGCGACGGCCACCGGCAGATACCGCACGCCGCGCGCCAGCCATAGTGCCTCGAAGTTGGCGAGGGTCCCGCCGGAGGTGAGATGTCCCCAGTGCCGCGCGGGGTCGAACCCGATCATCCGGGCGAGCTGTGCCGCGACCTCGAGCTCCAGCCGGGTGGTCACCGGCGCGATCTCGAAGGCGATATTGTTCGGGTTGTAGAGCATGGTGGCGAAGTAGCCGACCTGGGCGGCGATCGTCTGCTCGCCGATCATGTGCCCCTTGTACCGGCCGCTGAACACGGGAACGTCCCGCTTGAGCTCGGCGAGCAACGCCATCAGCTCCTGCGTCAGGGTCGCGACCGCCTCTTCGTAACCCTCCTGTCGCTTGTCCACCTCGCGGATGACGACGCCGTCCTCGGGGTGATAGTTCCGCCGCCAGAAGACGTGGTCGCGGAGCGACTCGACCACGAGCCGCTCGAGCAGCTCCGCGTTCTCGGCACGGGGGCCGAGAAACCAGGCGCGGAGCGCATCGTGCGAGGCATCGGGCATGAGGTGCGCGCGACTCATCGCTCAGAAGCTGGCCGTGATGCCGCCGAGGACCCGGCGGCGGATGACCGACCCCCCATAGAGCTGAAACCGCTTCTCGTCGAAGACGTTCGTGGCCGTGGCGTGGACCCGCAAATAGTTGTTCACCCGGTAGCCCGCGCTCGCGTTGACGAACTCGCTCGACGGGACGTAGCCCTGGAATACGCCCGCCGCCCACTGATATCCGTCCACCAGCCGCACCGTCACGTTGGCGTCCACGCCCTGCAGCCCGGCGTACGTGAGCGAGAAGGTCGCCTTCTTGCTCGGCGTGTTGGGCAGGAGCTGGTCGCCCTGCCGGAACGAGTTGACGGTGAAGTCGAAGCCGGTGAACGAGGCGTCGCCCCGGAACTCGGGGGTGAACTGATAGCCCACGCCCACCTCCACGCCGCGCTCGGTCACCTTGCCGGCGTTGGTGTACGAGAGCACGATGGCCCGGGTGCCGTCTGGCAGGGTGGCCAGCGCGTTGGCTCCCTGCAGCGTCGTCCCGGCGCCGAGCTGCGCGTACCCGCCGAGCAGCACTGGAATGGGCGCCCGGAGCTGGGCCGCCGCGCCGGGAGGAAGCTGGCCCGCATCGTCGAGCTGCTGGATCCGCTGATCGAGCGCCGTCAGCTCCGCCGGCACGTTGACCCCGTCGGTCAGTGCGAACGACGGGTAAGCGGAATTCACCCCCGGCAGCAGGTCGGTGACGAAGTTCCTGAGCTGGTTGATGTAGAAGTCGGCGGTGATGTAGGCGTTCTCCGTGAGGCTTCCCTTGTAGCCCGCTTCCCACCCGGTCACCGTCTCGACGTCGAGGTTGGCGTTGCCGAGCGCGAGTGCCTGGGTCTGGGCGGAGAAGTTCCACGGCAGATCGTCGGTGATGGTGAGCCCGGCGAGCGCGGAGGGCGGCAGACTCGCGCGCACCGCCGCGTAGTAGGTCTGGATGCCCGCCTCCAGCGTGGCAGGGCTCGCCGTGGCCGGCGCCACCGGAACCCGGAGGAAGAACTCCGAGTAGTTGGGCGTCTGGAACGCACGGTTCACCGAGAACCGGAAAGAGTGGCGGTCGTTCGGGCTGAACACGATCGCGCCCTTGGGTGAGACCTGCGCATCGATCAGGTCGCCGTCATCGAACCGGACGGCGCCGACCAGTCGGACCTGCGGCGTCACCTTGTACTCCACCTGGCCGTAACCGGAGTAGAGGTTGTCGCTGCGGTCGTCGTTGAGCGGATCCATGAGGGTGCCGGACGTGTTTACCTGCGTGTTCCGGAACGACGCGCCATACACCACGCGCCCGCGGTCGGCCTGGAAGTTCCAGTTCTGCTGACCCTCGACGTGGAAGATGTCTGACCGCTCCTCCAGCGGCAGCCCGGATTGGAGCGACACCTGCGGCTCGAGTGAAGTCCGGCTGTTCCAGTAGCCGAACACGTTGAACCGCTCCGCCGCCACCGCGGCGCGGACGTAGGGCTTGATCGCCTGGGGCACCTGGACCCGGCCGATGCCGGTGACGAAGATCTCATTCTCCACCTGCGACGCGCCACCGTCCACCGAGATGACGGTGCCGTTGTCGGCGTAGTAGTCGAGCCGGCCCGCGCCGTACGCGTTCTTGAGCGCTTCACGGTCGCCCGTCGCCTCTCCCGCCGGGTCCAGCGACTGTCCGGCGAGCGGCGCGAACTCGCGTGCGAGACCGACCGGTTCGTCGGTGGCCTCCGCGTACTCGCGGGCGAGCGAGGTGCCGTCGAGCCGGGTGCGGGAGCGGGAATAGGTGTCGCTCCGGTTGTACCCGCCGTTGAACCGGTAGCCGAACCGGCCGTCGCCGAACACCCCGGCGTGCCGGAGATCGCCGCGGAACGTCTCGAGCTCGCCGCCCGCCACGGTGAGCTTGGTGCCGATCACCTCACGCGCCGTGGGCGTGGTGATGTTGACCACGCCGCTGAAGGCGTTCGCGCCGTACAGCGCCGAGCCGGGCCCCCGTACCATCTCGACCTTGCCGAGATCCTCGAGCGGCTGCGTGAGCCCGTTCCACTCCTGCGAGCCGAGGAACGCGATGGCGAGGTCGCGCCCGTCCTGGAGCACCAGCACCCGGCGAGTGAGCGAGCTGTTGAACCCGCGCGCGTTGACGTTGAAATCGTTGACGCCGCTCTGCACCACGTCCACGCCGGGCACGGCCTGGAGCGCCACCGGCGCCTGGCCGGTGATGGACGTGCTCGCGAGCGTCTGCGGCGGCACGACCGAGATCGCGGCCGGGGCCTCTACGATGCGGTCGGGCGCCCGGGACGCCCCCTGGACCACGATCTCCGTGAGCGAGATGGTCACGGCCTCGAGATTCGCGTCGGCCGTCACCGTGCTGTTGGCGCTCACGGTCACCGGGATCGCAGCCGGCCTGTAGCCGAGCCAGCGGAAGACGATCGTCTGGCTCCCGACCGGGACCCGGCGCAGGGTGTATCGGCCGTCCGCGCCCGTCACGGTGCTCTGCCCAGTCGCCTGGACGGTCACCGAGACGCTGCTCAGCGCCTCGGCGTCGGTGGCACGCCGGACGGTGCCGGTGACCGTACCGGTTTCCTGGGCGAGGACCGGAGCCGCGTGGACGAGGAGGGAAAGAAGAATGGCGAAGGCGATGCGTGCGGAAGGCCGTGCCGACGGGTTTCGGCGCATACCGGAGTCCTCGAGTGCGAGTATCGGAAGAGTCGGATGCGGACCGCGAGGTGACTCGCGGCGTGCGGTTCGGTGCCTGGTGCTCAGAGGATGGCCAAGTATAACGAATCCTTCCAGGCCCAGGGCACGTCCCAGCGCTCCCCGGGCGCCTCGTTCAGCGTATCGCACTTTCACGGGCGCATGGAGTGACACGGGATCCTCACGGAGAGCGGTGCCAGCCGATCGTGTGCCGCCAAGTCTAGCCTTCCGATCGTGAAGGGCCCGTAAGAGAATCATGAAACCACCTTCATCGGGCCGCCACTCGCGCTTCACCGTTCCGGGGATATACATCCTTCATGCGTGGCTCCAGTCCCGCGATCCCTGACGGCGGGCTCACTTCGGATGAGGCCGCCCGGCTGCTCGCCGTCGAAGGGCCGAACGCGGTCGCTCGTCGGGGCGCGCGGCCGGCCGCCCGCATCCTCCTGGCGCAGTTCTCCAGCCCGCTCGTCCTCCTGCTCATCGTCGTCGCGGCCGTCAGCCATCTTCTGGGCGAGCAGATCGAGGCGACGGTCATTCTGGCGATCGTGGTGCTGAACGCCGTGCTGGCCTTCGTGCAGGAGTACCGAGCCGAGCGGGCGCTCGTGGCGATCCAGGGGTTGGTGAGACCGACGGCTCGTGTGCGCCGGAACGGAGCGGTCACCATCGTCCCGGCAGCCGACATCGTCCGCGGCGATCTCGTCCTGATCGAGCTGGGCGACCTCGTCCCCGCGGACCTGGTGCTGGCGTCCGTCGAGGAACTCTCGGTCGACGAGGCCTCGCTTACCGGCGAGTCGGTTCCCGTCGCCAAGGAGCCCGGGTCGCAGGTCTATCTCGGCTCGACCGTGGTGGGCGGGAGCGGGAGCGGGGTGGTTCGGGAAACGGGGGCGGCCACCCTGCTCGGACGGAGCGCCAGCCTGCTCGCAGAGCCTGCGCCGTTGGGCGACTTCGAGCGGAACATTCGCCGATTCAGCGACTTCCTCGTCCGGGTCATCCTCGCGCTCACGGCGTTCGTCTTCCTGGTCAACGCGGTGCTGGGGAAGGGATGGTTCGACTCGTTCCTCTTCGCCGTGGCGCTCGCCGTAGGCATCACGCCGGAGGTGCTCCCGGCCATCATCACCATCACGCTCGCCAACGGAGCGCTGCGCATGGCGCGCGACCGGGTCGTGGTGAAGCGCCTGGTATCGGTCGAAGACCTCGGCAACGTGGACATCCTCTGCTGCGACAAGACCGGGACGCTCACTGTTGGCGAGTTCGCGCTCCACGGGTTCGTGAATCCGGACGGGGTCGAGGACAGGCGGGTCCTGCTCTACGGCGCCGTGAGCGCCGTCTCCGAGCGGGGCCGGCCCCGATCCGAGGGCGGCAATCCCACCGACCGCGCGGTGTGGGCCGCACCCGCCTTGGAGCAGGTCACCGCGGAGTTGAACGGCTTCGAGGTGCTGGACAGGGCTCCGTTCGACTTCCACCGGCGCCTGTCCAGTGCTCTGGTACGAGCCGGAGAGGAGACGTCGCTGGTGGTGAAGGGCGCCGCAGAGTCCGTCCTCGATCGTTGCACCGCCGTCCTGGGGACGGATGGACCGGTGTCCCTCGACCCGCCGCGCCGGCGGGCGCTTACGTCGGCGATCGAGCGGTACGAGGAGGAAGGGCTTCGCGTCCTCGGCATCGCGGCGCGTCCGTTCGCCGGCGACCGGATCGGCGCCGGCAGCGAGTCGGAGCTGTGCCTTCGCGGGTTCCTGCTCTTCCTCGATCCTCCCAAGTCCGACGTCGTCGCGACCCTGGCGGAGATGGGACGCCTCGGCGTCGGCATCAAGATCCTGAGCGGCGACAGCGCCGTCGTCACCCGCCGGATCTGCGGCGAATCGGGGATCGAGGTTCCCGGCGGGCGGGTCATGACCGGCGCGGAGCTGGCCCTCTTGGGCGAGGAGGACTTCCGCCGCGCCGCGCTGGAGTGCGGGGTCTTCGCGCGCGTCACCCCCGAGCAGAAGTCGGCGCTGGTGGCGGCGATCCGGAGCGCCGGGCACGTGGCGGCGTTTCTCGGCGACGGCGTGAACGACGCGCCCGCGCTGCACGCCGCCGACGTGGGCATCTCGGTGAACTCCGGGACCGACATCGCCAAGGAGGCCGCCGACGTCATTCTCCTGGAGAAGAGTCTCGGTGCGATCGCCCGCGGCATCGTCGAGGGGCGGAAAACGTTCGCGAACATCACGAAGTACATCCTGAACACCATCAGCGCCAACTTCGGGAACATGTCCACGGTGGCGCTTTCGTCGCTCTTCCTGCCGTTCATCCCGCTGTTGCCGTCCCAGATCCTGCTGAACAACTTTCTGAGCGATGTACCCCTCATCACCATCGCCACCGACCGGGTCGACCCCAGCCTGCTCGAGCGGCCACGCCGGTGGAACATCGGGGGGATCGGCCGCTTCATGGTGGTGTTCGGGCTCCTGAGCGCGGTCTTCGATCTGCTCCTGATCGGCGGGCTCCTGCGCGTCTGGCACACGAGCGCGCCGGCGTTCCGGACGGCCTGGTTCGTCGAGTCGGCCTGCTCCGAGATCCTCGTGACGTTCGCCATCCGCACACGGAGGCCGTTCTTTCGGAGCCGGGCTGGCGCGGCGCTGCTTTGGAGCTCCCTCGCGGCGGGCGCGCTGGTCTTCGCGCTGCCCTTCGTCTCGACGGCGCGGGGCTACTTCTCCTTTGTCCTTCTGCCTGCCCCGATCCTCGGGTTCATCGTGCTGATCCTGCTCGCCTATTTCCTCTCCGCCGAAGCGCTCAAGCGGCCGTTCTTCGAGCGCCTCCGTATCTGACGTATCAGGAGGCTGGCATGAACCAACCCTCGAAACGCACGAAATGGCTTGCCGCCGGCGGCGCGGCAGCGGCTCTGTTCGGCGTCGGGTACCTCGCGAGGACCTGGAGCCGGTATGGCAAGACTCCGGTCGAGGACGACCCCGATCCTCTGCTGGACCGCTTCATGCCGGAGTACGAGGTGGGCGAGCGGCACGAGATCGACGTCCGCGCGCCGGTACATGTCACCTGGGCCGCGGCCCGGCGGGTGAGCCTCGATCGCTCGCGGCTGATTCGCGCCATCTTTGCCGCCCGCGAAGTGCTGATGCGCGCGTCGCCGCCGCCCGAGACAGAGGCGGGGTCGTTTCTGGAGAGAGTGCTGGCGCTCGGGTGGGGCGTGCTCGTGGAAGAGCCTGGCCGGGAGATCGTGCTCGGCGCGGTCACCCGGCCGTGGGAGGCCAACGTCACGTTCCGGAGCGTGCCGCCCGCGGAGTTCGCCGGCTTCGCCGAGCCGGGATACGCGAAGATCGCCTGGACGCTCGCCGCGGAGCCGCTCGGGCCGGGGCGCTCGCGGTGCAGCACGGAGACCCGCGTGCGCACGACCGATGCCCAGTCACGCGCGCGTTTCCGCCGCTACTGGACCGTCCTATCGCCCGGCATTCTTCTCATCCGCCGCGTCACCCTGAGGCTCATCAGGGGGGACGCCGAGCGGCAGGCGAGAATGCGCCTGCCGGTGTGAGCGCCGGAACGATCCGATCACGAGCCCGGAATGGCCATTCCTACCGATACCACGGAGAGTACGATGAGCGACGAGCCGATACGCACCGAGGAGCACCGGGTGAGCGGCGAGGGCCTCGTGGCCAAGGTGAAGGAGCTGATCCGCCAAGGCAATATCCGCCGCATCATCCTCAAGGACGATGACGGCCGCACCATCATGGAGATCCCGCTGACGGTCGGAGTGGTCGGCGCCATGCTTCTCCCGGCGTTCGTGGCGCTGGGCGCCGTCGCGGCGCTGGCCTCCGACTACACGCTCGTGGTGGAGAAGACCGGCGGCCGGGAGACCGCCGGGACCTGAATCCGGGTCGCGACCGTCGCGAGCGAATCGGCGTTGAGCGACATCGAGTCGATGCCGATGGCCGCGAGATACTCGGCAAAGTCGGGAAAGTCCGAAGGCGCCTGGCCGCAGATGCCCACCTTCCGCCCGCGGCGATGCGCCGCGTCCACGACCATGCGGATGAGCCGCTTGACGCCCTCGTCGCGCTCGTCGAACAGCCGGGCGAGAAGTGTCGAGTCGCGGTCCACCCCCAGGGCGAGCTGGGTCAGATCGTTGGACCCGATCGAGAAGCCGTCGAACAACTCGGCGAACTCTTCCGCGAGGATCACGTTGTTGGGGATCTCGCACATCACCCAGACCTCGAGATCCCGTTCGCCGCGCGTAAGACCGTTCCGTCGCATCTCGCCCAGTACCCGGCGCCCCTCGTCGAGCGTGCGGCAGAAGGGGATCATCACCTTCACGTTGGTGAGACCCATCGTGTCACGGACCCTCCGGATCGCCGCGCACTCCAGGCCGAACGCCTCGCGGTAGCGCTCGTCGTAGTAGCGGGACGCGCCCCTGAAGCCGATCATCGGATTGGCTTCGACCGGCTCGAAGGACGAGCCGCCCAGGAGTCCCGCATACTCGTTGGTCTTGAAGTCGCTGAAGCGCACGATCACCGGCCTGGGGTAGAACGCTGCCGCGATCAGCGCGATACCGCCGGCGAGGCGCTCGACGAAGAACGCCGGTCCGTCGGTACCGCCCGTGCGCTCCCGGATGCGCGCCGCCTCCGCCGGCTCGATGCGGTCGGGATGCAGCAGCGCCATGGGGTGGACGCCGATCCAGTTCGAGACGATGAACTCGATCCGCACCAGGCCTGCCCCGGCGCTGGGCAGCTGTGAGAGCTGGAACGCGCGGTCGGGGTCGGCGAGGTTCAGCATCAGCGGCACGCGCGGAGCCGGCAGGGTGGCGGGATCGATGGTTTCCTCCTCGAATTCGACCCGGCCGTCGTAGATCAATCCGTCGTCGCCTTCCGCGCACGAGACCGTCGCGATCCGGCCAGTGGACAGCACGTCCGTGGCATTGCCGGTTCCGACGACGCACGGAATGCCGAGCTCGCGCGAGACGATCGCGGCATGGCACGTCCGACCTCCTTCGTCCGTCACCACCGCGGCGGCGCGCTGGAGGACGGGCTCCCAGTCCGGGTCGGTCATCGGAGCCACCAGAACCTCTCCCGCCTGGAACGCCGGGAGATCGGCGACGGAGCGCACGACTCTGACCGGTCCGCTCCCCACCAGGGTACCGACGCTCCGGCCCCTGAGAAGGACATTCCCCTTGCCGCGGCGATGGAAGAAGTGGAGGGCCGGCCGCGCGGCGCGAGAGTGAACGGTTTCGGGACGGGCCTGCAGCACGAACAGCTCTCCCGTGCGGCCGTCTCGGGCCCACTCGATGTCCATCGGCGTCGGGCGCCCGGCTCGGGCGGAGTAGTGGTCCTCGATGGCGATGGCCCATCGGGCCAGCGTGAGAACGTCCTCGTCTGCGAGCGATGCCCGCCGGCGGTCGCCGGCGGGAACCGACGCGTCCTGAACGGCTTTGCCGGGCGCTTGGGCATAGATGAGCTTGATCTCCTTGTCGGCGATCCGGCGTCGCAGGATCTGATTGTATCCCGCTCGGAGGGTCGGCTTGTGGACCCAGAACTCGTCGGGCCGGACCCGTCCCTTCACCACCGTCTCGCCCAGGCCCCAGGAGGCCGTGACGAGCACGACGTCGCGAAATCCGGTCTCGGTGTCCAGCGTGAAGATGACCCCGGCCGACCCGAGGTCGCTGCGCACCATCTTCTGCACTCCGACGGAGAGCCCGACGCCGCGATGGGCGAAGCCGTTTTGCGTCCGATAGACGATGGCCCGGTCGGTGAAGAGCGAGGCCATGCACTCGCGAACCGCGGCATCGAGGGCGTCGACCCCCTGCACATTGAGGAAGCTCTCCTGCTGCCCGGCGAATGAGGCGGTGGGCAAGTCTTCGGCCGTGGCGCTCGATCGCACGGCGACGTCGGTGGCGCCCTCACCGTATTCCTTCGACAGTGCGAGGTACGCGCTTTCGAGCTCCCACGCCACGGTTCTGGGCAACGGCGCCGCGGCGACGCGCTCGCGGATCGCGCGCCCCGTGATGGCAAGCCTGGCGACGTCCGTAACGTCGAGCCCGTCGAGCTGGCTGTAGATCCACTCCGCGAGACCCGCCTCCTCGAGGTGCAGCCGGAACGCGGCGGCGGTCAGCGCGAACCCGCCCGGAACCCGTACCCCGCTCGGGGCCACGGCGCGAAGCAACTCGCCGAGCGAGGCGTTCTTGCCTCCTACCTCGGCGAGCGCCTCGAGCGTGATCGCCTGGAAGGGCATCACGTACGTCATGGGATCACTTGATGGCGATGCGGGTCCTGCCGGTCGGCTCCTTCTTCGGCAGCCGGATCGTCATGATCCCGTCGTCGTAGGTGGCGTCCACCTTGGCGGCGTCCACCGCACTCGGAAGCTGGAGAGTGCGGACGAAACGACCCTGCTCCCGCTCCCGCCAGAAGTACTCCTCCGTCTTTTCCTCCTTCGCGAAATCCCGCTCCCCGGAGATCGTCAGGGTCTGACCGTCGAGATTCACGTGGAGATCGTCCTTGGGAATGCCGGGGGCCTCGAGGCGAACGATGTAGTCCTTCTCGTTCTCCGAGAGGTCCAGATTGGGCGACCACATGGTCTCGAAGACCCGGGGCGCGGCACCGAAGACGGTGCCATTGAACAGCCGCTCGGCGAAGCGGTCGAAGTCCTCCCGAATGGTCTGAAGCGTGGCCGGGCCGGTGGCCGGCAGCTTGGCGACTTTCATCTGTTCCTCCTGTTGACGATGGATCGATGGAATGCCCTACGCCAGCGATTCTACTGCTGCATGCATGAAGCGGTCATGAAGGGTGGAGGAAGGTCCGGCCGCGTTCAGGGCGTTTCACCGCCGCTTCAAGGTTTCTTCATCTCCGCCCCGCCATGTTTGCCTCCAACGAGAGGAGGATCACATGATCGCCACCGAGATGAGACCCAAGCCGACGGACGCGACGGGTGCGCTGAGCGTCCACGTCGGAACTGGAGATTCCTTGCCCGGCGTGCTGGCCTGGCCGGGCCACCCCTCCGCCGTCGTGCTCGTGCTCGCGGCCGGACGGCAAGACGACGGGACGCAGGTGGCCGATGGGCTCGCTGCCGGTCTGCGACGGGCGGGGCTCGCCACGCTGGTCGTAGACCTGACCACGGGGCTCGGCGACGAGGCGTGCGTGCCGATGCGCCTGCTGGTCGAGCGGACCAAAGCCGCGGCCCTGTGGCTCTCCAGGCACCCGATGGCCCGGAGCCTGCCTGTCGGCATGCTGGGTGTGGATGCAGCCGCATCGGCGGCGCTCACCGCGGCGGGTGTGCTCGACGGCATCGAGGCGATCGTCGTGTGGGAAGGGAGGCCCGATGAGGCGCGGGATGCGCTTGCGCGGATTACCGTGCCGACGCTGCTGCTGCTGCGAGTAGGGGACGAGGGGCTGCTCCGTTGTCAGCAGCGAGCGCCGACCTCCCTGTGCGGAGCGAGGCAGATCATCGGCGTCACCGGGCTCGCGGCCCGCGACGGTGGGCTCGCCGAGGCCGCCCGATGGGCCGCGGCATGGTTCGTCCGCCACCTCGTGATGGAGCGGACCTGGCGGCGCGCCAGACTCCCGGGCCGACGGAAGGTTCTATCCTCCGCCTCCTGAGCCTCGTACTGGGGCTCGTCGCCGTCGCCGGGCCGCTGGCGGCGCAGGAACGATTCGAGACCAGCCTGCGGGGATTCATCTCAAGAGCCGGGCTGCCCGGCACCCATGCGGAGGACTTCTCCCTGCTGGTGGACGCGATCGGCCGGTTCTACGCAGTGCGGCAGGATCGTCCCGCCTGGCTCGTCGATTCCGGGGTCTCCCACGCCGGCAGGTCCGCCATCGCCGAGCTGCTCGACGCTGGCTCGCAGGGCCTCGATCCCGGCCTCTACGATGCCCAGACCCTGGACAGCCTCGCACGAGGGCTCGAGCGAGGGCCCGCCACCGAGTCCGCGCGCGCACGCCTCGACCTCTGGATCACGGTTTCGCTGACCCGGTACCTCTCGGACCTCCGCTTCGGCCGGGTGCGTCCCACGCCATTCGCACGGGCGCCCGAGGAGCTGGCCGACTGGTCCGCCGCGCTGGGCGGCGCGATCGCCGGCGATTCGGTCTCTCGTCTCGTAGCCGCCAGCGCGCCCCAGCTGGCCCAGTATCGAAATCTTCGACGGCTGCTCGAGCGCTTTCGGCGCCTCGAGTCGGCCGACCGGGTACGCCAGATCGAGCTCGCGCTCGAGCGCCTTCGCTGGCTCCCGCCTCTCGGCAAGAGTCCATTCATCGCCGTGAACATCCCGGCCTTCCAGCTCTTCGCTTTTGATTCGGCCGGAGGAACCGGGGCGCCGTCGGTCATGATGAAGGTGGTCGTGGGGAAGGCCCTGGAGACCCGCACCCCGATGCTCTTCGCGCGGATGCGCTATGTGGAGTTCCGCCCGTACTGGAACGTGCCGAGGAGCATTCTGTTGTCGGAGATCATTCCGGCGCTGCAGCACGATCCGTCGTACCTGCGGAGGCACGACATGGAGCTGGTAATCCCGGGCCGCGGCGCGGCAGGCGATCAGGTCACCGCCGACGCAATCCGCCGGCTGAGGGTGGACTCGCTGTGGGTCAGGCAGCGGCCGGGGCCCGCCAACGCGCTCGGTCTCGTCAAGTTCGTCTTTCCGAACACGGCGAGCGTGTACCTCCACGACACCCCGCAGAGCGAGCTGTTCGCGATGACCCGGCGAGACTTCAGCCATGGATGCATACGCGTGGAGGACCCCGCGGCGCTGGCGCAGTGGGTCCTTGGCGACAACCCCGAATGGACGCCCGACAGCATCGCGGCGGCCATGAGCGGCTCCGCCACGCGACGGGTGCTGCTCGACAGGCCGCTCCCGGTGGCGGTGTTCTACACGACCGTCGTGGCGATGCCCGACGGCACGGCGCGCTTCTATCCCGACATCTATGGGCTCGATCGAGAGCTCAGCGAGCAGCTCCGATCAGGCGAGCAGGTGCCGTGAGAACCATTCATCCGCCAGGTCCGACACTCGCTCGAGGGCACCGGGCTCTTCGAACAGGTGCGTCGCGCCCGGCACGATGGCCAGCTCCTTGATCGGGGCCGCGAGCCGTGCCAGGGCCGCGCGGTTCATTCCGATCACCGCGTGGTCGGCCCCGCCCACGATCAGCAGGGTCGGTGCCGCGACCTTCTCCAGGTAGCTGCCGGCCAGATCCGGCCGGCCGCCACGGGAGACGACGGCGGCGATCAGATCCGGCTTTTCTCCGGCCGCCACCAGCGCCGCGGCGGCTCCGGTGCTGGCCCCGAAGTAGCCGAGCGGGAGCGAGCGTATGTCGGCTCGCGCCACGAGCCACTCGGTCGCCTGCACCAGGCGGCTCGCGAGAAAGTCGATGTCGAAGCGGAGTGTTCCGGTGACGGCATCGACGCGCTCCTCACGTTCCGTGAGCAGGTCGAAAAGGAGCGTGCCGAAGCCGCTCTCCTGCAGCCGGGTCGCGACCTGCCGGTTTCTGGGGCTGAGCCGGCTGCTCCCGCTCCCGTGCGCGAAGACGATGATCCCCCTGGATCGCCGGGGAAGCGTGAGATCGCCCGGCAGCCAGACGCCCGACGCGGGGATCGACACGGCGTGGCTGACCTGCGGGCCGGCGGTGCTGTTCGTCATCTCGATCCTCCGTGTGCTACAGCGTGCTCGGATAGGTTTCCGGGACCTCGACCTCACCCTCCTCCCACGCGGCGGTTCGCTCCAGCGGCTCGACGGCACGGGTGCGGTCGTAGTGCAGCAGGGCGTCGAACTGCCTCGTGAGGGAGGCCTGGAAGTAGTGACTCACCCGTTCCGTATCGGGGCGGTAGATCACGCCGATGGCCCGCTCGAGCCGCGGCCTGGTCAACACGTCCGCGGCTTCGGTCGATGCGCGAAGGTCGAGGTAGAAGTTGCGGCTCGCGCATTCGTGGAACAGCGCCTCGTAGCTGCCGGCGAGGGCGGGGCGCACCCGCTTCCGCTCCGCGGGCGCGTCCCAGTCCGAGGCCGCCGTGACGGTGCCGGAGTGCGTGGTGAAGCCGACGAGATAGGCACCGGTGCCGGCGCGCTCGCGCACCAGCTGGCCGAC
>Ga0075289_1000047_pt1 | contig 13570 bp, 10 predicted proteins | sample SF_Rice_20C_80N__4_FD_69764 | JGI IMG/M metagenome (GOLD analysis project Ga0075289, IMG submission 69764) | Rice paddy soil microbial communities from Twitchell Island, California, USA - SF_Rice_20C_80N_103 | ecosystem: Environmental > Terrestrial > Soil > Paddy field/soil | place: USA... | reverse complement strand
GGCTATAGATCGAGCGGCGGCGCCGCTGATGCCAGCGCTGCAGCAGAGCGAAAAGGAGACCAAGACTGACGCGTCTGCAACTGCCTCGGAACCGCAGCCATCAAACACCCGGGAAGCTGCACATCCGCGCGCTGACCTTGTTGCGCCTGCAGCTGCAAAAGTTGGCTTCTTACACGAAACAAAACGTCCGGACCCTGCAGCTGCTCCATTGCCGGCTGCAAAAACGGCGATGGCCGTCATTATTCCCGAGCCCGCCAAACCTATCGAAGTTAAAAAAACCGAAGCAACGTCGGGTCGGGCAGCCGCTGAGAAATTGCCCGATACTGCAACCGTGGCCAAAATCGAGCCGCCTGCTCCAGAAGTGGCAAGGGTGCCATCACAAGTTGAAGTGCCTACCGCACCTGCAGTGCATACAACTGCACCGGAACCCGTTGTTTTACGTAGGATCGAACCGCTAAAGTCCGAGATTGCGACGCGATCTGAAGTCAAATCAGAGGCCGTTCCCGCGGCTCGGCTAACTACCGGGAAAACGCCTGAAGTTGTGCCGGCGCGCAAAGTCGAAACGCCCACACCCGCAGCGGTTGCGAAAGTCGAGCCGCAAACGACCAAGCCCGGATCCATGCCGCCGGTAACGGCGACGTTTCCGGAGAATGCTGTAGGCAAGAACGCCCCTGAACAGCTCGCTTTACTGCGAAAGCCGCCTGAACCGGCGATCGAAAAAAAGTCGCTTACTCGACAGGCGCCGAGATCCCTCGAGGGGTTCATCATCCAGATCGCTTTCAATGACAAAGAAAAGGCGCAGGGCTGGGCCGAAAAAATGGCGCAACGCGGCTATGCCGTCTCTGTGACCGAGGCGGGAGCTGAGGGGGCCCTACGCGTGCGATTGGGAAATTTTGCTGTTCGCGATGAGGCCGAACGGCAGTTGCGCAATTTCAAACAAGAAGGAATGAGTGGAATCATCATCAATTTGCCGTTAGCGTTTCGGCCCGAAGCGCAGGTCTCAGTGCCGTGAACGGGTACATGAGTGCCTCGTCCCCAAATTTTTATCTGCGATCAAGGTTGTCATTCTTCTGGTTCAGGATCATTAACCACCTGGGCTGAGTCGTCCTGTCAGCTTAATCAATTCACATCGCGGGCTTTGGCTCGCGCTTCAACTTTTCGCGCAGAAGTTCATTTACCTTCTGCGGATTCGCCTTCCCCTGAGTCGCTTTCATGATTTGACCGACGAGAAAACCGAAGACCTTTTCATTGCCTGACAGATATTGTTGGACCTGTTTCCGATTCGCCGCGAGCATTTGGTCGATCGACGCTTCTATGCTATTCATATCCGAGACTTGCTCCAACCCCTTTTCGCTGACGATTTGTTGTGGTGTTTGATCCGACTCCAACATCGACTCGAAGACAATCTTGGCGATTTTGCCGCTGATTTTTCCCTGATCGATCATTTGCACGAGCTGCGCCATGCGCGCGGTCGCCACCGGCCAATTCGTGATGTATAGCTGGTCGTCGAGCCGGCGCTCCTTCAGTACGCGGAACAGATCGCCGAGGATCCAGTTGCTAAGCGCTTTGGGGTTCGCGTGGACCTTAACCGCATCCTCAAAATAATCCGCGATGTCCTTTCGGCTGGTGAGCAGATCCGCGTCATAGGCCGGGAGGCCGTAGTCGGCGACAAAACGGGCTTTGCGCAAAGTAGGAAGCTCCGGCAAAGTCGCGCGCACTTCGTCCACCCAACTTTCGTTGATTGTGAGCGGCAAAAGATCGGGATCGGGAAAGTACCGATAGTCGTGCGCCGATTCCTTAGAGCGCATGGAGCGGGTTTCTTCGCAGTGCTCGTCCCACAAGCGGGTTTCCTGGACCAGCTTGCCGCCGTCGGAGAGCGTTCTGATTTGCCTTTGGATTTCAAATTCGAGCGCTCTTTCGACGGCGCGAAACGAGTTCAAATTTTTTATCTCGATCTTGGTTCCCAACGTTTGGCTTCCCTGAGGGCGAATTGAAACATTGGCGTCGCAGCGGAAGCTGCCTTCCTCCATGTTGCCGTCGCAGATACCGAGATATTGAAGGATTGCTCTGAGGGTCCTTAGATATGCGCCCGCTTCCTCGCGCGAGCGCAGATCGGGCTCACTGACGATTTCCAAAAGCGGCACGCCGGCGCGATTGAGATCCACCAGGCTCGAGCCTGAATGAGCGTCGTGAATGTTCTTGCCGGCGTCCTCCTCCATGTGAATGCGCGTCAAGCGCACGCGTTTCACGGCGCCGTCAACTTCGATATCGATATGACCGCCCACACAGATGGGCAGTTCGTACTGGCTAATCTGATAACCCTTTGGCAAATCCGGATAAAAATAGTTTTTGCGGGCCAGAACACTCGATCGCGCGATGGTACAGTGGGCCGCCAGCCCGGCTTTGATGGCATACTCGACGACACGTTTGTTCAATACCGGCAACACCCCCGGAAAGCCGGCGCAAATCGGGCAAGTGTTCTCATTGGGTCCGCAGCCAAACTTGGTCGAGCAGCCGCAGAAGATCTTTGATTCGGTGAGCAACTGGGCGTGAACTTCCAGTCCGATGACAGATTCGAATTTCATCATGCGACAAATTGAGGATGGAAGATGGAGGGTCGCAGATCGCGATTCTCGATCATCGGACCTCTATCCTTGGTTTTTTCTTATGCCACTCTGTCGCTTGCTCGTAATGGTGCGCGAGTCGAAGCATGAGCGGTTCGTCAAAGTGCTTGCCGATGATTTGCATGCCGATCGGCATACCGTCGTGATCGAAACCGCAGGGCAGCGACAACGCCGGCAAACCCGCCAGGTTAATAGAGATTGTATAGATGTCCGAGAGATACATTTGCAACGGATCTTGCGTCTTTTCGCCCAGTTTGAATGCGGTCGTCGGCGCCGTCGGCGTGACGATCACGTCGCAGCGTTCAAAGGCGCGGTCGAAGTCGCGTTTGATGAGCGTGCGCACGCGCTGAGCCTTCAAGTAATAGGCATCATAGTAACCGGCCGAGAGCGCGTAGGTGCCCAGCATGATGCGGCGTTTGACCTCGGCGCCAAAACCTTCATCGCGAGTAATCATGTAGGTTTCGGTGAGATCTTTGGCGTCGGCGCGATCGCCGTAACGCATGCCGTCGTACCGCGCGAGGTTTGAGCTCGCCTCGGCGGTGGCGACGATATAATAAACCGCCACCGCGTATTCCGTGTGAGGCAAAGAAATCTCCTCGATAACTGTGCCATGTTTTTGTAATTGGTCGATCGCGAGCCGGACAGCGCGCTCTACGTCGGGCTGCATCCCCGTAATAAAATATTCCTTTGGTATACCTACGCGCAAACCTTTGATGTCACCAGTCAGCACGGTCCCATAGCGTGGCACGGCGCAATTGGCGGAAGTCGAATCGGCCGGATCGTGCCCCGCGATGGCTTCCAGCAAGAGCGCGGAGTCGCGCACGTTTTTGGTCAATGGGCCTACCTGGTCCATGGACGAGGCGAAAGCGATGATGCCGTAGCGGCTCACCCGGCCGTACGTCGGTTTTAGCCCGACGACGCCGCAGCATGCCGCCGGCTGCCGGATCGACCCCCCCGTGTCAGTGCCCAGAGCGGCGGTGCACTGATCAGCTGCGACGGCGGCGGCCGAACCACCGGAGGACCCGCCGGGGATGCGTTCGAGGTTCCATGGATTGTGCGTCGGAAAAAACGCGGCGTTCTCCACGGATGAACCCATAGCGAATTCGTCTAGATTGGTCTTGCCGATGATTACGGCGCCGGCGGCGCGAAGCTTTCGCACGGTGGTCGCATCATAAGGGGGGACAAATTCTCCGAGTATTTTCGACGCGCAGGTGGTACGCAATCCCCGAGTCAAAAAATTGTCTTTCAGAGCAATAGGAATGCCGAGCAGCGCTGACTTGCCATCTTTGCGTCGTAGCTGCGCATCGGCGCGGTGTGCTTGGTCGAGCGCGGCTTCGCGATCGAGAGTCAGGTAAGAATTGATTCGCTCGTCGGTAGCTGCGATGCGCTCAAATACTGCTTCAGTGATCTCTACCGATGAGATCTCGCCCGCGCGTAGTTTTTCACCGGCATCGCAAACGGTCAGTGCGGCGAGGCTCATTCGATGATCTTCGGGACTTTGAAGAAATTGCCGTCTCGATCGGGCGCATTGGCCAATAATGCTTCGGGGTTAGATTGATTCGTCACCGCATCCTCGCGGAACGCGTTCACCGTAGCGAAAGGGTGAGTGAAAGGTTCGACGCCGGTCGTGTCGAGTTGGTTGAGTTTTTCCATGTACTCCAAAATATTGTCCAATTGCCGGGTCAGCTGCAACTTCTCCGCCTCAGTGAGCCGCAGCCTCGCCAAGACGGCGACGCGTTCGACTTCTTCAGCGCTTATTTTCATAGAGATTTTTTAACACAAGGCCGAATCAATGCCAATCCGCTTCGAGTGGAGGATGCAAATGTCCCATAGGCGGTAATTTATTTGCAGTTATGATGCCTTTTAGCTAACAATGGCAGGCCATGAAGGACGGGCAGCTATCATTGGAAGTGGCGCCGGCGGCTGTGAAGTTTCGCTCTTATGAGGAGGAAAGCTATTTCCGCGGTTTCAAGACAATCGCCGGTGTCGACGAAGTGGGGCGTGGACCGCTAGCAGGTCCCGTGATCGCCGCGGCGGTGATCTTGCCGCGCGGCTATTCGCATCCGGAGATTAAGGATTCCAAATTACTGACAGTAAAGCAGCGCGAAAAATTAGCCCCGGTGATCCAGGAGAACGCAGCGGCTTGGGCGTTGGGAATGGTGGAGGTTGAAGAAATAGATTGCCTTAATATTCTGCAGGCGAGTCTGTTGGCCATGGTAAAGGCGCTGGCAGGGTTAAAATCCGGGGCCGACTGCATCCTCATCGACGGCAATCAAAGTATACCGTTGGCGCTCTTCCGCCTCGGCAAGTTTTTGAGCGGCAGAACGCTTTACCAAAAAACCATCGTCAAAGGGGATCAGTCATGTCTGTCCATCGCGGCGGCGTCGATCGTTGCCAAGGTCGCACGAGATAAGATCATGATGGAATGGGACAAGCAGTATCCCGAATATGGTTTTGCCGCCCACAAGGGGTATAGTTGCGAGGCGCATTTCGAGGCGCTCAAGCGCTATGGACCTTCACCGATTCACCGCCAGAGCTTTAAACCGGTTCGCGATGTAACGGCCGATCCGAAGAATTTCGGCCCGCTGTTTGAATGATGACCGCAACAAACGGCAAACTGCTGTTGGGTAAAGAAGGTGAGCGTGTTGCCGAGCGGTATCTTCAGAAAAAAGGCTACACGCTGGTCGAGCGCAATTATCGCTGCCCGGCAGGAGAACTAGACTTGATCGTGCTCGATCGGCGCGTGGTCGTGTTCGTAGAGGTGAAAACCCGCACCGGTCACGGCTTCGGCTCTCCGCTCGAAGCAGTTGAGTTTAGAAAGCAACGAAAAATGATTCAGGTGGCGCAATTTTTTTTAGCCGAGAAGAGGCTGCAACAGCGGGACGCGCGTTTCGACGTTGTCGGCGTTTCCTGGCCTGGCCGCGATCCGGTCGTCGAACATATCGAGAATGCTTTTGAGCTGTCGTAAGGTGGCGGATGCTGGATGTAAAGTTGCTGCGAGAGAATTTGGACGAAGTAAAAACGCGCATGGCGACGCGGGGCGTCGAGATCGATTGGGATGAGTTTGTCAAAATCGATCGAGAACGGCGGGACGCGTTGGCCAACATCGAACGGCTCAAAGAGAGAAAGAATCGCCTCTCCGGCGAAATCGGCAAGCTCAAGAAAAGCGGCGGTGATGCGACGGCTTTAATGCGCCAGGGCGAAGAAGTGAGCGAAGCGATTCGCGATGCCGAAGGGCCGCTTGCCGATATCGAGTCAACGTTCGAGCGTTGGATGTTGACCCTACCCAACCTGCCGCACGCGAGCCTCAAAATCGGCAAGAATGAAACGGAAAACAAAGAAGTGCGCCGCTGGGGTGACCCGCCGCGGTTCGACTTCACGCCGAAGAACCACTGGGACATCGGCGAGGAACTCGGCATTCTCGATTTCGAGCGAGCTGCGAAAATCGCCGGTGCTCGTTTCGCGGTCTATCGCGGCGCCGGCGCCAGGCTCGAGCGGGCCTTGATCAATTTCATGTTGGACCTGCACACGACCGAGAACGGTTACCAAGAAATGCTGCCGCCGGCGCTGGCTAACCGTACTTCGCTAGTGGGCACCGGGCAACTTCCTAAATTCGAAGAGGATCTGTTTCGCCTTGCGCAGGGAGAATATTTTCTCATCCCGACGGCTGAAGTTCCCCTGACGAATCTGCACCGCGACGAGATGCTCGACAGAGATGATCTCCCCATCAAGTACGTCGCCTACACGCCATGCTTCCGCAGCGAAGCGGGCTCCTACGGGAAAGACGTGCGCGGGCTGATCCGCCAGCACCAGTTCAATAAAGTCGAAATGGTGAAATTCGCCGAACCCGAAACTTCTTACGATGAGCTGGAAAGCATGGTGCGGAATGCGGAAGGAGTTCTGCAGCGGCTAGAACTTCCTTATCGCGTTGTCGAGCTCTGCACCGGAGATATCGGTTTTGCCTCAGCGAAGACTTATGACCTGGAAGTGTGGCTGCCGGGACAGAATGCGTATCGGGAAATCAGCTCCTGCTCCAACTGCGAAGACTTTCAAGCGCGCCGTGCCAACATTCGTTACCGCAAGGAGAAAAAGGGGAGACCGATCTTCGTCCACACGCTCAATGGCTCGGGCCTGGCCGTTGGGCGCACACTCGTCGCCGTGCTGGAAAACTACCAACAGAAAGACGGCAGCGTGACCGTCCCGGAAGCGCTCCGGCCGTACATGGGCGGGCTGGAGCGGATTACCTAGGCAACTCTGAAAATCGATCATGCGGTCCTCTTCTTTATTGCTTCCGGCGACGACGAATCAGCACCCTAGAGCGCCGAAGCGATCTTTGACTCACGACTCCGTCAATAAGGACAAACTCGTTGGCCTTGCAGGATGTTGCAAAAGCATTTGTGATCGTGAAAAGATGTCACTGAGGTGTTCCCTGGGAAATTCCCGCCGCACAAGCACACGCCGTCAGTAAACTGATTTCATTTCTTGGAGGGGTGGGTGAGCGGTTGAAACCACCGGTCTTGAAAACCGGCGTCCACTTCGTGGACCGCGAGTTCGAATCTCGCCCCCTCCGCCAACAATTGTTGAGAGCTGAGCAGTTAGGATTTGCGCAGAATAGAATAGAGGTAGACGCGTTTAGCGAAAGGGCAAGGTCGCATGGCGGAGAGCACAAGGGCTTCAGTTCAGTTTTTAGGCGCCGCGGGGGGAGTTACCGGTTCTAAATTTTTATTTTCTTACGGCGACGATCAGGTTTTGATCGATTGCGGATTATTTCAGGGGTTAAAAGAACTCCGGCTGAGAAACTGGGCGCCAGTGCCGATCGATCTGGAGCGTTTGCGCGCGGTGATTCTCACGCATGCGCACATCGATCATTCGGGTTACTTGCCGCGGATCGTCGGCAAGGGCTACAAGGGGCACATATTTGCAACGCCCGGTACCTGCGATCTTTTGGGCGTGATGCTGCCGGATGCAGCGCACTTGCAAGAGGAAGAAGCGCGTTACGCAAATCGCAAGGGTTATTCGAAGCACGCTCCGGCATTGCCGCTTTATACTATCGACGACGCCGAGCGTTCGTTGACACTTTTGCGCCCGGTAAGAATGGACGAATCCGTCGAAGTGACAAAGGGCGTGTTCTTGGAATATGGCCGAGTCGGCCATATTCTCGGGGCGGGCTCAGCACGGTTGTCATTTCAGTTGAATGGTCAAGAGCGAGCTCTCTTGGATTCTGGAGATCTCGGCCGCTACGATCGGCCGATTCTCAAGGACCCAGAGTCGGCGGGAACGGCAGATTGGCTGCTGATTGAATCGACCTATGGCAATCGAATTCATCCCAAGGAGTCGGAAGGAGAACTGCGCAATATCATCAAGGAAACAGCCGAGCAGGGCGGTTGTCTTTTGATTCCGGCGTTTGCCATCGGCAGAACGCAGGATCTGGTATATACGATTCGAAAAATGGAAGACGCCGGCGAGATCCGGCCTATTCCCGTATACCTCGATAGCCCGATGGCTATAGAAGCGACTGGGATTTACTCGCGCCACAGCGCAGAGCACGATTTTGAAATGGCGCAGCTCAGCAATCACGACCGCAACCCGCTTCGGTCGCGGAACATGGTGCTCGCCAAATCACCCGAGCAATCAAAAGCGATCAATAACTTCAAAGGTCCACTCATCATTATCTCCGCCAGTGGTATGGCGACTGGCGGGCGCGTTTTGCATCATCTGAAGCATCGCCTGCCAAATCCGGATACGACCGTGCTCTTAGTCGGATACCAGGCGGAGGGAACGCGGGGCAGGCTGCTGCAGGACGGCGCCAAAGACGTCAAAATGCTCGGCGAGGTGATTCCAGTGCGTGCAAAAATCAAGGTCCTCGACGGCTTCTCGGCGCACGCTGATCAAGGCGAGATCTTGCGCTGGCTCCGGACGTTCAAAAAACCGCCGCGCATGACATATATCGTGCACGGCGAGCCGCCTGCATCGAACATGCTGGCCGAAGTGATCCGCGATCAGTTTAAATGGAAGGTCGAAGTCGCCAAGCATCAACAAGTGGCGCCGTTGGTGTGATGAGATTACAAACGCTAACACGAAATCGTCCATGCTTGGAACGGCGGTTTTTCCGATGATCGCCAGCGCTGTTGGCGTTCAGCTCGGTGTCCATGAGCAACGCGCTGCGGCTCGGACGTGTGGAACGGCGATCATCACCGTATGTAATTACTCCGAAAGTTCGTGGTTCCCGGATGCTTGTAACGAAAAGGAGTCTAAGCTCAGGCTGGATTCCCAGTTAAAACGATCCGTCGCAGAACATACATACCCTCCAATTGATCTGTACTGCGTGTAACTAGCCCAACTCCATGACTTATCTTGTTTCACTCATCCGGTGCCCAAGTTCCCAGCAGTAGTTGCCTAGGAATGGGCCGGATTAACGATTGTTATACCCGGTGGAAGCGCGACCGCCTGATTGTGACGTTCTCTTCACAAGACGGATTCTTTCCATTTTCAAGTAATTAGGATAAGTAATCTCTAAAGCGCCGTAGGTGTGGCCTGTTTATTGCGGGCCAGCGCGAAGGTGAATAGCAAATGCCCATTTTAAAAGTCGAAGCGGTTACAAAACTCTTCAAGGACGTAAAGGCGCTCGATGATGTCAGTTTTGAGTTCGAAAAGGGGATTCTTTCTTTTCTAGGTCCCTCCGGGTGCGGCAAAACGACATTGTTAAGATCGATTGCCGGACTTGAAGTACCGGACACCGGATCGATTTATATTGCGGATAAGGTCCAAACATCAATCGAGCGCGGCATACTCATACCGCCTTACTCGCGGGCGATCGGTTTTGTGTTTCAAAATTACGCGCTCTGGCCCCATATGACGGTTTTCAAGAACGTCGCCTTCGGTCTGAAGCTCCGGAAAACACCGGCGGGTGAGATTGAGCGTAAAGTCATGTCGTCCCTGGAGCTCGTCGGGTTGAAAGGGCGCGAGCAAAGATATCCGTCGCAGTTGAGCGGTGGACAGCAGCAGCGTGTCGCTCTGGCGCGCAGCCTCGCTCTGGAGCCGAGGCTGATTCTGCTCGATGAGCCGCTCAGCAATCTCGATGCGAAGCTGCGCGAAGAAATGCGCATCGAGCTCAAGCGCTTGATCAAGAAAGTTGGCATCAGCGCACTTTATGTCACTCACGACCAGGAAGAGGCATTTACGATTTCGGACGCAGTCGTGGTGATGGACAGTGGCAAGATTCTTCAGTACGGCGCGCCGGACGAAATTTACAATCGCCCGGCGCATCCATTCGTCGCATCATTCATTGGGCATGCGACCCTCGTCGATGGCAAGGTCGTGAAGATCGAGGGCAATGACTGCATAGTCAACGTGCCGGATTTCAATGGCGCGAACCTGTTGTCGCCGGCGATAAAGGGATTAGCCACGGGCGATGCTTGCAAAGTCGTCATTCGCACCACGGAGGTCAAGCTTAGCAACGAGAAGTTTCCCGAGGGTGTTGCCAATGTGCTCGAAGGGCTTATGACCGGTCGCGAGTACCGCGGCGGTTTGACCGATCATCGCGTGCAAATCGGTTCGAAGGAGATCGTTGTAACGTCTCACAAGCTCTGCCCGATGATTCACGTCAACGGCGACGGTGGCAAGACTTTCGTCTGCATCGACCGCTCGGCAATCAGTTTGATTGCCGCCCACTAACCTAACGCGCTGATAAAAAACCGCACATGTTCGTAGCCCCTCAAATGCCTCGCCGTTTTTCTCAGGTGATCCATTCCGGTGTATTCAAAATGGTTAAGGAGTAAGGCTACGGCTAGCTCAAATTCTCTCAAAATCGCATTCAAGCAAGGAACCCTCGTGCCGCTTATAGCCAGCGCTATTGCGGGCGCGGCGATCATCACACCGGTTTTGGTCGTGTTGTGGCGCAGCTTTACCAGCGGCCGATTGGGTTTCGACGTCGGCCTGAACTTGGCCAACTACATGCGCGTCTTCGGCGACAAAGACATCATGCCGATGCTCAGTAATTCGGTAACCTACGCGGCCGGCGCGGCACTGTTGGGCACCGCGGTTGGCGCGCTGCTGGCGTGGATCGTGGCGCGCACCAATACGCCGGGCAAGGCACTGGTGGAACTGATGCCGCTTTATCCGATCTTGATGCCGCCTATTATGAAGAACATCGCCTGGATTTTGCTGCTGGCCCCGAAATCCGGGATCTTGAACGGCATGCTGCAGCAGTTTTTCGGCATTGAGACGCTGGTGTTCAACGCTTTCACTATGGCCGGCATGATTTGGGTATTCGGACTGGCGTGCGTGCCGCTCGGCTATTTGTTTTTGCTGCCCGTATTTTTGTCTTTCGATCCGTCTCTGGAAGAGAGCGCCTACATTGCGGGCAGCAAGCCGATTAACACGATGTTAAGAATCACCTTCCCGCTGGCCATGCCGGCGTTTATATCGGCATTTGTCCTGAACTTTCTAAGAGGACTACGCTCCTTCGAGACTCCAGTGCTGCAAGGCACGCCGGGTAACATTAAAGTTTTTGTCAGCCGCGTCTACGACTCTATGGCGCTGGAGTTCAATGCTGGCTTGGCGACCGCCTACAGCGTTGTCCTAGTGGTGTTGTCGGTAATCACGCTTTATTTTTATGTCCGCGCGACGCGCTTTTCGGAGCGCTACGCGACCATCACGGGCAAGGGCTACCGGGTCAGGGTGATCGATATCGGGCCCTGGAAATATCTCACCTTCTTGGCCGTGTTTCTTTATTTTCTCGCCGGTATCTTGATTCCCTTTGTGGTTCTGATCGTGGTATCGATGATTCCCTACTATGACTACGACACGTTCATGAAATTCCCCACCAATGCGGTGCTGACGAATTACTATACGGTGATGAGGCATCCGAGCTTCGTAACGGGATTTTATAATTCACTGGTGCTATCGGTCTCGATCGCGGTTATCACCGTCCTCGCGGGAATCACGATGGCGTTTACGATCTACCGCACCCGCGCCTGGGGCACCAAGCTATTCGAATTTATCGGCACATTGCCCTTGGCCTTTCCGCCGCTGGTTCTCTCGGTGGGTCTGGTAATTATTTTCATCGGCACGCCGCTCTACAATAGTCTTTGGGCACTCGGCATCGGTCTGTTCGTCGCTTACTTCCCCTATGCCTTCCGCAACGCCTCGGGTTCTATCGTAAACATCCACAAAGAACTGGACGAAGCGGCCTGGGTGCACGGGGCGAGATGGCGCCATGTTTTTTTTAAAATTACTTTACCAATTCTTAAGCCGTCAGTGGGCGGCGCGCTCTTTTACATATTCATCGAGGCGGTTCGAAACGTCGATGTGGCGGTGTTGTTGACCGCACCCGGAAAGGAGTATGGTCCAGTGACGCTCTTCGAATACTTCCGGGTAGGACAATGGGCCGAGGCGGCAGCCGGCGGCGTCATTTATTTAATTGTGTTGATTGTCGCCGTGTCTCTCGCTAAATTCGCGTTCAAAATGAAGTTCAGCTTGTAGACGAGCGTCAAACTGAATGCAACGAGCGGGTCAGCGCTCACCAATAACGCGTCGCACGGGAGTAGAGAGTATTTCGGGTCTCTGATTGTGAACCTTTGTGATCAGTAGTCTTGTGAATTACAACTGTCGTCAGGGCTCCAAAATTTCAATCCGAGTCGTACACGAAGGGGGAGGAACATATGTTGAAAAAAACCATGATGGCGGTGGCGCTCGCCGCGAGCTTTTTATTCAGCTCACTGGCGCCGGCCGCCGAGAAGACTGTCAAAGATGTGATCAAAGACCCGAAAGCGGCGGCGCAAAAGGTGATCCCGCAGCAGGTCAGGAAAGAAGCCGGCAGCGCCAACGCTACCGCGACCGCGAAAAAAGCTTTCGAGAAAGTTAGCCAGGAGCTTTATCCAAAAGCCAAGCAGGAAGGGAATCTTATCGTCTATTCGGTCTGGGACGTCGAGCATTTAACGGTCATCACCAATGCGTTTATGAAGCGTTATCCGGGCATCAAGGCGACCTACTGGCAGGCCCGCAATCCGGAAATCGTCACGCGCGCTTTGACCGAATTTCAAGGCGGGCAGTCGAGCTTCGACGTCGTCCTTTCGGATAATGCCCCGCCGGTTATCCGCGCCGCGGGTGCAATTCAGAATTACGAAACGGTGCAAAAGGACGTGTTGTATCTGCACGATCCGACCATGCCGACCGTGAGTCTGCAGATCCAGGCGCTTGCCTACAATACCAAGAAGATGAAACCGGCCGATTTGCCGAAGACCTGGGAGGAAGTCGCCAACCCCAAGTACAAAGGCATGATCGCTTTGGACGATCCAATGCGGGCTGGACCTCTGAGCTCGATGCTTTCGGGACTAAAAACTCAGTGGAACAACGATACGCGATTCAATAATTTTGTGAAAGGTCTGAAGGCGCTGAACGTGCCGGTGCATAAGAGCACGAGCGCGATGTTTCGCCTGGTGATCTCCGGCGAATACAACATATGTATGCCGGCGCTGCTGCATGATGTCATGGAAGAGACACATAAAGGGACGCCGATCAGCTATGTGAAAACAGTACCGCCGGTGGTGTTCCCGCGCCAAGCTGGTATCTATGCCAAAGCGCCGAATCCCAACGCCGCCAAGCTCTTTGCCGAGTGGTTGATCTCGGAAGAAGGCCAGAAAACTATCGATTCCGTCGGTCGAGAGACTTCTCGTAATGACTTCAAATCCAAAACTTCGATCGAGTCGGCTTTCGGGAAGGGCGTGAAGCCGCTTCCGGTCACCGACAAGGCGTTCCTCGAAGATCCGAAGAAGTGGCTCGATACCTACGTGAAGCCGATCTGGGAAGGTTAAATAATAACGTTTCGAGCGCGATGAAAAGGGGGCAGGGCGTGTTACACGCTCCGCCCCCTGCTTTTTTTCCTGTTGGAGTCATACCGGCGGGCTGACAGCCAGCAATGGCAACGGCGATTGTAGAAAAACGCA
>Ga0075289_1000045_pt1 | contig 13878 bp, 14 predicted proteins | sample SF_Rice_20C_80N__4_FD_69764 | JGI IMG/M metagenome (GOLD analysis project Ga0075289, IMG submission 69764) | Rice paddy soil microbial communities from Twitchell Island, California, USA - SF_Rice_20C_80N_103 | ecosystem: Environmental > Terrestrial > Soil > Paddy field/soil | place: USA... | reverse complement strand
GGCTGCAGCGTGCCCAGATCGACAACTACGATGTGTGACCGCGGTGACCTTCGGCGCGTGACTCACGACCCGCGACTCGAGACCCGCGACCTCGTCCCGTTGCGCGCGGCTGAGCCGGAGAGTAAGGTTCCTCAGGTCGCTCACTACTGGCCAGTACGAGGTTGAATCGAATGCGCCCAATGCAGGTGGGGACCGGCAAGCGAGGACCCTCGTTCGATGAGGGGTCGCTCGATCAGTATCTCCGTGAGATCAGCCGGTATCCTCTGATTCCGCAGGAGGAGGAAGTGAGCCTCGCCCAGCGGATCCGCGCGGGCGAGGGCGAGGCGCTGGATAAGCTGGTCCGCAGCAATCTCCGCTTCGTGGTCTCGGTAGCCAAGAAGTATCAGAATCAGGGCGTCTCGCTGGCCGACCTCATCAACGAGGGCAACCTCGGCCTGATTCGTGCGGCCCACAAGTTCGACGAGACCAAGGGCATCAAGTTCATCTCCTACGCCGTCTGGTGGATTCGCCAGGCGATTCTCCAGGCGCTGGCCGAGCAGAGCCGCATCGTTCGCGTACCGCTCAACCGGGCCGGAACTCTCCACCGCATCGGCAAGCGCTCGTCGGCGCTGCTCCAGGAGCTGGGCCGGGAGCCCACGCCGTCGGAAATCGCCGAGGGCATGGACATCTCGATGGAGGAGGTGCAGAAGACTCTCTCCATCTCGCAGAACCATCTCTCGCTCGACGCGCCGTTGACGCCGGGAGAGGACAACAAGCTTCTCGACTACCTGCCGGATACCCAGAACCCCGGTCCCGATTCCGAGACCTTCGAGCACGCCCTCACCCAGTCCATCGAAGAGGTGCTCTCGACCCTGAAGGAGCGCGAGGCCAAGATCCTGCGTCTCTACTTCGGGCTCGATGGTCCCGAGCCGATGACGCTGGAGGAAATCGGCAGCCTGCTCGGAATCACCCGCGAGCGGGTGCGGCAGATCAAGGAAAAGGCGCTGAGCCGCCTCCGGCACGTGAGCCGGGCCCGGGCCCTCGAGAGCTTTCTCGCCTGAATCCGCGGCCCCGGCTTAACGCCGCCATCCTGCCTTCGTCCCATCCCCCTACGTCGGTCCACCCCGTGACGCGGCAGAGCCCGCGGGAGGCGATGATGAGGGATTTTCGTCGGCTGGTCGCCGGCCTGGTGACCGCCCTGGTAGTCGGCGCGCCCACGCTGGCGGCCCAGGCGGCGTCGGCGCGGCCCAAGCCGCCCGCCGGCGTCGAGTCTCGGCGGGAGGGGTCGTTCACGCAGCGGCGGGAATGGCGCGGGGAGCACCGGAGCTCGAGGCTGGAAGGCAGGGGAGCGCGGTTCGAGCATCGGGCGCGGTGGACGAGGCACCGCGGCGCCTTTCTGCGGCATTACCGGTGGGCGATGCGACATGAGGCGTTCCCTCACCGCCATCATCGCTTTCAGCATCACCGGTATTGGCGGGAACGCCATCACCCGCGTGCCCGCGTACGACACCGGGGCGAGATCTAGCCGGGCTACGCTCCGCGCAAGATCCGCTCCACCTGGTCCCACTCGATGAGAAACGCGTCGTGTCCATACAGCGACGCGATCTCGCGGTAACTGGCGGGTGCCCCGGCCAGCCGGTAGGCCTGCACCCATTGGCGGACTTCGGCGGCAGGATAGAGGATGTCCGAGTCCACCCCTACGCCCACCAGGCTGCCCACCCGCGCCGCCGTCTGCCGGGCCGCTTCGCCGATCTCTCCCACATCGTGAAGATCCATCGAGCGCGTCAGTGACACGTAGCTCTCGGCGTTGAAGCGCGCGACCAGCTTTTCGCCTTGGCGCCGCAGGTAATGGTCCACGTCGAACCGCCCCGGCAGACGAGACGACTCGCGCCCGAACCGCGCCGCGAACTCCGCCGCCGACCGATAGGTGATCATCGCGATGGCCCGCGCCGCCGCGAGGCCGCCGACCGGATCGGCCTCGATCGCCATGCGCTGCGCGGCGTTCCACGCGATCGCCTGGGCCGACGCCGCCGCCGGCGCGGCGAAGACCACGAGCCGGTCCACCGGCACCGGCGACCGACGTCCCCACTCGAGCGCCACCATCCCCCCGAGCGATCCTCCGGTCGCGAGCGCCAGGCGCTCGATGCCGAGCCGCTCGAGCAGGGGCACGTGGGCGAGCGCCAGGTCACCCGGCGTGAGCTCCGGGAAGGGCTCGGCGTGGGTCTGGCCCCACTCGCGGGGTCCGGTCGAGCCGTAGCAGCTGCCCAGCAGGTTCGCGGACAGGACGGCATGGCGGGTGGTGTCGAGCGCGCGCCCCGGACCGATGAGCGGGCTCCACCACTGGGCCACGTCCGCGCTTCCGGTGAGCGCGTGAAAGACCAGGATCCACCCGTTCTTGCGGGCCTCGCGCTCGTCACCGACGACGCGATACTGGAGGCGCAAGCCGGTCAGCGGCCTCCCGTCCCCGCCGGCGAATCCGTCCAGCGCCAGCTCGCGGGCAGCCGGACCGTCCGCGATGATGCCGCTCATGCGATGGTGCGGCTCTCGACCGGCACCTCGCGGAGGTGCCCGTCGTGCACGTCGTATACGAACCCGCGGATCAGCGTCTCCGGATCGAGGAGCTGCGTGGCCTGCAGGAACTCGATGTCTTCCCGCACGCTCCCTTCGAGATCGGTGAACGGCAGGAAGTCGAACTCACCGGTGTCCTGGCCCAGATCAGCCTGCACCTTCTCTCGCAAGCCCCGATTGTTGAATGTCAGCATGCCGCAGTCGGTGTGGTGGATGACGGCCAGCTCTTTCGTGCCCAGCAGTCGCTGCGAGATCACGAGCGAGCGCAGCGCATCCCGCGCCCGCCCGCCCGCGTTCCGGATGACGTGCGCGTCGCCCTCCTCGAGCCCGAGCATGCGCGAGGGAAGGAGTCGCGCGTCCATGCATGTGAGAATCGCGACCTTGCGCGCGGGCGGCATGGACAGGTCGCCCCGAGTGAAGGTCTTCGTGTAGTCCTGGTTGGCAAGGACCAGCTCATCGATGACTGACATGGCTTCTCCAGTCGGAAGCGGTGACTCCCGATTCGACGTGAGCGGGCCGGGAGCGGCCCGCGACTTCTTCATGGATGACCCGAAGCAGCGGCACGGCATCGCTGGAGGCGACGACGAACCGCAACGTGTGGCTTCCGTGGCTCGTTCCCGCGATCGCAATGCCGGAGTGGGCCGCCGCGGCGGTGGCGGCGGCGCGGATGGCCGGCGGAACCTCGGGGGCGCCGGAGATCAGGGTGACCGTGGTCAGATCTTCCAGCTCCACGGGAGCGGGAAAGTCCCGGCGGCCCCGTCCATGGGCCAGGGCGAGTGACTCGTGGTCGGCGATCTCGCCGTCGACGAGGGTCTCCGCTCCATCGGCGATGGCGCTGAATCGAAGCCGCACGGCGTCTCGCTCCGCCTGCTCGGCGGCGAGATGGTGAATGACGCGCGCCCCCGCCGCCGCCAGCTCGACGAGGAATCGGTGACTCGATCGCGCGATGGGCGAGGCATCGGGGATGAGTGCGGGATCGGCGGTATGCAGGCCGCCTGCCTCCTTCACCAGCTCGCATTGCTCCGCGTCGAGCGAGGCCGCCAGGGCCACCGCGGTGACGTCGGAGCCGCCCCGTCCGAGTGTCGTGATGCGCCCGCGCCGCCAGCCCTGAAATCCGGTGACGACCGGAACCACTCCGTGGTCCAGCAGTCTCAGAACCCGCCGCGGGCGAACGGAGACCAGGCGCGAGTCTCCCGGCCTGCCGTCGCTGCCGAGTCCGGCCTCCCTGGCATCGAGGACCACGGCGCGCAGTCCCAACTCCTCCAGCGCGACCGCCAGCAGCGACGCGGAGACGACCTCGCCGCTTGCGACCGCCCGGTCGGCCGCGGCCGATCCGACATGAGAGGCCGCACCGGCCTGCCCGCGCACCCTCGCGACGAGTGACAACAAGTGATCCGTCACCCCGCGTCGGGCGCTGGCCACCGCCACGACCGGCCGATGTGTCGAGCGCGCCGCGATCTTTCGCGCCGCCCCACCGATGCGCTCGGGAGTCGCGAGCGCATCGCCACCGAACTTGATGACCAGCGGTCTCGTCACTGAGACGCTCCGACCGTCGCCGGCTCCGCCGCCCGCGGCTCCGAGGCCGGCGTTTCGACCAGCGCCTGGTCGAGGTCGGCGATCAGATCCTGCGGGTCCTCCAGTCCGACCGACAGGCGGACCAGCTCCGGGGTCGTGCCGGTGGCCCGCTGCTGTTCGGGACTCAGCTGCTCATGCGTCGTGGATGCCGGGTGGATGATCAGCGACTTGGCATCGCCCACGTTCGCGAGCAGCGAGAAGAGCTTGACGCGATCGATGAGCGCCCGTGCAGCGGCATGACCGCCGCGCACCCCGAAGGTGAGGACGCCGCCGTAGCCGCCGGTGAGATACTTGGCGGCATTCCGGTGCTCGGGATGGCTCTCGAGTCCGGGATAGGACACCCAGTCCACCCGCCGGTCCTGCGCGAGCCAGCGGGCGATCGTGAGTGCGTTTTCCGAGTGGCGCTTGATTCTGAGCGGCAGGGTCTCCAGTCCCTGGAGGAACAGGAAGGAGTTGAACGGCGAGAGCGCGGGGCCGAGGTCGCGGAGCAGCTGGACCCGCAGCTTGATGATGAACGCGGCCGCGCCGAACGCCTCGGTGTATACCAGCCCGTGGTACGACGGATCGGGCGCGGTGAACTCCGGAAACCGGGCGCGCGAGCTCGGACTGGCCCAGTCGAAGCGTCCCCCGTCCACCACCACCCCGCCGATCGCGGTGCCGTGCCCGCCGATCCATTTGGTCGCGGAATGGACGATGATGTCCGCGCCGTGCTCGATCGGGCGGGAGAGGGTCGCGGCGGCGAACGTATTGTCCACCACGAGCGGCACGCCGGCCGCGTGAGCGATCTCGGCCAGCACCTCGAAGTCGGGTACGTCGAGCCGCGGGTTGCCGATCGTCTCCACGAACAGGAGCCGGGTGCCCTGGTCGATGGCCGCGCGCACCTGATCGGGATTGTGGATGTCCACGAACCGGGCGGCGATCCCCCACTTGGGCAGACTGTAGGCGAACAGGTTGTAGGTGCCGCCGTAGAGCGTCTGGGAGGAGACGATGTTGTCGCCCGCGCGCGCCAGGTTCAGCACCGTGAGCGTGGTCGCCGCCTGCCCGCTCGCAACCCCGAGCGCGGCCACGCCACCCTCGAGCTCGGCGATCCGCTTCTCGAAGACGTCGGTCGTGGGATTCATGATGCGCGTATAGATGTTCCCGAACACTCGGAGCCCGAACAGGTCGGCAGCGTGCTGCGTGTCGTTGAAGACGTAGCTCGTGGTCGCGTAGATCGGCACCGCTCGGGCATTGGTGGCGGGATCGGGCGCCTGGCCGGCATGGATGGCCAGAGTCTCCGGCTGGTACGGCATGGGCGAACTCCTCTCGGGGAAAGACAAAAACCCGGACCGCTCAGGGAGTGGTCCGGGCCTCGGTGATCGCTGTCGCAGGAAGTGCGGGAGTCCGCTCCTACCGCTCGCACGCCGATGGCGCCGTCCACCCCGGGCAGGGGCGACAAGGCATCATCGGGCAACACATCGCGGTGCGAGCGGGCACAAAAAATCTCCGGCCTGGAGAGCGCGGAGGTATTCGTCCGGCGCTTTAGCTCGTTGGTTTGCCCGGCGCCTCGTGCGCGGGCCGGCGGGAGCAAGTGGCCATAAACAGCCGCCGATGGCCGTACTTTACCGGTGAGGAATCACGCTGTCAAGCACGAACCGGCCGCCGGCGCTTGCCTGGTCCCGCCATCGGGGTAATCCTTCCGGCGACCCGGACCCGCGAGTTATGGCCAGCAACGCCTCCTTCGACATCTCGACCGGCGCCGATCTCCAGGAAGTGGACAACGCCGTCAACCAGGCGCTCAAGGAGATCGCCCAGCGCTACGACTTCAAGGGCACGCACTGCACTATCGAGTTCGATCGCGACAAGGCGGAGATCCGCCTCGCGGCCGACGACGAGTTTCGCATGGACGCGCTGCTGGACGTGCTCCAGACGCGGATGATCAAGCGGGCCGTCCCGGTCAAGAACATGAAGATCGGCGATATCGTTCCGGCCACCGGCCAGTCCGTGCGGCGTACCGTGACGCTCACCCAGGGAATTCCGCAGGACGTCGCCAAGCGCATCATCAAGAGCATCAAGGACAGCGGAATCCGGAAGACGCAGGCCACGATCCAGGGCGACGAGATCAGGGTGACCAGTCCCTCGCGGGACGACCTCCAGTCGGTGATCGCCCTGCTCCGGGGCCAGGACTTCGGGATCGAGCTGCGGTTTGGGAATTATCGCGGCTGACCGCGCGGGCCGGCGACGCCGGCTCGCGGGGTGGACCGGTGCAGCCGCCGCGGCGGCCGCAACGATCTGGCTCTCCCTTGGAAGCTGCGCACCCGGCGCGGGGCCGCCGGCTGCGGCGCCAGCCCCGGTGCCCGGAGCGCCCGGGCCGGTTGCCGCTCCCGCGCCGGGAGAGCCCGACATCCGGGTCGGGCTCGCGGTCGGCGCATCCACGGGTACCCTGGGCGGCGGGTCCGGACTTATCGTCACCGACCCCGGCGGGGCGTATCTCGCGCGGATCGCGGCGGGCGAGGTCTGGCGGCTCGCCATCACCGGTACCGGCCTCGCGGTGGTGAGCCCTGCCGGCGGTCGTTCGACACCGACGACGCAGCTCGGGGTGATCTCGACCGATAGCGGTGCGCCGATCTTGTTCAATGGGCGGTCCTATCGTGGCGTGATGACCGTGCTCCGCGATCGGACCGGCATGACGGTGGTGAATCGCTTGCCGCTCGAGGCCTACCTGCTGGGCGTGGTGTCGGCGGAGATGGGGCGGAGAAGCCCCGCCGATTTCGAGGCGCTCCGTGCCCAGGCGGTGGTCTCGAGAACCTACGCGCTCCGGAATCTGCACCGTTGGGACGCCGACGGATTCGATCTCTACTCCAGCGTCGCCGACCAGGTGTACGGGGGACTCGGGTCGGAGACTCCGGAAGGGCTCGAGGCGGTCACCGCGACCGGAGGAGAAGTGCTGACCTGGAACGGCGCTCCGATCGACGCCTTCTTCTATTCGACGTGTGGCGGCCGGACGGCCAATGGTACCGAGGTCTTTCGCGGCGCCGACCGGCCGTACCTTCGGTCGATCGCCGACGTGGCTGAGGACGGAACGGCGTATTGCAGTATTTCGCCCCGATTTCGCTGGCGCGAGGAGTGGTCGGGGGAGATGCTGCGGGCGACGCTCCACCGGACGCTCCCGGAAGTCGAGGGCACGTCGCCCGGCGCCGTCCGGACAGTCCGCGACGTCCGGATCACCGGGATCACCGGGTCGGGGCGCGTCGGACAGCTCACCATTACGCTCGACCGCTCGAGCGTGGACGTGGACGGCCCGCTCGTGCGGCAGGTCCTTCGCTCCCCGGCCGGAGACCCGCTCCGAAGCAGCACGTTCACCCTCACGGCCGCCGGCGCCGGACACCGCATCACCCGGCTCGTCGCCGAGGGGGCCGGAGCCGGCCACGGCGTCGGATTCTGCCAATGGGGAGCGGTGGGGCGCTCGCGCGCGGGCCAGGACTATCGGCGGATTCTCGCGGCCTATTACCCTGGGACCGTGCTCGATCGCCGCTACTGAGGAGGGACGGGATGACCGGCAGCCGTGCCACCAGCGACCGCCTCCGCGTCGGGATCATCGGTGGAGGCGCCATCACCCAGGTCGCCCACCTCCCGGTATTGAAGAAGTTGAAGTCGGTCGAGGTGGAGGCGATCTGCGACACCGACCTGCCCAAGGCGCGGGCTCTCGCCGACCGGTTCGGCATCAAGGACGCCTACGACGACATCGAGGACCTGCTGCGATCGGAGAGCCTGGGCGCGGTGGTCATCTGCTCGCCCAATCACCTGCACGAGTCCCACATCCTCGCCGCGCTCTCGGCCAACGTCCACGTCCTCGTGGAGAAGCCGCTCGCGATGACCGCCCCGGCTGCGCAGCGGATCATCCGCGCCGCGGAGAAGCGCACCCGTGTGGTCATGGTGGGCATGAATCATCGCTACCGCCCCGACGTGCAGATCGTGCGCAGCTTCGTCCAGGGCGGCGAGCTGGGACGCATCGAGAGCGTGCGCGGAAGCTGGCACGTGTTCCGTCCGGGCCGCACTCAGCTCGGCTGGCGCCAGCGGCGTGATCAGTCGGGCGGCGGGGCGATGCTCGATCTCGGCCTGTCGATCCTCGACCTCGGCATGTGGCTGGCGGGAAATCCCAAGCCTGTGCGCGTGAGTGCGAGCATGGACTCGGACGGCCGCGAGCGATCGGTCGAGCAGTCGGGGAGTGCGTTCGTGGTGTGCGAGGAGGTGATCTCCCTCTTCGTGGACGTGACCTGGCACCATCTCGGCGCGGGCGAGCGCTTCGGCGTGGGGCTGCGCGGGAGCAAGGGCACCGCGGCGATCAACCCGCTCACCGTCTGGAAGGAGCTCCACGGCGTGGCGACCGACGTGTCGCCCACGGGCTCGGGCAGCCGGGAGAATCCCTTCACGGCCTCCTACCGCGCCGAGTGGGCCCACTTCTGCGCGGCCATCGCCGGCGAGGCCAAGCCGCCCGATCTCCAGGAGCACCTGGTGCTGCACAAGGTGGTGGACGCCATCTACCGCTCGGCCGCGGACGGCCGCGACGTGGCGTTGTGAGGCGCGGCGCCGCGCTGCCGCTGCTCGCCGCACTGCCGCTGCTCGCCGCACTGTTGCTTGTTCCGGCCCGTGTCGCCGCCGCGGGGCCTGAGCCCGGATCGGGGCTCGTGGTGTACGTGATGACGTTCGGCCCGGGGCAGAGGGTGTGGGAGCGCTTCGGGCACAATGCCATCTGGATCCACGATTCGGCGGCGGGCACCGACCAGGCGTACAACTACGGCCTGTTCGACTTCCGGCAGAAGAACTTCCTCCTTCGCTTCGTCCGCGGGCGCATGTGGTACTGGATGGCCGGCTTTCCCGCGGAGAGCTACATCCGGCAGTATCAGCGCGACAATCGCTCGATCTGGATTCAGGAGCTCGATATTCCGCCGCGCGCGCGGCTGGAGCTGCAACGGTTTCTGCAGTGGAACGAGCTGCCGGAAAACCGCTACTACCACTACGACTACTATCTCGACAACTGCTCGACACGGGTGCGCGACGCGCTGGATCGGGTGCTCGGGGGCGCCATCCGCCGTCAGACCACGCCGGTGCCCGCCGGGACCAGCTATCGCTTCCAAACCCAGCGACTCACAACCAACAATCCACTGATCTTCACCGGCCTGCTCGTGGCCCTCGGGGAGCGCGTAGACCGGCCGATCTCGGCCTGGAGCGAGATGTTTCTCCCGATGTCGCTACGCGAGCATCTCAGGAAGGTCACGCTGGCCGGCCCGAACGGCGCGGCCATTCCTCTGGTCAAGTCCGAGCGCACCATTTTCGAGTCGTCGGCGCCGCCGCCCCCCGCTGCGCCGCCTAACTGGCTGCTTGGGTATCTCGCCGTCGGCCTGGCGCTGGCGGTTGCCGCGCTTGCACTCGCCCGTGGCGCGCGCGGAAGCTGGATTTCCGGGGCGGGCTTCATCGGACTGGCCGCGGGATGGTCGCTGCTGGCTGGGCTCTCGGGCCTCGTCCTCGGCGGACTCTGGGGCCTCACCGACCACGCGATGGCGGCGTGCAACGAGAACCTGTTGCAGCTCAATCCGCTCTCGCTGGCCATGGTCCCGCTGCTGGTGGGCGCCGTACGAGGGAAGGCGGGGGCGAGGGTGGCGGCGGAGTGGCTGGCCGCGGGCGTCACGGCGCTCGGCGTGCTGGGTCTCGCGCTCGGGCTTCTGCCGGCGTTTCGCCAGGTGAACGGGCCCGTGATCGCGCTCGCGCTTCCGGCGCACCTCGGGCTGGCGGTCGCACTGCGGTCGCTTCGCTAGGGAGCTCGCACGGCCTTCACCAGCTTGTCGGCTATCGCCTCCGCGATCGCGGACATCCGGGCACGGTCCTGAAGCTTGGGGTCGTCATTGGACACTACCTTGACGATCTGTCCGGTCTCCGCGTCCACCAGACGGGCATTGAGCCGGAACTTCCCGTAAAAATCGGCAAAGCTGCCCGTCACGGTGTAGCGGGCGCCCACGGCCTTGGCTACGTGCGCCGCGGTCGCGGCGTCGACGTGCTGGCCAGGACCGAGCTTCTGGGATTCGAGCGCCTGGCGCACCCGGCCGCCATCAGCGACGCCCACGCCCGGATGCGCGGCGAGTGCGCTCGCGATGCTCGCGGGAATGCCGAGCTCGAGGGACTGGAAGACCTCCTTGTTCTCGCCGTAGGATCCGGCGTTCTCGAAGGGCAGCACGGCAAACACGGGCCCGCCGTTCTGGGCCCGGGCTGGCGATGCGAGCGCCATGCCCGCCAGCATCCAGCCCTGCCATGAGCGCCTCATAGCGCCTCCTCTCAGAGGGAGAACGACTCGCCTTCGGCAGCCGCGTCCACCGTCAGTCCCGAGGCCACCCGGCGCGCATAGTCCCGGGTGTCACCGAGCAACGAGTCGATCGCGTCGTCACTGTGCTCCGGCTCGTGATGAAACAGCAGGAGCCTGCGGCACCCTGCCTCGGACGCCAGGTCCACGGCCTGGCGCGGCGTCGAGTGGCCCCATCCGGCACGCGCGTGAATGATCTGATCCGAGTACATGGCGTCGTGGATCAGGGTGTCCGTCCCTGCCAGAAACGCCACCAACCGGCTGCGCCAGTCCGCCCCAACGGGATACTCGCCGCCGGCTCCGAGCTCGTTGTCCGTGAGGTAAGCAAGTTCCCGGCCAGGCCCGAGAGGGCCGATCCGGAAGCCCAGCGTCGTGCCAGGATGGCGGAGACGGAACGAGGCGACGCGGAAGTCGGACAGCTCGAGCGGGCCTTCGCCGATCTCGCTCACGTCGATGCCGGCCGCGAAGGCCTCGAGCGGAATCGGGAAGACCATCGGATCCATCTGGCGCCGCAGGATCTGCTCGAGCGCGATCCCCTGTTGCGCGGCGCCGTAGACACGAAACGAGTTCCCGCTGCCGCTCAGCGGCTTGAAAAACGGAAGCCCCTGAATGTGATCCCAGTGGGTGTGGGTGATGAGGATGTCTGCGGAGAGCGGGCTGCCCTGCTTCGCCATCATCTCGTGACCGAGCGGCCTCAGCCCGCTGCCCGCGTCGAGGATGAGAAGCCGCCCGCCGGCACCCGTGACGCTGATGCAAGCCGTGTTGCCGCCGTACCGGGTCGTGTGGGGACCGGGAGTCGGAATCGAGCCACGGGTTCCCCAGAACCTGACCTTCAACGACGCTGCCCGGCTCACCTGCGTCCCGGGTACCGACTCACGCGCGGCGCGCGGCCAGCATCAGCGAGCGACGGTCCGTCAGGGTGATGTCCTTCCGCGTCACGGTGATGATGCCGCGGTCAACGAGGTTGCGCATGGTCCGGGATACCGTCTCCCGGCTCGAGCCGATCATCTGCGCGATCGTATGGTGGGTGAGCTTCCGGGTGATGCGGTCGCCGCCCTCGTCCTCGGCCATCCGGAGGAGCAGGTTGGCCACCCGGCCATTGACGTCGAGGAGCACCAGGCTGGCGATTTTCTCGTCGGCCCGGCGGAGCCGGCGGGATATTTCACGGAGGAGGGAGATGGCCACTTCGGGATTGCTGCGGAGCCGATGGTGGAAGTCGTCCCGACGCAGCACCAGGAGGCTCGAGTCCTCCATGGCGATGACGTGCGCCGAGCGAGGCTCCTCGTCGATCACGGCCATTTCGCCGAAGAAACTACCCTCGCCGAGGACGGAGAGAATGACCTCTCTGCCATCCTCCGCGATCAGTACGACTTTGACCTGGCCGGCGGCCACGAGGTACAGCGCGTCACCGGCGTCATCCTCGAAGACGATGACACTGCCCTTGGGGTAGCCGCGCTCGCGGGTCAGCTCGGCAAAGGCGGCCAGGTCGGCCTCGCCGAGGCCGGAGAAGAGCGGCACTCGACGGAGAACTTCGATAGGAGATAGAGGCACACCGCCCTCTCAGGTAGCGGAAGTAGTTGCGAGTAGCATACTTGCGGGCCGTTGCGGTGTCAATGTAACCGACACCGCGATCCTTGCCATGCGGCGGCGGCGGCGGTTATACTTCATGGCTTCGCATCAACCAGGAGCCCGACGTGAAGCCCGATCTGCACCCGCCCTACCGCAAGCTCACCGTCGTGTGCGCCTGCGGAAATCAATTCGAGACCCGCTCTACGGCCACGTCCATTCACGTGGAAGTGTGCGCACAGTGTCACCCGTATTTCACGGGTAAGCAGCGGCTGGTGGATACCGCGGGCCGGGTGGATCGGTTCCGCCGGAAGTATCGGTCCGATTCGGCGGCCGCGGCCCCCAAGGCGTAAGACGTGGAGGCCCGACTCCGCCAGGCGCTGACGCGGGCGGAGGAGGTCGGCCGGGCCCTCGCCGACCCCGGCGTCGCTCGGGATCCGGCACAACTCCAGTCGCTCGGCAGGGAGCACACCCGCCTCGCTCCCATCGTTCGTCTCGCCGAGCGGCTTTCCCGTCTGGAAAACGAGCTGGGCCAGGCCCGCGAGTTGAGCGGCGAGCCCGATCTCGAGCTCGCCGCTCTCGCCAAGGCCGACCTCGCCCGGCTCACCCCCGAAATTGCCCAGATCAGCGCGGAGCTCCATGAGCTGCTGGTGCCGCGCGACCCGCACGACGACCGCGATGCCATCATGGAAATTCGAGCCGGCACCGGCGGAGACGAGGCGGCCCTCTTCGCCGCGGACCTCTACCGCATGTACCAGCGTTTCTCCGAGCGCCACGGTCTTCGCTGGGAGCCCATTTCGCTGAGCGACGGCACCCTGGGCGGCCTTAAGGAGGCCATCGTTGCCGTGCGGGGGCCCGAAGCGTTCGGTCTCCTGCGCCGCGAGTCGGGCGTGCACCGTGTCCAGCGCGTCCCCGCCACTGAGACGCAGGGGCGCATCCACACCTCCGCCGCCACGGTGGCCGTACTGCCGGAGGCGGAGGAGGTGGACGTGAAGATCGAGCCGCAGGACCTCAAGATCGACGTCTTCCGCTCCTCGGGTCCCGGGGGCCAGAGCGTGAACACGACGGACAGTGCGGTGCGTGTCACCCACCTGCCCACCGGGCTGGTGGTGAGCCAGCAGGACCAGAAATCGCAGCTTCAGAACAAGATCAAGGCGCTGGAAGTGCTGCGCGCCCGATTGCTCGACCGCATGATCGCCGAGCAGGAAGCGTCGCGGGCACGCGACCGGCGGGCGATGGTGGGTACCGGCGACCGATCGGCCAAGATCCGGACCTACAACTTTCCCCAAAGCCGGGTCACCGATCACCGGATCAATCTCTCGGTGCACAATCTGAGCGACGTCCTCGACGGCCACCTCGACGACCTGGTGAACGCGCTCCGGATGGCCAGCCGGCAGGAGCAGAACGGTGCGTGAGGCGGTGCTTACGAGCCGGCTCCTGGTCGACGACGGCGCGGCGGTGCTCGCGGCGGCGGGCACCCCGTCGCCGCGACGCGAGGCGAGGAGGATCTGGGCCGATCTCTCCGGGGACGGGGCTGCCGCGGCACTGCTGGGGACCGCGCCTCCGCCGGCCTCGCTCGCGGCGGCCTTTCAGGAGGCGGTCCGGAGGCGCTCCGCGGGCGCGCCCCTGGCATACGCGAGTGGACGGGCAGGCTTTCGGCACCTCGATCTGCTGTGCGATGCCCGGGCGCTCATCCCACGCCCCGAAACCGAGGGACTCGTCGCGTTGGTGCTCGAGGTGATGCGGACGGGACGTGTGGCGGATGTGGGCACCGGCAGCGGCTGTATCGCGCTGAGCCTGGCTGCGGAAGGGAGCTTCTCCGCCGTGGTCGGCACCGATCGCTCTGCTGCCGCCCT
>Ga0075289_1000044_pt1 | contig 13944 bp, 10 predicted proteins | sample SF_Rice_20C_80N__4_FD_69764 | JGI IMG/M metagenome (GOLD analysis project Ga0075289, IMG submission 69764) | Rice paddy soil microbial communities from Twitchell Island, California, USA - SF_Rice_20C_80N_103 | ecosystem: Environmental > Terrestrial > Soil > Paddy field/soil | place: USA... | reverse complement strand
CACGCGAAACGACATCCGGCACGATGGCAACGTAACCGGCCTTAGCTAATCTTCGGCCGATGTCTCGATTATGGTCGTCGAGCGCCTGGTTATCACTGACCACGATCACCGCAGGCCGCCTGCCTTCTCCCTTCGGACGAGTGACGTAGGCATTGATGGATGCGCCGTCGGTTGCGGGATATTTAACATCCGTGGATATCAGTGCCGGGTCATTAGGATCCACCTGGTTGGCGAAACCTGTGGCTGGGCTAAGCGAATCGAGCAATGACGATGCAACAGCCACGCTGCCGGTCCAGACCACGGCCCGCCGCATAAACTCCCGGCGCGTGATCGTTCCTGCACGATAACTCTCCAGCAAATTTTTAAGATCTTCCGGCATGCTTTCCTCCCTGTGGGTTTTCCTTGCTATTTGATCTACCGATGTTGGTTAACATCATCTACTGCCTCACGCCAGGAGCATTTGCCCATCATATGCGCCGAAACAGCAAGCTCACAATGGCATGAGTTTCCGAAAAGATGTTTCTACTACCGTCTCCCCCGAATAAAAAAATTTGCCGCCCGGGAGGCTCCGCAACTTATAACACCTCCGTATGCCCTCGCAAAACTGTCTCAAACAAGTCAGAGCTATCTCCGAGGAATTTAAACACCGACGAAATCTTAAAAACAAGTGCTGCCGCTGCGCTGAAAGCGCATCGGGCGATTATATTGACACAGATATGCCGATTCGGTAGCGTCACGTCACAAATCGGGGCGGTCGCCGGATGCGGCCGTGTCACCTGGAGGGGTCTTGGAAGAGCTTAAGCCGGTGCAGAGCGGGAAAGTCAAAGTCAACGGCGTCAATCTCTATTACGAGCTTTACGGCGAGGGCGATCCGCTCGTGCTGGTCGCGGGGACCGGCATTAGCCTGGCGCCGTGGCGCATTGCGCAGGTGCCGGAGTTCGCCAAACATTATCAGGTTTTGATTTACGATCACCGCGGCCTCGGGCGGAGCGACAAACCGGACATGCACTATACGACTCGGTTGTTCGCCGAAGACTGCGTCGGTTTGATGGACGCGCTGGGGATCAAGAAAGCGCACATGATGGGCCACTCCATGGGCGCGCGCGTGTGCCAATGGATCGCTTTGGATTACCCCGACAAAGTGCGCAGCTTGGTCCTATCCGGCCCGGGCTCGGGAAAATACAGCGACAAGCTCGAAGATTATCCGCGCGGCGTACCGCTGGACGCGGCGTTGGAGATGATCGAGAAGGGCTACGAGAAATATCAAAGCGATCATTGGGGTCCGGGTTTCATGTTCAGCGAGCAGTTCATGAAAGAGCACCCGGAGGTCGTTAAGAAATATCAGGAGCTGATCGTCGACGAAGTGCCGCCGCTGAAATGTTACCTGCGTCATGTGGTCGCGCGGCAATGCCATGAAACCACGCATCTCATCCATAAAATTACAGCGCCGACCTTGGTCATCGTCGGCAGTAACGACACGCACGAGGGCGGCACCGGCAATCACGTCGAATCGGCCAGGGTACTCGCGGAAAAAATACCTAATGCCGAGTTGTTTATCGTCCAAGGCGGGAGACACGGCTATCTGCGCGAGATGCCCGAGAAAGGCCATCCGCCGATTTTAGATTTCCTGCGGCGCCATTAACGCTTGGCGATTTAGCTCCATGGACAAAAAAGAAATCATCGAAAAGCAGAAAAAATATCTTTTTTCGTGCGTTGCAACGTATTATGACGAGCCGCTGGTCGTCGACCATGCCAGGGATCAATACGTCTACGATGCCGAAGGCAGGGAATTTCTCGACTTCTTCGGCGGCATCCTCACGGTCAGCGTCGGCCACTGCAATGAAAAAGTCACGCGGGCGATCGACGAACAAACGCACAAGGTACAGCACATATCGACGCTCTACGCCAACGAGCCGCAGGTGCGCTTGGCGGAAAAGCTCGCGCAAATCACGCCGGGACGATTGGAAAAATCTTTTTTCACCAACAGCGGCACGGAAGCCAATGAGACGGCCGTGCTGCTGGCGCAGATCCACACCAAGTGCCAGGACATCATCACCTTGCGCCATAGTTACAGCGGGCGGTCCTATCTCGCCCTGAGCTTATCCGCGCAGTCGAGCTGGCGCTTGATGCCGAACGTGGTTCCCGGCGTGCACCACATCGCCAACGCCTACTGCTATCGTTGCCCGTTCGGGCTTACCTATCCGAGCTGCGATTTGAAATGCGCCAAAGACGCCGAAGAGGCGATCCAAACGATGACATCGCAGGGGCGGGTCGCCGCATTTCTCGCCGAACCGATTCAGGGCGTCGGCGGATTTATCGTCCCGCCGAAAGAGTATTTCAAAGAGATCGTCGGCATTATCAAAAAATACGGCGGCTTGTTTATCTCCGACGAGGTGCAAACCGGCTGGGGCCGGACCGGCGGTAAAATGTTCGGCATCGAGCACTGGGGCGTCGATCCCGACATCATGACTTTTGCAAAAGGCATGGCCAACGGCGTGCCGATCGGCGCCACCATCGCCACCGCGGAAGTCGCCGACAGCCTGCAAGGCAATACGATCTCCACCTTCGGCGGCAACCCCGTGACCTGCACGGCCGCCCGCGCCACCATCGAAGTCGTCGAGGAAGAGAACCTGGTGGAAAACGCGCGAGTCATGGGCGAGCGTTTGCGCCAGGGCTTAAACGAGCTGAAAGACAAATACCCGATCATCGGCGACGTGCGCGGCATGGGGCTCATGCAAGGCATGGAGCTTGTCGGCGAGAAGAAAAAACCCGACGTGGAAAGCACCAAGCGCGTGATGGAACTGACCCGGAATAATGGCTTGCTGGTCGGCAAAGGCGGAACTTACGCCAACGTTTTGCGTGTCGCGCCGCCGCTCAACGTCAACAAAGATCAGATCGATCAGGCGCTTAAGGCATTGGATCAATCCTTTGGTCAATTGGGCCAGTAGGCGGCGCGAATCAGCGCAGTTTTACGGCCATTTTTTGATTTGCATTTTGCATGAACACCTTCAGTCGCAGGATCGTTGGAGCCATCCCAGTCCTAATCGGCATTTCCTTTCTTATCTTCCTCCTCATGCATATCGCGCCGGGCGATCCGATCACGCTGCTTTTAGGCGATGATGCCACCCCGGCCGACGTCGAGCGCATGCGGCAGGAGTGGGGCCTGGATCAGCCGCTTATGGTGCAGTATTGGGATTTCCTCAAGCGCGCCGTTACGGGGGACTTCGGCCGTTCCCTGAAATTTAATGAACCGGTCATGAAACTCGTGGCCGAACGGTTACCCGCTACGCTGGAACTTGCGTTCGCGAGTCTGTGCGTTGCGATTTTGATTGCCGTGCCGCTGGGCGTCTATTCGGCAATCAAGCACAATTCGCTGCTGGATCATGCCGGCATGAGCGTCGCTCTCATCGGTGTGTCGCTGCCGAATTTCTGGCTCGGTATCATGTTGATTTATTTTTTGGGCGGCCAGCTCAATCTTTTGCCGGTTGCCGGCCGGATCGAGTACGGCATCGAAGTGAAATCGATTACCGGACTCTATTTGGTCGACAGTCTGGCGACGGGAAATTTTGCCGCCTTTTGGAGCGCCCTGCAGCATCTGCTGATGCCCGCGGTTACACTGGGCTCCGCGCTTGCGGCGATTGTCACGAGAATTTCGCGCTCGAGCGTTTTGGAAGTGATGCGCCAGGACTACGTGACCACCGCGCGCGCCAAGGGCTTGAGCGAGAAGACAGTGATCTGGCATCACATTTTGCGAAACGCGCTGATCACGATTGTCACCATCCTCGGCCTTCAGCTGGGCGCGTTGCTGAGCGGGTCGGTTATCACCGAAACGGTTTTTTCTTATCCCGGCATCGGCGATCTATTGATTCAATCCATTTCGGCGCGCGACTACAAGCTCACTCAAGTGCTGATTTTGATGTTCGCTGTCACCTATTTTGTCGTCAACCTGCTGATTGATTTGCTCTACAGCGTGATCGATCCAAGGATCAAATTCTGATGTTTGCGCTGCGCTATCTTAAAATCTGGGTTGGAGGCGCGATCTTGCTGGTGCTCTGCATCTGCGGCATTGCCGCGCCTTTATTGGCGCCCCGCGATCCCCAGTCGCAAACCTTGGAAGACCGGCTGCGTCCGCCGCGTTGGGCCGAGAATGGCTCGCCCGCTTATTTGCTAGGCACCGATAATTTAGGCAGAGACATGCTCAGCCGGATCATCTATGGGTCGCGCATCTCGCTCATAGTCGGCGCCGCGACGGTGATCTTCGCCGGTCTACTCGGCTGCACGCTTGGCGCAGTCGCGGGATATTTCGGCCAGGCGCCGGATGAGATCGTGAGTAAAATTTCGGAAATTTTTCTCGCGTTTCCTTTCTTATTGATTGCCATTGCGATCATGGCCTTTCTCGGTCAGGGAGTCGGCAACCTGATCCTGGCCCTCATGCTCAGCCGCTGGGTGCAGTATTGCCGGGTGGTGCGCGGCGAGGTGCTTTCGATCCGCGAGCGCGATTTCGTCACCGCCGCCAAAGCGCTCGGCGGTAGGGATTGGTACGTGCTCGTCCGCCATGTCGTGCCGAACACCTTTGCCAGCGTCACCGTCATCGCGACCTTCGGCATGGCAATCGTCATCGTCACCGAAGCGAGCTTGAGTTTTCTCGGCCTTGGCGTGCCGGTGCACATCCCTACCTGGGGCTCGATGTTGAGCGAAGGCCGGAGTTACATCAATCGCGCCCCGTGGCTCACGATCTTTCCCGGATTGGCGATTTTTATCACTGTGTTCGGTATAAACCTGCTGGGCGACGGCCTGCGAGACGTTTTCGATCCGAAATTAAGACGGCAAAGGTAGTCAGCGGAGAGGGAGACGAGGAGGCGGCAGACAAGGAGAGCAGCAAGGAAGTAACAGCCAAATCGATCTTCATTAACTTACGGGGGAACCTATATGGGCAAGGGAACCACTTGCATCAACCGGAGAGAATTTTTGAAAAGCACGGCCGGACTAATCGTCGGCGCGGCGAGCGGGCCACTGCTCTTGCGCAAAGGCTTCGCCGCTTCCCGAGACCGCGTGACGATCTTCCATAGCAGCGTCGCCGACTCAATTCATCCTTATAATCACAGCTCCAGCCCAATTTACGGCAACTGGCAGCATGTCATGGAACCGCTCATCGAGCTCGACTATGACAAAAAGGACTACGTCGGCGTGCTCGCCGATTCGTGGCAGTTCCAGGGAAACCGTTGGACTTTCAAGCTTAGGAAGGGCATCAAATTTCACAACGGCGCGCCCCTCACGTCCAAAGACGTGGCTTTCTCGATCGAGAAAATACGCGATGAAAAGGGCGGCAGCCTGCAGGCGTCGAATTTCAAAGACGTCACCGAAGTCCAAACGCCCGACGATCTGACGGTGGTTTTCGTAACCAAGCAGCCGCTGGCGATTTTTCTCGACCGGCTGGAGAACCGCTTCATTCTCAGCAAAGTCGCGGGCGACAAATTCGGCGCCAAGCTCTACGAGAACCCGATCGGCACCGGACCCTACAAATTCGTCAGTTATCAGCGCGGCGGCAACATGGTTTTCACGCGCAATGATGATTATTGGAATGGCAAGGCGGCAATCAAGGAGGTGATTTTCAAAAAAGTCACCGAAGACGCCGCGCGCATGGCGGCATTGGAATCGGGTCAGGCGGATTTCATCAATAACGTGCCGGTGCACGAGGTGGCGCGGCTGAAAAAGCATCCACGCGTGCGGATCGACCAGGTCGAGGGGCTGCGCATGTTCTTTCTGGCGTTTAATATGGCGCATAAGCCCTGGGACAATAAGCTCGTCCGCCAGGCCGCCAATTACTGCGTGGATGCTCCGGCGATTGTGAAGAATATATTCGACGGCATCGGCTACCCCTGTAACGGTCCGGTAGGCTCGAATGTCATCGGTGCCGATCCCAAGTTGAAGCGCTATCCCTATGATCCAAACAAGGCGAAGGATTTATTGGCCAAAGCGGGATTTCCAAACGGTTGCGACATTCAGCTTTACTATTCCGCCGGCCGATATCCCAAAGATCGGGAAGTCTGCCAAGTCGTCGCCGCACAGATGGTCAAGGGCGGCTTTCGCGTCGAGCTGATCTCGCAGGAATGGGCGCTGTTCTGGGGCAAGCAAGGCGTCAACGGCGGCGGGCTGCCGTTCTACTATATCGGGCGCGGTTCGCTCACCGACGCCGACACGCTCTACGATCAGTATTTTCGCACCGGCACGACAAAACGGACGAACCATAGCAATCCAGAGCTGGACAAGCTTGTCGAGGAGCAGCAAAAAACCGCGGATCAAAAGAAGCGCGTCGCCATTCTACACAAGGCGGGCAAGCTGATCATGGACGAAGCGTTGTTCATTCCGCTCTACAATCTCGCCGATATTTACGGTGCGGCGAGAAATCTCGTCTGGAAAAAGCGCCCGGACGAAAAAATTCTCGGCTGGGACATGAAGATTAAGTAAGCGGTTCTCTCTAAGGCAGTATCCACAAAGCAATTTTGGCGATCCAGCTCCGGATCTTTATCGGCTCTTAAACCTGGAGGTCGCGATGAGTTCGGATGAGGTTGGCATAAAACGCAGAACATTTCTGAAGCAGAGCGCTGTTGCGGGCCTCGGAGCGCTCGCCGGCGCCGCATGGCCATGCTTCAGTTGGTCCGCGTCCAAGGAACGGTTGATGATTCTCAGCAGCATCGGCTTGGACACCCTTAATCCCTACGCGCACAGCTCCGGTCCGCAGTACGGCATCTGGCAGCACATGATCGAGCCCCTGGTTGAGATCAATTACGCGCGCAAGGACTATTACGGCGTGCTCGCCGAGTCGTGGAAATTCCAGGGCAACAGCTGGGTGTTTCGCCTGAGAAAAGGGATTCGTTTTCACGATGGCTCGCCGTTTACCGCGCAGGACGTCGTCCATTCGGTCAACCGCATACGAAGCGATAAAAGAAGTCTGCAAAAATCCAACTTCGATGATTTAACGGAAATTCAAGCTCCCGACGATTACACCGTCGTCTTCACTACCCGGGTGCCGAATGCGGTTATGCTCGACCGATTGCAGAACCGGTTCATCGTCAGCAAGAGCGCGGCGGAGAAATACGGCGATGATGTCGATCAACACGCCATCGGCACCGGCCCTTACAAATTCGTGAGCTGGCAGCGCGAGGGCAATCTCGTCATGACACGCAACGACGATTACTGGGGTCGAAAGGCTGCGATCAAAGAAATCGTATTGAAGAAGGTCGGCGAGGATGCGGCCAGGATGGCCGGCCTGCTCGCCGGTCAGGGCGACGTCGTCAACAATGTTCCCGTAGAGGAGATTGCGCGATTGGACAAGCACCCGCGGGTGCGCGCGGAGAAAGTCGAGGGGCTTAGAATGTATTTTCTGGCGATGAACGTCACGCACAAGCCCTTCGACAACAAGCTCGTGCGCCAGGCTTTCAACTATGCCGTCGATCCGACGGTTGTGATCAAGCATATCTATGAAGGCAACGGTTATGTGATGAGCGGGCCGCTCGGCGCCAACGTCATCGGTTACGATCCCAAGATAAAGCGCTATCCGCACGATCCTAAGAAAGCCAAGGAGCTGTTGAGCAAGGCCGGTTTCGGCGGCGGCTTGGAAGTCAAGCTCCATTTTTCTCCGGACCGTTATCCCAAAGCAAAGGAAGTCTGCCAGGTGATCGCCGATCAACTCGCCAAGGCCGGGGTAAAGACCGAGCTTGTCTCTCAAGAGTTTGCCATCTTCTGGGGTAGGGATGGAGTCAACGGCGGCAAGATTCCCTTCTACTACGTGGGGCGGCCGGCCATCGATGCCGACACGGTCTATGATCAGTACTATCGATCGGGACGAACCAAGCGAGTCAGTTTTCAAAACGCTGAGGTCGACCGGCTGATCGACGAACAGCATAAGACGGAAGATCCGAAGAAGCGCGTTCTGATTTTGCAGCAAATAGGTCGCATTCTGATGGAAGAGGCGGCTTTGGTGCCGTTATACACCTTAGCGGAAATCTACGGCGTGGCGCGAAACGTCGTGTGGAAAGCACATCCGGAGGAAAAGGTCCTCGCCTTTGATATGAAAATCCGGTAGCAGCGCTACGGGCAATAATAGGCGTGGAATTTCTTCGGGTTCCGCCGGTTGCAAATGTCATTTCCGTCACATAGGTAGAGTCCACAACTTCAAATGGGAGGATTGCATGAGTTCACAGTACCAGAGCATCAAGCGTAGAGATTTTCTCAAACAAGGCGCCCTTGCCGGCTTGGGCGCGTTGCTCGGCAGCTCCGTCGTCCGCACGAGTTATGCCGCTTCGCGGGATCGACTGACAATTTTAAGCAGCATCAGTCTTGAGACGCTTCATCCTTATGCGCACAGCTCGAGCCCACATTATGGCATATGGAACAACATGATCGAGCCGCTGGTGGAGGTCAACTACGCCAAAAGAGAGTATTACGGGGTGCTTGCCGAGTCATGGGAATTTCACGGTAACAAGTGGGTATTCAAGCTACGCAAAAACGTGCGCTTTCACGACGGCTCGCCCCTTACCGCGCAGGACGTGATCTATTCGATCAACCGGATGAAGAACGATAAGCAAAGTCTGCAGAGGAGCAATTTTAGAGATCTGACTGAAATGCAGGCGATCGATGCGCACACGATCGCGTTCATCACAAAAGTGCCGAACGCGGTTTTTCTCGACCGTCTTCAGAATCGTTTCATATTGGGAAAAGCCGCTACCGAGGCGCAGAGCGGCGACCCGAGCGAACACAAACCGGTCGGAACTGGCCCCTACCGCTTCGTCAGCTGGCAGCGCGACGGCAACCTGGTGCTAACTCGCAATGATAATTACTGGGGCAACAAAGCAGCGATCAAGGAAATCGTTGTGCAGCGGGTCAAGGAGGATGCGGGGCGTGTCGCCGGTTTGCTCGCGGGCCAAGGCGATGTGATCAATAATGTGCCGGTCGAAGAGCTGTCGCGGTTCAACCAGCATCCGCGCGTGCGCGCCGAGAAGGTCGAAGGCGTACGCATGTATTTTCTCGCAATGAATTGCACGCAGAAACCCTTCGATAACAAACTGGTGCGCCAGGCGATTAATTATGCCGTGGACCCGACGGTGATCATAAAACATATTTACGAGGGCAACGGTTTTGTGATGAATGGCCCACTCGGCTCGAACGTGATCGGTTTCGATCCGAAGATGAAGCGCTATCCCGATGATCCTAAAAAGGCGAAGGAATTGCTCAACAAAGCGGGATTTCCCCAGGGGTTGGACGTCAAGCTTTACTTCTCGCCGGACCGCTATCCTAAAGCCAAGGAAGTGTGCCAGGTGATCGCCGACCAACTCGCCAAAGCCGGCATCAAAACTGAGCTGGTGTCGCAGGAATTTGCTATTTTCTGGGGAAAGGAAGGTGTGAACGGCGGCAAGCTGGGTTTTTACTACGTCGGCCGGCCGGCTGCGGATGCCGATACCGTCTACGATCAATATTACCGCTCCGGCGTCACACGGCGGGTGCAGTACAAAAACCCGGAATTCGACAAATTCGTCGACGAAGAACAGCGAACCGGCGATCCAAAAAAGCGAGTCGCCATTTTGCAGCAAGCCGGGCGCATCTTGATGGAGGATGTCCCGCTCGTGCCGCTCTATACTTTGGCGGAGATCTACGGTGTGGCGCGCAACGTTGTGTGGAAACCGCGCCCGGATGAAAAGATTATCGCCAATGAAATGAAAATTCGTTAGCTGCCGAAAATCCTATCACCCAAATCACGCCGTTTTTTCTCCATTGGCCGCGCCGGGTGATTCCTTTACGTCACAAGGCGCGGCCAAATTGATTTAGGTCATCTACTCGCTCGCCTAGTTCACGCAACTGAATTGCGCCCACTTTGGCGAGCCGCCGCACAAATTTGCGCAGTGTGCGATGAATTTTGGTAAATCTAAGGATCTGACGGCGAATTATTCTGGCATTCGCCTTGCGACTTGAATTCATATGGAAACCAATGCTGCCAGATTGGCGCCGGCAAAGATGCGCTACTCCTCCATGCTTCGCTGCATAGGTCAGGCTCTTAGCGACATGCAGCTTAAAGCGGTCGAAGTGAGAACCCATGGGGAAGACCTTATAGTCCAGGCATGGAATCGGGGAACATCCATGGCCATGGACTTCGAAAAACATTACACTCCGGAAGATCTCCGGCTGCTCGAAGCGGAGAGCCGTGCAAAGCGAAGAGTTTTCGCGGGTCCACCGGATTTTCTCAGCGTCTCCCAGGTCCTGCGTATGGCCGGCAACCACGTCGATCGGATGTGCGGGCGGCTGCTCAGAGTGTCCTGGCAGGATCAATCAGACAAGATTCAGTCGGTGACCGTGCAATGGGAGTCGGGGCAACCGGGACGCGACAGAAGCGAATCGCCTCTGACGGTCGTTGAAGAGTTGTGCATTCACATTTACAAACAGCGGAAAAAAATTAATCTCGTCTCGGAGCGCCAAGCCAATCGCCCCTTCGTGAGCGTCGTCAAAAGCCTTTGAGAGACGGTCTGCCAGGCGGCACAAGCCGTCCATATTTCAACGGACCGCTAAGCCTGGTATTTTACCTCACCGCCGACCAAAGTCATTTCGACTTTTAATTCTCTAATTTTTTCCGGCTGAATCGCTAAGGGATCTTCCGCAACCACGGCGATGTCGGCGAGCTTGCCGGCTTCGAGCGTGCCTTTGTCGTTTTCCTCGAAACCCACCCACGATGCCGTAGTCGTGTGCATGGCGAATGCTTCGCTGACGCTGATTCTTTCTTCGGGCACCCAGACATCGCCCCAGCGCATCTTGCGCGAAGCGGCCGTCGCGATGTCGCGCAGCGGATCGACCGGCCAATAGCCGGGCGAGTCGGAGCCGCCGGCGAGGATCACGCCGTTCTTCAAGAGCGTGCGGAATGGGAACGCTTTGGTCAGCCGTTTCTCGCCGACGCAGTCAAGGATCGCGTCGCCGATGTAATACGCGAAAGCGATATTGGGGATAGCGACGATGCCCGAGCGCACCATGCGCTGGATGAGCTTTGGCGTTGCGAGCCAGTTACCCATATGTTCGATTCGGTGGCGATGGTCCTTGCGCGGGGAGTGCTCGATGGCATTTTCGTAGGCGTCGAGCGCCATATCAAAGGCTTTGTCGCCGATGGCGTGGACGCAGCAGCGCAGACCGGCGTCGTGACAAACCTGCACGGTGTGATTCAGCTCGTCCTGCTGGATGCGGATAATACCGTGGTTGTGCTCGTCGTTTTCGTACGGTTCGTAGAAACAGGCGTTACGGCCGGTGATACCGCCATCGATACTCATCTTGACGCCGCCGATACGCAGCCAGTCGTTGCCGAAGCCGGTGATGAGACCGAGTTGGGTCAAGCTCTTGGACTCGATCATCGATTCGATCACGCGCGGCAAGATACTCACGCGAGCGTGCATGCGGCCTTCTTTGTAAAGTTCTTGATAGGCGCGCACCGGTTCGGCGTAGCGCACGATGTCGTGCACCGTGGTCACGCCGCGTTGGAGGCATTGGTTCAAGGCGAAAACAATGCCGTCTTTCAATTGCAAATAATTAAACTCCGGCGCGACTTTTTTGAGGATCAACTGGGCTCGCTCGTGCAATTCGCCGGTGGGCTCGCCGGTTTGCGGATCATGCCGGATGTGCCCGCCGGCCGGGTCGGGCGTATCGCGGGTGATCTTCGCCGCGGCTAGAGCGAGCGTGTTGCCGATCGTTATGTGCGCGCCGAAGGAAATAGAAACGGGATGATCCGGCACGGCGCGATCGAGATCATGTTTATCGGGAAAACGCCTGTCGTTGATGCGGAAATCCTGCATCGGACTGCCGTGGGCGACGATCCACGAACCCTTCGGCGCGCTGGCGGCGGCGTTGGCGAGGCGCTGCAATATGTCGGCAACGGAGCTCACATCGACGTAGAAGTCGCGGCAGTCGACCAGCTCCATCTCCGCCGTGCCTTTCTCGGAGAGATGCACATGCGTATCGGTCAATCCAGGAATTGCCGTGCGTCCTCTGAGATCGATCATCTCCGTATCCGGGCCGGCGAGACGGCGCATATCGTCGGAATTTCCGGTGGCGACGATTCTCGACCCCGCGCACGCGAGAGCTTCGCAGGGGGAACCATCACTCGCGAAAGTCCGGATGTTGCCGTTGTATAAGATCATGTTCGGGTAAGGTAATGGAAAATGTTTCATTGAGTGCCTCGCTTCGTTGAGTTGCCGCGCCGGATGCGATTACGTTTTGGCATGAAAGAGCTGGCGCATTAAACTCTCCCTTGGGAAAATTTTGTCTCTTCGTCGCCTTCGTTATGAATTTCTGCCACCACCTTCTCGCCGACGCAGCCTAACCGAGAGTGATGTCATCCTGAGGCGCAGCCGAAGGATCCGCTTTGACCGAAGCGTCTACCGTTTTCGAATAAACCGCTGGCGCAGCAAGTTTTCCCATTGAGCATATTTCGCTTCGATCTCGTCGACTGAGAATTTTTCATCCAAATAACTCTTGGTGAATTTCTGATCGACCGTGCCGACGTCCTCGCGCGGCGACCAGAGCCCGCCTTTCATCATCAGTTGCTGGCCTTCTTTCGACAGAAGGTAGTCGATGAAGAGGAGCGCGGCATGCGGGTTTGCCGCTTTCGCGATCAGAGCGGCGGAACCGACGGTCGTGACCACCGGCTCGAGCGGGCGCCATTCAACCGGGGAGCCTTTCCGCTTGGCAATGGTAACATTGGCATCGAAAATCGTCGGCGACAAAGGGATCTCGCCTGAGCCTATGAGATTAATCAATGCGGCTGGCGCCATGTCCTGGACACTGATCTGCTGCTCGGCCATCTTGTCGATATATTCGCGTCCTTGAGTCTCCAACGCATTGCCTATCCAGCGCACGCCTGTCGAAGTGCTGGTGATGGCCATTTTGCCTTTCCATTTCGGGTCAAGCAGATCCTTGAGAGTTCGCGGCGCCGTGGCCGGCGGAACAAGCTTGGTGTTGAATCCCAGACTATTGTAGGTTTCGCGGTTGGGCAGATAAAAGAACCCGTCTTTTCCTTTCGGCTTGAGTTCGTCCGGATAGAAGCGCGCCTCGGGCGAGAAGTACTCTTGAAAGAGGCCTTCTCGTTTCATGATTCGCATACCGTCGGTGGTCGTTTCCACGACGTCGACCAAGAAACGACCGGACTTCGACTCTTCGAAAACTTTGCGGATCAAATTCTTCGAATCGTTGCGCCATTCTGAAGCTTCGATGAACGGATATTTTTTCTCGAATTCCTTGACGAAAGTGCGAAACCAGGTGTGCGAGGTGTAGAGAGTGAATTGGCCCTCTCGCTTCGCTCCCTCGATCAATATCTTTTCCCGATCGGTGCCCTGGTAAAGCGCCAGCTGAGCGGTCGACATCGGCCCGGCAGCGAAGGCTTCGCTAACCCTGATGAGAAAGAATGCCAGCGCAACGAATATTGTCGCTATGCGGCCAACGCGCATCTTTGTCATGAATTGCCTCCGTTCAAAGTCGGAATCGGTCGCTCAACTTTGCGCAGCCTGTGAAAATTTGAGTCGTAATCATATGTGAGTCGAGAGAGAAAGATTTCCCTTGCGACAGACTGTGTGAGAACTCCGTTCATGGTTCGACAAGGCTCACTTCGAACGGGATAGCCTTCATTTGAATTCAAGTACTTGACCGTTTCGCCCTGAGCCAGGCCGAAGGGCTCCGAAAGAGTTTTCACACAGTCTGGCCGCTCGAAATGACAGGAGGCGGGCCATTCACTTTCCCTCTTTGCGGTTCATTTTACCTCGGTTTCGTCGCGCTGTTCTGCTGATAACGGCGCTGCCCGCTTCTCTGCGATGCAGCCCGATCGCATGCAATGTCATCGTGAGGCGCAGCCGAAGGATCCGCTTTTAGACCCGAAGGCCGAGCAAGTAGTTGCCATAACAAAGGGCGCCCTCCATAATC
>Ga0075289_1000043_pt1 | contig 13980 bp, 8 predicted proteins | sample SF_Rice_20C_80N__4_FD_69764 | JGI IMG/M metagenome (GOLD analysis project Ga0075289, IMG submission 69764) | Rice paddy soil microbial communities from Twitchell Island, California, USA - SF_Rice_20C_80N_103 | ecosystem: Environmental > Terrestrial > Soil > Paddy field/soil | place: USA... | reverse complement strand
TTTTTCCTTGTTTTCATTACCGACCGGCGTGCAGTCGATAATCACGCTGGCGCGCTCGATCGCTTCTTCCGCTTCATAGCTTGGGTGCATGCCCATCTCGGTAAACTTTTGCCAGCGCTCTTTGTCGACGGCCAACATCGCGCCTTCATTGCACGAGGCGATCACCTTCGAGCGGTCCGTGAGCAGAGGGGTACGCTTATGGAAGGTCACTTCGTCGATCCCGAATTGCTCTTTGAAATTGGATAAGATCGCGACGAGCGGCTCACCGATCGTTCCGGTGCCGACGATGTGGACAATTTTTTTCTCTGCCATGGTTTTTTGCCCCGGGTTTTTGATAGGCAATACTAGCCCAACCTAATGCGACGATCAACCGACTTGATGCCATTCCGCCCCGCAATGCGGTTACATTGGTGGCTGTTTGATGTTAAGGATTCAGCTACAGGGAGGCAAAATGGCTACGACGAACCTGCCGGCGATGTTTTTTAATGACAATTTTGTTATTCGCGACGGAGACCTGGAAAAGGTTCTCGACGCGGCGCTGGGCAAGAAAGCGGATTACGCGGATCTTTATTTCGAATACCGCCGCAATGAAGGCGTGAGCCTCGAAGAAGGTCTGGTCAAAAACTGTTCACAATCCACGGCCAACGGCGTCGGCGTACGCGTCCTGGCTGATACCAAAACCGGCTATGCGTATACCGATGATATCACGATTAAAAACCTCGAGATTGCCGCGGGCACGGCGCGGCACATCGCACAAAATCGCTCGGCGGAAACACCCGCACCGATCGGGCGGCCGCGCGTCCAAGCTCACGACCTTTACCCGGTAAAGACTCCCGTCAATGACATCGCTCTCGAGACTAAAATTGAGCTGCTCTACGAGATCGACAAATTTTCCCGCGCTCTCGACGCCCGCGTGAAAAATGTTTTTGTTTCGCTCGGCAGCGAATATAAAGTGATTTACGTCGCCACTTCGCAGGGTATCAGGGTGGGAGATATTCAGCCGCTGACTCGGCTTAACGTGACGTGCATAGTGGAGGAGGGCGGCAACCGGCAGATCGCCAGCTTTGGCGGCGGCGGTAGGGTCGAGTACGGCTTTTTTGTCGACAACAAGGATTGGCAGCGTTATGCGCGTGAAGCTGTGCGCCAGGCGATTCTCAATCTAGAGGCCATAGACGCTCCGGCCGGGACGATGGACGTCGTTCTCGGGGCCGGGTGGCCGGGAATCCTGCTGCACGAGGCAATCGGCCACGGCCTGGAAGGAGACTTCAATCGCAAGAGGACTTCCGCCTTCACGGACCGCATCGGCCAGAAAGTGGCATCGGAATTATGCACCGTTGTCGATGACGGTACCATTCCTTGGCGGCGCGGCTCGATCAATATCGACGATGAGGGCACGCCGACTCATCGGACAGTGCTCATCGAGAAAGGCATTTTGAAAGGCTACCTGCAAGACAAGCTCAACGCGGCTCTGATGAAATTGCCGCTGACGGGTAACGGCCGGCGCGAGAGTTACGCGCATATCCCCATGCCACGCATGACCAACACTTTCATGCTGGCCGGAGAGTCTGCGCCCGAAGACATTATTCACTCGGTCAAGAAGGGACTCTATGCGGTTTCGTTCGGCGGTGGCCAGGTGGATATCACGAGCGGCAAGTTCGTATTTTCGGCGAGCGAAGCTTACTTAATCGAAGATGGCAAAGTAACCCGGCCGGTCAAAGGCGCCACGCTTATCGGCAACGGCCCGGACGTGCTGACGCGCGTCTCTATGGTCGGCTCGGATTTGAAAATGGATGAAGGCGTCGGCACGTGCGGCAAAGACGGCCAGTCGGTGCCTGTCGGAGTGGGCTTGCCGACGGTTAAGATCGATGGGCTCACGGTAGGCGGGACGAAGGCTTAAAAAAGTTCGTTCAAGCCGTTCAAATAGTTCAAAACGTTCAATTCGTTTCTGAGATAATTTCCGAAAACGGTTTGAAAGGATACTGGAGTGTTAATGGAGCGGGTGGAGCTGAGTAAAGAATTAGGCCACGAAGTCTTGGCCATCGCCAAATCGAAGGGGGCTTCGCAGGGCGATGTCATGATGGCGGAGAGCGAATCGTTCTTTGTCACCGTGCGCATGGGCGAGGTAGAAAAGATCAGCCAGGCAGGCGAGAAGCGCTTGGGGCTGCGCCTTTTTTTCGGCCATAGCTCCGCGTCCGCCTCGACGTCGGACATTTCCAAGAAGTCGATCGAGAAACTCGTCGAAGACACCGCGCGCATGGCGAGAGTGACCGCGCAAGATCCGCATGGCGGACTGCCGGATGCAGGAGAGCTTGCGCGCGAATTACCGCAATTGGATCTGATCGATGAACCGGCGCGATCGGTTTCCGTCGACGAAAAAATCGCTATCGCGTTGCAGGCTGAAAAAAGCGCGCTGGCTTACGACCCGCGCATAACCAATTCAGAAGGCGCCGAGTTTTCGAATCAATTCGGCCGGGTGATCTATGCCAGTAGCCACGGTTTTGCCGGCGAATATTCCGGTTCGACGTTCGGACACTCGGTATCGCCGGTGGCTTCGCAAAACGGCTCCATGCAGCGCGACTATTGGTATTCGTCCAATCGAAAATTTTTGCGGCTCGAATCACCTGCCAGTGTCGGCGAGAAAGCCGCCCAGCGTGTTCTGCGGCGGTTAGGCGGCCGCAAGCATAAAACCTGCGAGGCGCCGATTGTTTTCGATCCCGAAATGGCCGCCTCTTTGCTGCGCAATTTAGCTTCGGCGGTGTCCGGCTATTCTTTGTACAAAGGCGCCTCGTTCTTGGCCGGCAAACTGGGAGCGCAAATCGGATCGGATCTTCTGACCGTCATCGACGACGGGACTATTCCAGGCGCGCTCGGTTCCCGGCCTTTTGACGGCGAGGGATTGGCGGTGCGCAAGAAATCCGTTGTGGAAAAAGGGCTGCTGCAAAGTTATTTACTCGACACTTACAGCGGCAAAAAACTGGGAATGGCTTCGACGGGCAACGCTTCGCGCTCGGTCGGCGAGCCGCCCGCAGTGTCGCCGGCAAACTTCTACCTCGTGCCCGGCAAAGATTCTCCCGAGCAGATCATCGCTACCGTCAAAGCGGGTTTATACGTTACTGAGATGATCGGTTTTGGCGTCAACATGGTAACCGGGGACTATTCGCGCGGCGCCGCCGGCTTGTGGATCGAAAACGGCGAGCTTGCTTATCCGGTCGAGGAGATCACCATTGCGGGCAATCTCAAAGAGATGTTTCAGAACATCGAAATGGTGGGGAGCGATCTGGAGCTGCGCGGTCGCATTGCATCGCCAACGATCAAAATGTCGCAGATGACCATCGCGGGCGACTGAATTGAGGATGGAAGATAGAAGATCAAGGATCGAGGATCGTTATCTTCCATCCTCCAGCCTCTATTCTCCATCCTCGATCTAAATTCCTACAGTACTTGAAATCCCGCCTTAAGCGCTGCGCGCAAGAAGTCGTCAATGTGTGACTGAGACGGGTCGAAATCGACCACCGCGACGCTCCGCTCCAGGCTGAAATCGATTTTTTCGACGCCGGGAAGCGCTTGGAAAGCTTCGCGCAGCACCGGCAAATTTTCTGCTTTGAGATCGGCGATGGAGAGGATTGCAGTCTTTGTCCGCATCGTGGCCTCCTTGTTTAAAAATTTGACAAAACTTTCGCGGATTCGCAATCGAAGCGCGCCCGCCGGCGCGTAAGCGAAAATAAATTTTGTTTGTAAATATCTTTCTCGATCGAAATTTTCTTGACGGACGACGGTTGGTTATGTGACAGTAAGCTCCTCGATTGGCCCTGGTGTCTTGCGGCCTGCCGCGTTTCGATGATTGCAATCCAAGACAAACGTTAGGAGAAAATATGGCTTACGATGTAGCGAAGCTCTTGAGCTTGTCGCAATCCGAGCTCGATTCTCTTTTCACAAAGAGTCCGGCCGGCGATATCCCGGACGGAGAAGCGGACGGGACAGCGATCGTCGCGCCCGGCACTACGTTCAGCCCCACGATCGCTAAGTTTATCAGTCATTTCGCTTGGCAGGGGAAAGTTTTTGACGGGAAAAAGGGCGTTCTCAAAAATAGAATTCTTCCTTTTGGTCTCAACGCTATCATCGCGAAGGTCTACAAGGGGCCAAGCTGGCTCGACGGCAAAGAATGCATCGTTTTAGATTATTCCGATACATCGATTATCGCTCAGTGGATACGCGACGAGATCCGCCAAATTGAACCCGGGCTATATTTGGGGAAAGTCTATTGGGACAAAACGCGGCTGATCGATTTCGCGCTTAAGTTCTAGCGCCAATTGGACCGAGTTCGGAATTACCGAGTCAGCGCATGTGATACAGCAGTGTGTCGCCAACCGCTTATCTTTTAGATCGTGCTCAAAGAAAATCCTCCCGCTATCTCGCACAGTGAGATGCTGTACCTTTTCGATCGCAGTGTGCGTTTGCAGTGCTGGAGTTTGCCGGCGAGCTTCGCGGCAGTCAGGTGCTGCGCGGCTCGGATCGAGGTTAATGGCTCATGAATGAGCAAAATCGCATGTCGCCGGTTCAACGGATTTTGTACCGTGTAGGAATTCTTGCCGTGGCCATGCTGTTGTTGAGCATACTGGCAGGAGCGTGGATGTTGGGCCGTTTCGGTGCCGATGCGGCGGTCGCCTATGATAACGATATTGACAATTTCAAGTACGGCTCGTTGGGCAGCGAGCATGAGTTCGGCGTGCCTTATTGGATCTGGCGTGCGTTGCCGGAGCTGTTTCAAGACAAGTTGCCTGCGCCCGGTAAAGGATGGGAGTCCGTCGGATTCGTGTTTGAGAAAGGCAAACGACTTCCAGTCGGCATGTCGCAGCGCCGTTATCTCGGCTTCGACGTGGTTTGGCTAAACTGCGCTTTTTGCCATGCCGGAACGGTCCGAGAAACCGAGCCGAGCGAGCCTAAAGTGTACGCGGCGATGCCCGCGAACACGTTCGATTTCCGCGCGTTCATGAGATTTCTCTTCGCGACGGGAGAGGACCGGCGATTTACTCCCCAAGACATCTTGCGTCAGATCAAAATCATCCGGCGACGCGAGGGGCTGGACGATTTACCGCTTATCGATCGTTTGGTTCTGCGTTTTTACGGCATCTATTACATGCGCGAACGGATTCTGACGCTGCGCGATCGCTTGAACTTCATCGCGGAGCAGCCCGAATGGGGCCCCGGCCGGGTCGACACATTCAATCCATTGAAAGCCTATTTTAATTTCCCGCCCGAGAAACTTGCCCCGGAGGAACGCATCGGCACGACCGATTTCCCGTCGATCTGGAACCAGGGCCAACGCGAAGCGCTGAAAATGAACTTGCACTGGGACGGAAACAACGTCTCGCTTGAAGAACGCAATCGGAGCGCGGCGATGGGCACCGGCATTACACCTCCTACCGGGGACCGCAAAAATTTGAAACGTGTCGCCGATTGGCTGCGGAATCTAGCGTCGCCGGGCTATCCGTTCCCGATTAATAAGGATCTCGCGGCGCAGGGCGCGCCGCTCTACCAGAAATACTGCGCCGAGTGTCACGGCGCAGACGGCAAAAACTTTCGCGGCGAATACGCCGGCAAGGTTGTGCCGATCGCAGACATCGGCACCGATCGCCATCGGCTCGACTCCTACACTTATGATGTCGCCGTGAATCAGAATCTCATTTTCGCGGGCTACGGCGAGGAGCGTTTCAGCCATTTTCGGAAAACTTTTGGTTATGCCAACAGTCCGCTTGACGGTGTCTGGCTGCGAGCACCGTACCTTCACAATGGTTCAGTGCCCACGCTGCGCGACTTGCTAGAGACCAGCGAGCATAGACCGAAAACTTTTTACCGCGGCTATGACGTGTACGACCAGAAGAAAGTCGGCTTTGTTGCCGACGTCGGCGAAGAAAAAGGCCGCAGGTACTTTCAATACAACACGGCAGACTCGGGCAACTCGAACAAAGGGCACGAGGGACAACGCTACGGCACCGAGCTGTCGGCCGCGCAAAAAGACGCTCTGGTCGAGTACCTTAAAACTTTTTAGAGGGCAGTTCTGGCGAGCGGGTGACCGACGGAGGAATGATGGCTGACGCGCCGAAAAAGAAGTCCTGGTGGAAAATCGCCTTACTGCTTCTGGTTGTCTTGGGCGCCGTTGGCGGCGCCATCGGCTGGTACAAATTCTTTCGCGAGGAACCGCAGCCGGATTGGGTCACGGCGACAGCCGACATGCGCTTCAAGTATGGTTCCATCGGCGCGGAGCACGATGCCGGTATTCCGTATTGGATTTTTTTCGTGCTGCCGCGCATGTTTCCGGAAAAATTGCCGGGCCCGGGCGGCTATGCATCGTTAGGGGTTGCTTGGGAGCAGGGACAGGAGCTGCCAATCGGTTTCACGAAAAAAGTCATCGGCTTTCCGCGGGTAGCGAATAACTGCGCTTCTTGCCATACCGCCAGCTACCGCATGAGTGCCAACGAAAACCCGATCTTCGTCCCGACTGGACCGAACCACACGCTCAACCTCCAGGCGTTTTTTCGCTTCGCGGTCGATTGCGCCAAAGATCCGCGTTTCAACTCTGCCGAGATTATGCGCGAGATCGCGCTTGTTTACGATCTCCCGTTTCTCGACAAGATCATCTACCGCTATCTGCTCATACCGATCACGAAGAAACGTCTGCTCGAGCGCGAAGCGCAATTCAAATGGGTCTATCACAAGGATTTCCCGTTGTGGGGCCGCGGCCGCGACGATGCCATGAACCTCACCAAGTATTTTCTCCTCAACTGGCCGATGGACGACACGCTTGGCCCCACGGACATGCCGTCGATCTGGAATCTAAAAAAATATAAACCGGAAAAGGGCATGCTCATGAATCTCGCCGGCGATAGCCACGACGCGCGCTCGGTGATCATTGACTCGGCACTGGGGCTTCTCAGCGCCGCGCCGCATGACCGCGATGAGTTCATAGGCCAAATCGATTGGCTGGTGAAATATTTGAGCGAAATACAAGCTCCCAAGTATCCATTCCCGATCAAAGAGGATCTTGCCACCAGCGGCAAGGCGGTTTTCGATAGCCACTGCGCCATGTGTCACGCCAGTGAGCGCACCGGCACGCGCGTGCCGGTGGAAGAGGTCGGGACCGACCGCGAGCGGCTCAAATCCTGGAGCAAGCAGGCAGCTATTGAGTCGAATAAGGTTGTGCGCCGCTTCGGCATCGAGCGGCGCGGTCTCGTTGAAAACCAGCCGAGCGGCTACATCGCGGCGTTCCTCGATGGCATTTGGCTGCGCGCGCCGTACTTGCATAACGGCTCGGTTCCCAGTCTGCGTGATCTGCTCAAACCGGTTGCCGAACGGCCGAAGGTATTTTATCGCGGATACGATGTTTACGATCCAGAGAATGTCGGATTCGTGACACAAGGTCCGGAGGCGCAGCGAATCGGTACGAAATACGACGTGAGCGAGCGCTCCAGCGGCAACCAGGGACACGAATATGGCGTTAACCTCTCTGCCGCGCAAAAAGACGCTCTGGTCGAATATTTGAAGACGCTGTGATCGTTGCAGCAATCCATAATATCCAGTGCCAAAAACCGGCGGATCTTTCCTGGCACGCAGCGCCGAGGTTGGGAGAAGCGAGAATGAATAACCTACGATTGAACAACCTTGCCATTCTTTTCTTCATCATCATCGTTGCTTGGGGGTGCGGAAGAAAATCGCCCGAGCCAGGCACGGTCAAAGACGAGGCGCTGACCATTGGACGCAACGCGGACAGCTTTCCGGCGGCCGACGAGGATTACTTTAAAGACATGGATAGAGCGGTACAGCTCACGGCCAACGAAGTGAAAGGGCGGAACAATTGGATCGTTTGGACCGGTGGTAACGATAGATTCTGGGATCACCTTGTCGCGAAGAGCTTTGGCGTGGTCGATCTGCTGAAAATTATTTCGTCGCATCCGAGCATCAAACATCTGAGCCGGGATACGCGCTGGCAATACCTGGGAGTCGTCAATGAACCATGCTTCGAAAAACCCAAGGAACCGAACAAAGAGCGGTTCGGCCTGTGGTTGGATACACGAAGCAAGGACTGCCCTCCGGACCCGTTCGAGAACGAGCAGAAATACCCAGGCGTGAAGATCGGCGCGCGCGGCAAAAATATGCCGGTAGGATCTTACTATGGCTATGCGTCGGGAATCGTCGGCCTGCGGCTTTTTCCAAATCCCGATTTCGACGAAGCGGCGCAAAAAAAATGGGACCCTGAAAAATATTATACCGACCCGAAATATTACAATGATAAGAACCTCATCCGTCCTTACCGCGTCGGCATGTCTTGCGGCTTCTGCCATGTCGGGCCGAGTCCGGTAAAGCCTCCCGCAGATCCGGAGAACCCGAAATGGGAAAACCTCAATTCCAATCCCGGCACCCAATATTTTTGGGTCGACCGAATTCTATTTTGGGATAGGGATGAGTCGAGTTTTATTTACCAGTTGATTCATACATCGTTGCCGGGAACTTTGGATACTTCGTTTATCTCCACAGACTACATCAATAACCCGCGCACGATGAACGCCGTCTACAATGTCGCGGCACGGTTGAAAGCAGCCGAAAGATGGGGCCAGGAAAAACTCGGCGGAGGAGGACTCAAGAACAAGCAGTTTCAAGATTTCAAGCAAACAGCCTCCTTGCCGCAATATTATAAGGCTCCGGATACGGTCTGGACGGCGCGGGTACTCAAAGACGGCGCCGATTCGGTCGGCGTGCTCGGCGCGCTCAACCGGGTGTTCATCAATATTGGGCTATTCAGCGAAGAGTGGTTATTGCATTTCAATGCTCTTGTGGGCGGCCAAAAAATCACTCCCATCAAAATCGAAGACGCCGAAAAAAATTCGAGCTATTGGAACGCGACCGTCGCGCAAACAGCCGACGTAGCATTGTTCTTTCTAAAAACGGCGAAGCCGGACTCGCTCAAGGACGCGCCTGGCGGAAGTCAATATTTATCGAAAGATCCAGCCACCCTGAAACGCGGCAAGATAGCATTCGCGACTTACTGCGCCCGCTGTCATTCGAGCAAGGTTGCCGAACCGCCGGCGGGCGTCGACGAACAGAACTGGGATCAGTACTGGAAGTGGACCAAGACCGATGACTTCAAGAGTAAAATGACCGAGATGGTCATGGCCGACGATTTTCTTAAGGACAATTACCTCTCTACGGAGCGCCGCATTCCAGTGACGCTGCTCCAGACCAACGCGTGCAGTCCACTGGCGACCAACGCTTTGGAAGGGAATATCTGGGATAATTTTTCTTCGAAGACCTACAAGGACTTGCCGTCGGTCGGAGAAATCACAGTTCACAACCCAATCGATGGCAGCCCATGGCAATACGAAATGCCCGGAAATGGCCGCGGTTACACGCGCGTGCCATCGCTCATCAGCTTGTGGTCCACGGCGCCATTTCTGCTGAACAACTCGGTTGGAAAGTTTAATCCCTCGCCTTCCGTCGAAGCGCGCATGAATTCATTCAATGACTCAATCGAAAAAATGCTCTGGCCGGAAAAGCGCGACAAGGATTCGATTCTCGGCGACAAGGTGCCGGGGTTTATCTATCGCACCACGGCGACAAGCTACATTAAAGTTGCTCCGGGATTCTTGCCGCCATCTTTGAACAAACTTCTCAGTTGGAATGACTGGCTGGCGGCGTGGTTTCCATGGCTCTTCAGCGAAGAGGGAGTGAGAATAGGCCCGATCCCGAAAGGCACGCCGGTGAGCCTGCTGACCAATATCGATCTGGAAAGCAGCAAAATCGATTTGGCCAGGCTGCTGCTAAAGATGAAGACCGATCTAAAGGCGGTTGACGGCAAGAGCGAGCAGGAAGCCGCGGAAATATTTAAAAACCTTGTCCCGGATCTTTTGCAAGTAAGCAAGTGTCCGGACTTTGTGGTCAATAGGGGCCACTACTTCGGCACCAGCATGCTTAAAGAAGAACCGCCTCTGAGCGACGAAGATAAAAGGGCGCTGATCGAATTCTTAAAAACTTTTTAGTTCTATGTCGGAATTTTACGAGCGGAGTTTTGCGAAAAATACCACGACAAATCCCCCTATATCCCCCTTTGACAAAGGGGGATTTTATATTCGGAGTAGAGTTAAGCATTATCCAAGAGGATTTACACACCCTTACTCCACTTTGATTGTCCTTTAGAAATGCCTGTCCGCGAACGTAAGCACTGATGACTGAGGCCGCCGCTCCATCCCGCGCATTCGAATATATTGTCGTCGGCTCGGGCGCGGGCGGCGGCACCCTTGCCGCGCGACTCGCAGAGGCCGGTCGCTCCGTTTTACTCCTCGAAGCTGGCGGCGATCCGCTCGCCGCCGCTGGCGCGAGACTTCCCGAAGACTATCAAGTTCCGGCTTTTCATGCCTTCGCGGCGGAAAATCCGCTATTGAAGTGGGACTTTTTTGTGCGGCATTATGAGGATGAAGAACGGCAGAGAAGAGATTACAAGTACACGCCGGAACGACGTGGCGTGCTTTACCCGCGCGCGGGGACCTTGGGCGGCTGTACGGCGCATAACGCCATGATCCTGGTTTATCCGCACAATCAGGACTGGGATTATATCGCCGACCTTACCGGCGACCGGTCGTGGCAGGCAAGCCGCATGCGCCGATACTACGAGCGGGTCGAGAACTGCCGTCATCGACCGCTGTATCGCGGTTTAAAGAAACTGTTCCACATCAATCCAAGCCGCCATGGTTTCGCCGGCTGGTTGCCAACGGAGCGGCCGCGCCCGCCGCGCGATGCGCTAAAAGATCGCGAGATGATGAACGTTATCGAGAGCTCCGCATTCGGCGCCATCGCCCGGTTGGAGCACCCGCTAAAACGGCTGTTTTGGTTTTTCCGCGCCAAAGGCGATCCGAATGATTGGCGCACCGTCCGGCGCAACGCTTTTGGTATTCGCTATATACCGCTGACAACGGATGATGCCGTACGCACCGGCAGCCGAGAAAGGATCCTCGATGTCGCGCGCCGTTATCCCGAGAGGCTGCATGTCGAGACCAACGCGCTCGCCAGCCGTGTGATACTGGACGATCAAAATCGCGCCGCCGGCGTTGAATATTTGAAAGGGGAAAAATTATACCGCGCCCACGGAAATCCCGCAGTAGAATCCGGTGAACGAAGGGAAGCACGAGCCACCCGCGAAGTTATTCTCTGCGGCGGCGCCTTTAACACTCCGCAATTACTCAAGCTCTCGGGCATCGGCCCGCGACGTGAGCTGGAGCGGCATGGCATCGGCGTTAAGGTTGATCTGCCCGGTGTAGGGATGAATCTTCAAGATCGTTACGAAATCAGTGTGGTCTATCGCATGCGCGATGACTGGGATTTTATGAAGCAAGCCGAGTTTCGCAGTGGCGATGGACTGTTTCAGCAGTGGCAGAAAACCCGCGACGGTGTTTACGCAACCAACGGCGGAATGTTCGCCATAATTAAGACGTCGCGCCAGGACCGGATAGTGCCGGACCTGTTTTGCATGAGTTTGTTGGCGCGGTTCGAAGGATATTTTCCGGGATATTCGAAACTCATTTCCGGTCATCGGAACTACCTGAGCTGGATTATCCTGAAGGCGCATACCGAAAACAACGCGGGCACGGTCACTCTGCAATCGGCTGATCCGCGTGATCCCCCGCGCGTCGACTTTCGCTATTTCGAGGAGGGGAGTGATAAGGCGGGAAACGATCTCGCCGCCGTCGTCGAGGGAGTCAAATTCGTTCGCGGCATCAGCGCCGATCTGAGAAAAGCAGGACTGATCGCGGAGGAGCATCTGCCGGGCGATGACGCGCAAACCGACGAGCAGCTGCGTGATTTTGTGCGCGACAATGCGTGGGGCCACCACGCGTCGTGCTCCTGTCCGATCGGGTTGAAAGATAGGGGAGGCGTTCTAAGCAGCGACTTTCGGGTCCATGACACACAAGGATTACGCGTTGTCGATGCTTCGGTTTTCCCGCGAATCCCAGGATTCTTCATCGTCAGCTCTGTTTACATGATCGGCGAGAAGGCCGCCGATGTCATTCTGGCTGACGCGCAATGACCGCGCACGACCTGAAATTCTAGGCTGTGCCATTTTTAGTTCGCTCCGACCGTACTGCTATTTTGCCTGAAAGCAGGATCACTTTCCGCGCCGCGCCGCGGCCGCCACTGCAGCGAATAGTATTCGCCGCGGTCGCGTGCCCACGGATCGAAAACATTGATCACGGGGTCGAGCTCGGCCTTTAGCTCTGGGATGGTCCTCAACAAAACTCGCTTGAGCGGCGAGACCTCCATCTCGTGTCGATTCGGCCTGCCTTTCTCCATGAGCTTTCCTTCGGGGCCGTTCTCGTTGACCCATCTGACGCCGAAATGCGTGTAAAATTCCGGACGGAAACTCGAAGTTAAAAAGCGATCGCTAAAGAGCCGGCGAGATGCGTTCAGGATAAAGACTTGAAGCTGAGTTTCCGAAATCGCAAAACCGTGCGGCCGGGCGAATTCCGCCAGCCAGCCGACCAGCGCATCCACGTCTTCGACGTTGTCGACCAGCGTCCCGTCGGAATGGCCGAGACAATCGTTGATTTCGCCGCCGTCATCGTTCCTCTGAGCTTTCGTGATGATCTTCGATGCATCGCACCGATGTTGTCCATAGATTTCCCGGAGCTGCGCGATGACCTTTTGCTGCTCAAATCGCTGCGGCGAGTCCTTGGTCAAGCCTGGGTCGGTGAAATCATCGAAGCTTGTCAGCTGCTTGAGGCCGTACTGGCGCCGAAATTCATTGTAGCGCGGGATGCCGCGTTCGCGGTCGCGAATAATATCCAAAGCCGCGACGTCGACTTTTCCCGTTGCGCTTCTGAGCCGAGGCATGGCCAGGTTCTGGAGGAAAAGGGGATGGTTGTGGAGCGTCAATTCGCCGGCACGCTGCCGGCCGAGCGAGAGGGCCCAATTCGCAATTCCGTGCAGCCGCATCGCTGGCGTCGCCTGGCCGCGCGCGGTAGTCACGGCCGGAATCCTCGCTTGCACGATGTTCGAATCACGGTTTAGATCACGGAGCTCGATCAAGTCGGGAACCATCGCATGAAGGCGGTAGGCGTTGATGAATTCCTCGGGAAAATTGAACGGCGAGCCGAAATGATGAATACCGCCATTCACGTCAGCCTGGTGATTGCCGAGACCAAAGATGCCAGGCCCTGCCGCGAAAGCAGAGTATAAGTCAGCCGATTTTTTACGGCTCGCAGACTTGGCAAAGCGCTGAATCACTTTTTCGAGAGCGTTGCTGGCGAGCCGGTGCTTTTCCAGCAGGCCTGACCAGTTTGCATTCATCGCCAGATAAAGCGGTTCGTTGTAAAGCATCTGAGTCGTCCACTCGATGGTGTGAATCTTGGCGATTTCCGCCGCGATAACCAGGCGCGCTATCTCAAATAGTTCATCAGCGCCGATGTTTTTATTCTCGATTATTTTATTCGGTTGTGCTGGATCTCGCAGACCGGAGTCCTCCTCGGGGTGCGCTGCAGCCTGGCGGCGAAACTCTTCGACAAATATATTGTGCTCGCGCGCGAAGACGTTGTGGAAAAAACTCAGGCCGATATTCCAATTGTCCGGAAAGGCGACGGCTTCTTGTCCAGTCCACTGGGAATTTTGTGGATCCGATGATTGCAGAACCGGCAGATAGCCCGCTTGCCTGGAAGCGGCGCCAGCTGGGGCTTCGAGCAGCAGTTTGGCCGGATCGCGCGGATCGCGCTTGACGCGGCGCCGCGAAGTTTCGTCGTAGCCGTAGATCTGCGATGCATCCCACCACGCCGTGACTTTGTTTAACATCGTTTTTGGCGCGCGTGACAGGCGACGCTTGCCGTCCAGAGCGAAAGTAGGCAGCGGTGTCGCTTCACCAACGAGGCTCTTGTCGATCACGTCTTCGGGCCGGCAGCCGAGACTCTTGATCTCATCCCTGGTCAGCCTGCTTTCGGTATCGTT
>Ga0075289_1000042_pt1 | contig 14038 bp, 10 predicted proteins | sample SF_Rice_20C_80N__4_FD_69764 | JGI IMG/M metagenome (GOLD analysis project Ga0075289, IMG submission 69764) | Rice paddy soil microbial communities from Twitchell Island, California, USA - SF_Rice_20C_80N_103 | ecosystem: Environmental > Terrestrial > Soil > Paddy field/soil | place: USA... | reverse complement strand
CCCGCTCGGGTCCGAGCGCGCCGAGGAGATCGGCCGGATCGGAGACTTCGTCCGTCTCGAGCGCCACGACGATGTCGCCGAGGAGCAGGCCGGCGCGCTCGGCGGGTCCGTCCGCTTCGAGGTTGACCACGATCAGCCCGCCGCGGACCGGCTGGACGGCCAGGCCGAGAAAGCCGCGGCTCACCCCGCCCGTGGCGAGAATCTGACCGGTCACCCGCTCGACCGTGCTCGCCGGAATCGTCAGTGCCACGGCGCGGGCCAGGCCGGACGTGTTGATGCCGAGCACCCGGCCGCCGGGTGAGGCCAGGGCGCCGCCGGAGAAGCCGTCATAGATGGAAAGGTCGAGGCGGACGAACCGGTCGATCCGGCCTCCCTGCCAGGTGCGCCACTCTCCCGACACCGCGCTCACGATGCCGAGACTCGCGGTGAGCTGCGAGCCGGGACGGCCGAGCGCCAGGACCAGCCGGCCCACCTGAAGGTCGTCGTTGCCGCCATGCTCCACCGCCGGCACCGCCGCCTCCTCGAGGCGGAGGACGGCGAGGTCGCTGGCCGGATCGCGTCCGGCGAGCGTGGCGCTCACCGACCGTCCGCTCGCCAGCGTCACGGTGATGTCGTCGTCGCGGGCGATGGTATGGCTCGCGGCCACGACGACGCCGGACCGCCAGACCACGCCGGACGATGGGATCCGGCGGCGCGCGTGGACGGCGACGACAGAGCGGCCGACGAGATCGGCGGTAGCGGCGAGTTCGTTCGAGAGACCGGCGAGCACGCTGGGCTGTCCGGTCGTTGTTGCGGTCATGCAAACCCCCGTTGGTCGAGGCGGACGCGGAGTGCGTCCACCGCTGCCGAACGATGCCGCGACCGCGGCCGCCGGGCATCGGCCGAACGGGGGAGCGGGATGCCGGGCATTCGGGCGACGAAACCGGCTCGTGCGGGTTCGCGTAGGCCTTGCTGTAACCTCCTCGACAGGGTCCATGTTCCTACCGCTGCTGCTCCTCCATCTCGGCGGCACCGAGCCGGGCGAGGTCTACAACGGCCGCGCGGGCAGCCTCGACGTGCACGTGCCCCGGCTCGAGGGGCGGGTGAGCGTCGACGGCACCCTCGCCGAACCGGAGTGGACCCGAGCCGCTCTGCTCACCGGCTTTTCCCAGTTCACGCCGCTCGACGGCGTTCCCGCCTCCGACTCCACCGAGGTGCTCGTCTGGTACGCGCCCGATGCCATCTATTTCGGCGTGCGGGCCTACGAAGCGCATGGACAGGTCCATGCCACGCTGGCCGACCGCGACAAGATCGCCACCGACGACTTCGTCCAGATCTTCCTGAGCACCTTCGACGACGGCCGCCAGGCCACCGTGTTCGCGGTGAATCCCTTCGGGGTGCAGGCCGACGGCGCGCTGGTGGAAACCGGCTCGACCAGCGGCAACGGCTTCAACAACGCCATCGTCCGCCGCGAGGCCGCCGACCTGAGTCCCGACTTCGTCTTCGAGTCGAAGGGCCGCCTCACCGATTACGGCTACGAGGTGGAGGTCAGGATTCCTTTCAAGAGCCTGCGATTCCAGCCGGACAAGGAGCAGCGCTGGGGCATCAACATCACGCGCCAGGTCCAGCACTCGGGGCAGGAAGATTCGTGGGTCCCCGCGAGACGAGCCAGCGCGTCGTTCCTGGCCCAATCGGGCCACCTCGTCGGCCTCACCGATCTGCAGCGTGGGCTGGTGCTCGACTTGAATCCGTCACTGACCTCTAAGACCACCGGGCGGCCGGGAGCGAACGGGTGGAGGTACAGCGGGGGAGGCCCCGAGCTGGGCGGCAGCGTCCGCTGGGGCATCACCAACAATCTCAACCTCAACGGGACCGCGAACCCCGATTTCTCCCAGGTGGAGTCGGATGCGGGCCAGTTCCAGTTCGACCCTCGCGACGAGCTGTTCTTCTCCGAAAAGCGGCCGTTCTTCCTCGACGGCAGCGAGCAGTTCACCACGCCCAACCAGCTCATCTACACCCGCCGCATCGTGCAGCCGGTGGCCGCGGTCAAGCTCACCGGCAAGGCGTTCGGCACCGACATCGGGTTGCTGTCTGCGGTGGACGACCGCGCCTCGTCGGCCTCCGGCGACGACCATCCGGTCTACAATCTGCTCCGGCTCCAGCGGGACATCGGCGCCAACTCGAGGCTGGGCGTCGTCTACACCGATCGTATCGAGGGCGGCAACTCCAACCGGGTGGCTGGCGTGGACAGCCGGCTCGTGCGCGGCGCGTACAGCGCGCAGCTTCAGGTGGCGGGGAGCCGGACTACGACCGCCGGCGTGACCGCCACCGCGCCGCTCTTCTTCGGCCGGCTGATCGCCAACGGGCGCACCATCGGCTTCCGCGCCACCGCCGATGGATCGGACCCCGACTTTCGTGCCCGCAGCGGGTTCTTCACGCGGCCGGGGTACTCGCACGCCAACTTCCAGCCGCGGGTGTCGCTGTACGGCAAGTCCGGGAGCCTGATGGAGAATCTCACCGTCGATCTCAATCTCGACGGCCTGTACCGGTGGGATCAGTTCGCGACGAGCGCGGGGATGCAGGAGGAGAAGGTCCACCTCAACGCCAACCTCATCATGTACGGCGGCTGGCACGCTGGCGCGTCGGTGCTCACCGAGCACTTCGGCTTCCCCTCCGAGGTCTACGCCGAATACCGGCTGGAGCTGCCCCGCGCGGGCGGAGGCGCCGACACCGTCTCCTTCGTCGGCCGTCCGTCGATTCCCAACAAGGATTACGTCCTCACGTTGGATACGCCGGAGTTCGCGCAGTTCTCCGGCAGTCTCTTCCTGTTGTGGGGACACGACGAGAACTTCTACGAGTGGGCCTCCGGCCGCATCCTCTGGGTGCAGCTCGCGCTCGACTGGCGCCCCACCGACAAGCTGCGCTTCAGCGGCAACTACCAGCTCAATCAGGTAAACCGGCGGACCGACGGCAGTCTCGTCAACGTGAATCACATTCCGCGCCTCAAGATCGAGTATCAGGCCTCGCGCCCGATCTTCATCCGGCTGGTGGGCGAGTACACGAGCCAGCGGCAGAGCGCGCTGCGCGACGACACCCGCACCGACGCGCCGATCCTGATCTTCGATCCCGCCGTGGGCGACTTCGTCCGCGCCGCGCCCTTCGATCGGAAGTCGTTCCGGGGAGACGTGCTTTTTTCCTATCAGCCGACGCCGGGCACGGTTCTCTTCGCGGGATACGGGAGCACCCTGCGCGACCCGATCGACCCCACCGACCCCCGAATCACCGGTCTCCGCCGCTCGGACGACGGGTTCTTCTTCAAGATGAGCTATCTCCTCAGGATGTAGGGAACGCCTTCTGGCCCGGACATTGCCCTCTCCACCCGCCGTCCCCGCCCCCAGAGGCCGGCATGAATCGCCCGCTCTACGCGCTCGGCTGGAGCTACGTGGCCTTGTGCGCGTGGCTGCTGGCAGATGCGCATCACCGGCCCGTCGCCGCCGGAGGCGAGCCACCGGCCCCGGCCGCCCCGCTGCGCGGGGATGCATCCGAGTGGTTTGCCCAGGTCAAGCCGTTCTGCAATGCCGTCGAAGTCGAGGTTCGCCAGCAGCAGCTTCCCGCGCCGGCCACGGTGAACGGGGTGGGGTACAGCGCGGCCTGCTACGCCCTGGCCGGTAAGATCGACCGCGCCCGCGCGGTCATCGACAAGCTCGACGGCGGCGACCGGTCGCGCGCCGCAGGCATCGTCTTCGAGATCGGCCACCCCGTCGCCGATGCCGGCGACGACCAGTCGGCCGGCCCCATCATGCGCCTCGTGGTCGGCTACCAGCCCGACAACTACATGGCGCTCTATCACGCCGGGATGTCGGAGTACATGCTGGGCCAGGCCGACTTCGCGCGCACCCACCTGAAGCAATTCCTCGAGCTGTACCGGAGCGAAGACGGCTGGCGCGCCAATGCGCGCGAAGTGCTCGGACGCCTGGGTGTCAAATGACGGCTCCCCCGTTCCTCGCCACCGGCCAGCTCCTCGCCGGCCGCTACGAGATCCTGCGTGAGATCGGGCGCGGCGGATACTCGGTGGTCTACCAGGCCCGGGACCGCACGGTAGGGACGGAAGTGGCGCTCAAGCTGCTGGTGCCGCCTCCCGCGGCGGCGCAGGCGGCGCGCGAGCGGATGCGGCGCGAGGTGCAGGCGGTGCGGGGACTGTCGCACGCAAACATCGTGGCGGTCTACGACTTCCTCGAAGACGGCCCCTTGAGCTTCATCGTCATGGAGTACGTCTCCGGTCCCGACCTCCAGGTACGCATCCGCGACCGCGGCCCCCTCTCCGCCGACGAGGTCGTGCGGGTGGGACGGGACATCGCCGCCGCGCTCACGGCGGCCCACCGGCGCGGGATCCTGCACCGCGACGTGAAGCCGCCCAATCTCCTGCTCGAGCCTGATGGCCGTGCACGCCTCACCGACTTCGGCTCCGCGCGGCTCGACGGCCAGCTCGCGGTCACCGGCACCGGGGCGCTCGCGGGCACACTGGCGTACACCTCACCCGAAGTGCTCGCCGGACGCCGCGGCGATGCGCGCGCCGATGTGTATGCGCTGGGGCTGACGTTGTACTTCGCGCTCACCGGCGAGCTGCCGGAGCGCCCGTCCCCGGGTCTCCCGCCCTCCCCTTCTCCCGGCGGCTACCACCCCCGTACCGTGGCGCCGGCGGTGCCGCAGTGGCTCGACGATGCGATCGCTCGCGCGACCGTGTCGGCTGCCGAAGATCGCTTTCCGACGGCTGCCGCCTTCGGCGAGGCCCTTGCCGCGCCCGGCGAAGCGCTGCCCGCCCCCGATGTCGCCGGGACCCCGTGCATGCTCTGTGGCGGCCCCGATCCGCTCGCGCTCGGCATCTGCCCTGCCTGCGGCGGAGGAGTGCCCGAGGCCGCCGACACGCTGCTGGTCCTCTCGCGCGAGGGCAGCCGGGCGGCGAGGCACTCCGCGGCATCGCGCCTGGCGGTTGTAGTGCCCGACTTGAGCCAGGCCGAGCTCCATGCGGCGGTGCGGGGCCAGCGGGCGCTGTTCCGGGTGCCGTCGGTCAGCGCACCGAGGCTGGTCGCGGAGCTCGAGCACCGCGAGCTGAGCGCGAGGCCGCTCCCCGCCGGCCGAGCTTGGGAGATCGTACCGGCGTCGTTCTGGCTGCTCGTGGCGGCCGTGCTGACCGCGGGTGGCGCGGCAAGCGTGCTGGCGGCGCCGCCGCTCCTGGCGACGACCCCCCTCGTCGGCGCGCTGCTGGTGCTCGGGGCTCGTCGGGTCTCGCGCACGCCGCTGGTGGTGCCTCCGGTACGACATCGAGCGCTGCCGGCGGCGGTGGAGCACGACGTGGTGCGGACCCTGGCGGAATTGCCTCCCGGTACCGCGCGGCACCTGCTCGCCGACATCGTGCGCATGTGCGCCGCCCTCGCCGAGCGGCTCGAGCGGAGCGGCAACGACCGCGAGGTCGCGCCCGCGCTGGTCGAGCTTCTTCCCGCGGCGTGCAGCGCGGCATCCGACCTCGCGCAGCTCGATGAGAATCTCGGTCGCTTCGAACGGCAGCGGGACCATCTCGCGGCACTTCCGGAGGGCTGGCTGGACACGCTGGCCCGCTCGGAGCGCACCCGGGACGCACTGGTGCAGCGCCTCCTCGAGGCCATGACGGTGGTGGGCCGGCTCCAGAGCCAGCAGGCGTGGCTCGCCGGCGAATCGGACGAGACGCTCGCCGAGGTCACCCTCGAGCTCCGCCGCGAGGCGGACGCCCGGAGCGCGTCCGCCAAGGAGATGGTGGAGCTCTTTGGTTGCACCGGCTGAGGCCCGTCGCATCAATTGACACGCCAGTTTTCGCACTCCCGGACTGTCGTTGGATCGCCACAACGATTCGCCGAATTCCCCTCCTGCAATCACCTGCATTTGCTCGATTGAGGGCTCTCCAAGCCTCCGCTCCTCACGGCATTGCCGCCTTCGTACCACATCCCCATCGACCTTCCTGATAGTACCTGCCGCTGGCGTACCTCTTGCCCCCTAAGGCGGTTGCACGACGACAACACCGGCAAGAAGTGCAAACTCCTGCAACGGAGCGACGCCAGACGATGCGCGTGCTCTTGCTGAACTACGAGTATCCACCCTTTGGCGGAGGCGCCGGCGTGGCGACCGACGCGCTGGCGCGCACGCTTGCGTCCCGTGGCGCCGCGGTGGACGTCGTGACGGCGGGAGATCGATCGGAACGCAGCACCGAGCTGTTGTGGGACGGCGATGCGGCGGAGGAAGGGCTGCTGAGCGTACACCGGGTACGGTGCCGGCGGACCTCGGTGCACCAGGCCACCATCCGCGACGCCGCGAGCTACCTCCGCGCCGCGCTCCCGGTGGCCCGGCGCCTCCTGCGCGCCGAGACCTACGACGCGGTCCACATCTTCTTCTCGCTGCCCACCGGCGCGCTGATTCCCCTCCTCGATCTCGGCAAGACGCCGGTGATCGTCTCGCTCAGGGGCTCCGATGTACCCGGCTACGACACGCACAACCGGAACCTCGAGTGGGCCCACCGGGGGCTGCGTCCCTTCACGAAATGGATCTGGCGCCGCGCCGATCGTGTGGTGCCGGTGTGCGAGAGCCTGGGACGGATGGCGCGGCGCACGCTGCCGAGCCTCGACTACACCGTCATCCCGAACGGCGTGGATCTCACGATGTTCCGCCCGCCGGCCTCTCGGCGGGAGCATCGGAGCGGTCCCGTGCGCTGCATCGCGGTGGCGCGGCTGGTGGAGCGGAAGGGCCTGACCGACCTGATTCGCGCGATCGGCTCGCTCGAGCGCGGCAGCTACGAGCTCGAGATCGTCGGCACCGGCCCCGACGAGCACGCGCTGCGCGAGCTGGTGGCGAGCCTCAGGCTCGACGGCCTCGTCAAGTTCTGCGGCTCACTCGACCGCGCCACCGTCGCGCGGCTGTACCGCGAGACCGACCTCTTCACCCTGGCGTCGGTCGAGGAGGCGTTCGGGAACGTCTTCGCCGAGGCGCTGGCGAGCGGACTCCCGATCGTGGGCACCACGGTCGGCGGCATTCCCGACCTCGTTCAGCACGGCCGCAACGGGCTCCTCGTTCCACCCCGCGATCCGTTCGCGCTCGCCACCGCCATCCGTCATCTCGGCGAGCATCCCGCGCTGCGTGCCGAGATGGGCCGGCGGAACCGCGCCCACGCCGAGGCGACGCTCTCGTGGGATCGGATCACCACGCGGTACCTGTCCCTCTACAACGGTCTCCGCCGCCGCGTACCCGCGCGCTCGCGGCTCGCGGAGCTTCCGTCGAGCTCATGGTGAACCCGGCGCTCGGCTGGTGGCTCGGCGCGGACGCGCCTGGCGTGTTCCGGGCGCCGGCGCTGTCACCGGCGGCGCTCGATTCGCTCGCCCGCCGGCGGCTCGGCCGCCTGCTCGTGGCCGCGGCCTGCACCAGCTTCTACCGCCGGCGGCTGGTCGCCGCGGGTGTGGATGCGCGCGACCCATCCCTCGTGCGGGAGCCGGAGCGCGCGCTCGCCGCGCTCGCGCCGGTGGCCAAGGCGGAGCTTCGCCAGGCCGGCGCGAGTCTCCTGCGCGGCGGCGGCGTGTCGCCGGCGTGGATGTGGTCGGCGTCGTCCGGCTCGACCGGCGAGCCGTTCCGGGTGTACTACGACGCGCGCGCGTGGGCCACGCTCAAGCATCTGGTGAAGCTCCGCGCCCGGGTGGCGTGCGGCCTCCGGCCGGCGCATCGGGTGGCGCTGCTCGATGCGGTTCCGTCTGCACCTCGGACCCGGGGGGCCCGTGTCGCCCGGATCAGCGTGCTCCAGCGGGGATCGGCCATTGCGGCGGAGCTCGCGGCTTTCGCTCCCGATGCCGTGTACGGGCTTCCGTCCGCGCTGCTCGAGGCGGCCTCCGCGTTGCGCGAGCGGGGGGAGCGGCTGTCCATCCGCCGGGTGTTCACCAGCGGCGAGCTGCTTCGGCCCGGGGTGCGCGCGGCGATCGCCGATGCCTTCGGCGCCCAGGTCTTCGATGTCTACGGGAGCTCGGAGACCAAGGAGATCGCGTGGGAATGCCCGGAGGGCGGGATGCACGTCAATGCCGACGTGATTCACCTCGAGGTGCTCGATGACGATGGGGCGCCCGTCCCCACCGGCACCGAAGGCAACCTCGTGGCCACGTCGCTCGTGAACCACGCGATGCCGCTGCTCCGTTACCGCATCGGCGACCGTGGATCCCTGCGGCCGAGCCGCTGCGCCTGCGGGCGGTCGCTGCCGCTGGTCGGGATGGTGACCGGGCGGGAGGCCGACATGCTCGTGCTCGCCGACGGGCGCCGGGTCTCGCCCTACGTCCTGACCTGCGCGCTCGAGCGGGAGCGGTCGCTCCTTCGTTATCAGGTGAGCCAGCTGGATGTGTCGCGGCTCAGGGTACGCGCGATCGTCCGGCCCGGCGTGGCGCGGAGCCTCGTCGCCGACCGGGTCCGGACCCTAATGCGCACGGAGGTCGCGCCCTTCGTCGAGACGGAGGTCGAGTTCGTGGACCATCTTCCCACCGGGCCTCGCGCCAAGTTCCGCGTGGTCCATCCGCTGGCTGTTTCGGCCGAATCCCGCGCCTGAGGCGAGCTCACGATGATCCAGATCCCTTCCAACCGATCCTTCCCTCGGCCGCAGGACCCCGGTCGCGGCGGCGCGCGGCCTCTGCCGCATCCTTTGTCGCCGTATGCCGATCTGATCGTGAACTTCTGCCCCACCGGGATGATTCCGACCAAGGGCATGACGCCCCATGTGCCGGTGTCGCCCGCCGAGGTGATCGACCAGGCGTGCGCGGCGCTGGAGCGGGGCGTGGCCGTCGTCCACCTCCACGCGCGCGAGGAGGATGGCTCGCCGACGTATCGCGGTGAGATCTACGAGGAGATGATTCTCGGCATCCGGGCGCAGTTTCCCGAGACGGTCGTCTGCGTGAGCTGCAGCGGACGCAACTTCCCCGAGTTCGAGCGCAGGAGCGAGGTTCTGGAGCTGACTGGGGCGGCCCGCCCCGACCTGGCGAGCCTCACGCTCACCACGCTCGACTTTCCTTCCGGCACCAGCCAGAACGCGCCGGAGATGGTGATCGCGCTGGCGGAGAAGATGGTGGCCAAGGGGATCAAGCCGGAGCTCGAGTGCTTCGACTTCGGCATGATCAGCGCCGCCAACATGCTGATCGGCAAGGGTCTGCTGGGCGAGTCGCCCTACTACTTCAATCTCCTGCTCGGCTCCCGCTACTCGGTTCCCGCCACGGCCAAGCACCTGGCCGGAATGGTCGAGGACCTGCCCTTCGATTCGGTATGGTCGGCGGCGGGCATCGGGCTGTTCCAGCTGCCCATGAACGCGCTCGCCATCGCCATGGGCGGCCATACCCGGGTCGGTCTCGAGGACAACATCTTCCACGGATTCGACCGGAGCGAGCTGGCCACCAACCAGGGTCTCGTCGAGCGCGTCGCGGACCTGAGCGAGACCTTCGGGCGCCGGCTCGCCTCGCCGGCCACCGCACGCTCGCTGCTGGGATTGGGGCCGTCGACCGCGGTGACGCGCCGCATCTCCGTCGGGTCGGCCCGATGATCACGCGCGGACCCGATCTCCTCGGCACCGCGAGCGCGATTCACCGGCACCAGCGCGCCGATCGCGCTCAGCTTCGGGCGTTTCAGGATGCCAAGCTCCGGCGCCTGCTCGTCCACGCCTACGAGCACGTGCCGTACTATCGGAAGCTGTTCGACCGGCACCGGCTCCATCCCCGGCATATCCGCGGCGTCGTGGATCTCGACTTGATCCCGATCACCACGAAGCAGGATCTCCGCGGCCTCCGTCTGTCCGAGGTCCTGACGAAGGGAACCGATCCCGACTCGCTGCTGCCGGTCCGCACCAATGGCTCCACGGGCGAGCCCTTCGTGGTCTGGCGGACGCGGATCGAGCAGGGCTTCCACACGATGTTCCGGCAGCGGGCCTACGAGTCGTTCGGGCTGGGTCTTCGCGGGCGGATCGCCGCGGTCGGATTGCCGCGCCCGCCCGAGCCCAGGGACACGAAGGTGGTGGGCCGGTGGCTGAGCGCCATGGGCGTTCATCCGACGCTCCGGATCGACGGCCTCCAGGAGCCGCAGGCGATCGTCGAGCAGCTCGAGGCGTTCAATCCCGACCTCATCACCGCGTTGCCGGGTATGCTGGTCCGGGTCGCGGACCATCTGATCGCGAGTGGCCACCACCGCATCCGCCCGCGGATCCTCGTGGTGGGCGGCGAGGTGCTCACGCCCCTGGCCCGGCGCCGGCTCACCGAGGCCTTCGGTGTCGCACCGCTGCAGACCTACGCGAGCCACGAGTTCCAGCTTCTTGGCTGGGAGTGCCGTACCCATGGCGGAATCCACACCTGCGACGACGGCGCGATCGTCGAGGTGCTGAAGGACGGCGGGCCGGCGGCACCGGGTGAAGAAGGGGAAGTCGTGGCGACCAATCTGCATGCCTACGCGATGCCGTTCATCCGCTACCGGCTGGCCGACCTGGTGACGCGCGGCGCCGAGCGCTGCGCCTGCGGACAGCCGTTCTCGGTCATCGGCGCCATCGAGGGACGGATGATCGACTACTTCCCGCTCCCCAACGGGCGCGTGATCCATCCCTATCAGATTCTCCAGAGTCTTCAGCCCGGGACGGACAACTGGATCCGCCAGTACCAGCTGCTCCAGGATCGTCCGGAGCGGGTGGTCTTGAGCGTGGTGCCGGCCGGTGCGCCGCAGCCGGACCTGGAGAACCGGATCGCGGGCTCGGTGCTTCCCCTCCTGGGTCCCGGAGTCGAGTTCCAGATCCGGATCGTGGACGACCTTCCGTTGGACGCCGGCGGCAAGTTCCGCCACGCGCGCTCGGTGATGGCCAGCGGTGGGTAGCCTTGCCGATCGCTATGGCGGATCCTCCGCCGTCATGCCGCTCCCGTCGCGGCGCTCGCTCCTCGGTTCGGTGGAGGAGCGGTTTCTCGTGCGGGCCTACGGGTCGTCCCGGGCATCGGCCTGGGTCGCGGCCCACGATGCGCTGGCCCTCCCCTTTCACCTTCGCGGAACGGTGCGCGAGTCGCTGGCACGAACCGCGGACGGTACGCTCCGGGTAGTCGCGATCGGCCGGGATAAGCACCTCGGGCCCATCCGTGCGCGGCTGCTGGACTCGCGGACGCCGGGGGTCACGCGTGGCATCCGTTCGCTGCTCGATCCTGGTGCGCTCGGCTTCGAGGCCGATCTGATCCTCGCGGAAATCCATCCCTGGCTCGCGGCGCGGTACCGGCGTGCCGGCTGGCTCATCGTCCCGGACGCGGTGCGCTGGCGCGCCGACCTCGCGATGCTGCCCCCGCCGAGAGCATCCACGAGCCTCAAGGCCGACTTGAGCAAAGTGAGAAGGCACGGCTACACGCTCGAGCGCGCAGGCAGCACTCAGGACTGGGCCGACTTCTACGGCCACATGGTGGTGCCGCAGGCCCGCGTGCGGTTCGGCGAGGAGGCGTGGATCCCGAGCGAGCGGCTTCGCCGCGAGCTGGCGGCGCGTGGCACCCTGCACTTCGTCCGCCGCGATGGTGTCCGGGTGGCGGGGATCTGTGCGGTACGCCACGGGCGAACGCTCTGGATGCCCGTGATGGGGCTGCGCCAGGGCGACACCAACCTGCTCCGCGAGGGCGCGTACTCCGCCGCATTCTCGCTCCTCTTCGCCTGGGCACGTGGCGAGGGCTGCACCCGCGTGGACGCCGGCCGCACCTCGCCGTTCACGCTCGACGGGGTGCACCGGTTCAAGCGCAAGTGGGGGTTCGAGCCCGCGGCCGACCCGCTGAGCCACCTCATCGCCGTGCGCGCGGGAGAGGCGGCGCGGCCGGCGTTCGCGCGCCAGCCGGTGCTCATCGATACCGGCAGCCGTCTCGCGGTCCATCCGGCGGCGGCATGAGCATCGGCCGCCGCCTCGCTCGCCTGGCCGGTCACTGGCGCGGCCTCCCCGCCGAGGCGCGCCGCGCGCTCCGCACCGGCGGCGTTCGGGAGCTTGGGCTGGTCCTCGCCGACCGCTCGGTGCACCTGGTCTACCGTCGCGACCGCATGGTGCTCCTGGCGCAGGCGCTCGATGCGGTTCGCGAGGTCAGCGCGCCAGACGGCGTGACTATCACGGTCGCCTCCCGTGATGATTTCGCGCGCCTGTCCGAGCTCGCCAGCGCGCGCGACATCGAGCTGTTCCAGGCGCGGCACGACGCCGGGCGCACCTGTCTCATGGCGTGGCGGGACGGCCGGCCGATCGGCTACACCTGGTTCTCGGAGCAAATCACCCCCGACGTCACCGTCTGCCCGATTCCGCTGCCGGCCCACGCCGCCTACCTGTACGACCTCTTCGTGCTGCCCGCCGAGCGCGGCTCCGGGGTCGGCTCGGCGCTGGTAGCCGCGAGACTCCGGCTGGCGCGGGAGCGCGGATTCACCGAGGGATGGCGCATGATCTCGGTGGGCAACCGTGCGTCGCTCCGGACGGTCGAGAAGACGGGCGGCCGAGGCGCGCGGATCGTCGGCGAGATGTCCTACGTGAAGGTGCTCGACCGTATCTATCCGCGGTTCACGCCCGCCGGGAGGGTCCCGTGACCGCGACCGTGCTGGGCACTGCCGGGCGGCTGGCCGGCGAGGAGTGGGACGCCCTCGCCGGCCGCGGCTTTTCCCTGCATGGCTGGCACGCGGCGGCCGAGGCGAGCGGCTGGCTGCCCCGCCACGTCGTCGTTCGCGCCGGTGAATCCGTCGCCGGGATCGTCCCAGCCTATCTGCTCGACGGGGGCTCCGCGCTCGATCTGCACGACCGCTGGCTCGGGCCGGCCGGCTCGCTCATGGCTGCTGCAGGGCTGTGCCTCCGTCCCACCATCTCCGTCGGCGCTCCCTGCTCGGCGACCACATCGTGGCTCGGGGAGCTGGAGGCGCTCTCCGATGACGCGATCGCACAGGTGTTCGGCGCGCTGGAGGCCCAGGCGAAGGAAGATGGGGCGAGGGCGGTGGTCTGGCCGTTCGTGGACGAGCGGCATGCGCGGCTTCGCGAGGTGGCGCGCCGGCTGGGCTACCTCGATTGCTACGCAGGCTCCACGGCGGTGCTGCCGGTGGCGTGGGCCTCGTTCGATGACTACGTCGCCGCCCAGTCGAAGGGCGTGCGCCGTACCATCCGCGCCGAGCTGCGGTGGGTGGCCGAGCGAGGTTATCGCGCGGTCATGACGCCGGACTTTCGCTCACATGTGGAGGAGATCGCGGCGCTCCATCGCGCCGGTCTCGGCCGGCACCGCGGCCGGGACGCCGACGTGCCCGCGTCACTCTTCGCCCGGCTGGCGGAGCATCCGGCCTCGGGAATCTGGGCGCAGCTCACCTGGCGTCACGAGCGCCTCGTCGGCTCGAGCATGTCGGTGGCGGCGGGCGGGGTGTTGGACGGAACCTTCGCCGCGTTCGCGCCCGGTCTGCTCGGCGGGCCGGTCTACCACAACGATCTCGTCTACGAGCCGGTGCGCCTCGCCTGCGCCCGACACCTGCGCGCCCTCGATCTCGGGCCCACCGCCCTCTATCCCAAGGTGCTGCGGGGGGCCAGACTCCGGAGGCGCCGAGCGCTCGTGCGCGGAACCTCCCGCGCGGTGCACGGCGCGCTTCGCGCGCTCGCGCCGCTCGTCGCTGCCCGCACGGAGTGGAAGGAGCGGCGCTCGCTCGCGGCGATCGGCTCGCTCGAGGCGCTGACCGACCGATGACCAGCCTCGATCTCGCCGTCGCCGCGCCCAAGCGGTCCAGTCTGCTCCAGCGTGTCGCGGCCTACTCGGCGAGTCGCGGTGTCACCGAGGGTCTTCTCGGCGCCCGCGGTCTCCTCCTGGCGACCCTGCTCGGCCCCGCGGCCTTCGGCGCCTGGGCGCTGCTTCGCCTCTCGATGCGGTACGCCTCCTTTGCCGCGCTGGGCGTGTTCCGCGGACTCGAGCTGGAGATGCTGGGAGCGGAACGGCGCCACCAGCCGGGCGAGGCCCCGGCAGCAGGAGCCGCGCTCGGGTTCATCCTGGTCGAGTCGGGCACGCTGGCCGGCCTT
>Ga0075289_1000041_pt1 | contig 14152 bp, 11 predicted proteins | sample SF_Rice_20C_80N__4_FD_69764 | JGI IMG/M metagenome (GOLD analysis project Ga0075289, IMG submission 69764) | Rice paddy soil microbial communities from Twitchell Island, California, USA - SF_Rice_20C_80N_103 | ecosystem: Environmental > Terrestrial > Soil > Paddy field/soil | place: USA... | reverse complement strand
GGATTCGGCCCCAAAGTGTTTGTCTACCCTGAGGAAATCCTCGTTCCGTTCCTGGCGCTTCAGCTCGGTCGGCCGGTGAAATGGATCGAGGATCGCACGGAACACTTCATCAGTACCGCGCACGGGCGTGACCAGCTCCACGATGTCGAATGTGGGTTCGACAGCGAAGGACGCATCTTGGCTTTGCGCGATCGCTTCCTGCTCGACAACGGCGCCTATAATCCAATGGGCTTGACCGACGCCTACAACACCGCTGCTCATATCCAGGGGCCTTATAAAACACCGAACCTCTCGGTGACCGGCACGTGCGTTTCAACCAACAAGGTGCCCAACGCCCCTTACCGTGGCGCGGGCCGGCCCGAAGCCGTGTTCGTCATGGAGCGCTGCATCGACAACATTGCCGCGCGCTTGGGGCTCGACCCTGCGGAGGTGCGCCGGCGCAATTTGGTACAGCCTGAGGAGATGCCCTATCAAGCCGGAATTTTGTACCGCGACGGAGAGCCGGTTTGCTATGACAGCGGGAATTTTCCCGAGACATTGAGGCGGGCGCTCGAATCGGCAGATTACGATGCGTTGCGCAAGCGGCAACAGGAGTTGCGCAAAAATGGCCGCTATCTCGGCATCGGCATTGGTTGTTACGTTGAGGGAACGGGCGTCGGTTCCTTCGAGGGCGCAAACTTGCGCATCGATCCATCCGGCAAACTCGTGATTGCCACCGGTGCCACTGGGCATGGGCAAAGTCATGAGACAGTCTACGCACAAATAGCGGCGGATCTTTGGGGAGTGAGCCTCGAGGAAATTAGCCTTATCGAAGGGGATACAGCTGCGATTGCGTTCGGCTGCGGTACGTTCGGTAGCCGCAGCACCGTCAATGTCGGCTCCGCTATCCACGGAGCCTCCGTCCGGCTGAAAGAGAAAGTATTGCGGCTCGCCGCGCATATTCTGGAAGCCAGCCCGGATGATTTAGGTTTGAGCGGCGGGAAAGTATTCATCCGGGGAATGCCGCAACGATCGATCTCGTTCAGCGAGCTGGCCCGCGCTGCGGTGCCGGGATGGGCATCGAAGCTGCCCGAGGAGTTGGAGCCCGGTCTGGAGGCGAGTTTTTATTTCGTGCCGCCGACGGTGACCTGGGCCAATGCTGCTCATGTTGCGGTGATCGAAGTGGATGTCCAAACAGGCGGGATCAAGCTTCTCGACTATAGCGTCGCCCACGACGCCGGAAGACTGATCAATCCTCTATTAGTCGATGGACAAATTCACGGCGGTGTAGCACAGGGAATCGGCGCTGCCCTCTACGAAGAAATCGTGTACGATCAGAACGGCCAGCTGCTCAGTGGTAGTTTCGTAAACTACCTTTTGCCCGGCTCGATGGAGGTGCCGTCTATCAAGACAGTCCACCTGGAATCGCCTTCGCCGCTCAATCCGCTCGGAGTTAAGGGATTGGGTGAGGGCGGCGCCATCGCTCCTCCTGCGGCGATTGCCAACGCCTTGGCCGATGCGCTCGCTGATTTTAGGCCGCAGGTAAACGAAATTCCTCTCGCCCCGGATCGAGTCCTGGCGCTTATCGCGCGCAAAGAGGTTAAGGTTGAAGCCCGCGCCATTTGAGTACGTTGCACCGCGAACGGTTGAGGAAGCTTCCGCAGCTTTGCGGCAAAACAATCCCGAAGGGAAAATTCTGGCCGGTGGCCAAAGCTTGCTGCCGCTCCTGAATCTGCGCTTGATGAAACCGAAATTCCTCGTTGATCTGAACGGCATCTCCGACCTTGATGCAATCCGTGAAACCCCCGGAGCTCTATCGATCGGTGCCATGACGAGGCAGAGCAAGGTTGAGCACTCGTCGCTGGTGCGCGAGCGATGTCCCGTGCTCGCCGAGGCGATCCGACATATCGGTCATATCGCCATCCGGCATCGAGGCACGATCGGTGGAAGCCTTGTTCATGCCGACCCCGCGGCCGAGCTTCCCGCGGTGGCTCTAGCCCTCGATGCGAAGTTCGAACTTACCGCCAAAGGAATAGGTAGGATCGTTCCGGCCGAGGAATTTTTTATCGATTATATGACCACGGCCCTGGCGTCGGATGAAATTCTTCTGCAGATCGTTTTTCCGGTGATTCGACCTTCTTCCGGTTATGCGCTGGAAGAGATCGCACGGCGCCACGGTGATTTTGCTATCGCGGGCGTCGTCGCCATTGTTGATCTTGATCATGGCGGCAAGGTCGCCGAAGCGCGTATCGCACTTTTCGGCGTGGCGCCCACGCCGGTGCGGGCGCGCGGAGCGGAGCGCGCTCTTCTTGGACGAAAGCCTGATGACGAGGCATTTCGCGATGCTGCGGCCCTTCTCGACGACGTCCTGGACCCGCCCGAAGACATTCGCGGGTCGCAGTCATATCGGAAGCATGTCGCCGCAATATTGACGCTGAGGGCGCTCAAGAGAGCGGTTCAAGTCTGCGCCAGTCGCATGTCATGACCTCAAAATACGCCGTCGAGTTCACCGTAAATGAGAAGCGTTACGGGGACATGGTCGAGCCACGGATGTCGCTCGCCGATTTCCTGCGCGATCGGCTCGGGCTCACCGGCACTCATCTCGGTTGTGAACAAGGAGTATGCGGCAGCTGCACGGTGCTTTTTAATGGAGAGACCGTCCGTTCCTGCTTGCTTCTGGCCGTGCAGGCAAACGGCGGAAGTATACTTACGGTCGAGGGGCTGGCGGCGAAAGCGAACGCGGGCGAACCGCTTCACCCGATCCAGCAGGGGTTTATCGAAACGGTGGGTTTCCAATGCGGCTTTTGCACGCCGGGTTTTCTTATGACGGCTTACGAATTGCTCAACGAGAATTCATCTCCTTCGGAAGACGAGATACGTGAGCGATTGAGCGGCAATCTGTGCCGCTGCACCGGTTATCAAAATATTGTTGCCGCCGTGCTCTGGGCGGCGGAGCGGCTCCGGGCACAAGCGAATCGTTGATGCCAACCATTCTGAGCCTTAAGGATATCGGCAAGGTCTGGCACATCGAACGGACCAAAGAGCAGGTGACGGCGCTCGGCGGCATTAGTCTCGATGTCGAACAAGGCGAGTTTTTGGTTTTCGTTGGGCCGTCCGGCTGTGGAAAATCCACCCTGCTTCAGATCATTGCGGGGTTGGAGGAGCCCGCTAGCGGCACAGCCGAGATTGCTAAGTCCGTAGATGGTCAGAAGCAAACGGGAATGGTTTTTCAAGAATATGCGCTCTTTCCCTGGCGCACAGTTCTGGAAAATATAGTCTTTGGCCCCGAAGTGAGAAATGTACCGCGAAGCCAGCGCGAAGCGAGTGCGCAGAAACTGATCGAGCTAGTACATCTAAGGGGCTTTGAACATCGTTATCCTCACGAGCTGTCCGGCGGCATGCGCCAGCGTGTCGCACTTGCGCGAGCTCTTGCCAACGATCCGGCGATCTTGCTTTTCGACGAACCGCTCGCCTCCCTGGATGCCCAGACCCGCAAGGTGTTGCAGGTCGAGCTCGTGCGCATTTGGCAAGAGACTAAACGGACTTTCATCTATGTGACCCATGCGTTGGAGGAGGCGGTTCTGCTCGGCGATCGCGTGGTTCTTTTTACGGCGCGCCCCGGTCGCATAAAAGAAATTGTGCGGGTCGGGCTTCCTAGGCCGCGCAGCATTACCGGTCCGCGTGAGGTTGAGTTGCTCGAATACCTCTCGGAGCAAATCCGCGACGAGGTGGAGCGGTCACTGAAAGCAGAGGGACTCACCTAAGAGAGATTGGAGTAATGGAGTGACGGAGCGCTGGAGTGTTGGGTAAAAGCAAAACTCCTCTACCTTTAGTAAGCAAGATTGGATCGAAACCCATCACTCCACCACTCCAATACTCCATCACTGCAGTTGTTACTTGGTTTCGGAGGATTTTATGATGGCTCTGTGGAAACGCTATCGGCCATTACGGATTCTTTCCCCGATTGCGTTCCTGCTGATCTGGGAAGGAGTGGTGCGGCTCGGCGGGGTGAACCAACTGCTGGTCCCTGCGCCGGCTTCGGTTCTTCGCACGATGGTAGAGCTGACGATGAACGGCCAATTGCCGTGGGCCATCGCTGTGAGTCTTGTTCGCGTGCTGCAGGGTTTTATTTACGGTTCGCTGGTCGGTATTGCCTTGGGGTTACTTGTCGGCTGGTTCCGCGCGCTGGAAGATGCCGTCGATCCGCTCGTGGGCGCGATCTATCCAATCCCGAAATCGGCGTTGTTTCCGCTTTTCATCCTGTGGTTCGGTCTCGGCGAAACCTCCAAGGTCATGACGATCATGATCGGAGTAGTTTTTCTGGTCCTCATCAATACGGTCACCGGAGTCAAGGCGATCGATCCGGTGCTCCTTAAGGCGGCGCGCGATCTCGGCGCAAACCAGCGTCAGATTTTTATGAAAGTCGTCATTCCAGGGGCCTTGCCAAATATTTTTACGGGCCTCAGGCTCGGCGCCGGCATGGCGTTGATCCTGGTTTTCATTACGGAAATCGAAGCCACTAAGGCAGGGCTCGGCTTTCTACTCTGGGAATCGTACCAGTTGCTTCTCGTAAAGCAGGTGTTCGCCTGTACCATTGCCTTCGGCATCCTCGGGATACTTAGCAGTTGGACGCTGCAATGGCTCGAACGGGTCACTTGCCCGTGGAAGCGCTCCTAAGGCGCGCTGGTCCCTATCTACTTCGTTGCGCGCGGTCGATTGCGCGTCAACGTACAGGAGCACGCCTCCGCTTATCGATCTTCGCGCGCCTTGTCGCGTGGGCCTTTTTGACAGCGCGCCGCTCGTGTGATGAAACCGATCCCAATTTCTCACTTCTGAACTTGCTCTCTTCGCGACCTTCGTGCTGAATTTCAGGTTCCGATTGCGGCTTTGCCCCACTGTGCCTCCGCAGTAAAGCCGATCCGGAAATCGCTGAGGTGGGACGTGACTCTAAGCCATTGCATTGACACCTGTCGAATGGCCGTGATAGATGCGCCTTAAAGTGTCATGTCGCGGCCGCGAAGAAATCGTCTATCCGGAGGGAATATGGCAGGCAAAAAAATAACAACCCGTAAGTCAGTCTGGCATTTGGCACTGGCCGTCGCGTTTTTCGCTCTAATGTTTTCACCCGCGCGAGCGCAGGACACAGTGAAGCTTGGAGACCTGGCGGCAATCTCCAACGCCGCGGTTTATATCGCGGTCGAGAAAGGGTTCTTCAAGGAGCAAGGTGTCGTCACGGACATCACCAACTTCGCTTCGGCCGCAAAGCAAGTTCCTGCCTTAGTCGCGGGGGAATTGGACGTTTCGGTGGGCTCCGCCAGCGCGGGACTTTTTAACTCCGTCGCCCAGCAAGCGCCGTTTCGCATAGTCGCGGACAAAGGTCAGACCCGGGAAGGCCACGGGTTTTCTCTACTGACGGTACGTAAAGATCTGGTCGACTCGGGACAAGTTAAAAGTTTCAGAGATCTCAAGGGAAAAAAAATCGCGATACTGGCCAAGGGCAATATCCAGCATTATCTCGTGGGCAAGATGGCCGAAGAAGTAGGTCTCACCATTAACGATGTCGAACTGACGTTTCTCAATGCGCCGAGCCAGGTAACGGCTTTTGAAACCAAAGCAATCGATGCCTCGTATGCAGTGGAGCCCTGGGCAGCCCGCTTCGCAGAGCGCGGCGTGGCTGTTCCGTTTCGTACACCGGATAAGGTTAAAGGCCTCGGACGGGTCCAGGTCGGTGTCATCATCTATTCGGGAAAATTCATCAACGATCGCAGGGCGGTGGCACAACGGTGGATGAATGCTTATCTCAAGGCAGCCGCGTTGTTCAACAAAAACGGCACCAAGGATCCGGAGATCGCGGCGATTCTAGAAAAATATACGAAGGTGCCGGCCAAAGTGATTCAAACAGCGATTTCGCCCTACCAAGATCCTAACGGCAAGCTGCTCGTAGACAATTTGGCGGATCAGGCCGAATGGTTCGCGAGGAATGGTATGCAGCAGAAGGTCAATGTTCAGAACGCTCTGGACCTGAGCTTTCTCAAGTAAGGGACGGAGTGCTTCGACAAGTACAACGGGTGTTGGAGTAGTGGAGTAATGGCGTATTCGGTCGACCCATCACTCCATGCCCCCACTTGTCCAGCCCTCCAGTCAGTGTAACCGTTAGTTGCAATTTTTTCGAGTAAAGGGAGTGTCCCATGGCCAAGGACCTGCGAGCCTTTCTAGCTGAGGTCGAGGCGGAGGAGCCGGATCAGGTAGTGCGAGTGAAGAAGGAAGTTGATCCGCACTTCGAGGTGACGGGCGTTCTCGCCAAATTGGAACAGCAGAAGAGATTTCCGATCGTCATCTTCGAAAAAGTTAAAGGCTCGGCTTTGCCGGTCGTAACCAATGTCCATGCCGACGCCCGCCGCCTGTTCCGAGCCATCGGACTAAAAAACGGAACACTTCCGGAATTCATCCGCGAATACGCTGCCCGCGAAGAGAATCCCAAGGCACCAGTCATGGTCAGAGAAGCGCCGGTGCACGAGATTGTTCTTACCGGGAAAGATGTGGATGTAACACGCCTGCCCATACTGACTTACCATGAGAAGGATGCCGGCCGCTACATCACCGCGGGGTTTGGCATCATGCGTGATCCGGATTCGGGAGTGCGCAATGCCGGCATTTACCGGCTGATGATTCACTCTCCTGATACTTTCGGCATCCAACTGTCCGAAACCGCTCACGGTCATTACATTTGGCAAATGTACGAGAGGCAAAATCGACCCACTCCGATGGCGGTGGCGATCGGTCATCATCCGGCGTTTTATGTGGGCTGCCTTTCTTTTACTTCGCTCGAGACGGATGAATTCTCAGTCGCCGGCGGAATTATGGGCGAGCCGGTGGAGCTGGTGCCTTGCCGCACTTTGGATTTGGAAGTGCCGGCGCATGCCGAGATCGTACTCGAGTGCGAAATTCTGCCGAAGCAGCGCAAGCCGGAGGCGCCCTTCGGCGAATACCCGGGTACTTACGGACCGCAGCGCAACAATCCGATCGTTCAGGTGAAAGCCATTACCATGCGGCGCAACGCCCTGTATCAATCGAGCTTCGTGGGTCATCCCGATAACCTTCTGCTCTCCGGGATCGTGCGCTCCACGACGATCATGAGAACAGTGAAGCTGGCATCGCCCAAGGTTAGGGCGGTGCACGTGCCCACCTCGGGCCGGTGCCGCTTCATTTGCTATGTATCAATAGAGAAGATCATCGAAGGCGAGCCCAAGAATGCGGCGATGGCGGCGTTCGCGGCGGACCCGTTTCTCAAATACGTCGTCGTGGTCGATCAGGATGTGAATATACTGAATGATGAGGAAGTGCTGCACGCGATCGCAACGCGAGTGCGCGCCGATACGGATATATTCATGGTCACTTACGCCAAGGGTTCGCCGCTAGATCCCGCCTCTTACGATCCGGCGGGAGGATCTCATCTCGTGACCAAGATGGGCATCGATGCGACGCGAAAGTCGAATTACCCCGACGAGATCCGCGTTCCGGGTTCGGATGACATCAAGCTGGAAGACTACTTCGAAGGCTGGCGTCAGACGTAATTCCAGGCTTGAGGTTCAAGGGCTCAAGTTGGTCTATTGGTTACCGATTTACAGACCATCTTAAGAAAAAGATCCACCACGAAGAACCTTAGCGCGGCAGAGCCGCAACCAAACGAAAAGATGGGTTAACCACGAAGGACACGAAGCTCACGAAGGGTATGATTTAGGCGAGTTTGAAACCCCGCCTCTAAAAAATAATCTTTCTGTCCTTCAACTTCGTGCTCTTCGCGTCTTCGTGGTGAGATCGAATTCCTTCTATAAAATCACTAGCGTACGGTGGTCATCCAGAAAATTTGCGCGAGCCGCGAAAACTTTCAACGATAGTAGTTACGATAGTAGTACAGAGGTCACAAATAAACGGGACGGCTGGAGCCGACCCATCTCGGATATTTTGACCGAAAAGAACGCAAAGCACGCAAAAATTTCTAATGCGCGCTTTCCGCCCTATGAGTGTGCTCTTTGTGGTAAAAATCCGCTCTCTTGTCACTCGACTTGTGCGCGGAGCACCGGCATGACTTCCCGTGTAAACAGGGCAAGAGAAGCTTCGCACGCTTCGCGCTGAATTCCCGGAACGGAGAACCGGCAGACCAAATGCTTTACATTCAGTTCGCTTCGAAACCGGTTGATTTCGTCAATGCAGGTTTTCGGGTCGCCTAAAATAATCCGGTCTTCGGCGAGCCGCTCGATCGTGAGTCGCCCTTGCGGGCGCTTGACGACCGGGTGGGGCCAGCGAAAGTACATTCTTTCGAACGCGTGGATAAACGGGCTTCCCGCCGCGCTGACCGCCTCGTTTTTGTTTTTCGCTACAAAGACGTAGCGAAACAAAGCGATCTCACCTTCGTTTGTGCCATTTTCAGCACACGCTTTTCTATACAGCTCCGCGCAGGGTGCGATTTCTTGGAGATTGGCAGAAGGCCCGACGAACCATGCGTCGCCGAGACGCGCGGTTCGGCGAATCGCCGGCTCGGCCCAGGCGCCAAACCAGATCGGCGGTCTCGGCCGCTGCACCGGGCGAGGCGCGACCGTGGCATTGTCGAGTCGATAATATTTTCCACGATGAGTTACGTTTTCTTCGGTCCACAGGCGGTGCAGAAGCGCAGCGCTCTCCTCCAACCTGCCGCCACGTTCTTTCAGCGAATAACCAAAGGCGGCGAATTCCTCCGGAGCGTAGCCGGCTCCTATTCCCAAGATCAGGCGTCCGCCGGAAATCATATCGACCATTGCGCCTTCTTCGGCAACCATCATCGGATGGTAGAGCGGCAGTAAAAGTACTCCGGTGCCCAATTGAATCCGGCGCGTGCGGCTGGCGATGGCGGCAAGTCCGATCAGCGGCGCCGGATGTAGAATGGGATTGTTGTGGTGCTCGCCGAGCCAGATAGAGTCGAATCCGGATGCCTCCGCTCGCTCGCATTCCCGCAGGGTCTCCTCGAAGCTCGCCTGTCCTTGAAGCGGGCTCAGACCTATTTTCATGGCAGGGTCCATGTGTTCATTCCTTTGTTCTGTTTTGCCGGCGAGCTCGAGTGCGTGATCATGCGTCTGTGCTTATCACAGTCAACAAAAGCATCACAACATGACGTTTTGCGATTTGGGTAAGGCGTGTCGTCGCTCACCGCTCTATACTCAGCAAGCGCAATGGCGAAAAATCCCTCCGTCATTTTCCTTCAACGGCGAACCGCGTCTCTTTGAAAACAGCAGCATATCCAGCAGAGCTCCGCAGGCCGAGTGGTGCTGGACGCCGTGATAAGACTCTAACGTCCTATCGTCAGAGCGATCTTCTTTAGAAACCGGGCTTTCAGCCGGAAGCTTGCGTCACTTGTAAGACACTTTCAGCCGCTTATTGTGCGGCGCGGATTGGTAATCTTCTTGGTACAAACGTTGCTGGTGAAATCCTTTATTGCGAAGGAAGGGAGTTCTTTATGCAGCTAAAAGAATTCATAAACTACCGCGTCGAAACCGTTCGTCCCGATGACACCTTGCAGCATGCAGCTGAAAAGATGAGGGATCTGGATGTCGGCTCCATGCCTGTATGCGAGGACCATCGCTTGGTCGGCATACTCACGGACCGGGATATTACGATTCGGGCGACCGCTAAAGGAAAAGATCCTACGGAAACGGCAGTGCGCGATGTGATGACACCGGATGTGTTGTACTGTTTCGAAAATCAAGACGTTGAAGAAGCCGCTCACATCATGCAGGAGAACCAAATTCGCCGGCTCTTTGTCCTCAATGAAGATGAGGAGTTGGTCGGGATTACGTCCCTCGGTGAGTTCGCGACTATAACTGGGGACCGCAACTTGGCGGGCGAGACCCTGCGGCAAATATCGGAGCCGGCAGAAGCCAGGCCGGTAACCATGGACGAGCAAGACCTTGATGAGGCGAGTGATAGCGAACAAAGCACGAGCTCGGAGGTCGCCGAGACGAAAGTGACTGGACTGTTTCAGGATAGAAAGGCTGCGAAACAGGCGATCGATGACCTGAAGGCCGCCGGATTCACCGAGGATACGATCGGCATCGCTATGGATGACGAAACTAAAGAGGCCAACTTTATAGAGGAGACCCACGCCCAGGCCGTGCCGGCTGAAACCATCCCTGGTCTTCCGGAGTTGCCCGATGGGGCGGTACTGGTCGCTATTCACACGGATGCTCGGGTCGCGGAAGCGTTAGAGGTATTGAATCGCCACGGCGCCGTCACCGGCGGTGTGCGCGTGCCAAGAGGGTGATCGCATCGGCGGCGGCATAATGGCGGTTCAAGCAGTTGTATTTGATATCGACGGAACGCTGGTCGACTCGGTCGATCTACATGCGGAAGCATGGCGGATTGCGTTCAAGAAATTCGGCAAGACAATTGGCTTCGCGGAGGTTCGCCGTCAAATCGGCAAGGGCGCAGACCAATTGTTGCCGGTTTTTTTCTCTCCGAAAGAATTAGCTGAATTCGGCCAAGAGCTTGAAGAGTATCGAAGCGAGCTTTACAAAAATGAATATCTGCCTGGCATAAAGGCATTTCCAAAAGTCCGCGAATTGTTCGAACGGATCAGGCAAGATGGCAAACGGATCGCTCTCGCTTCGTCGGCAAAAGGCGACGAGCTCAACACATACAAGAAAGTCACGCGTATCGACGATCTGATTCAAGCCGAAACGTCCTCGGATGACGCAGAAAAATCCAAGCCGCATCCCGACATTTTCGATGCCGCGCTCGCGGAACTCGGGGACGTCGCGCGCAATCAGGTCGTCGTTGTCGGCGATACACCTTATGACGCTCAAGCGGCCGCTAAAGCGAATCTGCGCACGATGGGATTATTGTGCGGCGGTTGGAGTGAAAACGATTTGCGTGGAGCGGGTTGCATCGCGATTTATCGCGATCCGGCCGAGCTGCTTGCGCGATACGAACAATCGCCGATCGGAAGCAGCCGCTAGGTTTCTAACCCAAGCGCAGGCGCTCGTGTGTTTACGTTCCGACCCGGTCAACCGAGTTAGTGTTGTCGCTCTGAAATGAGATTTCCATTCAGCGGATTTCTTGGCCGCCAGACCCGAAGCTATTTTCCCGGCTGCGCGCCCCTTTTCAAAGACTCAGTGAGCTCGCGCAGATATTCTTCCTGCTCTTTGGCCTCATAGAGCGCCATGGAGCCGTCGTCTTTCAGCGGCCTGCCGCCGATGAAGTGAAAGGCGTGAGCGTCCCAATCGTAGAATTCGTCGCCGCGTTCGCAGATCTTTTTCCACTTGAGACCGACGGGACTGCGATGGAGACCCGTCCGCGCCGGAAGCGCCTCTTGCTGCACAAGAGACAGGTTTGCATTTGCCTTGTCAGTCTCTTCTTCGGCAAGTCCTTCCCACATGCGGCGGTAGTTGGGAAAGAACTCCTCTTCGCGCACCGTTAGCGCGGTGTGCATGTCCCACCATGGTCCATGTCCCGCAACCCGCTCGTCGACCTTATCGACCAATTTGTAAACCAGCCGGGCCCCAGCGCGTAAGCGCAGGACGAGAGTGCCTTCGGCCGTCTTTGAACTTTGCTCGGGTTCAATGCCGCAGTACTTTTCGAAAAACGCAGCTGTTCGAGCGAGATCGCGGCAACCATAGACGGCATGACTGATGCGGCCGACCTTTTCTTCCGTCGCTATATCCATTGCGCCTTCGGGCATGTGCAGCGGCGCCCAGAATTCATACTGATTGCCGTCCGGATCGGCTAAGTAGATCACGGTACCTTCGTCGCCATCAGCGGCCGTCTTTACAGGATCGGTATGCGGAATCTTGTAACGATCGAGCCGGCGGAGATGCATGTCGACATCTTGAGGCCGGATGTAAAAGCCGCAGCGCGGGAGTTCCTTGCCGAGTTCGTTCGCCGGCGGGTAGATCTCGGGCTGGAGAAATGCGCCGATACGGCACGACCCACCCTCCCACCACAAAAAACAAATGATCTTGATGTTGTTCTTCCGTGCCGCAGTCGTCAGCCCGGTAAACGGTCTTCGCGTAAGACCGATGCCGTTCACCGCCCAATCCGCCCAAGCGACCATATCGTTCGTCCCGACAACGAAATGATCGATCCAGTGAGCCGCGCCTTTAGGTTCGACGTTATTCATCGAAGATCTCCTTTGCGTTTGCGATGCGTTCAAGCCGTTCCGAACGTAAACGTTCAAGTCGTTAATAAATGATACAAATGCTGTCACGGAACGAGTTCCGGCCGTTCCATCATGGACCGGGCATAGAAACATCTGTAATTAATCCTCGTAGCGACGGTACGAAACGAAAGAAATACTGTCAACCCTGATTATGAAACAGGTGGTAGAGAATTAGCTGTCTCGGCGAGTAGTTTTCAATCGCGCCCATCGCTACCTGACTTCATGGAGGACAAGCATTAGGCTAACCTTGGCTCCTTCCGCGCGAGTCTTCGGTGGTGCGTTCACAAATATCTCCATCATATCGCGGCCGAGGTTCGCGTTTAGCGACCGACGTCACACAGGATAAAAACGGCCTGCAAGTAAGTTCGGACCAGATGCAATCAAAAATATTTTGCCGTACGCAATTTGACCACAAGATCGCGCGAGCCGAACTGCTGGAAAAAAACCGCAGTTGGTCCGTAACTTTTTTTTCTTCGCTCATGCTTTGGGCAATTTGCTAGAGCCCGCGCAAAGATTGGCGAAACACAAGCTTGACGAGCTTGTAAACACATTATTCACACTGTGTTGTGGATAACCTAGGATTCGACGGAGCCGGCGCACTGTTTTTTTTCTTGTTCCTTTTGTTAATGCTCTGTAATCTGCGTTTAACTTTCCACGCTCTTCCGTAATTTTTATCAACCCGTTCCGAGGCGTCTCGCGCTCGCATCTAAGGAGAAAATCCATGCAGGGTATCTGTCGGCGTTGCAACCGCATTACAAAACAAAACCTCTTTCGCGTCACCACAGAGGTGATCAATATGCTTGTATGCTCATCATGCGCGCGACTGGCGAAAGAGTTAGGACTCCCCACAGTCAAGATGGAAACACGGAAAGCGGCCGATAAGATAAGACGTGACTCTTCCATGCGAGAAGTAAAGCAACGTGTGCAACCTTGATCTTGCGATTCTGTCTCGATCCTAAAACCGCCAGGGCAGGGAATTTCGGCGCAGATTTTTATAGCCTAAATTCGTTTAAGTTATTCGTCCCCGTAATCTCCTGATCTATACTCGTTCTTATGAAAAGCGTGATTGATTCCGAGGGCCGGCGGCTGCCGATAAAAGTGGACACGACTTCGAACGGAGAGTTCGCGCCGGTGCCGCTTTCGCCGGCCAACCACGCCGGCAGTCAATTGGCGCACGCGGCGGCGAGCGAGAACGCAAAGCGTTTAGGCATCAGCAGGCGTGATTTCTTGGTTTCGGCGTGCGGCGCGGCGAGCACGTTGCTGGCGCTAAATGCCGCCAATGCCGCAGCGGGGAAGCGCGGCGGTTTCTTCGAGATCGAGCCCGAAGCGGCGCTCGAATCGCAACTCGCCCAAGCACGGGTCGGCGGCAAGGGCGAGTTTATCTTTGACGTGCAGGGGCACTTCGTTGACCCAACCGGCGCGTGGGTGAAGACGTCGCCAGACGACGCTTTCAAATGGTCGCCCAAGGCGGGCTGCGGACTTGCCGCCAAGCCAGGCACGCGGAGCTATCTTAACTGCCTCGGACCCGAGGAATTCGTCAAAGATGTGTTCCTTGATAGCGATACCGATATGATGGTGCTCTCGTTCGTTCCCTCGCGCCGGGATGCTGAGCCTCTCACGATTCAGGCGGCGGATGCGGTGCGCCGGATCGTCGACCGCATGGAAGGCTCGCATCGGTTGTTGATCCACGGCAGGGTCAACCCGAATCAGCCGGGCGATCTCGAAGCGATGGACGAGCTGAAAGAGCGTTGGAAGGTGTCGGCTTGGAAGACCTATACGCAATGGGGGATGGATGGCAAAGGGTTTTTCCTCTCGGACGACATCGGCACGCGTTTCATCGAGAAGGCGCGCGCGCTCGGCGTGAAAGTGATCTGCGTGCACAAGGGGTTGCCCTTCGGCACGCAGTCGTACGAGCACAGCCAGTGTAGCGACATCGGTATCGTGGCGAAGCGCTTTCCGGATGTTAGCTTTCTCATCTATCACTCG
>Ga0075289_1000040_pt1 | contig 14430 bp, 15 predicted proteins | sample SF_Rice_20C_80N__4_FD_69764 | JGI IMG/M metagenome (GOLD analysis project Ga0075289, IMG submission 69764) | Rice paddy soil microbial communities from Twitchell Island, California, USA - SF_Rice_20C_80N_103 | ecosystem: Environmental > Terrestrial > Soil > Paddy field/soil | place: USA... | reverse complement strand
CCTCGCCCTCGACGGCCACCGCGTACCTCGCGCGGGCGACGAGATCGTCCACCGCCACGAGCATCTCGACCAGATCGCGGAGCGCCCCGAGCTCCGGGCGCAGGAGACCGGTCAGCTCCCGGAGCACTCGCAGCGCTTCGCGCTCTTCTTCCGCTTCCGCCTCGCGCAGGGCGTTGCCCAGCTCGATCGCCTCGGATGGCTCGATGAAGAGCGTGGCGGCGCTGCCGGACTCGTCGTGGATGATGCCGGCAGGGCGCGACCGCGAATCCCGCCGCACCGGAATGACGTACCGGCCCGCGCGGACGGTCACGCCGCTGTCGGAGGTGGCCGCGCCGGCATCGAGCCCGCGGAGGAGAGACTCGAGCTTCCGGAGGAGCCGGGCGCGTGCGGCGTGCACGTCGCGGCGAGCGGCGGCCAGGCCCGGGCTGGCCGAGTCGAGCAGCGTGCCGTCTTCATCGACCGACTGCTCGAGGCGGCGCTCGATGCGGGGGTCGAGCGGCTGCCGGTCGAGCTGTGCCGCGAGCGGCGCATCATCGGCGACCCGCCGGAGGTCGGCGTGCACCTGCCGCGCGGCGACGAGCACCCGGCGCACGTCGGAGAGCTCGCGCCCTTCGAGTACGCTGCCCTCGACGCGAAGGCGGCCGAGCACGCGGATGACGTCGGGAATCGCTTCGGCGAGCAGGCGGTCGCCACGCCGGAAGAGTCCGGCCACCTGTCCGACTCGGGCCAGCTCGACGGATACCCAGGCGAGATCGCCTGCCGGACGCCGCCCGAGCACGCGCGCCTTGCCCAGCGGTCCGGCCGCGTACGCCGCGACGAGGTCGAGCACGAGCGCGAACTCGATGGTCTCGAGCGCGTCGGCGCACGCCTCTCCCGGCAAGAGAGACGGGGTGCCGCCCTGCGTCTGGGCCGGCACCCCGTGAATGGAGATCGTATCCGCCTGCGACATCAGCTCGCCTGAAGCTCCTCGCGCACGATCTGGTTGATCACCTTGCCGTCGGCACGTCCCTTGAACCTGGGCATCACCTGTCCCATCACCTTGCCGACGTCCTTGGCCCCGTCGGCGATGATCTGCCGAACGGCGGCACGGATCTCTTCCGGATCGACCGCGGGCGGGAGGAACTCCTCCAGTACCGCGATCTGCGCCAGCTCCGCGTCGGCCAGATCCTGCCGTTTCCCAGCGGTGTATTGCTCGATGGCTTCGCGGCGGATCTTGATGCCCTTGCGCAGCACCTCCAGGACCTCCTCGTCGGACGCGGGACGGCGAAGCTCGATCTCCCTGTTCTTGAGGTTGGCGAGGATGGTACCGAGGACGAGCGTGCGGTCTTTCTGCTGCCCCTTGCGAGCCGCGTTCATGGCGGCTCGCAAGGATTCACTCAGGTTAGGCTCTGGGGACACGGGGGCCACGGCGGTTCTTGCGGACGGCCGCGTTCATCTTGCGCTTCCGCTTCTCGCTCGGCTTCTCGAAGTGGCGGTGCTTGCGGAGGTCCGAGAGGATTCCCGCCTTCTCGCACTTCTTCTTGAACCGCTTGAGCGCTCGTTCGAAGCTTTCGTCATCGTGAATGATGACTTCAGGCATTCGCTGTCTCACCCCTCTCGGGCCCGAATGGGCGTAAATGGTATAGAAGGTGGAATTTAGCCGACGTGGGGATGGAGGGCAAGGAAGCGGGAGCAGGCTCTCCGCTCCCCGCAGCTCTCATCCCGGCGGCCACCGCATCTTCCGGCCGCCCAGCAGGTGCAGATGGAGATGATCCACGCTCTGTCCCGCGTCCGGACCGGTATTGGTCACGATCCGATACCCGCCGGCGTCGAGTCCGAGGTCGGTAGCAACCTCCGCCGTGAACGCCAGCAGCCGTCCGAGCACGCGCTCCCCGTCTGCGTCCCGGGCATCGCGCACGGCCGGGTAGTGGCGGGTCGGGATGACGAGCAGGTGGGTGGGCGCTTGTGGGTTGATGTCGCGAAAGGCGAGCGCGTCGGGCGAGCGCCTGACCGGCGTCACCGGCACTTCGCCCGCGGCGATCTTGCAGAAGAGACAGTCACTCATCGGTACCCCGGAGACGTGCCAGGTTCACGGCGGCAGCGGCGGCCAGGGCAGCGGTCTCGAACCTGAGCGTGTGCGGCCCCAACCTGACCGGATGATAACCGGCCCTCGCGGCAGCCTCACGCTCGGCGCCGGTGAGTCCACCCTCGGGGCCGACGAGGACCGTGACCGGCTCCGAGGAAAGGCTGGCGGGAGGCGGCTCTCCCTCCGCGTCGGCCAGCCACGTAACGCCGGACCGTCGGGTGCCGAGGAATCGATCGAGAGAGACCGGCTCCTCCACCGCAACCGCCCATGCGGCACCGCTCTGCTTCACGACCTCGAGCGCCTGGCGACGGAGCCTGGCCACATGCCGGCTCCTGAGTCCGGATGCCACCCCGGCAGTGCGGGCGGTCTCGACCGGGATCACGACCGATACGCCGAGCTCGGCAGCCCTCTCCACGAGCGACGTGAACCGATCCCGATCCCCCGCGCCGACGGCGAGCGCCAGCTCCGGAGGCCGGGGCCTCGACTCGGCGGAGACGATCTCCACCGCCCACACCTTCCCATCGCGGATTACGGTGCCGCTCCCCATGAGCCCGGCCCCGTCGCGGATCCCGACCGTCTCACCCGCTGAGACCCTGCGAACCCTGAGATGGTGCGCCTCGTCGTCGTCGAGGCGGCAGATCGAGCGGGGAGTGCTGCCTCCGGCCTGCCGGGGCAGGAGCACCAGGGTCACGGCCGTGCGGCCGCCACGGCCCACCATCCCGAGTCCACTACCTCGTCACGTAGCTGGAGCCGAGTTCGGGCCAGGGTCTCCCGGAACTCCGTGGCCTCGGCCTCCTCCATGCCGGAGAAGATCGCGAGGCCGCCGGGCCGGAGCACCGAGGACACGGCGGGCAGCAGCTCGGTGTTGGCTGTGCGCAGAATGTTCGAGAGGACGAGATCGGCGGGGCCCAGCAGCGGAGCGAGATCGGCGGCCTCGCCGTCGAAGAAGTCCACCCACTCCCCGACGCCGTTACGCTCCGCGTTCCGGCGGCCGACGGGATTGGCCTCGATATCGTTGTCGATGCCGACGGCGAGCGAGGCCCCGAGCTTGGCGGCGGCGATGGCGAGAATCCCGCTTCCGCTGCCCAGGTCGAGTACCCGGCTACCGGGGCTGAGATAGCGCTCGAGCAATACGAGCGCCGCCCGGGTCGAGCCGTGCTCGCCGCTACCGAAGGCGCTCTCGGGGTCGAGGATTACCGTGTGCGGCCCGGGAGTGCCGGCCCCCGCGATCCACGAGGGCATCAGCGTCAGGCGGCCGAACCGCCGCGGCCCGAGCCCGTCGCGCCAGCGGGTGGACCAGTCCACCACATCGAGCCGCCGGACCGTCATGTCCGCCGGCAGGGCCATGGTTTTGCCGAACTCGGCCACGAGTGCGCCGGCGCTGGCCTCGTCGGGGGCGAACGTGACGAGCGTGCCGTCCGCTCGCTCCTCGACCGCCTGTCCCGTCCTTGACACCAGCCAGGCACCAACCTGCTCTCTCCGGTCGGGCGCCGTTCGAACGTCGATGGCCCACCAGGTCATGCGCCCAGCGCTTCCTTGAGCTTGGACCAGAAGCCGGGCGACCGTCTGGGCGGCTCGCCTTCGAGTTTGGCCAGCTCGCGGAAGAGCCGCTCCTGTTCCTCGGTCAGCCGCTCCGGGGTCCACACATGAATGCGGATGAGCAGATCGCCTTTGGTATTCTGGCCGAGCACCGGAAGCCCCTTGTTCTTGAGCCGGAGCACCGTCTCGGGCTGGGTGCCGCTCGGCACCGGAATCCGCTCGACCCCGTACGGCGTCGGCACGTCGAACTCGCCACCCAGCGCGGCCTGCGAAAAGGAAAGGGGGAGGTCGAAGATGAGGTCGTCGCCCTGCCGCTCGAAGCGATCGTCCTCCTTGATGTCCAGCATCACGAGGAGGTCGCCCGAGGGCCCGTTGCGCGGGCCGGCGGCGCCCTGGCCCCGGAGCGTCAGATAATTGTTGGAAGACACGCCGGCCGGAATGTCCACCGACACCGTGCGTTCGGCCCGCACTCGGCCTTCGCCCCGGCACACCTCGCAGGGCTGGGAGATGACGGTGCCCTCGCCGCCGCACGTGGGACAGGGCGCCACCGACACGAACTGGCCGAAGACGCTCCGGGTCTGGCGCCGCACCTCTCCCTTGCCGTTGCAGGTGGAACAGGTGACGGGTCTGCTCCCGGCTTTGGCTCCGGTGCCCTCGCAGGTAGTGCAGCGGTCGAGCGCCTTGAACTTGACCGTCTTCTTGACGCCGGTGGCCACCTCGGTCAGTGAGATGCGCACGGTGACTCGGACATCCTGGCCCCGCCGCGTGTCGGCCCTTCCGGCGCCGCCGAAGATGGACTCGAACCCGCCGAGTCCGCCGAAGTCCCGCATGAAGATGTTGAGGGCTTCGCTCAGGTCCACGTGGTGGAAGCCGAAGCCTCCGGCTCCGCTCCCGACGCCGGCCTTGCCGTAGCGGTCGTAGGCGGCACGCTGCTGCGGGTCTCTCAGGACCTCGTAGGCCTCGGTGATCTCCTTGAACCGGATCTCCGCGTCGGGCGCCGGGTTGCGATCGGGATGGAGCTCCATCGCGAGCTTCCGGTAGGCCTTCTTGATGTCGGCCTCCGTCGCGTCGCGCGACACGCCGAGCAGGGCGTAGAAATCGCTCACTCCAGCAGTCCCTCCACCAGCCGGCTGGTGTGCTCCACCAGACTGATGATCTTGTCGTAGGGCATTCGCGTCGGTCCCATCACTCCAATCACTCCCTTGAGTCCGCCGGTCTGGTAGGAGCTGGTGACCAGCGTGAAATCGCTGAGGCGGGTATCCGGGTTCTCGCCGCCGATCGTCACGGAGAGGCCCGTCTGCCGGCGCTCGGCCAGCGCCTCCCGCAGCATGTCGCGCCCTTCGGTCAGCCGCAGCAGATCGCGCATGCGGTGATTGGAGGCGAACTCCGGCTGTTCGGCGAGCATCTGCGCGCTTCCCAGCACCACGGTGTTGCGGTCATCGGCGAGATCGAAGATGTCTTCGCGCTCCGCGATGAAGATGTTGAGCAGCTCGGCCCCGCCGGCCGGCGTGCCCGCGTCGCGAAGGCGCTCGGGCAGCGTGGTGCGGATCGTCTGGAGCGTCAGCCCCGAGAGGCGCTCGTTCAGCAGCCGCGCGACGTCGAGGACGGATTCCGGAGACAGCCGGGTCGTCACCTCGACGTAGATGGTCCGGACGATCCCGCTCCTGAGATTGAAGACCAGGAGCAGCCGCTCCGAAGTGACCTGAACCAGGTCGAGCCGCTCCAGTACCATCTCTTCGAGGGCAGGCGCCACTGCGACACCCAGCTCCTGCGTCAGAACGCCCAGCACCTGGGCCGCGCGGTGCAGGATCTCGTCTACCAGATTCCGCGACCCATGCAGCTCGCTCCGCAGCGTGCTTTGGGCCTCGTGGGTTAGCGGGGTGAGTCGCATGATCTCGTTCACGTACACACGGTACGCCCGGTCTGTGGGAATCCGGCCGGCCGATGTGTGCGGGTGGAAGAGATACCCCTTCTCCTCCAGCTCACTCATCGTGTTCCGGATGGTCGCCGCGGAAACCCCTAACCCGTAGCGGCGGGCAATATTCTGGCTCCCGGCAGGCTCCGCGGTCTCGATGTAGGTCTGCACGACCGCCTCGAGCACGCGCAGCTCCCGTTCGGTCAACTGATCGGGTGATGGCATGATCAGGAAAGTTATTGACTTACGAGACCGATTGAAAGCGCCCCGAGGTGAGGGCGGACACACCCCCCGGCCCGGCAGTGAAATATCATCGGGAATGCCATCACCCGGAGGAGCAATGGCGAAACGTACCCCGGCCGCGGCGCCGGCCGCTCATGCCATGGAGCGCTGCATCGACAACTGCCTCAACTGCCACCGGATTTGCCTGGAGACCGCAGCCCGGCATTTCAGGGGCGAATCCCCTAAGTCGCTGCCGGAAACACTGATACGGCTTCTGATCGACTGCACCGACATCTGCCGGACGAGCGCCGATTTCATGGTTCGGGGCTCGGACATGCACGCCCACACCTGCCGGGCCTGCGCGGCCGTCTGCGATGGCTGCGCGGAGGAGTGCGACCGGCTGGGTCGGGAACCCCACATGGCGGCGTGCGTGGAGGCCTGCCGGCGGTGCGCCGAGTCGTGCCGGGAGATGTCGGCAGCGCTCAGTTGACCAAACCCGCCAAGGCGTCGAGCCGAAGCCACCCCTCGGCCGTCAGGATGACGCGGCCGTTCTCGATTCGTGCCCACCCGGCCGCCGTCCACGCGGCCCGGTTGGGCTCCGAGACCCGCTCCGCCGCCAGACCACCGAGCGTTCGGAGACCCAGGTAGGCCTCCTCGACGGCAACCTGACCGGCATCGAGCGTTTCCCGGCCTTCGACGAGCGATTCCCCCCGCTGGCTCGAGTCGTAGTACGCCTGCCATTCCCGGATGTTCCACTGCCGGGAGACGCCGAACCCGCTGTGCGCTGATGGGCCCAGGCCGATGAACGGTGCCCGCCGCCAGTAGGCGGAGTTGTGGCGTGCCCGGTGCCCCGGCCTGGCCGCATTGGACACCTCGTAGTGCTCGTAGCCGGCATGCAGGATGGCACGATGGGCAGCCACGAACTCGTGGGCGTATCGCTCCCCGTCCGCGGGAGTGACTCGGCCCGTGGCGGTCCAGCGCCCCAGAGGCGTTTTGTCCTCCACCGTGAGACCGTACAGCGAGAGGTGGGTGGGCTCGAGCGCGAGGGCCCGATCGAGGTCGTCCTCCCACCGGCGGTGGACCGAGGTGGGGAGACCGAAGATCAGGTCGAGCGACAGATCTGCGATGTCGGCCTGGCGGAGCGACTCGATCGCCAGCGGTACCTGCTCCGCCGTGTGGGTGCGATGCATCCAGGCGAGCGCCGCGGGGTCGAACGACTGCACCCCGAGCGAGACCCGGTTGACCCCGGCGGCGCGCCAGGCCATGGCGGACTCGGGGGTGACATCGTCGGGATTGGCTTCGACCGTGATCTCGGCACCGGGGGCGAGCGGCCGGTCGGCGCCAAAGCGCGAGAGCATGCGCCCGATGCCCGCCGGGTCGAGCCGCGAGGGCGTGCCGCCTCCGAAATAGACCGTCTCGACGATGGGAGCCTCATCCCAGACGGGATGGTGTTGCCACCCTTCCCATTCGCCAAGGATGGCGCCCACGAACTCGCTGCCGGGAACCCGGCGCCGTACGGCGATGGCGAAGTCGCAGTAGCTGCAGCGGCGGGCGCAGAAGGGGACGTGGACGTACAGGTGCATGGAGGAAAGGTACAGTGTCACGCTCGCCGGAACTGCTTGCCCGGCAGCTGCTCGGCGACACCGGCAATCTCGAGCGCGCTGAGAATGGCCAGCACTCCGCTCACCGGCTTGCCCGTCCGTTCGGCGAGCGCATCGACGTGGGCGCTCCCGGCGCCGAGCAGCACGGCGACTTCTCGCTCCGCGTCGGTGAGCGACGCGGGGAGCGCCGCGACCGCCGCGGTGGCGGCCTGCACATGGTCGATCGGTGCGGAATCGGGAAAGTGCTGGAGGAGGTCTGCCGGCTCGAGATAGGGCGCGGCGCCATCGCGGATGAGCCGGTTGGTGCCTGCCGAAATCGGGCTGTTGATGGGCCCCGGCACGGCCATGACCTCCCGTCCCTGCTCCAGGCCGGTGCCGGCCGTGATCAGCGCGCCCGAGCCCTGCGCGGCCTCGACTACTACCGTGACTCGGGCCAGGCCGCTGATGAGGCGGTTGCGCCGGGGAAAGCTGCCCGCGTGCGGCCGCTCGCCGGGCGGAAATTCGGTGAGGAGGAGTCCGCGGTCGGCGACGCGGTCGTAGAGCTGGCGGTTGGCGGTGGGATAGACGACGCCGAGTCCGTTGCCCAGCACGCCGATGGTACCGCCACCCGCGTCGAGTGCCGCGGAATGGGCGGCCGCATCGAGGCCCCGCGCCATGCCGCTCACTACCGTGAGGCCCGCCCAGGCCGCCTCTCGCGAGAGCTCGCGGCACACCTGCCCACCGTAGGGGCTGTGATCCCTGCTCCCGACCACGGCCACCGCCGGCCGCTCGAGCAGGGATGCGTCGCCCAGCGCGAAGAGGACCGGCGGGCAATCGGGAATGTGACGGAGCAGCGCTGGGAAGCCCGGGTCGGATGGAACCAGGATGGCAGCCCCGACCCGCTCGGCGCTCGCCGCCAGGCGGCGGCCGGTGTCGAGCGGCGTTGACTTGAGGGCGGACACGAAGGCGCGCGAAAACCCGGGCAGGATGCATAAAAACTCGAACGGCGCCGAATGGGCGCCGAGTGCGGTGTCGAAAGCCGAGGAGAGCGTGGCGAGTCGCGCGGCGCCCATGCCCGGAACCTGGGTGAGCGCCAGATACGCGTAGCGTTCGTCATCCATTCATTCGTCGTCCATGAACTCCCAGTAGCCCGGATTGTGCGCCACGTCGGCAGAGGCTGCTTCGGCCGCCTTGGCCTGCTCGACGAGCTTCCAGAGATACTCCTTCAGCTCCTCCAGCCCGGTACCCGAAGCACTCGAGACGGCGAGCGTTCCCGCCGCCTCCGGCGCACGAATGAAAGGCAGCGGACTGCTGCCGGGCTGGAGGTCGCGCTTGGTGAGCAGGACGACGTGCTCCCGGGCCGCGAGCGCCTCGCTATAGAGTCGGATTTCCCTCCGCAGGCGGTCGTATGCGGCCTGGGGATCCTCGCTGTCGAGGGGAATCAGATAGGCCAGCACGCGGGTGCGCTCCACGTGTTGAAGGAAGCGGAGACCCAGCCCCTTGCCTTGGTGGGCGCCCTCGATGATTCCCGGTATGTCGGCGACGACGAACGTGCGATGCCCCGCGAGCCCTGCCACGCCGAGATTGGGTTCGAGGGTCGTGAAGGGATAGTCGGCGATCTTGGGGCGCGCGGCGGAGACGACCGAGAGGAGCGTGCTCTTGCCGGCGTTGGGCTCACCCACCAGGCCGACGTCGGCGATGAGCTTGAGCACCAGCTCGATGCGCCGATCCTCCCCTTCCTCGCCGGGCTCCCATTCGCGCGGCGCCTGATGAGTCGGTGTGGCGAAGCGGGCATTGCCGCGGCCACCCCGGCCGCCGCGCGCCGCCAGCAGCGTGTCCCCGGGGCGGAGCACCTCGCCAATGAGCTGGCCGGTGTCGGCGTCCGAGACGACGGTGCCCGGCGGAATCGGCAGATACAGATCGGGGCTCGACGCGCCGGTCTGGGTCTTGCCCTTGCCGTGCTCGCCCCGCTCGGCCTTCCACTCGGTGCGGTAGCGGTAGTCGAGGAGCGTGGCGAGATTGGCATCGGCGCGCACGTACACGCTCCCGCCGTTTCCGCCGTCGCCGCCGTCGGGGCCGCCCTTGGGCCGATACTTGAACCGGGCGAACGAGCTGGCGCCCGACCCGCCGGTCCCCGCGATCACCCGCACTACGGCACGGTCGATGAACATCAGTGACCCGGCGACCATCCCTCGCGCACCGTCCGCCAGAGCTCCTTGATCTTCTTCCACTGGTCGAAAGAGATCACCGCGTTGACGATCGACAGGACGCCGTCGATCTGGCCGAACGACGCGCCCGCGTTGAGCGCGCCACGGAGGTGGGAGTGAAGCTGTCTGGGCGTCTCGAGGATGGCCGTCTGCGCCACCGTGCACAGCTCCCGGCGCAGCAGATCGAGACCGGGGCGGCCCAGCGTGCGCCCGTAGCCCTCGGTGATCATCCACGAGTCGATGGCGGGATGGAGGGCGCGCACGCTGTCGCGCAGCTTCCGGTAGTTCTCACCGTAGATCACCGCGCAGACCTCTTCGCCTCTCCGGGTCCACTCGGCGACGTGATCATAATCCTGGCCCGCGTCGCTCTCGGGCGCGGGAAGTCCGCCGAACTTGCGCCACACACCGAAGGCGATGAGCGCCCGCGGATAGCCCACCATCAGGACGGACTGGAGGATCAGCTCCTCGACCCACTCGGCCGGCACCTGTGACGCGCGCAGCGGACCGATACGCTCCCGCATCTCGGGCTCGTACCCCTGGGCGATCGCGGCGGCGAACCGGACCAGGTCGCGTGTCTGCGGATCGAGGCTGTCTTGCTTGGCCATCTCATCGTACCCCGGTTGCGATGAATGCATGCAGAAGATAGCGGCTTACTTCTGTCCCCGCCTCTTCATAGCTTTCACGCCGATGCCCGCTCACACTCGCGTAGTACTGGCCGCCGCGCTCGTCGGCGCGCTCGTGCCGGTCCGCGCGCGGGCGCAGGCGTCGCCCTACGTGGCGCTGGACGATTCTCGCCTTCCGCTGCTCGAGCATCTGATCGGCCGCGGCGACATCGAAGACCCTTCGCCCATGATTCGACCGTTCCGCCGCGCCGATGCCGCGAGGGTGCTGGCGGCGGCCGACACCGCCGGGTCGGCGGGCCTGGTGCACGCGCTGCGCGCGGCATTCGAGGATCCGGCAGGAAACAGCTGGCGGGTGGCCGTGCGAGCCGGTGGCCAGGCGTTCAGCCATGTGCGCCGAGACCCGCTCCATCCGCTCGGTCCGGATGGGATACGGCCATATGCCGACCTCACGGGCGAGGCGACGTTCGGCGGTTTCGCGCTGGTGAGCCGGCCTGCCGCGGAGCCCCGCATCGTGGACGACCCGGAGTGGCCCGGACGTCGTGATCTGACGCTCGCGTGGCGGATGGTCGAGGCGTATGCCAGCGCGCAGTTCAAGTACGGCAGCATCTTCTACGGCCAGATGGACCGCAATTGGGGCCCGGTGGGTCTCCCCGGCATCGGACTCAGCAACTACGGCTATTCGCAGGTCGAGTCCGGGTTCGATCTCGGCACGCGCACCCTTCGGCTCTACGGACTCGCGAGGAACCTGCGAGACGAGCGGGATTCGCTCGGCAACCGGGTGCACCGCTACTTCTTCGCGCACCGCCTTGGCGTCCGGCTCTCACCCAGGGTCAACGTCGGTCTCTGGGAGACGGTAGTGCTCGCCGGGGCGGACCGGGAGTTCGACGGCCGATTCCGCAATCCGTTGAGCATTCTCCTCCTCGCCGACCAGTTCGGGCTCGGCGCCGACGGCAATGCCATGCTGGGCGTGGATGCGGGCTGGCGGGTCAACGGCCGCACGACGCTCCAGGCCCAGCTCGGCCTCGACGACTTGCAGTACGAGCAGACGTCGGGCGCGGAGCGCTACCCCAATCGGTGGGCCTTCACGCTGTCGGCGTTCGGGCCGGTGGGGCGGACGCTCGGCTGGCGGGCGCTCTACACCCAGGCGTCGAGCCTGGCCTTTCGGACCCTCGATCCGTTCGAGAATCTGACCGACGCCGGCGTGGGCATCGGGCGGAACTTCGACGACCAGGACCAGCTCTCCCTCACGGTGACCGTACCTCGCGGCTCCGGCTGGCTGTTCACGCCCGAGCTGACACTGCTGCGACAGGGCGAAGGCCGGCTCGACCTTCCGGTGCCAGCGACCTCGGCCGAGGCAGGCGCGACTCCGCAGCTCTTCATCGGGGTGGTCGAGCAGACCTGGCGCGCGGCCCTGGGCGTGAGCGCGCGGCAGGGTCCGCTCGATCTCAGCGCGAACGCGGGGTTCCACCACGTCGTCAATGCCGATCACGTCGAGGGACGCACCGCCAACCGATTCGAGGGGCGGCTCCAGGCGACACTGGGCCTGAGCCACCGGGGAGTCCTGCAATGAGACCGCCACCGGCGCCGCTGACGCGCGACCGCATGCTGCACCTCATCCAGCGCATGAAAGCGAGCCGAGTGGCGGTGGTGGGAGATATCATCCTCGACCGCTATCTCATCGGCGACACCGACCGGCTTTCGCCCGAGGCACCGGTCCCCGTGGTGACGGTGCACGAGCGGAAGGACGCGCCGGGCGGCGCGGCCAACGTCGCCGCCAACGTCGCCGCACTCGGCGCGACCTGCCTGCTGGTGGGCGTCGTGGGTGACGACACGGAGGGCACCGCCATACGCCGGGAGCTGGCGGCGCTCAATCTGGAAGACCGCCACGTGATCACGATCGCCGGCCGGCCCACCACGTCCAAGACGCGCATCATTGCGCGCGCCCAGCAGGTGGTCCGCATCGACGACGAGGTGGATTCGCTCCTCGACGGCCCCGACCTGGCACGGCTGATCCGGGTGGCCCGTGAAGCACTGGCCGACGCCGACGCGCTGCTGCTCGAGGACTACAACAAGGGCGCGCTTGCGCCGGATCTGATTACGGCGGTCATGGAGGTAGCCCGGCGTCGGGGGATTCCGATCGTCGTGGATCCCAAGTTCCGCCAGTTCTTCGAGTACGCCGGCGCCACGGTCTTCAAGCCGAACCGGCGGGAGCTCGAGTCGGCTCTCGGCGCCGCGGTGGACCTCCAGAACGGCAACGCCCTTCCCTCCGTGCTCGCGCGGCTCCAGGCCGACAACCTCCTCGTTACTCTCGGCGCCGAAGGGATGGTCCTGGTGATGAAGGACGGGAGCACGACGCACATTCCCAGCATCGCGCGCCAGATCTACGACGTGAGCGGCGCGGGCGACACGGTGACGGCATGGATAGGATCGGCGCTGGCGGCGGGCGCCACGGTGCGTGAGGCGGCGCAGATCGCCAACTTCGCGGCGGGTGTGGAGGTCAGTAAGGCGGGCGTGGCTACGGTATCGCCGGAGGAAGTCCTCGCGGTGCACGAGGAGCGATACGATCAGATTGGACGGCTGCGGCGGGGTGGGTTGATTTAGGGCTCGACCGCGAAGGCCAGCCACACCCGCCACGTTTCCCGCGCGCGGTAGAGCTTTCTTCGGAGCCCCAGAGCGGCGTTGCGATGTTCCGGCGCCAGCTCGACGACGCCGGCGTCGGCCATGCGGCCGCGGAGCAGATCGGCCGACTCCGCGAGAGCCAGCTCGGCCAGGCGCTCCTTGCTGTGCGAGTTGCGGGCGCCGACGCCCTCGTGGTGCAGGAAGCTCAGCAGATCGCGCCGGGTCCACGACGACAACCACCCCTCGAGGTTGGTGGCGGGCACCACGACGCCCGTGGCCAGTATCCGGTGGCCCGAATCGGCGACGTCGAGTCCACGCTTGCGCGTTTCGTAGCGGCTCAGGCTGGCGAGCGTCCTGGGCACCCGCGAATCGGCGCTCAGGTGGCGGAGTGCGTCCACCGCGTGCGCCCGGGCGCCCAGCGGGAGCGGCGCCAGCGCCTCGATCAGCCGGCGCAACTCGGGATCGTCGGGCAGCTCGAGCGACCGCAGCGTGCCCTGCAGCTGTGGCCACGAGGCCCAGAAGCTCATCTCGCGGCTCTTTTCCGCCACGAAGCGGTTGCGCCGCTCGACGAGCACCGACGGCTCGCTGAATCGGAGCCCGTGAGGCAGCATGATGGCGGCCATGAAGTCCGCCGCCTCGCTGGCCATGATGAAGCCGGTAAAGCTTTCGTGCACGGCCAGCATGACGAGCGCGGTTCGGAGGTCGAGATAGGCCTCGTCGGTGCCCTCCCGCAGGTGCCGCGCGATCGGCGCCGCGAGGATGACGCGGGCAACGCCCCGGTAGTGCCGGACGATGTCCTCCGCCGTGCCCGCAACGCCGGGGTTGGCGGCGCGCATGAGGGCGAGGTACTGCCCTACCGCGTCCGCGTCGCCTTCGTGGATGCGCTCTCGGAGCCAGGGCGAAAAGTCCATACAGGGAACGCAGCTCGAAGCATTGTACGTGCGGGCAAGACAGGGATAATCGGGGTGCCCGAGGCCGGCAGCAAAGGCGAGGAGGTCGGCAATCGTGTGCCGCGGCGCTTGTCGTCCGGGAAGTTGCTGGACTGTCTGAGATGCCACCATGCGCGCTCGTAGCCGTAGGGGTTGGGCTCCCGCAAACCAATCCTTGGCCGCATGAATCTTCCGCGTCGCGGACGACAGGGCAAGGGCCTGGGCTGGGAGAACGGTACGGGAAAACCCGCGGAAGCGCCAACCGAAAATGGGCGATGAGGGACTTGAACCCCCGACCTCGCGCATGTGAGGCGCGCGCTCTAACCAGCTGAGCTAATCGCCCTGAACCGCCTCAGGGAGCGGGATACTAACGTGGTCGGCGTGGCAGGGGCAAGCGCCGAGAGACCTGGAGAAATCGGCATGAGCGTCTGGGAGCACTACGGGAAAAATGACCCCTATTACGGGGTGCTGTCATGCCAGGAGTACCGGGCCGGTGCGCTGGACGAGGAGGCCAGGCGCAAGTTTTTCCTGTCGGGGGTCGAAGTGGTGGACGGCTTCATCGCCCTGGCGGAAGAGACCTTCGGCCCGCTCCGGTTCGGGACGGCACTCGACTACGGCTGCGGAGTCGGGCGACTCACCCGGCGGCTGGCCGAGCGTTTCGGGGAGGTAGTCGGGGTAGACATTTCGACTCACATGCTCGAGGAGGCCGGACGCAACCTAGCGGAGCAGGG
>Ga0075289_1000039_pt1 | contig 14477 bp, 15 predicted proteins | sample SF_Rice_20C_80N__4_FD_69764 | JGI IMG/M metagenome (GOLD analysis project Ga0075289, IMG submission 69764) | Rice paddy soil microbial communities from Twitchell Island, California, USA - SF_Rice_20C_80N_103 | ecosystem: Environmental > Terrestrial > Soil > Paddy field/soil | place: USA... | reverse complement strand
TTCTATAAAATCGCTAGCGTAACGGTGGTCATCCAGAAAATTTGCGCAAGCCGCGGAAATTCTCAAGCATAGCGGTACGAAGTTGGCAGAATTTTTACTTTGGATCTCTGTCCTCTCTTCGGCGGTGCTAAGCACACGTTTCGCGGTCTTCATGCTGTATCCCGGCCCCCACCTCTTTCCTCCCCCGCACGCGGGAGAGGATGAAGGAGGGGGTCGCGTCGCGCATTTTCCCAGTATTCATCTACCGTGGCTTGAATATGCGCGATCGTCTCCTCGTCGCGCTTCGGTTCGAACAGATGACGAAAACGCCCCTGCCGATTCAGATAATTTTCGACTGGTTCGAACTTGCGCGGCACATACGTGTGGGCCGCTTCACCGTGAATGGCTTCTTTTAGCGGCCAGATGCCGCACTCGACCGCCGCGCGCGCGATATTGATGGACCACTCGGGATCGATTTCCCAACCCGGCGGGCAGGGCGACAGGGCGATAAAAAGTTTAGGACCGTTATGTTGCGAGGCGCGATAAACTTTTTCCGAAAGATCCAGGGGGTAAGCTGCGGAGATCGTCGCCAGGTAAGGCGGCTTCTGCACGCGCCAAATTTCAAAAAGATCGCGGCGGCCGTGAACGCTGCCGTGCGGTGATTGCGGCGTAATCGGTTCGGTGGACGTGCGCGCGCCATAAGGCGTGCTTGCCGAGGTTTGAAAACCTGTGTTGCCGTACGATTCATTGTCGTAGCACAGATAAAAAAAATCCAAGCCGCGATAAATCGCCGCCATGGTCGATTGCAGGCCGATGTCCTGCGCGGCGCCGTCGCCGGTGAGCACGACGACTTTGCGGTCCTGCTCGGCCGGTAGCTTGCCTTTGGCTTTCAAAATATCGAAGGCGTCGCGCACGCCCTGGGCGCCCGCGGGCGCGCAAGCCATGGCGGTGTAGAGCCACGACGAGCTGAGCGGCGTGTATGGATAGCTGGCGAGCAATGTCGAACAGCTCGCGGCATTGACGAAGACAACGTTCTCACCGAGAGCCTTGTGAAAAAGCCGCAGGCTCAGCTGGCCGCCGCAGCCGGCGCAGAGCGGGCCGCCGGGACCGAGCGGATCGACGTGTGAAATCGTGCGCAGGCTTTTGTAGACTTCACGTTTCATAAGTTTCCCGTTCAAATATGTTCACCACAGAGGCGCAGAGTACGCAGAGATACCCTCTTTTGTAATTCACACTCGGCGTCCTCTGCGTCTCGGCGGTGAGGTATTCAAAAACATTGGCCATTATGGCGTCTCCTGGGCGATGGAGAAGAAGCGCCCGACTTCACGGCACTCCTCCCCGGTGAAAAGCAAATGCGGCCGCGTCATCTCGGCGGCATTCTCTCCCGCGGTTTCCATCTTATGGACCATGCCGGCAAATTCACCGGGACGGAATCTTCGGCCGCCGAGACCGCCAATGAATGAAAGCAAAATCGGCGGCCGATCATGCAGCGGATAGAGCGCGCTGGCGATCTCGCTAAAAAGAATCCCGCCTTTGCCGACGGAAATGTTTTGATCGATGACGGCGACGCCCTTGCGACCTCGTAGGATGCGTTGGATCTCCTCGTGAGGAAAAGGCCGGATCATGCGCAGACGCGCGAGGCCGATTCGGTTTCCTTTTTCGCGGAACCGCTTGATCTCTGCTTTCGCCATGGACGAGAAGGAATTGGTCATGACGAAAACGTAATCGGCGTCCTCCATCATGAACTGGTCGACAATTTCATGGCGCCTGCCGAACCGCACCGCGAACTCGTCGGCGACTTGTGGATACAGGGCCAGCGCACTTTCGGCCGCGTGATGCATTTGGTGTTTGAAATAGCTGTACAAGCTGGAGTCGAGCACGGTGGCGCCGAGCGCGACCGATCGTTTGCCTGAGAGGACCGGATATGCCGCATCGAAGGCAGGCAGGAATCTTCGCACCTCTTCGAGTTTCGGTATACAAACCGGTTCGCGCGTAAAGGAGAGATAAAACCCATCAAGATTGACAATGGCAGGTAAAAGAACCTGCGGCTGCTCCGCAATTTTGTAAGCGATGAGAATCGAGTCCAGAACCTCCTGAGCAGTCTCGGCGTGAAACTGGAGAAAACCGGTATCCCTCGCGGACAGAACGTCATTGTGATCCGGTTCCAAGGTAATCGGATGAGCGAGGGCTCGCGAGACATTCACCAAGACGAGAGGCAGCCTAAGGCCGGCGATGGTATAGAGCATCTCAAAGCCATAGACGAAACCCTGGCTCGAAGTTGCGGTGAAGACCCGAACACCCGCCGCTGCCGCGCCGGCCGCCGCGGCCAGCATCGAGTGCTCTGAATCCATCAGCACCAGCTTGGTCGCGGTCTCGCCGGTGTGGCACCACCGCGCCAACGTTTCTATGATTTCGGTTTGGGGCGTGATTGGAAATGCTGGCACATAGTCCACGTCGGCGAGTCGGGCGCCCCACGCCGCTGCGGCGTTGCCTGTGAGCATCGTACGAGTCGAGTTACGCTCCCCGCTTGCTGGATCGCGTATCATCGGTATTTCGCTGCTCGGTGACTTCATAGAGTTTCCATTACGTCTCTAATCGCCGGGTGATGGCATCCGTAGGACATTCTTCATAGCAAATCATGCAGCCCTTACAGTGTTCGTAGTCCACATGCGGAAAATTCTCGGCGTCCAGGCGCATTGCCGCTTCGGGGCAGTAGAGGTAACAGAGAAAACAACGTTTACACTTGGCTAAGTCGATTTCCGGCCGCTCGATGCGCCAGTTGCCGGTAACGCGCAGAGCCGCGTTGGCGCGTTGGCGGATTGTCGGCCCGGCGAATTGCGAAGAGGCCAAATAAGGCGGTGTTTCCAGTGCAGTTTCGGCCGTAGGCCCGGCCGCCGGCAGATGCGCGAGATCGATAGCCGGGGCGCGCTCATAAGCTTCTCGAGCCGCGGCGATGTTCTTGTCGATGAGATCTGGCGCCGATCCGAACTCAGCCACTTCAGCTCTCACGGCCTGGGCTAGGGAATCGAGCGTGATGGCCGGAATCGACTTCGCGGCGGCTCCGGCGGCAGTTGCGCTGACGATAGCTTTGCCGATATGCCGCCGGGCAATGGCGTTTAGATCAATTGCAGCATAGTTTGCTGGCGGAAGATGGGTAAGGCTCGCTTGCAATCGAGCCGGCTCAGTGTTGACGAGTATCGGTGTCCTATCGTTCACGCCATGAAAAACTTGCCCCGGAGCTTCTTCCGTGAGCGAGTCATCCATGACGACGATTAAATCCGGTCGATCAATCGGACCGCGCTCTTCGACAGGACCGGCGCTCAGGCGAGTGAACGAAATGACCGGCGCCCCGCGCCGTTCGGCGCCGAATAAAGCGAAGTCCTGGGCGTAAAGCCCGCATAAGAAACCACTTCGTCCGAGTATTCGGCTGGCAATCTTTGCGCCCTGTCCGCCGCGCCCGTGAAATCTTACCTCAATCATTCAGCCGCGCCCCTTTGATGCAAGTAAAGCCGCAAGTTAAATGCCATCGGCGGTTCTCAAATAGATGCTTTTTAGCAAGCATTGCCGGCTAGCCGATATCGAGTGTTGCTTTTTTGATTGCACTATTGAGAGAACGGGGCGACGATTTTTTCAACAATGCGAAATTGCATTCCAGGAGTGGTGAAATTTCGAGCGATCAAGCGTGGCACAATGCTTGCGGAAACCTCCGTCTGGAGAGCTATTTTATTAACCAGGGAGGGTACGATTATGGCAGAGAAAAACAAAGAAAAAGAAACGAAAGCCGTAGCGCCGTGGCGACCGTTCATGGGTCTCACCGGCTGGGAGAGAGACATGGACCAGATGCTGGAGGACTTTTTCGGCAGACGGACGCGCCCGTGGTGGCCCGAGAGATGGTCTAGAGGGGGCGAGCTCGATGTAAGAATTCCCGCTGTTGACGTTTTCGAGGAAAAAGACGATATCGTCGTTAAGGCCGAGCTTCCTGGAATGGAAAAGGAGAACATCGAGGTGAACCTGACGGATCACTCGCTCACCATCAAAGGGGAGAAGAAAAAAGAGGAAGAGGTCAAGGAAGAGAACTATTACCGCTCCGAGCGGTCGTACGGTAGTTTCGTCAGGACCGTCGAGCTACCCAAAGACGTGCGTGCGGATAAAGTTAAAGCCGCATTCAAAAACGGCATCCTGGAAGTGAGAATGCCCAAGACGGAGGAAGCAAAGTCGAAAGAAATCAAGGTGAAGGTCGAGTAGAGTTATGAGAAGGCGAGCGTAGGGTCAACGGGAATAATCGCAAAGGGGGTTGGGAGGATGTATGTACAGTAGAATACTCATACCATTGGACGGATCGAAGACGGCAGAGAAGGTCCTGCCCTACGCTCGTTCCCTGGTGGGGAAGTTCAAGGTGCCGGTGGAACTGCTGGCGGTAGTCGATATCGGCGAGATTGCCATGCACATGGCGAGCGAAAAAGCGCGGTTTCTCGACACGATGATCGAAGATGCTACGCGTCAGAGTACCAGCTATCTCCAAGGTATCGCCGCCACATTTCCAGGCACCACGGTGACGTGCTCTGTTGAAAAGGGCAAAGCCGAAGAGTGCATCATCGAGAAAGGCGCGACCGACAAGGCGATGTTGATCACGATGGCGACGCATGGCCGATCAGGATTGAACCGCTTCCTATTGGGCAGCGTTGCTGAAAAAGTCCTGCGCGGCGCGGTGAATCCTTTGTTGCTCATCCGCGCTACGGAAGGAGCAGGCTCCGAGGGCGCAGCAACAATCAATTCCCTGATCGTGCCTTTGGACGGTTCGGCGCTTGCCGAAAACGTTTTGCCGATGGCTGTCGAGATGGCCAAGCAGCTCGACCTCGAAATCGAATTGTTCCGCGCTTATCAGATTCCTTACAATGTTTATGCGGGGGACGAGGGTTTTTACGCGGGCAATTTCGATGAGCTCCTTGCCGGCGTGCGCGACGAAGCGACCGAGTACCTGGACAAGAAGGCAGCCGAGCTAAAAAAGCTTGGTGTCACGAAGGTATCGTGCGTGAGCAAAGAAGGCTTTGCCGGGGATGAAATTATATCGCTGGGGCGAAAGACACCGGACAATGTGATTGCGATGTCTTCCCATGGGCGATCCGGGGTCAAGCGCTGGGTTTTGGGCAGCGTGGCTGAAACCGTGGTGCGCCACTCCGGAGATCCGGTTTTGATTGTCCGTGCGGGTTGAAGCACGGCGGGCCAGCGGAAGGTCGGAAACCATGTACTCAAAGATTCTCGTGCCCCTTGATGGTTCCAAGACAGCGGAAAATGTCCTGCCTTTCGTTCGTTCTTTTGCGCGGGCCTTAGAGGTTCCGGTCGAGTTGATGGCGGTGCTCGACGTCGCCGAGATGGCACGCCACATCACGGCGGACCAGGCTTCGAGGCTGCGCACTCTGGTCGATGATCAGACAGGGCGGTTTGAGAACTATTTAAAAGGCGTTACCAAGAATTTTCCCGAGCGGGCGACCCAATGCGCCGTGCGCAAAGGGTCGCCGGCGGAAATGATTATTGAAGCCGCCGCGGCTGAAAAGGGAACCATGATCGGAATGGCGACCCACGGCCGTTCCGGCGTGGACCGTTGGCTGATCGGCAGCGTGGCCGAAAAAATCTTGCGCGGTGCGTCCAATCCGCTGCTCCTGGTAAGAGCGAGTGAAAAAGAGCCGGCCTGGGATCTGGCTACTTTAAAGACCGTAATCGTTCCGCTTGATGGTTCCGAGCTGGCGGAAAGCGTTTTGCCGTCAGTGGAAACACTCGCCAAGAAGCTCAATTTAGAAGTGATCCTGTTCGGTGTTTACGGCGGGCCTTACAACGCCGGCGGCGGCGGCGAAGGGTTTTTCAATGTGAGACAGGTGGAAGCGTTCATTGCCGAGCTCCGCGGCGAAACCGTTTCTTATCTTTCAGCCAGAACGGAGGATCTCAAACAAAAGGGGCTGGATAAAGTTTCGTTCACCGCAAAGGATGGTTTACCTGCCGATGAAATCATTGCTTTTGCCGGCCGCACTCCCGATAGCCTGATCGCCATGTCTACGCACGGACGTTCCGGCGTGCAGCGCTGGATGTTGGGAAGCGTGACAGAAACCGTTGTGCGCCATTCCGGCCATCCGGTGTTCGTAACGCGAGCGTCGAGTTGAGCCAGCCTTCGGGCGGAATCGCGAGCCATGTACAGCAAAATCCTCGTGCCTCTGGATGGATCGAGCTTCTCGGAGCGGATTTTGCCTTATGCGCGCTGGGTTGCCGATGCCTATGCCATCCCGGTGGAATTATTGCGCATTACGGATCCGGACGTGCGTCCGCCGTTTTGGCCGCCGGAGACGAGCGATCAATACCTGAAAAAAATCGCCGCTGAATTTTTTCCTTCTGGCGCCGCTAGGATCGCCGAAGTCGGCCCGCCGGCGGAAGTGATCACCGATCGCGCCAAAAGTGATCGTTCCTGCCTCATCGCTATGGCGACACACGGCATGTCAGGATTGCGCAGGTGGCTGCTCGGCAGCGTTGCGAGCAAAGTCGTGCAAACCGCGGCGAATCCTCTTCTGATCATTCGTCCCACCGAGGATGCCGGTGAGTCACAGCAAGCCAAGCTCGACAGGGTGTTGGTCCCGCTCGACGGGTCCGGTTTAGCGGAAAAAACACTACCCCACGCTCGCGCGCTCGCGACAACAAACAATCTCGAGATTCACTTGTTGCGCGTTTACACTTTGCCGCCCGATGCGTACGTGGTTGCAGACGGCGTGATCGCCCAAGGCCCGGCGCCGTACCGCGAGCAATTGAAAAAAGAGGCGCAGACCTATTTGGATGGCTTGGTGGCCGGGCTTCGGGCCGATGGGTTGAACCGCGTCATTGCGACTGCGATTGAAGGTGACCCAGCCGGCGAGATTATTGACCTCGCCCGCAAAACGCCGAACGATTTGATTGCGATATCGACGCACGGCCGCTCAGGGATCGGCCGATGGGTGCTCGGCAGTGTTGCGGAAAAAGTGGTTCAGTACGCGCGCGGTCCAGTACTGCTCGTCCGCGCCGGTTGAGAAGCTCCTGCCGATTTAGCTATCTCAATTTTTCATCTATGCCGCGCGCAGCGCGTCCGAAGAGGTAGTTGGTGATGCAACTCACAACCGTAAAGATCGGAAAGCCCGATGACCTCAACTTTATTTTAGGCCAGAGCCATTTCATCAAAACCGTAGAAGATGTTCATGAGGCTCTGGTCCAATCTGTTCCCGGAATTAAATTTGGTCTTGCGTTCTGTGAAGCCTCCGGAGCCATGCTAGTGCGATGGACGGGGACAGACGACGCGCTGATCGAACTGGCGAAACGTAACGCGCTTGCGCTATCGGCCGGCCACAGCTTTATCCTATTTCTCGGCTCCGGCTTTTTTCCGGTGAACGTGCTGAACACAATAAAAATGGTCCCCGAAGTCTGCCGTATTTTCTGCGCGACAGCGAATGCGGTCGAAGTGGTGATCGCCGAAACCGATCAAGGCCGCGGCATCATGGGCGTGATCGACGGCGGCAAAGTCACAGGCATCGAGGATAGCGCGGGGATTGCGTGGCGCAAAGACTTGCTGCGAAAGATCGGATATAAACTGTAGCGGCCCACGAAAGATGCCATAACAAACGACCCCTCCGCGGTCTTTTAAAATAGTACCCTCCGCAGTACTCAGAGCATCCGCGCATCGAACGCACTTACAGTGACCGAACGCGTGAATCAAGTATTCCTGGTCGTCGTACGGTTGATTCGCAAAACCGCCAATCTTGGCCGAGAAAAATTCTCGGATTCGCTAAGCACATCAAGGTTTGCATTGAGAGACGCGTCGATATGGTTCGGCATAGTCGTTGCGAGCGAGTGTCATTATTTCTTCGTTTTCCGAATCTCAAATAGAGTCGCATTCTGCGAATACGGATAAGAGCGAGGGTTGGGGCAGCAATGGAAGGTAAATTGGATGACTGGTGGCACCGCCTCTCTCGGGCGGCGAAAACAATTTTTTGGCTGCTCCTCGTCTACCTTGTTGTTTCACAGTTCTGGGGATTCAACTCGACGGACGCAGCGCGCACCGAAGTATTAAATCGATTCCAACTGGAGCGCAAATCCCGCGTGATCGCAATGATCCATCGGCAAGAGACGTTTAGCCTTTTCGGAGTTCCCGTGGAGAGCTATATCGATATCGAAGATTCTGAAGCAGTGCTACGGGCCATTCGTCTCACTCCGGCTGACCAGCCTATCGATGTGATCCTCCACACGCCCGGCGGGCTCGTGCTTGCCGCTGAGCAAATTGCCAAGGCCTTGGTAGAGCATAAAGGGAAAGTAACCGTTTTCGTCCCGCACTATGCGATGAGCGGCGGAACGCTTATCGCGCTGGCCGCAGATGAGATCGTCATGGACCCTAACGCCGTACTCGGTCCGGTTGATCCGCAGATCGGGGATATGCCGGCAGCTTCGATTGTCAAGCTCTTGGAATTTAAAAAGCCTGCGCAGGTCAGCGACGAAATGCTGATTCTGGCAGATATGGCTATGAAGTCACGAATCCAAGTCGCATCTTTCGTTGGCCAGCTTCTGCTCAAACGCCTACCCAAAGAAAAGGCATTCCAACTCGCAACTATTCTGAGTGAAGGGCGCTGGACCCATGACTTCCCTATAACCGTCACACTGGCTGAGGAACTTGGGCTGCCAATATCCACCGCTATGCCTGTCGTCGTGTATGAATTGATGGACCTATACCCTCAATCGGGAAGCGGTCGACCGTCGGTACTTTATGTGCCGCTCAGGAGGGAATCTCCCGGCCACCCGCAACAAAGGAATTCGCAGCCGGGGACGCGAAAACCAGCTAATTAAAACAGGGGGCGTCAATATAACGCGAGCCGGGTTATTTCAATGCGCGGCGTTTTAGTGGGAGAGATCGACCATGGGGATCGGGGATCTGTTCTCGCCGCCCCCGTGGAGAATCTTGTTAGCGATTAGATTTGGCAATGACAGGAGAGATCGTTCGGCAAGTAGGTGACTAATATGGCCGAGAGTGCTTCTGACGCATTTGTATTTTTCGGGGCCACCGGCGATCTCGCCTACAAGCGGATCTTCCCTGCGTTGCGGGCGTTGATCGAACACGACCACTTCAATGTCCCGATCGTTGGTGTCGCCAAGGCGGGATGGCAGCTTGACCAACTGCTTGAGTGTGCCGGTGGGAGGGTAAACTCCAACTGCTTCAGTAGTGGCACCGTATGCGGCACGGTGGCGTTTGGCAGTGGATACTTTTCGTGAAGTGCCGCGCGATCTGTTTGGCCGAGGCTGAGGAAGCATGCTTGGAGAATTTTACAACTTCCCCACAGGGCAGCAGTCCGGTGCTGTACTCGTGACCCGGTGATAAGGCTGTAAGTGGGATTCGGAATAGACATTGGACAGCTCGTTGGTCATTGGGGTTATTGGGCCATTTTTCTGGTTGTGATCCTTAGCAATATGGGATTGCCTGTTCCCGAAGAGATTATCTTGAGTTTGGCGGGGTATCTAAGCTGGCGCGGAGACCTTTGGTTGCCGACCGTTTTTGCCGTTGGCGTTCTGAGTGCGGTAACCGGGGACAACATCGGCTACTGGCTCGGGCGGCGATACGGGAGGGTGGCCATCGAGCATTACGGGCGTCGCCTTTTGCTGACTCCCGATCGTTTCGAGTTTGCGCGCCGTTTTGTCGCCCGATACGGCTTCATTGCCGTGTTCGTAGCGCGGTTTGTTCCCGGGCTACGCTTCCTTGCCGGGCCGACCGCCGGCACGGTAGGCCTCGGTTTTCCCGCTTTCTTTGTTTCCAATGTGCTCGGTGCCGCTCTGTACGTGCCGCTCGCAGTCGGCATGGGCTACGCGATTGGCTATGGCGCGGGGGACTCGATCGAGCGACTTCGCAGCGTCATCGGCGAAATCGAACACGTCGTCCTTATCTCGGCGGTATTTGCTACTGCGATATTCCTGGGATGGCGGCAGTTAAAAACTCTACACTGCAGAGTTGATAAGGATACCATGGGGCCAACGAAAAATCGCTCAGGAAGAGATCGCCCCGGTTAAGGTAGGGGAACCCGCCGGCTCGAGACAACCTGCGCCGAGGGTCGGATGCAAACGCAAGATCCTGCGCCAAGAAGAAATCACAGACGAAATCGGATCATCATGGATTATTATATTGAGCGTAAAAGGGCGTTTAAGATAGCCACTCTCCAATGCTTGCTTGAGTCTCAATTTCGAGGTAATGCGAACGTGACGTGAGAACATCAATCGAGGCTCGTAACGAGTTGGCACGTTAAACAGGTTCTGGTTCTCAGGCGCCTACAGGAAGGAGTTTTACTATGGGTATGCTAAACAAAATTCTTGCACCGACAGATTTTTCCGACCTCTCCGCCAGGGGAGTGCGCTATGCGTGCCAGTTGGCCAAGGATACGGCCGCCGAGATCATCGTCTTCAATGTGGACGTATTGGACGAAAGCAACCGCATTGACATGCGCGAGCTGGACCAACACAAAAAGAAGCTCGATGATTTTGTCAATGAGAAAATCGGCGGACTCGCCGCAGGCTTGAAACTAAGAAAAATTGTCGATGCCGGACAAGCGTTCAGGTGCATCGTCGCGTGCGCCGAAAAGGAGAACGCCGACTTAATCGTGATGTCTTCTCATGGCCGGAGCGGTTTGTCACGCATGCTGATCGGCAGTGTCACGGATAAGATTCTGCGCGGAGCCTCTTGTCCGGTGCTGGTCGTACCTTTGGAGAAGGATTATTAGCGTCGGGGAGCGCCATTGCGCTTACTGACAATTGTAACTTTCGCCTCATGACGAATTTCTAGCACGCGTTCATCTCGAAAAATTCTGCACGGCGAGTATCGCAGCGCTGTTGGTTATGCCCATGAACCCGAAACGTAAAGTCCTTCAGTCAGTGCCGGTGGGCCTACAATTCGCGACAGCGGCAGGAATCCAGACGTGGAAAGTCGTGCCTCTGTTTAATTGACTCTTGACCCATATCCTTCCGCCATGGGCCTCGGCGATCATTTTACAGATCAGCAGGCCCAATCCGGTTCCTTGCATGTCGGAGGCTCGCGCATTGCTCGCCTGGCGATATTTCGAAAAAAGCGTTTTGATTTCTTCGGATTTGATTCCTGTGCCCGTGTCTCTCACCCAGATTCGTGTGCCGTGCACGCTGGTTTGCGCGCCCAGTTCAATCTCACCTCCCTCAGGTGTAAATTTTAGGGCATTGCTGAGCAAGTTCTCGATTAGCTGTTCGAGTTTCTTGCGGTCGGCGGACACCAAACCCACCTCCGTTTCCAGGGAAAGAGTCAGGCGGATTTTCTCCTGCCGAGTACGGATCGCGTGCCGTCGATGAATGTCACGCAGGAATTCGGTTAAATCAATTTCCTCGTTAGTGAGTTCCAAGTAGCCGGCGCGAAATTTCGAGAAATCCAAAAACTCGTTAATGAGATTAGTCAAGTCTTTGCAGCTTCTACGGATCATTCCGGTCAGTCGTCGTTCATCTTCCGTGGCGTTATCCGAATCGGGCAGCAATGAAGCAGCGCAATCGATCGTTTGCAGCGGGTTGCGCAGATCATGAGCGATCATCGCCGCGAAGTCGGCCTGACGTCCCGTTACTCGCTTAAGCGATAGCCGCATCTGCTCGATGATCTCGTCAATCTGCTTCAAACTGTGAGTAAATCCGCTGCGCGATAATGCCGCGCTTTCGAGCAGATCGACTTCACCGAGCGCCTTTGCCGCCGCCAGCACGGTTTCGAGCCGCCGGCGAATGAAAAAGTGCGCGCCAATCCAGGTTGCTGCAGCAGCGAGTAACGCCGCAAGGAAAGTTGCCGCCAAGCTCACGTAAAAGATGCGTATCGAACTTGCAAAGGCGACGTCATTCGGTATTCCAACGGTTACGAACAAGGCGCCGCTTCTGGATGAGCTATGCAGAGTCGTGAAACCATGTAGGCGCCGAACTCCGTCCGGGCCCTCCATTTCTGTCGTTCCGTCTTTTTGCGCGACGATAGTCTTGACAAGCGCGGCAGGGAGGACCTTTCCTTTCCATTTCTCCGAATCCGGGCACCGCACGAATACGGTGCCGTTTTGATCGAAGGTCAGCAGCATTGATTGCGGTGGCATTTGCCCTTCTGCCGCGATCGAATTCAGCCAACCTAAGTCTAAACCTACGAAAACCACCGCCTGCACGGGACCATCCCCGTGAAAAGCCGGGTAAGCCAAAACGATATTCGGTTTGCCGGACATTCTGCCCACCTGGATGTGGCTGATTCCTAGGCCGCGTTGCTTGAGTGCCTCCTGAAAATAGTCGCGGTCGGTAATGTTCATGGTGCTGATTTTGTAGGGCAATCCGCTGCAGAAAAGATCTCCTTGGGGAGTCACGGCGGCTATATTGGTGTAATGCGGAAACTTCTTCATAATGTCGGCAAAAAGTTTGCTGCACTGCTCGGACCTTTTCTCGCGAACTTCGGGGAGCTCCGTCAGGGCCATCAAAAGTTGGTGCGCGCCGGCGATCAGTCTTTCCTGTTCGCGAGCCGCAAGCCGGGCGATGCGCAGCGCGGTGTCTTGAGCTTGGAGGCGAGCTTCACGACGCTGCTCCCGGAGAGCGTAAATGAGCACTCCGAACATGACCGGAAAGATAACGATCAAGACTAATACAATTAATCTGTTCCTGATGCTTCCAAAAAAAGTGGCCATGTACTTTCCTCTAAATCATCGGCATCTTTGGGCGCCAATACGGAGCATCCTTGCGAGCAATCGGCAAAGAAGCTTCCGTCAACGTCCTGATATTCTCTTTTGAGTGTTCTTGCTCTGCGGCGTTTCCCGCGTGCTGGGCTAGCGGAAGAACGTTGCCGATATTACGTGGTCTTTACGGGGTCTTCAATATACCCAAGCGGGTCATTTTAAATAAACCCGATTGAGTTGGTTCTAAACTTGTTATTTTTCGTGGATTTAAAATTTGGTTGAATTTCTCATGTTGTCTTGAATTTACGCCTTGTCCCCCTTCGCGCGATATCGCGCATTCGGTTGCCATTTCGCTGCCGTGCGATGCTCGTGATAGACTGACGGCGTCTTTGACCGCGCGTCTGCGCCACGCCATTCACCGATATTTAACTAAATTTTAGGAGAGTACGTGCCTATCACTGGAGTTGAGATCACGCCGAGCCCTGCGCTTCAGCGCTATTATCCCTGGGCGATTATTGGCATCTCTTTTCTGACCGTTGGCGTGGCGTTCGGCGCGCGCAATGCCTTTGCGGTTTTTTTGGTCGCCGTCACCGGGGAGTTTGGCTGGAGCCGCGGGCTCGCCTCAGGCGCGCTGATGCTGGGTTCGGTTTTGTGGACGCTGTCTGCACCGCTGATCGGTATGGTTCTCGACCGGCTCGGCCCCCGTATCGTGCTGCCGGGTGGAGCGCTCTTGATGGCGGCGGGCTTTCTTATCAGCGGTCTCGCGAACTCGATTGTCGAGTTTTATCTCGGCATGGGGGTTTTGATGGGCATCGGTTTCGCCGCGCTGCCGATGACCGCGCAAGCGACGTTTTTATCCAACTGGTTCATTCGCAAACGCGGCATGGCGATCGGCACAGCCGCATCCGGCATCGGCATTGGAATCCTTTTGGTTGTGCCATGGACTCAGTGGCTGATCACGGCCTACGGCTGGCGCGCCGCATACTTCATGCTGGCCGGTCTGTTGGCGTTCATTGTCGCACCGTTGAATTATTTTTTTCAGCGCCAAAGGCCGGAGGAGATGAATCTAAAGCCTGATTTCGGCGAAACGGAGCGGGGAGTCCGGCCGGGGCATGTCCATGGCGCAGCAGCCGGCGGTCCGAGCCTCCGAGAAGCGTTGCGCAGTTGGCGTTTTTGGTCCTTTGCCGCGGGCGTGCTCGCCGGCGCAATCCCATTACATATGCTGCTGATTCATCAGGTCGCCGCACTGAGCGATGCGGGGTTTTCAAATGAATTAGCCGCGCTTGGCCTAGGGCTCATCGGTCTCTTCACAGCTCCGGCGATGATCGTTATGGGATTGATGGCGGATCGCGTCGGCCGCCAAACTTCATACGCGCTCGGATCGGCTTCGTTGATGATCGGTATTTTTCTGTTGATGATGATCAGGGATGCGGGTCAGCTTTGGCTGTTCTACCTGTTTCCCCCGTTTGTTGCCTTAGGATTTTCATCGCGGCAGTCGATTTATCCGACGATTGCGGCCGATCTATTTCACGGCAAAGCGTTCGGCGCGATTATCGGCGCAATCTCTCTTTTTATCGGTGCCGGCGCGGGCATCGGTCCGTGGCTCGGCGGCGTGCTCCACGATTGGACGGGCAGCTACCACGCAGCATTCTGGGTCGCTCAGGCAACGGCATTCGCTTCGGTGTTATTTATCTGGATGGCGGGGACACGCGACCGAGAACCGCAATAGGCACCGCTCGTCGTGGGATGGTTAAACCTCTGGCGAGTTCATTTTGAATCAGCACGGCATTGACCTCGAAAGATTCCTCGCCG
>Ga0075289_1000038_pt1 | contig 14640 bp, 12 predicted proteins | sample SF_Rice_20C_80N__4_FD_69764 | JGI IMG/M metagenome (GOLD analysis project Ga0075289, IMG submission 69764) | Rice paddy soil microbial communities from Twitchell Island, California, USA - SF_Rice_20C_80N_103 | ecosystem: Environmental > Terrestrial > Soil > Paddy field/soil | place: USA... | reverse complement strand
CATCTCGTGCAGCAAGCGGCACGCCTGACCATCTATCCCCCTCTCGAAAAGGGGAACAGAGGAGGATTTTTTTTTCGGCAGACAATTTGTCAAACATAGTTAGAAACAATTTTAGCGGGGCGTGAACGTCACTTGTAGACTTTGTCGATGAAACCGCTCTTCTCCAGTTCCCTGACGATGCTGTCATCGACGATATCCTCCACACGAAGCGTAGCGCCCGGCTTGCGAGCCAACGCCTCCTTGATCTGCACCTCGGTTCCTTCCCGTGTCACGAGCGGCACGCGGTCATGCAACTTTACGTTCGCGGCCCACGATGACTCCAGATACTGCGGATTGTTCTGACGGGTATACTTCGCGATGATCTTCTTCGTCTCCTCCTTGCGGGTTTTGAGGAAATGGGTCGCCTCGATCAACGCCATGGTCAACCGCCGCACGGTGTCGCGCTTCGCTGCTAAATAGCTCTTGGTCGTTGTCGAACAAATGTAAGGGAAATCGAAACGTTTTTTAAAGTCGGCCGTGCTGATCATGATACGGTGCGGCATGCCTTTGGCGAGGTGAATCGTTCCGGGAGGGGAAGGAAATCCGACGATCCGGCCGGTCCGAAAGGCTGCCGCTCTTTCGGTCGGTCCGCCAACCTGAATGATCGGCACATCCTTTACCGGTTCCAACCCGAGTCCTTTGATCAGCGCTCGCGCCGCCACGTCCGAAGCACTTCCTACGCGGCTGATGCCGACACTCTTGCCGCGCAAATCTTCCGCGGATTTGACCGACTCCTGAACGATCAACTCGTAAGGCAGTGTGTTGATGTAGCAGGCGGTCATCACTAAATTGGCCCCTCCCGCAGCAGCGCTTGCCACCGCGCCGCCGGATGCGTTCGCAACGTCAATGTCGCCGGAGACCACTGTGGAGACACTCATTGTCGAGCTTTGGATGAAAATGAGCTCGACATCCAAACCGTGCTTACGGTACAGGCCGGCGTCGAGCGCAGTAAACCAGACCGCATTCGAAGCGTCGGCCGAGCTGTACGCGATTTTTAACTTCTCCTGGGCCGAGAGGTCGGCGCGGTAAGCGAACAGTGCAGAAAGCGCAAAAACCGCGGCCAGGCGAATGCGACTTCTATTTGCCATCAAATCTCTCCTTCTAACGCGCCCGGCAGCGGCCGGCGCTTATCAATGTAAGCTGGACTTAACTTAATCGTATGGGAATAAAACAGAGCAGCGATATTTCTGCCGTGGTTCGGTGATCGGACCTTCACTGTTCAACCGGCAGCGCCATGCATTCGGTGGCAGGCAGCTCGACCCAAACAGGATCACCCCGGCGTACCTGAAGCGTGTAGCGCTGGTGGGTCTGCAGGATATTTTTGCCCAGTTCCACCGTGCAATCGACATATTCACCGAGAAACATGGCCGCGCCGATTTTGCCTTCCAGCAGGTTGGCATGATTGGCGGGCTTCTGGTGGTGCAAGTTCACGCTTTCCGGACGAACGACCACGACCACTTTGCTGCCGACCTTTAAACCTTCTAGTGCGCTACAGGCAATTTCTCCGTCGTCGGTTCGGACTTGCGCCGTGTCGCCGCTCTCGATCTTGGTAATCTGGCCGGTCAATTGATTGGTCGAGCCGATGAAATTCGCGACGAACTGGCTCTTGGGCTGAAGATAAATTTCCCGCGGCGGGCCTTCCTGGATGATGACGCCCGAATTCATGACCGCGATAACATTGGACATCGACAGCGCTTCGATTTGATCATGGGTAACATATAGCGTGGTAATGCGCAGCCGGCGCTGCAGCTCGCGCAGCTCGAACCGCATGCGCTCGCGCAATTTGGCATCAAGATTACTGAGCGGTTCGTCCAAGAGCAGCACTTGCGGCTCACGCACCAGCGCACGCGCCAAAGCGAGGCGCTGCTGCTGGCCGCCGGAAAGCTGAGTCGCCATGCGGTCCTGATAGCTGTCCAACTCCACCTGCGCGAGGGCCGTACCTACCTTTTTTTTAACATCAGCGCTATTGAAGCGCTCTTTACCGACTCGCAGCGGGAAGGCAACGTTTTCGAATACCGTCATGTGCGGCCAGATGGCATAGCTCTGGAATACCATGCCGATGGGTCGGCGATAGGCGGGCACGAAAGTCCCGTCTTTTGCCGAGAAGACTTTCTTGCCGTTAACTATAATCTCGCCACCGTTCGCCTTTTCCAATCCCGCGATGCAGCGCAAAGTAGTAGTTTTGCCGCAACCCGAAGGGCCTAGCAGAGTATAAAAACGCCCTTCTTCGACGGTAAACGATATATCATTGACCGCCTTGACGCCGGCGCTTTCGCCGTCTTCGTAAATTTTTGTCAAAGATTTGATTTCAATCACGCGCGTTTGCCTTACAGCTTTTTAGCTTTGAATGCCGACTCTGCCGGTAAATTTGTAAAAAATCGCCACGATGGTCAACAGTGTAGCGATCATCAATATACCGATAGCCGCAACCACGGTGACTTGCCCTTGCTCGAACATGTTAAACAACAAAATCGACAGCACCCGGCTGTCGCCGGTAGCAAGAAGAACCGAAGTGGAAAACTCCCGGAATGAAACAATGAAGATATAAATCCAACCCGCCACCAATCCCGGGCGCAACAGCGGCAAGGTCACACGCTTGAACGTTTCCCACCACGAAGCGCCGGACGCCGACGCGGCCTCCTCAAGCTCGCTGTGAATTTGCATGATCGAGCCCGAAGCCGAGCGCATACCGTATGGGATGTAACGCGTGACGTACGCGATGAGCAAAACCCAGATGGTGCCGTAGATCGGAATTGGAAACGCGACATAGAGCAGGATCAACGACATCCCCATGACGATGCCAGGAATCGTGATCGGGACGAAGGCGAGAAAATCGAGAATCCAAGCGCCAGGGAGCCGGCTCTTATAAACGATCCACGCAACCAGCGAAGTCAGCATCATCGCCACCGTCGCCGTCAATGTCGCGAGGATGATGCTGTTCTGCATGGCGTCCCAAAATGGCCGAAAGCCGTGCAGGTAACGATAGTTGTCGAGACTGAGCTTGCTCACCGCGTCCCAACTCGGCGTAGCGAAAAACGGTAGGAAAGAAGCCCAGAACAACACTAGAAACGGCAGCAACACCACAAATAAAAAGTAGGACGTCAAAAACCCGAAGCCGACCCAACGCAAGGCGCCGAGCTCGAACTGCCGGGGCCTGAAAGCTTTGCCGGTCACGGTCTGAAATTTCTTTCCTTCTTTGGTCGCCCGCGTGTACAGCCATACGCCCACGGCGCTCAACAGCAGCAGTCCCACCGCGAGCGCGCCGCCACGCCCGTAGTCCGGCGGATAATCGTTGAACGCCAGGTAAATCTCGCTGGTGTAAACATAGATGCGCGCCGGAATACCGATCAACGCCGGCGCCTCAAAGGATTCCAGTGTGCGCACGAAGAGAATAAGCAAGACCGAGCCCGCCGTCGGCAACAGGAGTTTTAACGTTACCCGCCTAAAAGTCTGCAAGGTATTGGCGCCAGACATCATCGCCGACTCTTCCAGAGACGGATCCATGGATTTGAATGCCGCCACCATAAGCAAAAACGCCAAAGGGACTTGGCCGACCGCATGGACCCAAATCATTCCCGGCAGCGAGAACACATTGAACGGAGGCGATTCCAAGCCCAGCAAATTCATCAACCAAACGTTGACATAGCCGAATTTTGGACTGAGCAGAAAAATCCACGCAATGGATTCAAGGACGCCTGGAAGGATCAGCGGCACCACTGCGAGAGGAACGAAAATGCGCCGTAGTGGCGTGTTGGTGCGCTCCGTCAACCACGCTAGCACAGTTCCCAGAGAAAAAGATAAGATTGCCGCCCCCGACGCGAAAATCAACGAATTCATGAAAGTCGAGTAGGTATACTCGCTTGCATATGCGGCTTGATAGTTTTTTAGGGTGTAGATGAACTCACGCGGCGCCACCTCGGCTTGAAAGCTGCCAACCAAGAGCATTAGCAGCGGCAAGACGGCCAGATAGACGAGGACTCCGGCGCCAACCAACGGAATCAGCAGGGCCGGATCCAGGGAAAAGCTAACCCTGCCGGGACGAGCCACTGTGGCAGTAGCCATAAGTCACCTTCGCGAGATGAATGCTGCGAACACTGGCGTGTTCATCTCAGTTTAAAAATTTCCTTCCAAATCTTATCGTACTTGGGAAACTCTTTAAGATCGCTCGCGGTTATAAAATAGGTTTTAGCCGTTCGAGTCTTCTCAACCGGCTCCACTTTGGGATGAGCAGGATTGCGGCCGCCCTGAGCCATGACCTTCTGTCCCTCGAGGCTACCGATCCAGCGGGCAAACAGCAATGCCGTATTCGGATGGGGTGCGCCTTTAAATATCGCCGTACCGTTAATCGAGGCCACGCCTTCGCTCAACATGTAGTTGACGGGCGCGCCCTTTTTGATGCGGCTGGGGTAATGGTGCGAGTAGCAAGTCAAGCAAGCAGCCGCTTGGCCGGCAACCAATAATTCGGCAAGCTGCGAGTGGCCTTTGTGAAACTCTACGTTCTGCGCGGCGATTTTTTTCCAAAACTCGATCGCCTTTTCATCGCTCTTGAATCGGTATTTGGCAAATGCAAGCAACATCTCCAAATCGCGCGGCTCCGCGATCAGACGACCCTTCCACCGCGGGTTAAGGAAGTCGTCGTAGGTTTTCGGCTCCTCCTCTTTTTTAACCTGATTGGTATTCCAGGCCGCGATAAAATATTGCAAGTCCGACGCCACCCAAAAGGACCCCTTTAAGCCCACCGGATAGTCAGACGATTCAGGCAAGTTGGTATCGAGCAACAATCCCTGATCGTGCGCCTGGACGACATTTTCCAACGGGATCTGTAATACGTCGCCCAAGGTCTTGCCGCCGCGCGCCTCGGTTACGGCGCGAGCAACCAATTTATCCGAGGTCGCGTCAACGTGATTGATTTTTATCCCCGGAAACCGTTTTTCAAAAACCGGCAGGATTTTCTCCGCGTTAACTTGCGCCAGCGTGCCATAAAAATTGAGGGTACCCCCCTCTTTGACCGCCTTCTGGTGAATTTCGTCAAGCGTTTCGCCACTCGCCGGACGAAAACCGATCAATCCCAAGAACAAGACCGCGAAATACAATGAAGAAAACCTTTTCAATAATGCCATTAAAAAACATCCTCCCAGAAACATTCTCGTGACGACCCGCCGGCTTTTTACCAACAGTCGCGCATCGTTTCAACACACCGCTTCGTTTCGCGGCTTTATCTTAGCTTGAAGATTTCTTTCCAAACCTTTTCGTACTTGGGAAACTGGCGAATGTCATCGGTACCGATCGCGTAGAGTTTCTTCGGCCGCACGGGAAGCACCGGCTCGACTTTAGGATGAGCCGGAGCACGGCCACCCTTGGCGTAAACTTCCTGGCCCTCCTTGGATTCCGCCCAGCGGGCAAACAGCATGGCGGTATTCGGATGGGGCGCGTCCTTTGCAATCGCAACCGCGATGATACTGGCAATCCCTTCCGACAGCATATAGCCCAGCGGCGCGCCTTTCTTGATGCGCGAAGGATAGTGATGCGAATAGCAAGTGAAGCAAGCTGCCGCTTGCCCGGCCACCAGTAGTTCCGCAAGGTCGGAATGACCTTTGTGAAACTCAACGTTATTGGCTGCGATCTTGGTCAGAATGGCGCGGGCTTTCTCCAGGCTATTGTATTTGTGCATGAAGCCGATGACCAATTCGGCATCCCGGGGTTCGGCGATGAGCCGGTTCTTCCACCGCGGATCACCAAAGTCATCTAGAACTTTCGGTTCCTCTTCTTTCTTGACCTTGTTGGTATTCCATGCTCCGACAAAAAAGATCAGGTTGTTGGCCAGCCAATAGCTGCCTTTCATATCTTTCGGATAATCCGCCGCCTCCGGAATCGGTTTATCCAATAGAAGTTTCTGTTCGTACAGTTGGTTGATATTCTCCAGGCCAAATTCGAATACGTCGGAAAATACCTTTCCGCCGCGTGCCTCGGTAATCGCGCGCACCGCGAGCTTGTCGGAAGTGGCATCGACGTGATTGATCTTGATGCCCGGAAAACGCTTTTCGAACACCGGGTAAATCTTTTCCGCGTTGATTTGCGCCAGCGAGCAGTAACAGTTGAGCACGCCTTCTTCTTTTTTGGCTTTCTGGTAGAGCTCATCTAACGTTTCGGCGCGCAAGCTTGAGGCCATACCAACGAGCGTCACAACGATATAGCCTGCCAAAAAGATTCCACTCATTGAGCTTAATCGATGAATCATGAAGCCCCCTCTTTGTGATGACTCCGGTTTTGCGCCGAGCTAAGCGGCCGGTTCTCTATCCAATGATTGCAACCCGGTCAAGCGACTCAGCCCCAGCCCCAGATTATCGTAATTTAAAAATGTCCTTCCAGGTTTTTTCGTACTTCTTCCAGTCTTTGATTTCGTTGGTTCCGATTGGATAAATTTTCGCGGGACGAATTTTTTCCACCGGATCGACCTTAGGATGCGCCGGGTTTCGGCCGCCTTGGGCATAGACCTTCTGCCCTTCTTCGCTGGCCGCCCAACGGGCGAAAAGCAGCGCAGTATTCGGATGCGGAGACCCTTTGGCAAGCGCCGTCGCGTTTATCGTTGCGATCCCCTCCGTCAGCATATAACCCACCGGTGCCCCTTTTCTTATACGTGAGGGGTAATGATGCGAATAGCAGGTGATGCAGCCCGCGGACTGTCCGGCCACCAGCAGCTCTGCGAGATCGGAGTGACCTTTGTGAAACTCGACATTATTCGCCGCAATTTTCTTGATCAGGTCAGTCGCCTTCTCATCGTTTTTGAATTTGTGCCGGGCAAGCCCCATCAAAAGCTCGATGTCGCGAGGTTCTCCGATCAACTTGCCTTTCCATTTGGAATCAGCAAAATCGTCGAATTGCTTTGGCTCATCGCCTTTTTTGACCATATTTGTGTTCCATGCCGCTGTCATAATGGTCATCGAGCTCGCCAACCAATAAGAGCCTTTCAAATTCTCCGGATAGGCGGCAGCCTCCGGCGGAGCTTCATCGAGAATCAGCTTTTGTTCGTGAAGCTGCAATATATTTTCCAAGGATATTTGAAAAACATCCGCCAACACCCTGCCGCCCCGGGCTTCGGTGATTGCCCGCACCGCAAGCTTATCCGCGGTCGCGTCCACGTGATTGATCTTAATGCCGGGAAAGCGTTTCTCAAATACTGGCAGTATCTTGGCCGCGTTGATCTGTGCCAGGGTCCCGTAAAAATTAAGCGTGCCTTCTTCTTTGACGGCTTTCTGATAGAGTTCGTCTAACGTTTCGGCGCGGGCTCCTGATGTCATGCCGAGCAAAAATATCGCTATCGCCCCAGCGAATGTAGCTAGGCTGCGCGATTTTCGCATTTGGATCATGGAACCTCCTTTTTTACGGTTGCCACAATGTTGCGAGCCCGATTTCGATTCAAGAGCTCGCTCTAATTGATTCACCGCGTCCACGCGATTAGATCAAAATGCCCGGGGCAAACGAAATCTACCGGAGTTTAAAGACTTCCTTCCACACCTTCTCGTATTTTTTCCAATCCTTGATTTCATTCGTGCCGATGGGATACAGCGTCGCCGGGCGAATCTTTTCCACCGGTTCCACTTTGGGGTGCGGCGGCAAACGGCCTCCCGCGGCATAGGCTTTCTGCCCTTCTTCGCTGGCGGACCATCTGTAAAACAGCCGCGCGGCGTTGGGATGGGGAGCGTCCTTCGCCAATGCATCGGCAGTGATTGTAGCGATGCCTTCGGTTAGCATATAGCCGAGCGGCGCACCTTTCTTGATACGAGGCGGATAGTGGTGCGCATAACAAGTCACGCAGGCGGCCGCCTGCCCTGCCACCAAAAATTCAGCGAGCTCGGAATGGCCTTTGTGAAATTCGATGTTGTTGGCCGCGAGCTTGCGGAGGAAGTCGAAAGCCTTTTCATCGCTTTTGAACTTGTGTCGGGCCAAGCCGATCAAAAGCTCGACGTCGCGCGGCTCGGCGATCAATTTTCCTTTCCACTTAGGATCCGCGAAGTCATCGAAGCGCTTTGGTTCGTCTTCCTTCTTCACAAGGTTCGTATTCCATGCCGCGGTAATGATAACCATATCCGCGGCCAACCAGTTTGAGCCCTTGAGATTGGCGGGATAAGCCGCGGCTTCCGGCGGCAGCCAGTCAACCGCCAGCTTTTGGTCGATCACTTGTAGGACGTTCTCCAGAGCCATCTGAAAAACATCCGCCAATACGCGGCCACCTCGCGCCTCCGTGATCGCTCTGGCCGCCAGTTTGTCCGCGGTGGCGTCGACATGATTCACCTTCATTCCAGGAAATCGCTTTTCAAACACCGGCAGAATCCTCTCCGCATTGATCTGCGCGAGAGTGCCGTAAAAATTAACGGTCCCGCCTTCCTTGAGCGCTTTCTTATGAAGGTCGTCCAGGCTTTCATTCTGGGCGACGCTGATCGACGGTAACAACAGACCAAAGATAAATAGTCCAACACCGAGGTATTTCCTCTTCAATGACATGCGACTCCCTCCTCTATTTGACTACACATTGGTTATTTTTTTCCGCCTTTGAGCGCGGTTTGTAGTTTGTTTTTCAAACTCGGATTCATGCCGAGAAATTCCACGACCAGCTTGTGAATCTCCCCGCCGAACAGCGGATCGATTTCCAGCTTACCCTTGGCGGCATCTGCCTGCAGTTCCTTGTCTTCGAACACCTTTTGAAAGGCATGATCGAGCGCTGCGGCGCGGTCAGCCGGAGTTTCTGGCGGCAGGACGTACACTTTGCCGAACGCATTCGGCGTGCTCGTGCCAAATTTCAACAATTGGCGCTGCTCGTCGGTTTTGGCAATCTGCGGAATGGCTGGAACGTTTGGTATGATTAAATCTTTGATTGGCTTATCGGACAATTGCGCCAGCACCAACCATTCGCCGCTTTTGATTTTATCGAAGGAGGTTATTTTCGAGGATGTCCAGGTGTTGAAAAAGCCGCCCACTTCGCCGCTATCTATGGCTAATCTCACATCGGCCGTGCCTTTGTAGCCGGAAACAACTTTGAGGTTTGCCCCGAGCACGTCGCGCACCAGGATCGGCGCATGTTCCACGGTCGAGCCCGGTATGGCACCGATGCTTAGTTGCTTGCCCTTCGGACCCAATAGTTCATCAAACTTTGCCACTCCCGAGTTGCGGGTGACGATCATGAGATAAGTTTCGCTCACGGGAACCGCCAAGTAGCGAAACTTGCCCATATCGAACTGCACCGCTGAGTTACCGAAAAGCTGCTCCAACACGATCGGCCCCGAGATGTTGCCGATCATCGTGCCGTCTTTGGGTGCGGCATTGAAGATGTGATTGGCGGCGATGATACTCCCCGCTCCCGCCATATTTTCAACGACGATCGCGGGATTGCCGGGAATGTATTTAGACAAATGGCGCGCAATCAGGCGCGAGTACTGATCGTAACCGCCGCCTGCCGAGAAGCCGACCACGATGCGCACCGTCTTGCCCTGATAGAATTTGGCAACCGCTTTTTCATCGAAGCCAGGCTTGGCCGCCCCGGCAGCCAACACCGCGCCGGCAATAGCCCACATTGAAAGGAATGCGCTGAGGAACCGCGCTGTAATTCTCATTTTGTACGTTTTTCTCCTCCTTCTATTACTATTGGCCGAAACTATCAGTTATGGTTCACGCCCCGCTTTTGCATGGTTTAGACGAACTGCCGGTCCGGAAACTTCACTGACGAATCGCGCTCAATTCAAATGTTCTCAAGCTTTTTTAAAGTTGCGCCGTAATCCGCGATGGCCTTTTCGATCGTATATTCGGGCTCGTAACCGAGTTGTTCTTTGGCCCGGGAGAAATCGCTGGCGAGCCGCGATTCGGGATACGGCATGGGGTTGCTGCCTTTAATAAGGTCGATCTGGGAACCCGGAAATACCTTGCGAACGGCCGCGGCGATATCGTCGCCGCTGAGCGTATCGCCGTTGCCGATATGGAAAAGCGTGTCTTTGAATTTATCTTTGAGAACGGCCAAGACCGTCCCCTTGGCAGCGTCTTTGCCGTAGAGAATTTCCGCAGGTCCGTACGGCCATTTAATTTTCGACGCCTCGCCTTTCACCGCAGAGCGGATCATTTGTTGGATGGCGATTTCGCGCGTAGCTTTAAGCGCGGCCGGCGAAGGCCCGTAGAGACCGCCGGTATAACGAAGACATATGAATTCGAAGCCATACCGTTTGGCGTACGCGCGTCCCATGAACTCGCAGCTCGCCTTGGTCGCCGCATAAATCGATGGTGGATTGATGGGTATGGACTCATCTATCTTGCCGAGCCCCTCGCCGAGCGAACCGAGATACACGGTTCCTGAACTTGGAAAGATTACGCGTGAGACCCGTTCCAGACGTGCTGCTTCAAAGAGGTTGATCGTACCCATAAAGTTCAAACGCACCCCGCTGTAGGGCCGGCGCTGAACTTCTTCGCCAAGGAATGCGGCCAAATGGATGACTCGGTCGCAATCATTATCGCGCAGGGTCGAGATCAACGCCGGCAGATCCATCATGTCGCCGCGAACCAAGGTGATCTTGGCCGGATCGACGCCGACCGCCGCAAGCAGGCGCTCATTCAGTGCGACGTCGAAAACCACGGGCCGTTCGCCGCGCTCCAATAACATTCCGACCGCATAAGCTCCGACTAGGCCGGTGCCGCCCGTGACGAGAATTCCTTTTTCCGCCATAACGACGTTCGATTCGCTAAGACGTGCCTCTACTATATCAAACAATCCTTTGAGTCAACGTAACCGAGCATCTTTCGCTTTGCCCATATTCGCCGGCTTCTCCGCTCGCCTATTGGTTTGCATAAAATCCCATTGACATGTCTTGACCATATGCGGTTTTTGGGCATTATGTCTCCCTACGCGTCTAATACTTGCCAGGGAGGCACACCATGCTGAAACGATCAACTATCTTCTCTTTTCTCGCGCTCGTGATTCTGGGATTCACGATCCCTGCATCAGCCCAAGAGAAACTCCGCTTAGCGTGGGCCGGCTTCAGCCCGACCAACAGTCCGATCTGGGTGATCGATGACAGAAAACTCCTGCAGAAGCAGGGCGTCGATCCCGAGATCATTGCCATCAGCGCCAGCCCGACGGTTCTGCAGGCGCTGCTGGCCAATGAAATCGATGCCGCCAGTATTTCGGTCACCACGCTCACCAGCTCGCGCCTCCAGGGCGCCGACACCGTGATGATCGTAGGCGTCGTGCCGACCTTCGTCGATCACATCATTTCGGTTTCAGCTATCACCAAAGTGGAACAGCTCAAAGGCAAAATTGGCGGTGTGAATCGTCTTGGCAGCACGTCCGACCTAGGACTTCGGCTCGCTTTGCGAAAACTGGGAGTCGATCCGGACAAAGACGTAAAGATCCTTCCCGTCGGCGGAAACCCGGAGCGATTTGCCGCGCTCTCGAAGGGCTTAACTCAGTTCACGATCATGCCCGAGCCGTTCCTGACCCAGGCTGAAAGGCTTGGATTCCGCAATCTGTACAATGTTTCGGAACTTAAGATTCCCTTCTGGTGGAACGGCATCTTGAGCCGGGAAGCGATCATCAAAACCAAGCGCCCGCTGCTCCTGAAACTGGCACGGGCCATGGTCGAAGCGATTCATATTATCAAGACCGAGAAGGACTATGCGATCAGGATCTTCAGAAAGAACCTCGGCGTCTCCGACCCTGAAGGACTGGAACGAGCTTACAAAGATTACTCAAACATCTTTCCCGAAGTTCCCTATCCGACATCCGAAGGCGTCAAAACGATGCTCGACGATCTCGCGCCGAAAAACCCCAAGGCGGCGACTGCCGATCCGAAAGCATTCGTCGATCAGAGCTTGATTCGCGAGCTGGACTCTTCAGGATTCATCAAGCAGTTGTACAAGAAGTAAGAGCCCTGACGATTTTGCTCATGGGGAGTAGAGCCGGCTGGCTCTGCTCCCCTTTTTTTGACATCCCAGATGCTTGAAACATGGTTGAAATCGTTTCCTACACTGGGATAAGGAAATTCGTAGTGGTCCAATTGACGACACGATTCCTTTGCGAAACTTAACCGCTATTCGGAAAATCGAAACTGGAGGGGCTGATCATGGCAGAAATACTATCGGACGAACACGCGCTATTGCGGCCGGGGTTGGGACGACTCAAAGGCAAAGTTGCGATCATCACAGGAGCGAACAGTGGCATCGGACGGGCGACTGCGCGATTGTTCGGGCGCGAAGGCGCAAAGGTGGTGTGCTGCGATATCCAGGAAACTATTTCGCCGCGTATCGACCAGTTGATCAAAGAAAAAGAAGGCGGCGAGGCGGTCTTCGCAAACATCGACGTAACCAAACAGGAAGACTGCGACCGCATGGTGCAGACGGCGCTGGACACCTTCGGCAACGTCGATGTTCTCTATAATAATGCCGGCGCGGGGATTCGCAAGAAACTGCACGAACACACCGACGATGAATGGAACTTCGTGTTGAATACCAATCTGAACGCGATGTTCCGCGGCGCGCGCGCCGTGCTGCCGCATTTCATCAAGAAGAAAAGCGGCAATATCGTCACCACGGCTTCAACGTTCGGGCTGCTCGCGTCAGCCGAGTATCCCGGCTACTGCGCGACCAAAGCAGCGATTATTAATTTGACCCGCGAGATGGCGCTCGATTACGGGCCGCTCGGGATCAGGATCAACTGCGTCTGTCCGGGCGCTATCGAAACGCCGCGCTTCCGCGGATTTCCTCCAAGAGCGACCCTTGGGGAGGGCATGACCGATGAGCAGCGAAAAACCATGGGAGCGAGCAACAAAGCGCTGCTCCGCATGGGGCGGCCGGAAGAGATCGCTTACGGCGTTCTGTTTTTAGTTTCTGAAGAAGCTTCGTTTGTAACCGGCCATGCGCTGGTGATTGATGGCGGACAAACGATCGACGCGTAGCGCGACGCGCAGAAAACAGCCGAGGATGGAGGATCGAAGTAGAGAATCGCGATTTTCGACCCTCCATCGTCCTCTTCGATCCTCGACCGTCTCTACTTTTTCACCACGTACCAGTTATTTTGAATATCGTGCGCCAGTTCGTGTTTCTTGACTGACGAAAAGCCCGCTTTTTCCAGATATTCGCGCGTCTTTTCCTCCCCCCACATCGCTCCCAACCCTTCGCCATCTTGAGCAAGCGATACGGTCATGCAGTGCATACATGATACGGTATAGAGGAAAGGGCCAAGCGGATGGTCCAAATTTTTGTCAATCTCGCTCGATCCTTTGATGTCCTGCATCAGGTAAACCCCAGTCGGCCGAAGTGTACGATAGATTCCGCGCAGCACGTTCAGTGGTTTGGCCTGGTCGTGGATCGCGTCGAACGTCGTTACGAAATCGAACGCGTGAACTTCCGCGCTATCGTCGAAGCAGCTCAAGTCGGCGACGATGAATTCCACGTTGCGGAGTTTTTTCTCGGCAGCCTCTTTCCATGCGGAAAGAACCGCCTCGCCGGATAAGTCCATGCCGGTGAATCGGCTTTTGGGATAGAGTTCGGCCAAGCGGTTGATAATCCGGCCGCGGCCGCAACCGACATCGAGCATTTGAATCCCCGCCGCCAGTCTTTCGGCCAGACCAGGCACCAACCGTACGATGTGCGACTCGAGCGACGACAGTACAGACTGGCCGCTGTCCTCCGCCATGACATCGTGGAAACGGGGAAACTTGGAGTATGGGACGCCGCCGCCCTTCATAAAACACTCGACAATGTCGTCCTCGACGCTCCCCAGCAGTGGAATGTATTGCGCAAACACCGCGACATTGTCGGCGCCCGCCGGTCGAGTAAGAAATGCGGCATGCTCGGGAGGCAAAGAAAACCGCCCTTTCGACGGATCTACATCGATAACCCGGCCGGTGACCATCGCACCTAACCATTCGCGCACGTAACGCTCATTGAGATTTGCTTTCGCCGCGATTTCCCTGGTCGTCAATGGACCCGAATCTCGCATCGAGTCAAACAAACCGGTTCGGTGCCCCACTGAAATCATCAGGCAGAGCGCGCCCTGGTTCAGCGTACCGAGAAGGCGCTCGGCGAAAGCGCCAGCTTTAGTGGAGTCAAAGGATAATTCCTGCGCCATTTCACGTCACCTCTCAATCGTATAGGAAAGGAAACACGCATTTGGATTGCTTACACGCGTCAGACTTTCAAACACTCCAGGAGCTCGTTACGCTATTTTGCAAAAAATCGCAGCTTAACTCCAGCCGGTGCGTAATATTGTGGACCGTAACGATTTTACTTCTGGCTGCAAAACTATCTTCCGTGAGAGAGCGACATCATTCTTCTACCGGCCAACCGCACTAAAGCGGCGGCGGCACCGCTCAACCACCGGCACCGCACATCCGATCACCTAGGGCGGCGCAATGCCCCATTGTAAGCAAGCAGAATTTATCAGAATTTATATTGGATCACTCCGAAGAAGAAGGCTCTTAACGTCTTTGCATACTGAGAGTTTGGATCTAATACAAAATGGCTGGCGCCGGATTCTCGGCGAGCGACGAGGATCACTTTGGTTCGGGCATCTTCGCCGAGAGCTTCTTTAGAAAATCCGCTGGAAACGGTTCAGCTCCGTTT
>Ga0075289_1000037_pt1 | contig 14656 bp, 14 predicted proteins | sample SF_Rice_20C_80N__4_FD_69764 | JGI IMG/M metagenome (GOLD analysis project Ga0075289, IMG submission 69764) | Rice paddy soil microbial communities from Twitchell Island, California, USA - SF_Rice_20C_80N_103 | ecosystem: Environmental > Terrestrial > Soil > Paddy field/soil | place: USA... | reverse complement strand
ACGCGCGACAGTTTCTCGAGGTTATGGAGCGGCCCAACGTCGACTACGTTGCCGGCATTCCACCGACGGTCGCCATCGAGCAGAGGCTCAGCCAAGGCGGCAAGAAATCAACCGTCGCCACTGTCACCGAAATCTATCATTACTTGCGCCTGCTTTATTCAAAGATCGGCAAACAGCATTGCGTTCAGTGCGGCCGGCAAATTCATTTGCTGTCGCGCAGCCAAATTCTCGACCGCATCGGCCATTCGTACCGCGGCAAAGATGTCATGATCCTAAGCCCCATCGTGCGCGGCCGAAAGGGCTTTCACAAGGAGGTCATCGCCGGCGCTCGCCGCCTGGGCTACCGGCGCGCACGCATCGATGGCAAGCTCATGGATGTGCGCGCGCCCGAGCTGGCCAACGGACTCGAACGTTTCAAGGAGCACAACATCGACATTATTGTCGGCAAAACCAAGGCCGGCGGCCGTGAAATGGATGCAATGATCGATCAGGGCTTGCGGCTCGGCAACGGCGTCATTCACTTAATTTCCGAACGCGGCGAGCAAATTTTTAATCAGCGGCTGTTCTGCCTGAACTGCGGCATCGGTTATGAGCCGCTCGACCCGCGAATATTTTCCTTCAACAGCCAACAGGGCGCGTGCGGTCAATGCGCCGGCATGGGTTTCACATGGGATTTCGATCCCGATTTGATCTTCGCCGATCCACGCCGGTCCGTCCGGGAGGCGATCGGCGGCATTTCTCCAGGTTCTTCGGTAAATGGATCCGAAACGCAACGGGCGCTGCAAAGATTATTGCAAGAGATCAAAGATCAACATGTCGATATCGATGCGCCTTTCGCCAAGTTGCCGAAAACAACACGCCAAGAAATCCTTTTTGGCCGGAGCGGCCGCAAAGGCTTTGTGGGACTCGTGCCGTTTCTGAAACAGCTGTCGGAGAATAGCGAGGAAGACTCCGCCAGCGATCTCGGCGAGATCATGAACGAAACTGTCTGCCCCGCCTGCGCCGGTCGGCGCTTAAACCAGCGCGCGCAGGCGGTCAAAGTAGAAGGCAAAACCATCTGGCAACTCACTGCGTTGTCCGTCGAGGAAGCGAAAAACTACTTTGCGAAGCTCGACCTTTGCCACAGCGAAAACGGCAATGCGGCGCGCGATCAGGCCGTGGCCGATAAGATTCTGCGGGAAATTCAGCAGCGCTTGAGTTTCCTATCCGAGGTCGGCTTGCCCTATCTGACACTGGATCGCCGCGCCGATACGCTCTCGGGTGGAGAGGCGCAGCGCATCCGGCTTGCGGCGCAGTTGGGATCGAACCTGCGCGGCGTTTGTTACATTCTCGACGAGCCAACCATCGGGCTGCACCCGCGCGACAATAACATGCTGCTCAGGACGCTGAGACGACTGGAAGAACTGGGCAACAGCGTCTTGGTTGTCGAGCATGATGAGGCGACCATCCAAGCGGCGGACCTGGTCATCGATTTGGGACCGGGCGCAGGCGTGCACGGCGGCAGCATCGTCACCATCGGCACGCCGGAGGAAATCAAAAACCATCCGGATTCGCCGACCGGAGTATATCTCCGCTCGGCCAAGCGACGACTTGGCCCGAAGCGCGCCTTGCCGGAAACGAACTGGCTCACAATCCGCGGCGCCAAAGCGCACAACTTGAAAAACATCGACGTCAAAATTCCGCTGGGGATGTGGACCTGCGTCACAGGTATCTCTGGCTCGGGCAAGAGCACGTTGGTCCGCGAGGTCCTTTATAAAGGACTCAAACTCCATCTCGGCCAGTTCGCCGGACGGCCCGGCGCGCACAAAGAGATCGCCGGCTGGAAGGCGCTGGAACGCGTTGTCGAAGTCGATCAGACTCCGATCGGCAAAACGCCGCGCTCGGTGCCGGCTTCGTATGTTGGACTACTCGACGAAATTCGCAAGATCTACGCTCTTTCGCCCGAAGCGCGCCTGCGCGGCTACTCACCGAGTCGATTTTCTTTTAACGTCAAAGGCGGGCGCTGCGAAGCCTGCGCCGGGCAGGGAAAGATCCGCAAGGAGATGAGTTTTCTTCCGGATGTGTTCATCGACTGCGAGACCTGCGGCGGCGAGCGGTTCAATGAAGAAACGCTCAACATCCGCTTCAACGATAAAACCATCGCCGACGTTTTCCACATGACGGTCGAAGAAGCCGCGCCCTTTTTTCATGCCTTTCCCAAAATCGCCCGGCCGCTCAAAATCCTGGAAGATATCGGCATGGGCTACATCACACTTGGGCAGGCAAGCAACACCCTATCGGGCGGCGAGGCACAGCGCATAAAGCTGGCATATGAGTTGGGCAAGGAATCCCGCGGCAAGACGCTTTACGTGCTCGATGAACCTACTACCGGGCTGCACTTCGCAGATGTCGAGAAGCTGATTCATATTCTTCACCGCCTCGTCGACTTGGGCAACACGGTGATCACTATCGAACACAATCTCGACATCGTCAAAGATGCGGACTATCTCATCGATCTCGGCCCGGAAGGCGGCGAGCAGGGCGGTCAATTGGTCGCATGCGGTTCGCCGTCGGATGTTATCAAGGACGACAAACGTTCATACACCGCGCGATTTTTACGCGAGTACCTGAACGGCGGTGTGACGGCAGTTAAAACTCGTCACCGAAAACCGTCGCTCGAGGCGGCGCCGGCCTGACATGGCATCGCGGCTCGTGCAGATGCTCGGCTATGGCCTGCGGTTAAAATGCCCGCGCTGCGGCGCCGGCAGGTTGTTTCGCAAGGCGTTTCGCATGGAAGAAGAGTGCCGCCACTGCGGCTTGAAGTTCGAGCGCGAGCAAGGTTATTTCATCGGCGCGATGTACATTAATTATGCTGCCACCGTAGCGATCGCGGTGCCGGGATTTTTTCTGTTGGACACCTTCGCCGGCATAACCATCAACCAGCAGCTCGCGCTCTGGGTGCCGTTCGCGATCATTTTCCCGCTGGTCTTCTTTCATCACGCACGCAGCCTGTGGCTCGTCTTCGACTATTTTTTCAATCCGCCCCAAAGCCTCTACGGCGTTCCGCCGAAGAAGCCCGCCAATCACTGATTATTTCCCGCTAGCAAGCTCGTCGCTATTAACCAGTTGGCTTCCAGGGACCAATCGGCTCCCTCGCAGGTTCGGAGTTCGTTCGTTTAGTTAGGCCTTCGGCTGCTTGGGAAACTTCGGCAGGTCCGGGTTCATGTGATCCCAGGGTTGCGCGCTCGACGTAAAAAAATCCATGGCCGGTTTGAAGCGGCTCGGGTCGTCCAGGCTGCCCGCCGTAATCAAAATGAATTGCGGAAAGCCGGAGGTTTTTCCGAAAACTCTGCCGCCACAGGTCGGACAGAATCCCCGGCTGAAGGTATTGCCGCTGTCCGAGCGACTTTCGTAATACTTGACATCGCCGGTGATCTTGACCGATTGGACCGGCACGGCGAACGCCGGAACGTAAGCGCCGCCGGTCGCTTTTTGACAATCACGGCAATGACAATTGCCGGTGAACAGCGGTTCGGCGGAACATTCATAGCGCACCGCGCCGCATTGGCAACCGCCGGTCAATGAAGTGCTCATATTTTGTCCTCCAAAGATTACTTTCTATTCTGGCAGCGGATCGCTTGCCGAGCCCATTCGGCAATTCGATCGACGTCTTCTATAATGTCCGCCGGCACCTGATAATAGCTCTTGAGCGTTTGCTTGGCATTGGGGCGGAACGGTTTCATCTTTCGCTTGCGGTACTCTCCGAGAGTAGCTCGATCCGTCTTGAAATATAGCCGGCCTTTGTGAAGGATCCCGAAGAACGTTTCATCCCGATAGAGCCCATAGCCGCCAAACATCCACCGGGCATCCACATCTTGCAACTGTTGCAACTGATCCAGCACGAAGTCTTTAAACGATTCGTCTGTCCTGCGCATCGCTCAACTCTGCTCCAACCACGTTGAACTTTTGAACCTCGAACCTTGAACCAACCGAATTATCCGATCGCCAATCCCGTCACGCCTAGAACCATCGCGCAAGCACCCACGAGGCGGCGCGGCGCATCTCTTTCGCCGAGCAAACGCGTGCCCATCACGGTGCCAATGAGGATGCTGATCTCCCGCGCCGGCGCGACGTAACTCACCGGTGTAAATTGCATCGCGGTGAGCACCAGAATATAGGCGAGAGGTATCAACACCGCGCAGGCGATCGCTTCGTACTTGTGCTCGCTCCATTCGGCCACCGTTTCGTCCGGGTATTTTACCGCCAGCGGCGTCAGCAGCAGCGCTCGGCCGACGTTGGCACCCCAATCCAAGACCAGCGGCGCAACCGCGAAGTGACTGACCGCCCGCTTGTCCCACAAAGTATACGAGGCGATAAACAAGCCGGTAACCAAAGCATAGAGCATTGCGTGCTGAGCACCGGTTTGACGTAACTGTGACAGATTTGTAGTCAGCACGCTTGCGCCGGCAATAATGCATAGCGCTCCGGCGAGCGCAATTACTGATGGCCGTTCGCCAAGAAATAGAATGGCGGCAATGCTCGATATCAGCGGACCTGTGCCGCGCGCTAACGGATAGACCAATGATAAGTCGCCGATGCGATAACCTTGATTCAACAGCACGAAGTAAGCGGTGTGCAGAGCCGCCGAACCAGCCATTAAGCCGATGACTAGGAAGTCAACCTTGATTTCCCAAACTTCGATGACCGTGATTGCCGCGGGCGCGTAGAGCAGCGCCGATAACACCGCCACTAGCCAGGTAAAAGTGGGATGTCCGCTCGCCCGCTTGTTCAAAAAATTCCAGCTTGCGTGGATTACGGCAGCCGCCAGAACAAGCGTGAGCGCCCAACCGGTCATGGTGAGAAGTCGTTCTAGGTTATGCTATTAAAGCATCGCTGCAGAGGCGGCAATGCGATCGCCCACCTGAATCATTCCGCTGGAAAGCACTTCGGCGCGCAATCCGCCGCGGTGAATCAAACCGCGCAGAATGCCGGAGGCGGCCAGTTTTTCCACGTGAGCACAGGGCTCGCACAGCCGCATGCCGCGCAAGCGGATTGCTCCGACGGTAAATTCCCTGCCCACTAAATGATTCAAAGCGACAGCGTGCGTAACGATATTGCGCCGCGCCTGCGCGGCTTCGATGTTGATCCCGTAATCTCTCTGTAGCGCCTCAAGCGCCTCGCTTTCGATCAAGGTAACTGCTCGTCCCGAACCCGGGAGGCTGGAGTAGGTGCCGAGTTTCTTGTAATAGCGATCGCCTTCTAGTCCCCTGCCGGCAACCGCACGCGCGCTCCCGATCGTTTCCATAGGCGCGCCGCCGGTGGGCGCGACGTGAATAGACATAATTCTGCCTTCCGACATACGCTTCGATTCTTCCGTGCGCGTCAAGATGAGATTTTCGCGCGCGCTTCCAAGACTTTCTCGACCACTGCTTCTACGTTCGCCTCGTCGGTAAACGGCGACAAGATAAATGATTTGAGCGCCGTCACGGGCTCACCGTAACTCGACTCGCGATAAGAATCGGTCAGCGAAATCACCACGCCGCGTCCGGCCATCGCTTCGGCATGGACGTAGTCGTAGATTTTCCGGTTATAGTCAGTGTGACGCAGCAGCGCGTCGCGAAACGCTTCGTTGGTCATCTCCTGATCTTTGATCGAAAAAGTATCGACTCCGTCTGGGTAGGCGCGGAACAAAGTCACGGTGCCGAAGTTGTCGCGGTTTAAAACGCAGGTGGAAGCATGGCCTTCGAGGTGTTCGCGCAACAATTGCGTCATTTCTACAATGTGTCCGATGGTGACGCGCAATCCTTCCTTGCCGAGCAACTTGAGATTGGCCAGCGCCGCCAGCGCTCCCATACCCGCGCGCGAGGTCTCGAGAGTGAACATGCCTGGACGATGCTCGCCGAACTGATAGAGATAGGGCATCTGCTCCTGGCTGCGGCTCAACAAATCGAAATCCTCGCGCTCTTTGAACAACACCAGGCTCGAAATGTACGGCGTGAAACCGGTCTTATGAAAATCGATGCCGATGGAATCGGCCAGATGAAGCTGGCGAAGGCGCTGCATCGCGCCGGCAAGCGCGCGCACCGTGCGAGGCCGGAAGCCCAGCGGATTGCCCTCGAAATCGTAGTCGCTGAAGACCTGCCATGCCCAACCGATCACCGCGTCCGCATGCACATGCGGCCGATAGTCGAGTTTGAATTCATCAACCAGCTCATCGCGCAAGGAGACGATCGCGGCCAGATCATCGAGACCGAAAGCGTCGGTGATCCCCAACGTCGCGATAATCGCGCCGACAGGCCGGCCGCTCTGCAGCGCGGCGCGCGCTTGATCGCGCAATATATCAACCCGAATCGCGTTTCGCGCATCAGTGGGAATAGTCAGCAGGCATTTGGCGCCCAAACCGAGCCAACCGGCGATGTTGTACCGGCAGTAGTGGCTCGCATCGCTCGCGAAAACCACCGCTCCGTCACCCACGCCATTAAGCATGGCGCCGGGGAGCGCTTTCTCGACTCCAACTTTCACGCCGTAGAGCGTCGTTCCGGTTCCGCCGAAAGTAAAAACGCCGGAAGCATGAGCCGGGTCGTAGCCCATGAGCGCTGCGGATATCGCGACCGCCTCTGCCTCGGCAAGCGCGAGTTTATGGCTGTATTCATCCCAAGCCAAGTTAGGATTGTAAAGCCCGGTCAAAAGTGTGGCGATCAGAGAGGAAATCGACGGCGGCGGCACGACATTGATCTGCGTGCGCGGATGGCCCCAGATCGTCAGCCCTTCGAAATAGCTGACGAGGTAGGAGGTGACTTCTTCAACGCTCGACATCCGGTCCGGCAAGCGCGCCCTCTCGGCGGCGCCGTAATCAAGCGGCTGACGCGGGCCGAGCACGGGCACTTCGCTCTTTAGGCTATCGACTAAATCCAACGCGCGCATGATGCTGTGCACAAAATAAGAATCGTGCACGCGATCCGAGACCGGCTGGGGAAAAGCTAACCGAATCTTGTCGAGCTTATCGCGATAGGGAACCATTTCAGGATTTGGGTCAAGGTTTCTTGCGCGTCACCAGCGCGGTAATTTCCGGCGTTTGCATTCCGCCTTTGAGCAAATTGCATGTGCCCTTTTCTAAAATTTCCTGCGCCAAGCGCTTTGCGCCGGTGATCGCCGCCTTCGTAAAGCCCGATCCGTAGCTCACGCGCGCCACGCCCAGGTCCTGCAACTCCCTTACGCTTGGCGATTGCGGCCCGGCAAGAATACTGATCGGCGCCTTCACCTCTTTTGCGATGCGGCCGATTATTTCAGCCGAATGAAGGAACAAGTAAAAAATACAGTCGCCTCCCGCCTCGGCATAGGCATTCCCGCGCTCGATCGCTTGGTCCAGCGCTTTCTTCGGATTGTCGGTAATAACATGGAACGCATCGACGCGAGCGTTGAGAAAAAACTCGCTGCCGATCTCGCGCTTGGTTTCCATGACCGCTTTGATCTTGCGCAACTGCTGCGATAATTCGACCAGCCCGCCCTTGCCTTTCTCCGCGCCGTCTTCGAGATTCATGCCCGCCACGCCGCGCGCCACCAGTGCTCGTACGGTGTCTCTCACGCCGGCTTCATCGCCGTAACCTCTTTCACCGTCGGCATTGAAAGGAACGCTCACCGCGCCAGCGAAGTTACCGCTCAGCTCGATGAACAAATCCCGGCTCATCGTCTCGCCGTCAGAGTAGCCCAGCACTGAGGCAATACCGCCGCTCGTCCCTTGAATCGCCTTAAAGCCCATCTGCTCGAACACTAGCGCGCTTAGAACATCGTAAGCTCCCGGCATAATCAAAATCTCCGGCGCGCGGACCAGCTCTCTGAGCTTTTTGCTTTTTTCATTGGCCGCCCTGAGAACGGCGCTGGGGATTCTCTCCATAACGGTCTCCTTAAATCTTCAGAATCTGAGTACACCGTATCGTAAAGCCGAATGGCTGCCCGACGCAAGCGAGCGCAGCCAACACCGAAGAATCGCGCATTCCTTCCCCATTACTTTTTCCTTGCCGACTTTTCGCTTTTGCTGTCGGCCTTCTTATTTTTTAAGACCATTTTCCTGTGGGGAATTCCCGCTTCGTCGAAAATCGGACCAGCGCAACGGAAATTTTGTTTCTCGTAAAATCCGGTCACCGCGACCTGCGCGTGGAGGTAAATTTTGTTGGCGTGGAGTTTCTTGGCTGTCGCGATTGCTTGCCTCAGCAATGTCTTCCCCACGCCCTTTCGCCGGAAGGGTTTAAGAACAGCCATGCGGCCGATTTTCACGGCGCCGCGATTTTTGACCAGGCGAGCCGTTCCTGCTGGTTTTCCCGAGACCAGCGCCAGAAAATGAATCGCGCGATTGTCATCACGATCCAGCTCAATCTCCGCCGGCACGCCTTGCTCTTGCACGAACACACGCATGCGAATGTCGTAGGCTTGAGCCATTTCCTTCTTCGAAGAAACTCTTTTAACGTGAATGGTCGTTTCCACGCGCTTTTGACCTATATGAGGGCTAGCATCGGCATCGTTGTTTTCTTGACCGATGCGTCTCAAGTCGAATAGCTTGGGTCGATTAGTAAAGGAGCGCGTTCATGAGAGCAAGTTCAATCGATCAGGACTTATGTCGAAAGATTGCCAAGCGTTGCATCCGGGTCCTGGTTGTCGCCTGCATAACCCTGTTGGTTGCGGCATCCGTTCCCGCCAGGGCGATTTGCCAAGAGCGCCTAAAAGTCATCTACAGCCAGTTCACAATGACAAACTCGGCAACCTGGTTCGCCCGCGAGGCCGGACTTTTCGAGCGCCAACGGTTTGACCGCCGATCTGGTTTACGTCGATTCTGCTCCAGCGGTGCAAGCACTAACGGCGGGAGCGGCACCCGTAGCGACGATGTCCGGCGGATTGGCTGTCGGGCCCTACCTGAACGGCCTGGACATAGTCATGCTTGCCGGCTGGTGTAACTTAAATTCATACCAGCTCATCACTCGCCCGGAGATACGTCGCGTTGAGGATTTACGCGGCAAGGTCATCGGGATCGGCCGCTTCGGGGCAGCAGCGGATTGGGGTCTCAGGTTGATTCTTCGTAAATTAGGGATCAATGAGAACAAGGATGTTCAGATCATTCAGGCCGGGGGCGGTGGTCCATCGACCCGGCTCGCCGCTATGGAGGCTAAAAAGCTCGATGCTACAGTGCTCGATTCTCCACAGACCGTACAGGCAAGGCGTTTAGGTTTCCGCGCTCTGGCCGACGGCGTGGAATTGGGTATACCGTTCCTGCAGGGCGGACTGGTGACGCGGCGCGCTTACGTCCAAGCTCATAAGGACACCGTGCGGCGGCTCGTCCGCGTCATTGTCGAAGCAATTCATTATGCCAAGGCCAATCGCGAGGCGGCGCTCAAGGTAATGCAGAAATACCTCCGGGTCCAAGATCGGGAAGCCCTGGAGGACGCCTATGAATCTTTCGTTCTCAAGCAGTTTCCGCGCGTTCCTTACGCAACTCCGGCCGCGGTTCAGACTATTTTTGATCTCGCCGCCGCGCGCGACCCGCGCGCCAAAACCGCGGATCCGCAGGGGTTCATCGATATGCGTTTCGTCCGCGAACTTGAGCGGAGCGGCACGATCGATCAGCTTTATGGGGAGACCCGATAAAGCTGCGGACATTCACTGCACGAAAGCCAAAATTCGAGTATTGATCGTCTGCGGACCACCCTTGAAAAATCGATCGGCTGTTCTGAGAGATCCGGATCTTAGCACGCGCTTCGCTGCTCACGCATCGGCCAGTCGATAAAATCTCGCTCCATTGTCGTGCAGGATCTTTCGTTTGATGTCGTCAGATAAGTCCTTCCGCTCACGAACTTTGTTGACCGTATGCGGCCAGTCGCCGTCCCAGTGCGGATAGTCCGACGAGTAAAGCAGCGTGTGATCCAGACCCCATCGAACTCCGTCGGGAATGGTTTTCTCACCACATTCGATACCGAAGAAGATGCGCCCGCTGGCAACGTATTCGCTGGGCAGCTTGGTAAGATACGGCGCTTCCTCAGCGGCGCGTTTCTCAACCTCCTCGTCAAGGCGGTCCATCATGTACGGCACCCAACCCACACCCGACTCGAGATAGGCAATGCTGAGTTTAGGAAAACGCTCGAATACTCCGCCGATGATGGTTGCGATCATCGCCATCATCTGTTCGGCGGGATGGTCGATAGTGTGGGCCGACAGAAATTTCCGAAAGCGCTGGCCGCCTAGTGAGTCCGCGGAAGTACCCGTGTGAAATCCAATACCAACTCCGAGGCGTTCAGCCGCCGCATAAATCGGATCGTACAAGGCATCGCCGAAGTCAGGACGCTGCGGGATAAAGGTCGGCAAGACTCCCGCCAGCGCTCCGCGTTCGGTGACCGCGCGCGTCAGCTCGTCGGCCGCCGCCTTCGGGTCCTGCGCCGCCAACAGCGCTACAAACTTTAACCGCCGAGGATCCGTTTTGCAGAAGTGAAACATCCAATCGTTGTACGCTCTGGTAACAGCGGCGGCAAAATCGAGCTCGTGCAGGGCGGCGATGTGCAATCCCGCCGTCGGATAGAGCACCATCACGTCGATGCCGTCCTTGTCCATTGCGGCGATCTGATCGTGCGGACCTTCCGGTTTTGCGCCAAGCTTGCCGCGCAGATCGCGATCCCAAGCGTCGTTCGGAAACAAGTTGCGCCGCTGCCAGCGCGGTTCCAAGAATTCTCGCATGCCCGAGATAGATTCGCGTACGTGACCGTCAGCATCAATTACCTTATAGTCCATACAATCCTCCTTATAACTCGCTGATCAAATACCGAAAATAGCTTTGGCCAATTAAACGCCGATGGACGCTTCATCTGGGTGCACCCTTAACACCGTCAAACTGCCAGAGTCAATCTGAGTCAGCCGGACGCACAACAACAAAGGCAAAGAGAGGTCTTCGCATCCTACGTTTACAAACAATGGTGGAGCATGCACATAGAATGATCTTGCCCAATCAGAAGCACCCGGCGGCGATTGTCGAAACCAGCAAGCAGCTCTGGTACTATTGTGCGCAATGAAGCGCGTCCGAAAAGCGCTGACGATCGCTGGTTCCGATTCCGGCGCGGGCGCGGGGATACAAGCCGATCTTAAGACCTTCGCCGCACTCGACGTCTACGGAACGTCCGCTGTCACGGCGATCACGGCGCAGAATACCGTTGGCGTCACACAAGTCTTTGAATTGAGTCCAACGCTGGTCGCTGCACAGATCGACGCGATCATCGACGACATCGGCGCCGATGCGGTGAAGACCGGCATGCTCGCCAATGCGGCGATCATTGATATTGTCGCACAAAGGATTGGACACCTCCGGCTGAAGAATCTCGTCGTCGATCCGGTGATGGTCGCGACTTCCGGCGATCTTCTCATTAAGAGGAATGCTGTGGCGGCACTCCGCACCCGGCTGATACCGCTGGCGACAGTGGTCACGCCGAATATTCCGGAAGCCGAAGAGCTTTCAGGCATGCCGCTCCGGAACGCCCCAGACATCGAGGAAGCAGCACGCCAAATCGCCGCCATGGGGGCAAGAGCGGTGGTCATCAAAGGCGGCCACCTCAAAGGCCCGGCGGTCGACCTGTTTTTCGACGGCAAAAAAATGCGCGCGCTCAGCGCCCCGCGCATTCGCACCAACAATACTCACGGCACGGGCTGCACTTTCTCTGCGGCGATCGCGGCTTACTTAGCGCGCGGAGAAAGCATCGAGAACGCCGTAAGTTGCGCAAAAAAGTACATCACGGCCGCGATCCGCGCCGGTTTCACTGTCGGCAAAGGACACAGCCCGGTGCATCATTTTTATCGTTTGTGGAAGAATTAGCTAATGAGAACCGCCGAGCCAAAGATTATTTCCCGCCCTGTTCCATATCGGCCACGATCGCGCGCGCGGCCTTGACCGGATCGCCGGCTTCGACAATCGGCCTGCCGACGACGATATAATCGACACCCGCGCGGACCGCCTCAGCCGGCGTCATCACCCGCTGCTGGTCATGCCGATGACTTTGTCCGGGACGTATTCCGGGGGTGACAATGACGAAGCGCCGGCCACAGGCAGCGCGAATGTCGGCGACTTCGTGGGGAGAGGCAACGACGCCGTCCATGCCGGCTTCCTTGGTCAAAAGCGCCAGCCGCACGACCTGGTCGGCGACTTCGTGCTCAACGCCGACCCGCTGCAGATCGTCTTGATTCAAGCTCGTCAACACTGTGACGGCCAGCATGATCGGCCGGCGCAGTTTTTCCTGCCGGCAAACTCGCTCTACTTCTTTCACCGTGGTGCGCATCATCTCCAGGCTACCGGACGCATGTACATTGAACATCTTGACCCCTAAACGCGTGGCTTCGACAGCGGCCTTGGCGACGGTATTGGGAATATCGTGAAATTTAAGATCGAGAAAAATCTCTCCCCCAAGCTCCTGGACAAGCTGTACCGCGTTTGGCCCGGCATGAGTGAACAGCTGCTTGCCGATTTTGAACATGCCGACATCAGCGGCGAGAAGCTGGACAATCTGTTTGGCTTGCTTTAAGGAGTCCACGTCGATAGCGACGATAAGCCGGTCGCGCATCGAACCTCGTTTACGCACCAGCTCAAGATTGGACGCCATTTTACGCCTGAAGCGCGTCACTGACGATTACTTGAATCTTTTCGGCAGCGGCAGCGACGGCAATTTCATCAACTCGGCCGTCCGAGCGCCAGCGCAACTCAAAACAGTTTTTGGCCAGTCCCTTGGCGCCGATCGTTACGCGCAGGGGAATACCGACAAGATCGGCGTCTTTGAACTTCACGCCGGGGCGCTCATCGCGATCGTCGAGCAACACTTCGACGCCGCGGGATTGCAGTTGCTGGTACAGTCTATCAGTGGCTTCGGCAATCGACTTGTCTTGATAATTTATCGGCAAAAGCAGAACGTGAAACGGGGCAATGGAAAAAGGCCAGATGATGCCGTTGCCGTCATGGTTTTGCTCCACTGCTGCCGCAACCATGCGACTAATACCGATGCCGTAACAACCCATTTCGATCGGCCGCTCGCGTCCTTCCGCGTCGAGATAGGTAGCGCCCATAGCCTCGCTGTATTTGGTGCCGAGATAAAACACCTGGCCCACTTCGATGCCCCGGTGCGCCTCGAGTATCCCTTGCTCACAACGCGGACAGGGATCTCCGGCAACCGCGAAACGGAGATCTGCAAAGGCCGCGGGAGTAAAATCGCGCTCTTGGTCGACTTTGACGAAGTGAGCATCGGCCTCGTTTGCGCCGGTTACAGCGTCGCGCATCCCGTGAACGCCGAGATCGGCTACCATTCGAATGTTCAATCCGATCGGCCCCAAAAAACCTGGAATGACACGGGCGGCCGACGCCACCGCCGCCTCATCGGCTAACGTAAGCTCCTGACACTTCAGAACCGCTTTCAGCTTGACTTCGTTGATCTCATGGTCGCCGCGCACCAGCGCGGCGACCAATTCACCGCCGTCGGTGTTGTAGACCAGCGTTTTGATGAATTTTCTTGCTGGAATCTTCAAAAACTCGGCGACCTCGGCGATGCTCTTCTTGCCGGGGGTGGAAACTTTTTCAAGCGCCGGCGATTCTTCAGCGATGTCGCGCCCGGCCGGCCGGAGCGGTCTTACCTCGCCTTTCTCGACATTCGCCGCGTAGTCGCAGTTGTTACAGCTGACAATGGCGTCTTCACCGGAGTCCGCCAGAACTTGGAACTCGTGCGATTGGCTGCCTCCGATGGCCCCGGTATCGGCTTCAACCGGGCGAAAACGCAGATGACAGCGGGCGAAGATCCGTTTGTAGGTTTGATACATATTGTCGTACTCGCGCCGGCAGTCCGTCATATCGGCATGAAAACTGTAAGCATCCTTCATAATGAACTCACGGCCGCGCATCAGGCCGAAGCGCGGGCGCACCTCATCGCGAAACTTCGTCTGGATCTGGTAGAGATTGAACGGCAGTTCCCGGTAAGAACGCACGGAACGGCGCACGAGATCGGTGACGATCTCTTCATGTGTCGGACCGAGACAAAAGTCGCGCTCGTGCCGGTCTTTGAAACGAACCAGTTCCTTGCCGTACATTTCCCAGCGCCCGCTCTCCTGCCAAAGTTCCGCGGGAGAGCAGACTGGCATCAAGAGTTCCTGTGCGCCCGCGCGATCCATCTCCTCGCGTACGATCTGTTCAACTTTGCGAATGACTCTGAGCGCCAGAGGAAAATAATCGTAAATGCCGCGGCTGATTTGACGAATGAATCCGGCGCGCACCAACAGCTTGTGACTGACCACTTCGGCGTCCGCCGGATCTTCTTTGAGGGTCGGTATTAAGCTCTTACTCCAACGCATAATTCTGATTCTTAGTTCGTATCAATATGCTGATAGTTCTCGCGGCCGCGCAAATTCTGGCGTTGGTGCCACCTCGGTCCAGCAGCGGCAGAACCTTTTCTAAATGTTGTGGATGCGCTTCGCCGGTTCCGTTAAGGCGAACTTAAATGAGTGAAAGAAAGGTAATCAGCCGTCCACGGCCGCCGCTTTGCCGGCTTCTTTTTCATCGGCCAATTTTTGCACTTCTTCCATAAGCGCGTTGACGATCTCGGCTTCCGGAACCTTGCGGATGACTTCGCCGCGCTTGAAGATAAGACCGATGCCTTTGCCACCGGCGACACCGAGA
>Ga0075289_1000035_pt1 | contig 15021 bp, 13 predicted proteins | sample SF_Rice_20C_80N__4_FD_69764 | JGI IMG/M metagenome (GOLD analysis project Ga0075289, IMG submission 69764) | Rice paddy soil microbial communities from Twitchell Island, California, USA - SF_Rice_20C_80N_103 | ecosystem: Environmental > Terrestrial > Soil > Paddy field/soil | place: USA... | reverse complement strand
AACCGAAGGGCGGCGAACCCCGGCGCGTGCCGATCGTCAAGGTGCCGCTCTTGTCGATTTTCGCAAGTGTGCTCTCCGCAGCAGCCGGGTCCGAGATCATAAGGCAGAGAAAGCCAACCAGCCCAAAGCCAAGAAATCGTGTCATGTCGTGCTCCTCAGTGCGAAAGAATTTTGCTCAAAAATTGTTGCGCGCGGGGCGATTCCGGCGCGGCAAAGAAATTTTCCGGTTTATTGGCTTCGATGATTTGACCCTGGTCCATGAATACGACACGATCCGCCACGCGCCTGGCAAACCCCATCTCGTGGGTCACGACAACCATCGTCATGCCGTCGCGGGCCAGGTCAGTCATCACTTCCAAGACCTCATTGATCATTTCCGGGTCGAGGGCCGAGGTGGGCTCGTCGAACAGCATGATCTTGGGTTTCATTGCGAGAGCGCGCGCGATCGCGACGCGCTGCTGCTGCCCGCCGGAAAGATTTGCCGGATAAACATTGGCTTTGTCGGGAATGCCGACGCGCTCCAAGAGTTCAGTGGCGATTTTGCCGGCTTCCGCGTTCGACAGGCGCTTCACCTTCAGCGGCGCCAGGGTGATATTGTCCAGCACCGTCATATGGGGATAAAGATTGAAGGATTGAAAAACCATGCCGACGTTGGCGCGTAAGCCGGCCGTGTCCAGGCGCGCGTCACACACCGAGCGGCCGTCGACACGGATGTCGCCCGATTGAATCGTTTCGAGCCGATTGATGCAGCGGATCAGCGTGCTTTTTCCGCTGCCACTTGGACCACAAACCACGACGACGTTTCCCGCGTCGACGGTTAAATCAATGTCCTTGAGTACGTGAAGCGGGCCGAACCATTTATTGACCTTGCGAAATTCGATCACGGATACCGGGTGCGTCGCAGTGGACGGCTGGATTGCAATTTCTGACCGGCATACTATATCAACATGGGTCTTTTGCAACCGCGACTTTGCCGAACTGAATGCATGCCGACTTGCAGCTGTGCTCGAATCGCAGTTGCCGAAGCATTATCTGCCGCAGTGTCGGATTCCCATCTTCGCTCATCCCATTGCGAGGTCAGTCAAACGTGAATTTCTATTTGATGCGTCATGGCGACGCCGTCTCCGCGGCGGAAAATCCGCAGCGGCCGCTGTCAAAAGAGGGCCGCCGTCGGGTTGAGCAGACCGCTAGAATGGCGCTCCAAAGGAACATCGAAGTTTCGCTCGTCTATCATTCCGGCATCTTGCGCGCGATGGAAACTGCCGAGATCTTGGCCGCCCATCTAGTCCCGGCCGCGCGCATTGCGTCTCTGTCGGGCTTGTTGCCCGAGGATGATCCGACGCTCGTTCAAGCTGAGTTGGATGCTGCCAGCAATTCGATTTTGCTGGTCGGTCACTTGCCTTTCATGGGACGGCTCGCAGGCTTACTTGTTGCCGGCAACCCGGACCGTCCGGTCGTTGAGTTTGCTCCGGCTACAATGGTTTGCTGTGTCAGGGCCGCGGCGCGGTGGCAAATCGGCTGGCAGATTACGCCTGTATGAGGGAGTTGGAGTTGACCGCGGCAGGGGGATGTTCTAGAAAGAGACGTGCCAAGGTAGAGGTGAGAGGTTAATACGATGGCTTCAGACACATTGACCATTATCGATAATCGGACCGGGAAGCAGTACAACATTCCGATCAAGAATGGCGCCATAAAGGCGACCGATCTGTTCCAAATAAAACTCACTGAGGATGATGGAATCGTCAGTTACGACCCCGGTTTCATGAACACCGCCTCTTGCCAGAGCAAGGTCACGTACATTGACGGCGATCGAGGCATCCTGCGCTACCGTGGCTACCCGATCGAACAGATCGCCGAGAAAAGCACCTATTTAGAAACCGCGTATTTAATCCTGTACGGCGAGCTGCCGAATAAATCCCAGCTCGAAGACTGGACTCATAACATCACTTATCACTCTATCATTCACGAAAATATCAAGAAGCTTATCGACGGTTTTCACCATGATGCCCATCCGATGGGAATATTGGTCAGCACGGTGGGCGCGCTGTCGACGTTTTATCCGGAGGCAAAAAAGATTTTCGACGTTAACTCACGCCGCGCTCAAACCTATCGGTTGATCAGCAAGATGCCGACGCTGGCGGCCTTCGCCTACCGGCATAGTCTCGGTCTGCCTTTCTCGTATCCCGACAACGATTTGAGCTACACGGGTAATTTTCTCAATATGTTGTTCAAAATGACCGAGCTCAAATACAAGCCCAACCCCATACTGGAGCGCGCCCTCGATATTCTGTTCATTCTGCACGCCGATCACGAACAAAACTGCAGCGCCAATGCAATGCGCAGCGTTGGGAGCTCGCAGGTGGATCCTTATTCTGCGGTTGCCGCCGCCGCGGCGGCTCTCTACGGGCCGTTACACGGCGGCGCGAATGAGGCCGTGCTGAGAATGCTGATGGAGATCGGCTCCAAGGCCAAAGTCCCCGAATTCATCAAGAAGGTGAAAGGGGGCGAAGGGCGTTTGATGGGGTTCGGCCATCGCGTCTACAAGAACTACGACCCCCGCGCCAAGATCATCAAGGAGATCGCGGATCAGGTTTTCGAGGTCAAAGGACGTAATCCTCTACTCGATATCGCGCTTGAACTGGAACGGATCGCCCTCTCGGACGACTACTTTATCAAGCGCAAGCTCTATCCCAACGTGGATTTTTACTCCGGGTTGATTTACCAGTCGATGGGCCTGCCGATGGATATGTTTCCGGTGCTCTTTGCTATTCCGCGTACCTCCGGCTGGATCGCGCAATGGGAAGAAATGCTGACTGATCCCGATCAGAAGTTAGCGCGGCCGAAGCAGGTCTATTTGGGCGCGGAAACGCGCGACTATGTGCCGATGGACAAGCGCGGCTAGCGTTTAGCGTAACCTTCTTCGGAAGCTCTGTAAGAAAATTAGCAGTTTCTGACCGATCCGCAGACGCGGTGTCGTGAGGCTATTGAATTGCATCAATGTGCGCACTTCCAAACCATAATGGCGCGCAATCGAGAAAAGCGTCTCGCCACGTCTGACTTCGTGAGTCACCAGTCCGGTCGGCTCCCCTTCTTTTTCCAAGAACTTTTCGCTCGTTTTGGCGAGAAACACTGCGGCTTTTCCGACCGGTACATTCACGCGGAATGAGGCTTTTTCAGGCGGAGTCGTGCCATGCAGCAAGGCGGGATTGAGCTCCCGGATCGGCGTAATATTCGATTCCACCATCTCCGCCAGCGCTGCCAGCGACATTGGCGCGTTGAGTTCGATCTCTTCATAGTCTAAGGAAATCTCGTATCGAACGTCGTTGAATCCATATTTTTGGGGATCCATCGCAATCAGCGCGATGGCAACGAACTTCGGCACGAAATTACGGGTCTCATCGCTCATTTGCGCTTTTGCCTTGATGCTCCAAAAATCTTTGGCGCCGCTTTGCTCCAGCGCCCTGTCGATGGCGCCCGGCCCGGCATTGTACGCGGCCGTCGCCAAATACCATCGCCCGAAGTAGTTATGAAGGTCCTTCAGATAAGCGGCCGCGGCCCGAGTCGATTTCACCGGATCGCGTCGTTCGTCAACCCATTGATCGATGCGTAAGCCGTATCTGCGACCGGTGGCAGCGATAAATTGCCACAAGCCCACCGCGCCGTTTCGCGAGACAGTGTCGACGACGAACTCGCTTTCAAGTAATGCAAGGTAGCCGAGTTCCTCCGGCAATCCTTCCTGCGTTAGCACCTTCGCAATCATCGGCATGTATTTTCCCGAACGGGCGAGCAACTCACGAAAACGATTTTTTCCGGTGTTTGAATAATAGTTGATGAAATGACGCACTTTGGCATTGTTGATAACTTCTTTCGAGAACTGCAGCCGTCGTTTTTGCGCGACAGGCTCGAGAGCGTCATCCAGATCTTTTTCCAACAATTCAAGCAACCGATTATCGGCTTGAAAAGCGCGGCCTGATTGTGGCGCTGGCGCGACCGGTGCGGGTTTTCTTAACGGGGTGACTTTTTCGCGATTGTCGGTGTTCGCCGTTTTTTCTTCTTTGCGATCGAGTGGAATGGCCGGTGCCGCATCGCGACTTTGGTCGGCCGTGTCTTGCTGCGTCGGCACCGGTCGTTCCAATAGCGCCGGCGCGATCGCGCCGGGCGCCACAGCAACGGTGGGCGAATCGGAAAAAGGCGAATCGGAAACAGCGCCGGGAGCAGGGTCCAGTGACGGAAGCGGAACGATAGATGAAGCTGTGGGATGATACAACCTTTCATTGGTTGCACATCCGATTATTCCAGTAACTCCCAAGAAGAGCGCAAATATTACTTTGATCGCCCACATAGCGAGAAACCGAGGAACCTGCGGACGATACAGAACTACTGCCGCCGATGCAAGCAATAGATAAAAATATTTGGCGGGTGAATTTAACGATTTGAGAGCAAAAATTAACAGGCGACCGTTGTGTTTTACTATTACTTCGAACCTGTGGAAAACATGTCCCGCTCTTTAGGCTAAAACCGTTCGGTAGGGTAGATTCTCTTTTAACGGCTTTCGTTCAGGTTCGTTGAAGCGCAATCGAGTCGGTGGAAAGTGTGACAAAAACGTTAGCTGCCGCTAAGGACAAGGAAAGGCGCTGCGGCATTCCGCCGAATGGTGAGCGGAGCGTTGGCTTGAAACTTATTCTACGTCTTGAAGTTGGGATAGCCCGCCCTGGCGGCTTTGGCCTTGTAGTCCGCGACCAGCTCTTCGCGCGGTTTCTCATGAATCCAGACGGCTTCGGTGAAACTCCACAGCGTAAACGGATGCGCGCCCATGGCATAGAGTTTGCCATAATCTTTGGTCGCCAATGCTTCGCGCTCTTCCGGCTCCAATTTCAGCGTCTGGGTCTTTTCCCATCGCTCGACGAACTCACGTGGTTTTGCGGCATATTCTTTTTCCGCCGCTTCGTCCATGTTCACTAAATGAATCAGCTTGTCCATCAGGTATTTGCTCATGACGATCCCACCCTACTACGCTTTTGCCAGCGTCCAAATTCCGATCGAGATAAAGCCAACTCCCGCCAAATAGTGCAAGGTTTTTTCACTGACGTACTGTGAGATTATCGAGCCCGCTAATACGCCAATCGCGGATGTCACAATCAATGCGAGCGAAGCACCGAGAAACACGGTAAGCTTGCCGGTGTTCTTGTCGGCGGCGAACAGCATGGTCGCGAGCTGGGTTTTGTCGCCGAGCTCGGCGACGAACACCGAAGTAAAAATTGTTGCCAGAATCTTGAAATCCATCGAATGTTCCTAAAATTTTCGCTGTGCAATTGAACTAGACTTGTTTGTCCCAACTGAAAAATGGGATGGCCGGAAAGCCGGCGTCCAATCCCTCCGCATAGGACGGCTTGGACGCGTTGGCAACGCCCATCATCATCAAAAAATTCAAGTAACCGCTGGTCATGTTGCCCGACTCGATCATTTTCTCCGGTGTGCAGCCGGCGGCGGCACCGTCGATGTCGCCGTTGACGATCCAGCCGACGGCAGCGGCGTCGAACTTTGGATCGGTCAGATGTCGTTCAAACTGCTTAGGCCCCCCGACTTCGAGCGACAAGTGACCGCTGACCAGCACGCCGATGCGCTTCTTGGCCGGCAGGCTATCGATTGCCGCGCGGATGGCTTTGCCGACTTCGAAGTATCGCTTGGGCCGAGGCATCGGCGGGGCGATGCAGTTGGTCAAAATTGGCACCACGGGGATATCCATTTCAGGACGGACGAAAAGCATTGGCACGATGATCGAATGATCGATGGTGAGCTCGTTGGAATAGGCAAAGTCGACGCCACGATCGAAGGCGCCTTCCACGATCGCGTCGGATACATCTACGTCGCCAGGCAATTTACATTTAGGCAAGCCGAATTCGCGCTCTTCGTCGTAGAAGGTGCCATTGTACTGCTCCATCTTGCCGATCATGAACGCCGGCATGTTGTCCATAAAAAACTGATGGAGATGGTCGTTGCCGATGCAGACCAGCACGTCGGGCTCAGCATCGGCCAGCTTTTGCCGCATCATCGCGATACGTTCTTGCACTTTAGCGGCGCCGGGCGGTTGCTGCGGTTGTTTGAACAGTCGCGGCATGAACGGATTGTGCGTGATGCCGATAATCGAAACGATTTCTGCCATGAATGACCTCCAAAGGTTCGTTCACTTGGGTTTTATCACGGCCAATTGAGGTGTAAATGGCAACCGTTTATAGAATACCTGTTGTTCCGGAAGAAGCGAAGACAACCAAAGGCGCTCGTTTTAGCTGTTGTATTTGCCCTACCGTCGATTCGGTCGAGCAGTTGAGAAAAAAGCAAAGCTTGCGCTATTGCTTACGACGACATCACGCTTGCGCCTGGCACAGCTTCGGCGCGCAGCACCTTCCGGGCCGCCGAATTTGCTGAGCACGATCGCTTTCGGGCGCGCGACCAGAGATCGTCGTTGTGCCGCTCCGTTTTTCTTCAGCGCGGCAAGGACTTGAAGAAGCCGGATTTTTCCAGCTCATTGTAGAGCGATGGGTCGAGAAATTCTTCGGCTTTGTGACCCTTCGCTCTCGGGTCGGTTTCGGCCATCGATGCTACGATGTTTTCCGTCGCCTTGTACGGTAATCTAGGCGGTCTTTCAATAAAATTGGTGGCGTACTCATAGGACGATTCCAACGTTTCACGGTCTTGAGTCCGCGTCCACTTTCCGATGACCTTCATGCCCAGTTCTTTATCGCGAAACAGGCGATCGACGGCCTCGCTGTAGGCCATCAGAAATCGCTTCACGGTGTCTCGATCTTTTTTGATGGTCGAACGAGTCGAAACCAGGCCTGTGGTTGGATAGTCAATCCCCTCTTTCGCGAAGTTGGCAATCATGACGAAGCCGGCTTTTTTGGCCTTGAAGTCGCCGGGAGAAGAGAGAATTCCTCCCTGGATGACCCCGGCCTGCATGCCGGCGAGAATTTCCGGCTGACCGCCCATCTGGAGGATTTTTACGTCACGATCGGGCTCCAGTCCATATTTCTTTAGATAAGCGCGCAAACTCACGTCGGTCGAGGCACCATAGCGCGTGATCCCGAGGGCCTTGCCTTTTAGATCTTCAGACTTTTTGATCGCTCCCTGTACGAAGAGATAGAAGGATGGTACGTTGACGACACCTCCAATGATGACGATGTCACCGCCGGAAAGATTGACGTTGACGATATTGCCGCCGGCCAAAGCCAGCGCGAACTCTCCGGCAATGATGGCCTGCGCCATGCGACTGCCGCCGGCGACATAAACCGGGTCAACGTAAAGTCCATATTTTTCGAAAAGCATCATGTCCTTGGCGAGGTAAAATCCCGTTTGCGTGGCGCTGATTGCGCTATATCCCGCTGCGATTCGTTTGGTTTGCGCGTGCGCGCCGGTGAGGTGAAAAAGTAGTGCAAGGACTGCAAGGGCGAGAACTCGTTTCATCACGACTCCTCCTGTTGCGGACGTTTAGTAGACTCGCGTAGCGCCTATTATCACAATGAATCAGTGTAGCCAATACAGCAGCAATTATTGACTCGGGTACTCCGGAAGTATAAGAGAACCAAGCGCGCCATGTAATTGTGGCGCAATTCGGATGCGAGGGAGATTTCTGGCCGATGTCAGCCGCAGAAATTCAAGCGAACAGTGAGAGTTGGAACATGCGCATAGTCGGTCATCACGACCTCAATGGCCATGGTGACGGCATGCAGTTGCTCAAACAAGGACGGTACGTGTATCTGGCGCACCTGGGGACCTCGCCGATGGCGCTCAGCATCATCGACGTCGTCGACCCTGCCGATCCGCGCGTGGTGAGGCAGATCCCGCATGCGGCCAACACGCACTCGCACAAAGTCCAGATCGCCGGCGATATCCTGATCCAGAATCAGGAGCGGCCTTATTTTGACAGGAACTTACCCGCCGGAACGCCCAATGAGGCGGGCATCAAAATATACAGCATCGAAAAACCGACGGAGCCGCGCGAAATCGGCAATTTAAAACTTCCCGGCAAAGGCGTGCATCGTATGTGGTTTACCGACGGCAAGTACGCCCACGTAGGAGCCATGCTGCCTGGAATCAAAGAGCGCGCATACCTGATTGCCGACATTTCTAGTCCGACAAATCCACAGGAGGCGGGGCGCTGGTGGATTCCTGGGACCAAGGAGGGTGAAGAAACTCCGGCTGATTGGACGCCGTTTGACGGAGAGCATTTTCATGTGCACGGCGCAATTCCGCATGGCGACCGCTCTTACGTCGCGCTCGTCGATGCCGGTATGGTGATTCTCGATATCTCCGATATCAGCAAGCCTAAAACGATAAGCCATATCGACTGGAGCCCGCCGTTCGGTGGCTACGCGCATACAACGCTGCCATTGCCCGGAAGAAAACTCGTTGTAGCGGTCGATGAGTCTGTCAAGTACGACTGTGCCGAGGGCGAGAAGCGCGTTTGGATTATCGATATCCGCGAAGAAAGAAATCCGGTGATCGTCAGCTCCTGCCCAGTGCCCGAAGGTGATTTCTGCAAACGCGGCCTGCGCTTCGGTCCGCACAACGTGCACGAGATGCGTCCCGGGTCATTCCAAAGCGAGAACATTATTTTCATCACTTACTATAATGCGGGGCTGCGTGTCTTCGACATTAGAAACAAATTCCGGCCGGAGGAGGTAGGCTTCTTCATTCCGCCGGCGCCGGAGGGGCAGAAGGCGCCGATGTTCAATGATCTCTATGTCGACACCGATGGTTTGATTTATGTGACCGACAGGATCAAGGGCGGCTTGTATATTCTTGAATTCACTGGTCCGAAGATTTGGTAGGTAAAAACAAGCCCTCTCTTTATCCTCCCTCGCGCTCGCGGGGGAGGAAAGAGGAAGGGGAAGGGAAGAGCTGCGCCAACCGCCAGCAAAGAGTACGAATGCGGCAGCGAAATTTCATTACACGTATTCCGACGAAAACACATGCCTGACCGCCTGCTCATAAATGTTTTCAACGTCGACGCAGCGCTCGCCGCCGGGCGGGCGAAGGGAATCTTTGCCGCCCAGGATCTCGAAGTCGATGTCCTGGTGACGCCTAACTCGACGGAACAGATGCGCGGCCTTGGCAAAGGTTCGTGGCAGATCGTTTCCACGGCTTTCGACAACGTGCTTGGGTGGTCGGGCCGCGAGGGTGCGGAGATCGTCGCAGTTGCGCAGGTGGCCGAAGGAATCACGCTGCCGGTGTATGTGCGGCCCGAGATCAAAACTTGGGGAGATCTACGCGGCAAGCCGTTGGCCGTTGATGCCGTCGATACGGCGTATGCGCTGGTGCTGCGCCGCGTGCTTTTGGCCCATGACTTGGAAATGGGGCGCGGCGATTACAAGTTGATTGCCAAAGGCACGACCGGGCATCGTTTGGAGTCGATGATGCAGGGTGAGACCTTTGCCGGTGTCCTCAATCCCCCTTGGGACGCCAAGGCGGCCGCCGCCGGGATGCTTCGTTTTGCCGACCATCGTGAAGTGTTGCCCGAATACCCCGGAGGTGTTTACGCGGTTACCCGCAAGTGGGCGAACGAAAACCGCGACATTTTGCTCAAATATCTCAGCGCGTGGAGTGAAGCGCTGCGCTGGTGTCACGGTAAGAAAAATCGCGATGAAGCGGTCAAGCTCGTCGCCGCTGCGGAGAAGCTTGAGGAGAAGGTAGCGGTCACCCGCCTGCGTCAGTTACCTGAGAGTGGCCAATTGAATTTGACCGGGCTGCAGAGCGTGCTCGATTTGCGCGTGCAATTCAAACTCACGCCTGCAATGGGGCAAGATTTGGCGACATATTATGACGAGACTTTCTGTCATTACACGTCTAAATAGAGTTTACTGCGATAATACAAAGCGCAGAGGAGGAATAGAATGAAAAGATTATTGACGAGACTCGTGGCCTTGGGTTTGGGACTAATGGGACTGATGGCGTGGACCAATCTTGGTTTTGCCGCTGCTATAGACGAGCTACTCGCCGGCGCCAAGAAAGAGGGTGTTATCGATTTCTACGGTCCGTCCACGCTGGGTCCGGACGGCGCTCAAGCGATCGTTTCAGCGTTCAACAAAAAATATGGTTTGAACATCAGAGTGAACTTCACGCCGTCCGGCAACATGACTCGTGACACGGCGAAGGTTATCGGCCTGTCCGCTTCAGGGCAACCACCGGAATGGGACATCATGTTGGTCACCGATGCCCATCATGGGTCGCTCTGGCTGCGAAAGCTGCATAACCCCTTTGACTACACAACTGTCGGCGTAGATAAACAGCGGATTGAATATGACAATGGCACGGTTTCCGTAGCAAATCAGTTCGCTTTGCCCACCTACAATACCAAACTGGTTCCGGCGAAAGATGTGCCAAAGAAGTGGGAGGACCTGCTCGATCCGAAGTGGAAAGGAAAAATCGGCGTGATCAATTCAACCCATCACTGGGGCCGCTTAGCGGCAGGCGCTTGGGGCGACGAGAAGACGCTTGATTTCATCAAAAAACTGTCTGCGCAAAAACCGTTGCTGACCCGCGCCGGAGAGATGGCCCAGCGATTAATTTTGGGTGAAGTGCTGGTATCGGCGACTTTGCAGGATAGCCAGCTCCACGAAGCCAAAGAGTCCGGCGCGCCGCTTGCGTTCGCCGAGCAGGTTTCGCCGGTGGTCTCGCCTGAATATCACGTCGGCGTGCTGAAGGGCGCGGCACACCCGAACGTTGGACATCTTATGGTAGCGTTCATGGCTTCTGCGGAGGTGCAGCCGGCATGGCAGAAGTATACCGGTCATACCTCCGCTTACGTGCCTGGAACTGCGGCTTACAAATTCGTCCAAGGCAAGCAAGTGCTTTACATGAAACAAGACCAAGCCGCGAAAGTTGACAAAATATCGCGGCAGATCGGTAAGATCCTCGGTTTCGACTGAAAAAACGGCGTCGGCGCTGGCGCCACGGGGAGACGACTATGAAAGTAGAATCCCGCACGGAACCGAGCGTGGGCTCTTGGGAAGCTTCGAGCCGCTTCCTGCCTCATCGCGTCACGTTGTTTGCGACAGGGCTTTCGGGATTATTGCTCATATTGATCGGGTTGCCGGTGCTGATGGTCATCCTCATGAGTCTTCGCACCGGCTTTCCGGGCGAAGACGTTCCGTTTACCCTAGAGAATTTCGCCACGGTATACATGACGCCGAGGACCTACGAGGTTCTGCTCAACACTCTGTTCTTTGCAACGTCGAGCGTATGCATCACGCTTTTGATCGCCGTCCCTTTGGTTTGGATTCTCATGCGCACGGACATTCCTTTCAAAAAGACGATTTACGTTTTGTTGACCATCGGTATCCTCATTCCCGTGTTTCTGCGCACGATCGCATGGATTCTACTGCTCAGCCCGCGCATCGGTTTAGTCAACAGGTGGGTGCAAGAAGCGTTCGCTTTAAGCAATCCTCCTTTTAATCTCTATAGCCTCACCGGCATGGCTTTCGTGCAAGGAGTATCTTTCGTGCCGGGCGCGTTCTTTATGCTTGCCGCGGCTTATCGGTCTATGGATCCGTCGCTGGAAGAGGCGGCCTACACTTCCGGGGTTGGCAAGCTAAAGACATTCTTGAAGATCAACATTCCAATCACCTGGCCGGCCATCGCGGGTGTGATGGTTTATCTTTTCATGACGGCCATTGCGGTGTTCGAAGTGCCGGCGATCATCGGACTGCCCGCGCGTATTCATGTTTTGAGCTCGCTTATTTTTACTTCGACGACCCCTTCGACCGGTTTACCGGACTACGGTATGGCAGGCGCCTACGGCGCGATCATGCTCATTCTCGGCCTCATGCTCGCCTTTTTGTACGTTCGACTGGTGAAACAAGGTAAAAAGTACACGGTCATCACTGGGAGAGGATATCGTCCCAGGGAGATCGCGCTCGGACCGTGGAAGTGGGCTGCGCTCGCCTTCGTCTTTTTCTACCTCTGCATCGAAGTTTTTGTTCCTTTTGCCGTGCTCTTATGGGCCTCGTTATTGCCGTTTTTACAGTTGCCGTCGGCGGAAGCACTTTCGTCTTTGACGCTCAAGCATTATCTTGAGATCCCGACGCATGTCGGTCTCAGGCCATTTATCAATACCCTTATCCTTATGTTTTCGGTGCCGACGATCACGATGGCTTTGAGTGTACTGGTGTCTTGGATCGTGATTAGAACTCAAGTGCCCTTCCGCGGCTTCCTCGACACACTGGTTTTTATTCCGCACGCCGTGCCCGGAATTCTCATGGCGGTTGGTCTGGCGTATCTGGGACTCGCCTATCGCGACTACTTTCCGTTGTACGGCACGGTTTCGATCATAGTGCTTGCGCACACTATTAACTGGATCGCTTACGGGACGCGCACGACCAACAGCGTCATGATCCAAGTGCACCGTGAACTGGAAGAGGCGGGCAGAGTTTCCGGCGCCTCGGCACCGCGAGTTTTGGGCAAGATCATTCTGCCGCTCATTGCCGCCGGAGTGCTCAACAGCTGGATCTGGATCGGCATGTTATCTTATCGAGAGGTCACCATGTCGCTGACCCTTCTTACGCGCAGCAACGTGGTGATTTCCACGGTCGTGTGGCAGTTTTGGGGCAGTGGTTGGGTTCCGCAGGTTTCTGCATTAGGCGTGATTCTAATTCTCTTCGCGACGATTGTGGTGACTAGCGTGCGCTTTGCCCTTTCTCGTATCGGCGAGATCGGTTCCGCAAGCTAGCGCGAAGGGCCGGGAGCTTTGCGCATCGGATGGACAAATCTCCGATTTCAAACTGTGCGATGAAACGATTTGAGATCTGAGATTCGAATTCCGAACGCAGTGACAATAGATGATCAGCATTAGAAAGCTCCGCAAAAGCTTTAAAGCGCAGCAAGGGATTGTAAACGCTCTCCGAGATATCGACCTGGAAGTTTCCGAGGGGGATTTCTGCGTCCTTCTCGGCCCGAGTGGTTGCGGCAAGACAACGACTCTCCGGTGCGTCGCGGGCCTGGAGAAGCCCGATGGCGGCGAAGTCGAAATCAGCGGCCGCCTGGTCAATTCCCCTGCGGCTAGAGTCTATGTTCCCGCCGAGAAGCGGCAGATAGGCATGGTGTTTCAGTCCTATGCCATCTGGCCGCACATGAACGTCTTCCAAAACGTTGCGTTTCCTCTGACTCAGGGCCAGAAGCGAGTGGCGAAATCGTTGGTGGCGGATCGTGTGCGGACAGCACTCAAGCGCGTTCAACTCGATGGCTTGGAGGACCGGCCGGCAACGGACTTGAGCGGCGGGCAACAGCAGCGCGTTGCAATGGCGCGAGCCATGGTGACCGACTCCAAGGTACTGCTGATGGACGAGCCGCTCAGTAACTTGGACGCGCGCCTGCGCGAGCAGATGCGCGTGGAGCTCAAAAAGATCACCAAGTCCATCGGCGTCACGACTTTGTACGTGACGCACGATCAAGCCGAAGCGTTGAGTTTGGGTGACAAAGTGTGTGTCATGAATCTCGGTGAGATCCTGCAGATGGGCTCGCCTCACGACGTATACGCAAAACCGGCAAACCTCTTCGTCGCACAATTCGTCGGCGAGATGAATTTCATCAAGGGCAAAGTCGCAGCACCCGGAAAGATTGCATCGTCTCTGGGCGAGATCGCGGCTCCCGTCCCGAATGGTACGAGTACCGGCGCGCAGGTGACGCTCGCGATCCGTCCGGAGCATGTCGCGGTGTCGCTTGTGCCGAGCCACGGTGTTGTGACGAGGGGTAAAGTGACGAGCCGCAACTATCTTGGTGACGCGGCGCTGCTCGAAGTCGAGGTAAACGGCGTAACCCTGCTCGCCAAGCTCGCCGGCGATACGCCGCTAAACGTCGGTGAAAATGCCGCTGTCGAGCTTCCCGCTCATCGCTGGCACGTCTTTCCCTAGACGCACCCGCTGAAGACTCAATTCTCCCGGAGCTTGCTGAGGTTCGGGCGAATTAATCTCACCACGAAAAGGGCACGAAGAGCACGAAGATCCGGAGTACATTTATTCAATCCTTCGTGTCTTGTTTGTTGCGGCCGCGCTAGGCGAATCAGTTCTTGCCTTTCAGCTACTCTGCGTCTATGACATAGAAAACTGAACCACCAAAAGGAAATCCCATGGCAGCATTCACACCTAAGCCCGTCGAGAATTTACTTCGCGCGAAATCGGTGGCCATCGTCGGCGCATCGCAAAAAGGCGCATGGCCGCAGGGAATTTATCGCAACCTCAAGAGCGCGAAATATCCCGGCGGAGTGTACCTGATCAATCCGAACTACCAGGAACTCTACGGCGACAGGTGCTATCCGAATCTTGCGGCATGTCCGGAAATTCCTGATGAGCTTTTGGTATTAATTCCGACCCGCGCCGTTCTCGGCGTTCTGGAAGAGGCCGCCAAGCTCGGCACGCGCTCAGCTACGATTTACACCGCTGGCTTCGGCGAGGGTGACGATGAAAAAGGAAAAGAACGCGCACAGGCGATGAAAGATCTTTGCGAGCGCACGGGCATGGTGCTCTGCGGCCCGAACTGCATGGGGTCGTATTCCGTGGACGAGGGATTGTGGACTTTTCCGACGGCAACGCCGCTGCTCAAGAAGGGACCAGTCGGTTTGATCTTTCAAAGCGGCGGATCGCTCGGCAACTGGATCAAGGGCGCCACTGAGCGCGGCATTGGATTCAGCTATGCGGTATCCAGTGGCAACGAAGTCAGCCTCGACCTGGTTGACTATCTTTCTTTCTTGGTCAACGACGACGGCACTAAGGTCATTACCTTGATGGTCGAAGGCATCCGCCGCCCGAACGAGTTTATGGCCGTTGCCGAACAAGCGCTCAGTAAAGGCAAACCGATTCTCGTCGTCAAGCTTGGCCGGTCGGAGATGGGGAAGCGCCAGGCGATCTCGCACACCGGTTCCTTGGCTGGCGCCGACGAAGTGTTCGACGCAGTCTGCAATCGCCTGGGTTTGATTCGATGTCCGACCTTGGAAGATTTGACGGAAACCGCGCTTGCCTTCATGCCAGGGCG
>Ga0075289_1000034_pt1 | contig 15177 bp, 15 predicted proteins | sample SF_Rice_20C_80N__4_FD_69764 | JGI IMG/M metagenome (GOLD analysis project Ga0075289, IMG submission 69764) | Rice paddy soil microbial communities from Twitchell Island, California, USA - SF_Rice_20C_80N_103 | ecosystem: Environmental > Terrestrial > Soil > Paddy field/soil | place: USA... | reverse complement strand
CCGCCGGTTGGCCGAGTGCGAGCAAAATGGCTATGACGACTCGAGGAGAAGGTCTTATGAGAAAATTGATTATTTCAGTGTCAATCCTACTTGGGTTTGCAGTCGCGGCCAATGCGGCGCAAGAGAGCGCAGAAGAATTTTTTAAAGGCAAAACGATTCGGCTCGTGGTCGGGAACTCAGCAGGGGGAGCGATGGACGACTGGGCTCGCTTCATCGCACAACATTTAGGCAAGCACATTCCGGGAAATCCCGATATTGTGGTGCAGAATATGCCCGGCGCGGGGGGCATAACCGCAGCCAACTACATTTTTAACATCGCTAAACCGGACGGTTTGTCCCTCGCCATCGTCAATCCGGCTCTGTACAACGATCAACTTATAGGATCAAAACAAGTAAAGTTCGACTGGCCGAAATTTGTCTGGATCGGCTCGCCCGAAAAGATAGCGCAAGTCTTGTTTATACGGACCGACTTTCCCTCCAAGACCTTAGACGAAATGCGTAATGCTACCGAGCCGCCGAGGTGTGCGGCTACGGCGCGCGCCGGATTGGCTTATTTCTTGCCGAGGCTTGTTGAGGAAGTGCTTAGGATCAAGATCAATATGGTCCTGGGTTACGGCGGCGGCGGCGAAATGAACCTTGCCATGGAAAAAGGGGAAATACACTGCCGCGCTGGAACCGTTTCGGCTTATGTGGACCGTGAACCCACCCGCACGTGGATTAAGAAAGGGTTTGTTCGTGCTTTAGTACAAAGCGGAACCAAGCGTTATTCGAAATTACCCGATGTGCCAACTTTTTACGAGCTGATGGAAACAAATAAAACACCTGAAGCAACGAAGCGCCTTGCGCGAGTGCTGCTCTCCTCCGGGGATCTCGGCAGGCCTATTATCGGTACGCCGGCTACGCCTCCAGACCGAGTACAAACTTTGCGCGATGCTTTCACCAAGGCCATGAATGATCCGGCGTTATTGGCAGACGCTCAGAAGAGACGATGGGATTTAGATCTCTCGAGCGGCGCGGAGCTCGAGGCTATGGCGAAAGAGATCATGGTGCAACCGCCCGAGGTAATCGAAAGGATGAAGAAGCTCCTGCTGGAAAAGTAAGTAACCGCGCGGCAGAATCGTACTATCTAAGGAAGTTTCGATGAGATGCCGGTGACATCACGGAGTCGCCCACTTTTCCGCTTAGACAATAATTAAGGATACAGATTCTTGAGCGTCGTAAGTCCAATCACAACTGCTCTTTGACTGGAAAGGTAAAAAGTTCCCAGAGACGTTCTAGGATACCGCGGGAGTTCCACTCTTCATAACCTACTTTTTTTGAGTGCTTTAGGTCTTCGCGAAAAATTTCTTCCAGCCGCCGCGTGATGGAGCCATCGTAGACCGTCAGATTTAGCTCCTGGTTCAACGCAAATGATCGATTATCAAAGTTAGTGCTTCCGATGGTCGCCCAAACCCCATCGACGACCATCGTTTTCGCGTGCATCAGGGCCGCCTGATATTCATAAATCTCGACGCCGCCGAGCAGCAAGTCGCCGTAGTGGCCGCGACTGGCCACATAGGTGAGCCTGCTGTCTATTTTCCCCGGAGCCAAGATCACGACGTGCACTCCACGGGAGACAGCTTTCAGTAACGCGTCAGTCATCACCTCATCGGGGATAAAGTAGGGGTTGGTTATCATAATGGATTTCCGCGCCGAGTTGATAGACAGCAAAAACAGCATGTAATTCTGAAAGCTGCCGCCCGCCGGCGAGCTGCTGACGATTTGCGCTGGAACTTTTCCTATCGGCTGGAGATGTGGGAAATAGCCTTCGCCACCGATTGCAGTTCCGGTGGTTTCGAGCCAGCTTTCGGCGAATGCGGCCTGAAGAAACTTAACCACCGGACCTTCGATGCGCGCGTTGGTATCGCGCCAATGATCCGCGGTGCGTCCGTCCCCTTGCCATGTGTCGGCGATTCCATAGCCGCCGGTAAATCCCACTTTGCCATCGATGACCAGAACGCGCCGGTGACTGCGATAATTGTACTGCAGCAGTTTCCATGGAAAGAGGATTGCCGGGGCCTCGACCCGGCGAAAAAATTCCACGTGACAACCGGCATCGCGCATCAATGCAAGAATGTCGGCGGGAGTATTGCCCGAGCCGTGACTGTCGAGAAGGATGTCCGCCTTCACGCCATTGCGACAGCGCTCTGCAAAAGCTTCAGCAAACTCGCGGGCTAAAGAGCCTCCTTCGAAGAGATACTGGGCGAACGTAATGGTAGACTTGGCGGCTTTTATGTCACGTAACATCACCGGGAACGTTTCATCCCCGTTGAGCAAAACGTCGATGCGGTTGCCGCTGACGATCGGCGCGTCTGTATGAGCCTCGATTGTAGGGAAAAAAGTCGCCTCGCTTAGTGTGATGTCCGGGAGGCGCTCCACGGAAACGACCTTGGCGCACCCGGCAAACATCAAAACTGCGAAGAACCCACTCAGCCGTCTCATAGATGTCGGGAAAGATGATTGACGGAAATGTGGAAGATTGCAACCAGGCCGCACCTGCATCGGCAGGCCTCGCTGCAGACTCGCGTCAAGACAGGCTACGGATTGCGCTGTTGCTCTGCCGGCGGCATGCAAATCCATAACACGATGTACGCAACGAGGCCGATGCCCCAGACAAATGCCAATATCAGAAACAATGCGCGCCATACCCATGCCGGCACCGGGGTGTGCTCGCCAAATCCTCCACAAACACCGGCGATCTTCTTATCCGTCGCGGATTTCTTTAGATTGCGCAGGCTATCCCAAACCGCGCTTTGCTGGTTTTCCATCTTTCGCCTCCGATAGTCTACGTCAGGTTCTTTCTAACAGCAGTCGACGAATGATCAAGCGTGCCCTAGACTAGCTCCTCGACCGTTTTGCCACGCTAGGCGATTATGGCGTTTTTGCTTGACGCGCACGGCGGCTCTGACTACTTTGAAATCGCTTTGGGCCAGTGCAGCCGGATGCGCAGGATCGCGGTTCACCAACAATACGCAGTGACGATCTCATTCCGAGACAACTTTAGGAGAATACGATGATTGGCAAATGGAAAAACCCATTCGCGCTCTTAACAACGGTAGTTTGTCTTCTCGGTTTCGTAACTGTCGCGCAGGCGCAAGATATCTATCGGGATAAAACGCTCACGTTCATCGTCGGCTATTCGCCGGGCGGCACGTACGATCAATACACGCGTTTGATAGCCCGCCACATTGGCAAATATCTGCCCGGAAATCCGACGAGGATCGTCGAGAACATGCCCGGCGCCGGCGGCATTATCGCCGCCAACCATCTTTACAATCGTGTGAAGCCGGACGGGCTCACCATAGCCGCATGGGCCTCACCGCTGATTTTACAGCATGTCATGGGAAACGATGCCATCAAAATAGACGGGAGAAAAGTCGGTTGGATAGGTATCCCCGGACCTTACGATACAGCCTGTCATTTCAACCAAGCCAGCGGTATCAGAAACATGGACGATTGGGTGAATTCCAAACGACCCTTGAAAATTTCTTCCATCGGGCCGGGCACTAGTTTGTCCGATGTGCCCAAGTTGCTGAAAGCCGCGCTTAACTTGCCCTTGGAAATGGTTGAAGGATACAAAGGCGGCGCCGAAGCGCGTCTCGCGGTCGAAAGCGGCGAGGTCGACGGCCTATGCGCCTCATGGCAGGCGACCAAAGTCAGCTGGCGCAGCCAGATAGAAGCCGGAAAAATCCGCGTCGTGCTTCAGGCGACGCTCAAATCTCATCCGGATCTGAAAAAAATCCCGCTGGCGATCAATTACGCAAAGACCGACCAAGCGCGCACGCTACTCCGGGTCGCCGATAACGTCCATGCATATCAATTCCCGTACTCGGTGCCGCCCGGCACGCCACCGGACCGGCTAAAGATTCTTCAACAGGCTTTCGTGAAAACAATGCGCGACAAAGAGCTCGCCGCAGAAGCGAAAAAAGCCGACTTGGAAGTGGCGCCTGTCGACGGTCCGACAACGGCAAAGACCTTCGCGAGCTTATACGAGCTCAACCCGACGCTGATTGCGCAGCTGAAGGAAATCCTGATACCAAAACGGTAAGTAAATTTGCCGCCGTTGGCGGGGACTAAAATCTCGTGGCGCGAATGGGCTGACCGGACGGTCGTCCCTACGGCGCGCAATTATGTACAACCGATAACTAGCGGAAATTTTTTTGGCGTTCGGTTCCCGTCGAGTAGCACTCATGAGTGAGCCCGCGGCTTTACTTTGTGTGTCATTGCGAGGAGCGTGGCGACGAACAATCTGCTTTACTGCCCAAACAAATTGCGAGAAGAGCAAAACAGATGCTTCACTTCATTCAACATGGCACGAAAGCAACCGAAAAACGCCATCGACATCAATTTGCATGAGCTCCGAAGGAGAACGTCCCTAAATGAAAAAAATTGTCGTTACCGGCGGCAGCGGCAGATTGGGACAGTTCGTCATTCGTGATCTGCTGGCGCACGGCTACCAGCTCCTCAGCCTCGATAAAGTGCCACCGCGGGAAAAACTATGTCCTAGCTGGCTGGCCGACCTGCGCCACTCGGGCGATCTTTATGAAGCACTGAAAGATGCTTACGGCATTGTTCATCTCGGCGCCTACCAGGCGCCCAATCTCGCGCCCGACGCCGAAACGTTGAGCAACAACGTATCGGCGACGTACAACGTGCTCCGCGCCGCGGCTGATTTACGAGTCCAGAAAGTCGTGCTCGCATCGAGCACCGCCGCGTTTGGTTTTATTTACGCCAAAAACCTTTGGGCGCCCGATTATCTGCCGCTCGACGAAAACCATCCGTCCATGCCGCAGGACTCTTACGGTTTATCCAAAGTCCTCGGCGAGCAGATCGCCGGCTCCATCGTTTCTATTCATGCAGACATGACGGTCAGCAGCCTGCGGTTTCCGGGCGTAAATTTCGACCTTTCCTACGAGAGTTTTCGCGAGCGCTGGCGCAACCCGGCATCGCGCGCCAGCGGTTTTTGGACTTACATCGATGCGCGCGACGCGGCAATGACTTGCCGCCTGGCAATCGAGGCAAAATTCACAGGACACGAAGTGTTCATCGCCTCGGCGTCGAAGAACTGCATGATCCAACCGACGCTTGAGCTCGTCAAAAAATATCTGCCGCGGGGCGGCAAGATCAAAAAAGTCACCGGAACACACTGGAGCTGCGTCGACTCGAGCAAAGCGCGCCGGCTGCTCGGATTCAAGCCGGAACATATCTGGCAAGGCTACCTGACTGAGGGGGAGAAGCTAAGCGCTGACTGATTCCACCCGCCATCCAAGTTTTCGCGGCTCGGGGATACTAAGTTCCAGGCTTGCAACATCGGATCTCCAACCAGTTGATCTTTTTGTTCGCGCTTGACGCCGTGGCCCCATTTCAACTAGCTTTGAGCAAGTTTTTTTCTGGATGGTTGGTTACCTATTCCACAGTTTTCAAGGAGACCTGAATGAACAACGCAGTCCTGAGGTTGGCCGCCGTCATCACATGGGTGTTTATCGGCGCTGGAGCCGCTCTCGGCCAAAGTAATTTCTACGAAGGTAAGACAATTCGCATCATCGTCGGATTCTCTCCGGGCGGCGGTTATGACGCTTTGGCGCGCATGCTGTCGCGTCACATGCCGAAATATATTCCCGGACATCCGACGATTCTCGTCGAAAACATGACCGGCGCCGGCAGTTTGCTCGCGGCAAATCATATCTTCAAAGTCGCCAAGCCCGATGGGCTCACCTTCGGTCACTTCAGCGGGGGTTTTGCCTATAGTCAGGTGATGGGCCAGCCGGGCATCGAGTTCGACGTGCGGAAATTTGTTTTTCTCGGCGCGGTGGCGCGCGATGAGAGCGCCATCGCTTTGACCAAAGCAAGCGGCATCACAAGCATGGAACAATGGTTTGCGGCGAAGGCGCCGGTGAAGCTCGGCACGACCGGCCCGGGCGCATTCGGAACGGACAACGTCGTCAAAGTCGTCAAAGCTGCGCTGAATCTGCCGATCCAGGTGATATCAGGCTACAAAGGCACCGCAGACATGCGCCTCGCCGCAGAAAGCGGCGAAATCGATGGCACGACATGGGGCTGGGATTCGATGCGCGGCACCTGGCAAAAAGCGCTTCAGTCGGGCACCGTCGTGGTTGTGTTGCAGACGGTTCCGAAACCATTCCCCGACTTGCCTAAGGTTCCCCTCGCGATCGATTTCGCCAAGACCGCCGAGGCGAAACAACTGATTGAATACGGTATTCATTATCCAAGCAAAATAACTAAAACCCTGGCGCTGCCGCCAAGCACGCCGAATGATCGCGCGCAAATTCTGCGAAAAGCCCTGCAGGAGACCGTCAAAGATCCGGAGTTCATTGCGGAAGCGGACAAGGCCAAGATCGGCCTCGCGCCGGTAACCGCGCAAGATATGAAAAAAACAGTGGAAGGTATCTTCAAATTGGAACCGGGCTTGCTCGCAAAGTTAAAGGCTATCCTGTTCTAGGGCCCAAAATTCGTGTTTGCGATTGCTTAGTTCGCTTGGGAAAGAACCAGGCAAGCCGAGCACGCGATTTTGCAGATCCCGGCGGCTGTCTCTCCATAATGCGAAAGATACCTGTCAATTAGTTGCGCTCGCTGCACAATGCCGCAATGAAATTCGGTTCACATATACTGCCTACTTACATGCCCGAGATCGACGGAGAGTTGCCGGATTTCTACCGATGCATGTTCGAACAAATCGTCGAAGTCGAAAAACTCGGCTTCGATCACGCGTGGGTGACCGAGCATCATTTCGGCGGCTACGGAGGCACGTTGCCGCACCCGCCGACTTTCTTATCGGCCGTCGCGCAGATGACTTCGCGCATCCGTCTCGGCGTTGCCGTAGCGGTGCTGCCGCTGCACCGCCCGATCGATCTTGCCGAACAGTACGCCATGGCCGACGTCGTCTCCAACGGTCGTCTCGATTTCGGCATCGGCAAAGGCAGCGAGCCGGTGGAATACCGCAAATTTGGTGCGAGCCAGGATGAAGCGACCGCGCGTTTTCACGAAAGCGCCGAAGTCATTCGCCAGGCGTGGTCGATTAAGCCCGTAAACTTCGACGGCGAATTCTACCACTACGACAATGTGAATATCCTGCCCAAGCCGGTCCAACGGCCGCACCCTCCCATCTGGGTCGGCGCCACCCGGAACGAAGAGACTTTTAAGTGGGCCGGCGAGCAGGGCTACCATCTCATGACGGTGCCTTTCGTTCACCCATCCACCGGCGCGCTGCGTGACCTGGTCAAAATCTATCGCGACGCTCTAGCCCGCAGCGGCCATGATTTTGTCGGCTCCCAGGTGCTCGGCAAGTTTCACATCTACGTTTCGGATAGCTTTGAACGGGGCATGCGCGAAGCGGCACCGTTCATGGAGAACTACAGCAATATTCATCACAGGGTCGATCCCGGTCGCAAGCTCACCGAGCGCGATATTGGTTCGGATATGGCGCGCGGCTTTATTATCGTGGGCGACCCGGAGCGTTGCGCCGACACAATCCAACGTTGGCATGAAGAATCCGGCATTACGACGTTCTCCGGCACATTTCACTTCGGCGGCATGCCCCAAGAGCTGGCGCTCAAAAACATTCGCTTATTCGCCGAGCGAGTCATGCCGGCCCTGAGGGATCTGTAAAGCCCGCACGTGCAGCAGCGCGCTTCCCGTCGCCCGGCAAATTTAGACTCCCCAGGCTCGGCGCGGTCCAGTCATCAAATCACTTCCCAGTCTAGGATCTGGTTTTTTGCCGTTGTATAAAAAGGCAACGGCGCCGAATTACAATTGGGCGACGCAGTCGAGGAAAGGATTCACGTATGGCGATTCATCCACTGGCCGGAAAACCCGCGCCGAGCGAAATACTGATCGACGTCGAGAAACTCCGAAGAGCTTATTACGAACGCCGGCCAAATGTTGAAGATCCCCAGCAGCTCGTAAGCTTCGGCACCAGCGGCCACCGCGGCAGTCCGCTGGACGGCACGCTGAATGAGGCGCACATTCTCGCTATTACCCAGGCAATCTGCGAATACCGGAAGAGGAAAAATATTTCCGGACCGCTTTACATGGGCAAGGATACTCACGCTGTATCCGAACCGGCAGAAAAAACCGCACTTGAAGTCTTGACCGCCAACGGCGTCGAAACGGTTATTCAACGCGACAATGGCTTCACGCCGACGCCGTCCATTTCGCGAGCAATTCTGGTTTACAATCGAAATAAATCACAGGGTCTCGCCGATGGCATCGTGGTCACGCCGTCGCACAATCCACCCGCCGATGGCGGCTTCAAATATAATCCACCCCAAGGCGGCCCCGCCGATACCGATATCACCGACTGGATCCAAGAACGCGCCAACGTGTTGCTGCGCGGCGGCAATCGGGAAGTGAAACGCACTGCCTATGACGCGGCGCTAAAAGCCCCGACCACCCGTAAGACCGATTTGGTTGCGCCTTATGTCGAAGCTCTAACAGCGGTGATCGACATGGAGGCGATTCGCGCGGCGGGCGTGAAGATCGGCGTTGATCCGCTCGGGGGCGCGGCGCTGCCCTACTGGCAAAAAACCGCCACGCATTACGGTCTCGACATTACCATAGTCAACGACAAGATCGATCCGACTTTCCGCTTCATGACACTGGATCACGATGGCAAAATCAGAATGGACTGTTCAAGTCCGTATGCCATGGCGGGACTGGTGAGCCTCAAGGATCGGTTCCAGGTTGCCGTAGGCAACGACGCGGACGCCGATCGTCACGGCATCGTGACGCCCTCCCATGGCTTGATGAATCCGAACCATTATCTTGCCGTAGCGATTCATTATCTGCTCACCTACAGGCCGCAGTGGAAGCCAGAAGCCGCTGTGGGCAAAACTCTGGTCAGCAGCTTGCTCATCGACCGCGTGGTCGAGCGACTCGATAGAAAACTTTTCGAAGTTCCGGTGGGGTTCAAGTGGTTCTCTCAAGGGCTGTTCGACGGCAATCTCTGTTTTGGCGGCGAAGAAAGCGCCGGCGCGAGCTTCCTCTGCCGCGATGGAACGGTTTGGACAACCGACAAAGACGGCATCGTTCTGGCTTTGCTCGCTGCCGAGATTATCGCCAAAACCTCGCGCGATCCCGGTGTCTGGTATGATCAACTGACGAGGGAATTGGGCCGCTCTTATTATGCGCGCATGGATTTACCCGCGACCGCGCCGCAAAAAAAAGCTCTCAAAGCGCTCCGTCCTGAAGTTTTGACCGCCAATGAGCTTGCCGGAGAGCCGATTATTGCCAAACTAACGCAGGCACCCGGCAACGGCGCGGATATCGGCGGTCTCAAAGTGTCGGCCCGGAGCGGCTGGTTTGCGGTGCGGCCATCAGGCACCGAAGATCTTTGCAAGATCTACGCAGAGAGTCTCCGCTCGGAAGATCACCTGAAAAAAATCCAAGATGAAGCCTTGCAGATCGCGCAGTCCGTATTTGCAACCGGCGCGAACTGACGCTCCTGTGCAAATGCGTAGGCTGGATCAGCTCCAGCCTCGCCGGGGGAAATTTAGGCCGCCCGGTCCGAACTGTCTGCGCTTGCCGCTTCGGGTTGCGAATTCATTCGCTGATCGGCTTCCGACCAGAACCGGGCGAGATCAATACAGCGGCAAAACCAAACACCTTCATAAGCTTTCAAATATGCCAGGAATTTTTCAAAGACATTCGCCAATCCGGGCCGGCCGCCGGTAAAGTTATGCATGGCATAGCGGAATTTCATCGGATGGCGCGCGCTTTCTTCGAAGTGCGCATCGAACTCGGCTTTCAATTGCTGCAGGGCGCCGCGCAACCCTAACGGCAGAAGATCATTGTCGGTATAACCCGGCCGCACGTAACCGAGAGATACCATCTTCTTTCCATTTACATCGATCATGTAAGGTACATCCGAATCACAGTAATCGCCGTTCCATTTGAAATCGAGAGCAGCAGCGATTTCTAGCGTATGAGGGCCCGGACGGGGACCGGGCGACATGTACCCTAAGGGGCGTTGCCCGGTCGCGCGCTCGATGGCTTCGATCGATTTGACGATCGCTTCGCGTTCTTCTTCCGCACTGGTGTATTCGAACGGATGCCGGCTCTGATCCCAGTGATGACAAGCGATCTCGTGCCCGCGCTTCGTTGCTTCTCGTAATGTGCCGGGGAAAAGCTCGGCCATGAGCCCGCTCGTAAGAATCGTCGCCTTGACGTCAAATTCCTGCAAGACATCGAGCAATCTTTGAAAGCCGAAATTCGCCCCGTACTCGCGCGCGCCGAGCGCCAAAAAATCAATAGGACTCGCGGCCGGCATCATCTCCCGTTTGCGGATAGCGACCGATCGGGGAACCGATTCCCATTCGTGCATGATGTTAAAAGTGACCGCGATGCGGTTACCACCGGGCCATGCGGAAAACCATTTCGGCCGTTGCGGTGACTGAGGCCGGTAATTCCACTGGTAACTTTTAATCAGGTCATCGTTGGCCATGATCTTTCTCCCTTCCACAGCAATCCTCCGCGCTAGTGCTTTTTAATGGCAAAACATGGGCCAAGGGACAGATCAGGTGAGACTTCGATTAATCCCAATAACGAATCGGGTCGGGCAGCTAGCGAGTGCCGCCGAAAAAGCAAGAGGGTTCCGGCTGTGTTTTTCCGGAACCCTCTTGTGGCGTATTCGCCAAACGGTCACTGTGAATTTTTCCACTCGCTGGCTAGATCGGTAGCGTTTACCCGGGGTCCGAGTTCGGCTTGGTTGCGGCCCGCCAGTGTTTAGCCCCTTCTTCTGCCGGCTCGCCGGAGCGAGTCTTAAACCTTCCGGGGTTTTGCGTGAAGGCGTAACATCTGGCAACTCGTACTCGAGACACGCGCCGTTAACCGCGCACTTCGTTCTTTTCTAGCCAGGTGGACTTTCCTCATTCATGCGGTACCCTCCTGGCCTACTTTAGCGAGCAACGCCCATGCCAAAAACAAAAGCGTTGTGATTAGTTCCTTTTCGCTAACTTTAGAGCGAAACCAGCCTCGTCGAGATTCTATTTCTGAGAATTTTACCGGTAGCGATTCTAAAAGTTCGGAAAGATCCGATTGAAAAGCGTTCGTTCTTACCAGCTGACGACAAGGCGATAAACGGTTTATAATCACGCAACGAGGTGAGATGAAGAGCCAATTCACGAATGAGATATTCCCACGGCCCGAAGACAAGGCGCTGAGCAGTGACCCAAATCAAAGGCAATCTACCCGCGGATAAGAAAGGCACGGCCTACTGAGTAAAAGGAGGAATCCGTATGAGGATCACGTCTAACCGTTCACGCAGCCGCAGGCAAATTCTCGTGTGCTTCGATCGCGCAAAGTTTCGTCTCTGCCTCCTAGCTGCGCTTATCTCTGTGCCTCCGTTTATATGCGGGGCTAGCCGCGATGTGCACGGCGCGTCGAGCCAGCCGCCACCGGCCCAGAATGTCGAAATCATGGTATTTGCGGCACCGGACGAATTTTCAGCGCTGGTCGAGACCATAAGAGACGGAGAGTCGCTCTTGCCCATGGGAGAGATGACGGTGCCCGGCGGGCTGAAGTGGTTTATGGTGAAGACGCGAACCGGCAACGTAGGTTGGATCAAAGCAACCGACAATACCGCCAGCCGAAAAATTGACGGGCACTTTCGCTCTCTGCCGAATGAGGTCACCATAATCGAGCCTGCCAGTACTTCGGCGTCCATTTCTTCGAAAACATCGGCGAAAGGCGTGATCACGGTCCCTGTGAAAGTTGTCCGCGCCAAGGTGACGGTGCCTGTAACTTTTAACAATAGTGTGACAAGTTATCTTGCGATCGATACCGGCGCCGCTCAAACCATGATCTCGAAGCGCCTCGCCAGAGACCTCAGATTACTTTCCCTCGCATTGGAAGGCAGACGTGGAATCGGCGGCTCGGTGACGGTGGACGTCGGCCGCGTCGAATCGATTAAGGTCGGTGACGCCGAAGTGACGAATATGCGAGTAAGCATTCACGATCATGGCCTTGATCGCGATTACGAAGGACTGTTGGGATTCGATTTCCTCGGGCACTTTAACATGTCGTTGGATTCAGCCAAGCAGGTCCTGGTCTTGACGCCCCGATAAAGATAACCACGAGCCGGCGGCGATGGCCAGTGTTAGGCTCTAACTGAAAGTTCGGCTGCACCCACGTGCGCCATTGTTCGGAGAAACTGAGCCATTGAGCGAACGAAAGTCATTCCAGCAGGCTCGGAAGGCGGTCTTTAATGATTTTTTCCGCCTCTGCAACGATTTCTTCGACCACTTCCCTGACGCTCTTGATGGAATCGATCAAGCCCGCGTCTTGACCAAACGATAGCGAAGCATTGTCGATATCGCCGGCGGCGCGCGCCGCTGCAGCCTGTTTGCCCACCTCGCTGGCGTTTTGGCGCAGCGCCCATTCGCGCCCGGACCAACGCTCGATAAATTTGTTGCGTTGTGCCCGAGACATCGCGCCCGGCCACACTCGTTGGGTCGCGAGATCGGGAATCTCAGTCAGCACGGTATCGTGGCCATCGGTTTTGAGAATCGCTTGTTTGTAATTTGCATGAATCGGCGCCTCCGGCGTAGCCATGAACCGCGTGCCGAGCAGCACGCCTTCGGCGCCGAGCGCGAGAGCGGCCGCCAGACCGCGGCCATCGGCGATACCGCCGGCGGAGAGCACCGGTAAAGGCGCTACAGCTTTCACCATCATCGGCACCAGTGGCAGCGATGCCATCCAGCCGACATGGCCGCCGGCTTCCGTGCCCTGCGCTACGAGCACATCGGCACCCGCCTCTGAGGCTCGCACCGCTTCCGGAACTTCGTTCGCCATGTACATTATTTTGCAGCCGGCATCGTGGGCGCGCTGAAAATAATCGCGCAGGTTTTGATCTTTGCGCGCCCACGCAAAGGCGGCGACCGCCGGGCGTGCGCGTAACGTTACGCTGAACATGTCTTCGCGGATCTGAAACAAAAGGTGATTAATGCCGAACGGCTTGTCGGTGCGCTCGTGAATGGCCGCGATCTCGGCGTCGAGGGACACAGCGTTGAAGGCAGAGGTGCCGAGCGTCCCGAAGCCTCCGGCGTTGGAAACAGCCGCAACCAGCGGCGCGGTAGTGGCGGTGCCCATGCCGCCCAAGACGATCGGATGCCGAACACCGAGAAGATCGCATATGCGCGTGTGGATCATTTCCCCTCCGGGTCGAATGCAGTGAAACAGCTTGTTGCGAATGCTGTGAAGCTTATCGACACTTCAAAAACTCTGTTCACAACGCACCAATGCTTCACTTCAGCTATAGTCGAACCGATCCTTCACATCAACAAACACGGGCAAACGCCATTGCTCCGGAAAGTGCATATCGAGCCGGGCCGATATGGCTTGCCAAACTATTGTACCTGGCCATACAATCACGTGGATGCGCATTTGTTCACTAGTGGCTCAACCACGAGGTGCCCAAGCATGATCCGCTTTCAAATTATCGAGCGTCCCGGAGCGAATCTTCATAAGACTCTCGTCGGTGCTATGCGCGCGGGCGAGTTGCGCACTTTCGAAGCAACCCGCCGCGGTCGGCGCATCCAACATAAAAATCTATCCTATCCCGGTTGGATGAACTGGTCCGTTCATGATGGCATGATCAATTGCGAAGTCATCAGCCCGCGCAAACCTGGGCGCGAATGGCAGTTCTTCAGCGCCTTCCTGGGCCGCCTTGCCGATCGTTACGCAGGTGAAATTGTGGCGATCAATATCCAGTTTCCCGACTCCGACGAAGAATCGGCTAAGAAAACGGCCAAGAAGCGCCGGCGCATACGGCGTCGAAAGTAATTTGGTACGCACTCTACGATAAAAATTCACGGCAAAGTGTGCACACAGGGTCGCAAAGCAGAAAGATTGGGACTCTGAAAATCGCTCTAAGATCAGAAAGCGACGGGTTAACACGCGTCATCCTGAGCAAAAATTTAAAGGACCTGGTTCTCGTAGGGTGCGCTCCGCGCACCGGTCCGTACCGGAGGGCTGCAACGCAGCGAAATCCGGCGATTAAACAAGACCGAATTTAACGGAGGCGTACGATGGCGAAGTTGTTAGATCCCTGGGACCATCACGATTGGAGCTCGAAGAAATATGTTTCGGAGTGGGCCGTGCGGCAAGATGAACGGGAAGTCGAGCGAGAAAAGATATTTCGTTTGATGGGCAAAATCCTGTCGAAAGACCCGCAGGCGGCCCTCAATATTCTAGATCTTGGCGCCGGCTACGGCGCGCTTGCTCAGTTTTTGCTCAATCATTTTTCCAATGCCAAGGCCGTTTGCCAGGATGGTTCAACCGAAATGGCCAAGCTCGGGCGCAAACGCATGCAACCGCTCGCCGGCCGATTCAAATACGTCGTTTGTGATTTTAGCAAACCCGGTTGGAGCCGGACGATCAAAGCACGCTTTGACGGCGTCGTCTCTTCGATAGCGATTCACAACGTCCGCTCGCCGGACATCATTCGCTCGATCTACGAGGAAGCGTTTTCACTGGTAAAAACCGACGGCTCTTTCCTCAATTTCGATCGCATGACACCGTCGGTGAAAGTGCAACTCGCTTGGCTCGAGCAAGCGGGCTTTGCCGACGTGAAATGCTTTTGGGAGGGCGGCAGACGCGCGCTTATCGGCGGATATAAGTAGGCTCCGCGTGGCTCTAAGCGTGCTCGCGCCAATTGCGATGAGTTCGTCTCACCGCCTGTCGAAAAGAGATCTGTTGCCAGCGGCGCGGTAGTGCGCTTTTACTCGGTGCGCCGCCTATGCCTCAAGCGGTCGCGTTACGGGATTTGAACTTCTGGTAGATCCACAACAAGACAAATGCGCCGACGATCGAACCGATCCAACCGGCTCCCTGACCCGCCTCATACCATCCCACCGCCTGGCCGGCATATGTGGCGATAAGCGAGCCGGCGATCCCTAACAAGGTCGTCACGATGAACCCCATGTTCTCTTTGCCGGGCATGATGAGTTTCGCAATGACGCCAACGATAAAACCGATGATGACCGTCATCAAAATGCCAAACATGACTTCCCCCTTTTTGTTATTGACCTCTTAAGCGGTGTATTTGAAAGGCTCTTCGCGTAATCGAGTGGGTGAAATTTGCTAAGAAATGCTGTTCTTATGAGTTTCACCCCCCCCTTAGGA
>Ga0075289_1000033_pt1 | contig 15388 bp, 12 predicted proteins | sample SF_Rice_20C_80N__4_FD_69764 | JGI IMG/M metagenome (GOLD analysis project Ga0075289, IMG submission 69764) | Rice paddy soil microbial communities from Twitchell Island, California, USA - SF_Rice_20C_80N_103 | ecosystem: Environmental > Terrestrial > Soil > Paddy field/soil | place: USA... | reverse complement strand
ACGAATTTAGCGTGGTCTACGGGTCGGTGGCCGCCAATGACAAAGAAATTGCCATACTCAGCCGGTCCATGCTCGAAATCCTTAGCGATCTCGCTTCGTACATTGACGTGCCGGCAACCGACGTGGAGCAAAAGCGCACGTTTCCCTCCCTTCCGCCGGAGCTCGTGAACGGTGCCCCCGTGCCGCCGCTTATGCGTATTCTCAGCTCGCCGCAAAAACCCGACGATTCCTTTGCCGCGGTACCGTATCGTAAAGAGTGGTATTGGATCGATGACAAGGACTTTGCTTCCAAGAAACTTTTTTCTTTTATCATGTTTCTCTTCACGCTGACCGACACAGCAGACAAACAAGGCGCGCCGATCATAACAGTTCCCGTCGGATAGAGATCACGGACTGATATGAGAACCGATGAACGGATGGGTAAAGATGGTCGAAAACCAGCGCGACATCACGCGTGGCGTGCTTGCAGTGCTTTTTATTGTGGCCCTGATCGGATCTTCGATCTGGATCTTGCGCCCCTTTCTCGGAGCCATCGTGTGGGCAGCGACCATCGTTGTGGCCACCTGGCCGCTGATGATTTCTTTACAGGTGTGGCTTTGGGGCAGCCGCGCGCTCGCCGTGACCGTGATGACACTTGTACTCCTCTGTGTTCTGGTCGTGCCGCTGACCTTTGCTATTGGCACGATTGTCTCCAACGTCGATGAGTTTGTTGCGTGGGCAAAATCGCTGGCCACCTTCAAGGCGCCCGCTCCACCCGAGTGGCTAGCGAATCTGCCACTCGTCGGCTCGAAGGCGATAGAGTTGTGGAATCGCGTCGCCGCCGTGGGAATACAAGAAGTTACCGTGAAAGCCGCGCCTTACGCCGGCGCCTTTATTAGATGGTTTGTTGCCCAAGTGGGCAACGTCGGACTCTTGTTAGTGGAGTTTTTGTTAACCGTCATTCTAGCCGCGGCCATGTATGCCAACGGTGAGCTCGCGACAGTGCGCCTCGTGCGCTTCGGGCAACGTCTCGGAGGGGCAGGAGGGGAAAACGCAGTCTGGCTCGCCGGTCAGACGATTCGCGGCGTCGCCCTTGGCGTCGTGGTGACCGCGCTCGCCCAAACCCTTTTTGCCGCACTCGGCCTGGTGATTGCGGGGGTGCCTTTCGTGGCCGTATTGACTGGAGCGATGTTCCTTTTGTCCATCGCGCAAATCGGCGTTGTGCCGGTGCTCGGGTGCGCGGTGGCGTGGCTCTATTGGACCGGCGAACCGGCGTTGGGAACGTTCATGCTCGTTTGGACCATTGTCGCCGGTACGATGGACAATTTTTTGCGCCCGATCCTGATCAAAAGGGGCGCCGATTTGCCGTTGCTCCTTGTGTTTGCCGGCGTCGTCGGCGGCCTTTTGGCCTTGGGTCTAATCGGCATCTTCGTCGGCCCAGTGATATTGGCGGTCGCCGACAAGCTGTTCACAGCGTGGATTGACGGTGACAAGTTGGAAGACGCAACCGATGATCCGCAACAGCCCGCCGGAGAGTAGGTTGAGGTTTAGATTAAGGTTCAACTCATCGTCAGCCCAGCCTCGGCGATTTCACCGACCGCCTCGCCTCAGGATCTCTTGATCAGCCTGCAAGGGGGAGTTTTCAGCACATAGCGTTGTGCGCCTAGAGTTCGTTTAAGAAATTCGAGCCAACATCAACGGATGAAGTTGAGTTAATTAACTCCCGCTCGATCGCTTTTTTCAAAACCTAAACCTTAACCTCGACCTGCTTGAAGCATTGGACCAAAGTCCAATATACGGCCGGGTACGCCTTCTGCTATCAAAGACTTAGTCGTGAAAATTGGCTGTCTCGATCATCGACTGAATCTTCGTAGTCAGGAGGATCTATCTATGCGAGGGCGAATGGTATTGCAGTTAGTGGCGGTGGGTTTGGCAGGGGCTCTTGCTGGGGCCCAATTCAGTTTGGGGCAAAACAAACCCGCAGAGGGCGGCAAGCCGGCGAGTAACCTGGAGATCATCCATGAGAAGCTCAAGGCGGATAAAAAATTGATCGTTGCGAAGTATATGGAATTAACGGAATCGGAGGCAAAAAAATTCTGGCCGGTCTACGATGAATACCAGAACGATCTGAAAACAACTAACGAGCGACTTCTTCGCTTACTCGAAAGCTACGCTGCAGATTATAAAAGCAAATCGCTGAACGACGAAAAAGCGAAGAAGTTACTCGACGAGTGGATCGCTATTGAGCAGGACGATGGCAAGCGTCGCAGCACTTTTGCGCCCAAGGTGCTGCAAGCATTGCCGCCGAAGAAGGCCGCGAGATACCTACAGATTGAAAACGAGTACCGCATTTTATTGAGATATGAGCTTGCGGGCGTGGTGCCTCTGGTTCAGTAGGGTGGACTGGTGAGGATCGAGGGTCGAGAGAAGGAGAGAAGGTTTCAGTGGTCATCAGGGTGGAGACAAGGTTTCAGTGTTCAGGTTCAGGTTGTTGACTGACACCTGAAACCCGCCACCTGAAAGAATCCAACACCTGAAACCAATGGGGATGCTGATATCTGAAGGAGAAGAAGGATGAAAGTAAATCTTGCAAAATCGATGTTGATTGTGACGATCGCGGTAACGATCGCTTTCAACGTGTTAATCCCGAGCCGGTTGTTGGCGGCGAGTGCGAGCGCGATTGACCGTGACGCTACGGCGGCTCTGAATGATCTCTACAAGAAGAACCCGGGAGCGAAAGCTTTGGGTGACAAGGCAGTGGCGGTACTGGTTTTCCCCAGCATCGTCAAGGGCGGATTCATTATTGCGGGACAATACGGCGACGGTGCATTACGCAAACGAGGCAAGACCGTAGCCTATTACCGATCGCTGGCGGCGTCCTACGGCTTTCAGGCCGGGATTCAAGCGTATGGCTACGTCTTGTTCTTCATGGACGACGCGTCGATTAAGTATTTGGAGAACAGCGAGGGTTGGGAGCTCGGCACAGGACCGAGCCTGGTCATACTGGACGAGGGGTTTGGCAAGAACTTGTCGACGACAACGCTGCAGAAGGGTGTCTATGCGTTTATCTTCGACCAGAAAGGTCTGATGGGCGGTATTGGCATTCAGGGATCGAAGATCACCAAAATTAACCCGAACCCATGAGGCAGGAGGGGCCAGTGTCGAGGGACGAGGGACGAGGATCGAGTGAAGAAAGAGAAGGTGTCAGTGTTCAGGTGTCAGGCTGAAACCTGAAACCCGAAACCTGAAACCTCACAAAAGGGAGAAAGCGATGAGAAACGAGCTTGCTAGAAAAATAATCGGTGTTGCTGCTGCAGTCATGCTGTTGGGCTGCGCGCCGCTGAGCGTGGCGCAGGACAAGCCGGCCGACAACATGCAGATACTGCGCGACAAGATCAGGGCGGATAAGAAGTTGGTCGTTGCCAGCAATATGGAATTGACCGAGTCGGAAGCAAAGGCTTTTTGGCCGATCTATGAGCAGTACCAAAAAGATCTGCAAAAGATTAATCAGCGCATGGCTAGTTTGTTGGACAGTTACGTGGATGATTTTCGGAAGAAGTCGCTCACCGACGATAAGGCAAAGAAACTGATCAACGAGGCGGTGGCGATCGACAAGGCTGAAGCCGATCTTAAGAGCACCTACGCTCCCAAGCTCAGCAAAGTACTGCCCACAAGAAAAGTCCTGCGTTACCTGCAGATCGAGAATAAGATCCGAGCGCTCGTCAAATACGACATCGCGCAGGGTGTACCGCTGGTGCGGTAGGGGGCAAGAGACGAGGGAAGAATGTTTAGGGTAGAGTGGCAAAAAAGAGAAAAGGTTTCAGTGCTCAGGTTTCAGGACGGGCATCCGACACCCGAACCTGACACCCGCAACCAGAGGCACAAAGTGCGAGGTGTCGGGTTTCAGGTTTCGGTTTTTAGGACAGTGTTTATGACTTCAAAAAAGATCGGTTTCGGCGCATTGTTCGTCGCCCTGGTGCTTGCCCAGCCGGCCATTGGCCAGGAGTTGGACGGCACCCTCAAAAAGATCAAGGAGTCGAGCACGTTCACGCTCGGCCATTTGACATCGGCGCCGCCGTTCTCTTTCCCCGGTCCGGACCGCAGGCCCGTCGGTTACTCCATCGACCTCTGTACGCATATTGCCAGCCGGATCCAGCAGCAACTCGGCATCAATCTCAAGCTTAACTGGGTACCAGTCACGACTGAAAACCGTCTTGAAATGGTCGCTTCAGGCAAGGTAGACATCGAATGCGGCACGTCGACCGCGAGTCTCTCGCGCCAGGAGCGGGTGGATTTTAGTCTGATGACTTTCGTCGATGGCGGCGGCCTGCTCACTAAAAAGGATTTCAATGTCCGCGCTGTGGCCGATCTGACGGACAAGCGTATCGCGGTGATCCCCGGAACTACCACCGAAACCGCATTGAGTAAATTTCTCAAGGAGGAATTCGTTACGGTACAGATAGTCCCCGTCAAAAACCATGTCGAGGGGATTGCGGCGATTGAAAAGGGATCAGCAGATGCATTTGCGTCCGACCGTGGTATCCTGATTGGTCTCGCGGTGACATCGAAAGATCCGAGCCTTTTCGCCCTTCCCAACATTTTGTTTTCTTATGAGCCCTATGGATTCATGGTGCGCCGCAACGACGCGGCATTTCGGCTTGCAGTTAACCGCGCGCTAGCGGGGCTCTATCGATCGGGCGAGGTTGTGTCTATATACGACCGTTGGTTCGGTGCCTTTGGCAAACCGAGTCAGGCAATTCAGGCTATGTACCTTCTAAACGGGCTGCCCGAATAATTGGATGCGGAAAGGAGTCGTTCCGAATGAGAAAACGCGCATGAACAAACGTTACGCGATTGATCGGCAGTTCGCGTTGGTCGTTTGGATGTTCGTCGGCTTCAGCGGTTTAGGTGATGCACATTCTGGAATCGTTGACGGCTACGGCTGCCATCGCGGTACGGACAACGTGAGCTATCATTGCCACACGGGGCAGTTCGTTGGCAGGACGTTTAAGTCGAAAGAGGATTTTCTGCGCGAGCTGCGGGGCGGTAAATCCGGACAATTGTCCCCTAAAAGCAACCCAACTCCAGTTGAGAAAAAAGCGATGACTAAATTCGCGTCAACCAGTCGCATAGGTGAGTATCGGTTTGTGATAGTGACCAAAAGTTTTTGAATCATTTTTCGAAAGTTGGCGTCTACCCTGTAGCAGCGTCGCTGATCGTTCAATGAAACTGCCGCGTCCGGTTCTTTTAATCAGCGCTCTTGCTGCCCCCGTTTTGATCAGTGTCTTGTTCGGCATTTTCCTACTGCCCCGGCTCCTCGATAGTCGGTTGATCAGGGAGAAGATCAGCTCCCGACTCGTCAAAAAAATCGCTGGAAGCGTGACTCTCGGTAAAGTCGTTCTTCTGTGGTTTCCACGACCAAACGTCGTCATAGAGAATGCGGAGCTTACATTCGACGACAAAATCCAGGGTTCAATTCGAAGCGCGAGAATCTACCCTTCGATCTTTTATCTCTTCACCGGTCGTTTGGTCGTGCGCCGAGCACTGCTGGAGCAGCCCAAAATAAAAATTTCTCTGCCAACCATTTCGGAAAAACCGGTTGACCTCGAAGAGTTGGAAAAGCAGATCCGTTCTGTGTTGGTTCGTCTGACAACGGATTTACCCGCGCCGCGTATCGATGTGTCTGACGGATCGGCTGAAATCAGAATAGGCGATAAACAGCCGGTCACTTTCGAAGGTGTTGGGGTTCACACCGTCGCTTCGCCTGCGGAGCTGCGCTTTGAACTCAGCGCGCGCTCGAATCTATGTGAACGAGCGAGGATTGAAGGCAAAATGTCTCCCGATAATCTCGCATCGCGGCTGGACGTCCGCGTACAACGGCTCAAGGTCAGCGAATCTCTTGCTTTCCTGCCGCTGCCAATCACTGACTACGTTAAAAATGGTGAGGCGAGCTTCGATGTTAAAGTGACCTCCGTCGGTCTGCGAAGCGTGAAGGCGTCGATCGACGGAACCGCCGGCCCGTTTATTTTTGCTCGACATGGCGGCACCGCTACTGTTGAGGCAAAGAGATTACGAGGCGGGATCACTTACGAAGGCGACGTTTTCCATGTCAATATGGAGCAGCTAGAACTTGGGTCGCCGCGGCTCCAAGCTTCAGGGGAGCTGAAAATCCAATCCGGCGCGTTATCCACACGCATTGAAGTTCGCAATGTCGATATTGCCGAGGTCAGCCAGGTGGCGCTTCAATTCGTCGATGATACCGAACGCGTCAAGAGAATCATCCGCTACATTCCAGCCGGAACAATTCCGGAAATAAATCTTCAGAGTGCCGGACGCTCGATGGCTGAAATGACGTGGAGCAAAAATGTTTCTGTCTCCGGCTCAATGCATAACGGCAAGATTTTTCTCCCCGGCCCTAATCTTGAGTTCCAGAACGTAGCCGGCTCAGTCCGGATTTCCGGCGGCATTTTGGAAGCCAGCGGCGTCAGCGCGAATTTGGGCGCGACGAAAGGGTGGAACGGCAAGCTCCGGCTCGGCCTTGAGGACATGGCCGCGCCGTTCCTCCTGGATATTGCGCTGCGCACCAGCGCGCCGGAACTTCATGCCGTTCTGTTAAAGCTCATCCGCGATGAAGCATTTCACGGGGAGCTATTGAAGGTGCGCGACCTCGAGGGAAACCTCTCCGGGAGACTGATTCTTGGAGAGAGGCTCAATGCGATCTCGCCGGTTGTAGCAATTTCCAGCGCGAATTTTAGCGCCAGTTACGAACGTATTCCGTTTCCCATCGCAATTAGAGGCGGTCGATTAAAATATGACCGGAAGATCATCACACTCGAGCACGCGCGGGGCTCAGTCGGCCTTTCTACCTTTCGTGGACTCGGCGTAACATTGCATCATGACGGGAGCCGGAAAATCAAAGTCGATTCTGGACAGATTATTTTGGACTTGCAGCAGGCGGACGCTTTGCTGCGCAGCTTTAAGGATTCGCAATTGTATTTTGAAAAGTTGCAATCCGTGCGCGGCCAAGTCGAATTGCAAAATTTTACTCTTTCAGGCGCCTATGACCATCCCTCGGAATGGACCTTCGCGGGCGCAGGGCGATTAGATCAACTCGAGATAACGCATGCAGATTATCCCGGGCCCATTACTTTGTCGCGTGGAAAATTTGACGTGAACGAGGGTCAAATCACATTTTCCAATGCGGCGGCGGCGATGTCTGATGCTTCTTTGAGCGGCGGCGGACATTTTTACTACGGGAAAGTCAAACCGTGGCAACTCGAGGCGAGGGGCGTGGCAACCATTGGCGAGCAAATGACCGAATGGCTCAGCCGTTATGTCGAATTACCCGAAGAGTTGCATTTGCGTTCACCTTTGAGAATCGCCGCAGAGCGGCTTACGTGGCGCGACGGTGGCAATATCTCATTTCTAGGTCAAGCGACAGTCGCAGGCGGCCCGCAGCTTTCGCTCGAACTGATGAAGCAACCGCACGCGCTCGCCTTGGAACATCTTGTGATCGATGATGGCGGCCGGCGCGCGCGGATGACGTTTCAACTTGCCAAGGAGCATCTCGATTTGTCTTTCAGCGGCGAGTTGACGCAACGGACGATCGACAAAATATTTGTAGCGTTCCCTATGAAAGGTAGTTCGCTACAGGGTGATCTTCAGGCAAGTGCGGTGCTGGGAGATCCCATCAGAGTCTCGGCGCGAGGACAATTAAGCGGCAGCAATCTACTCATTCCACTGGGAACAGAGAAGGCTCTATTAGAAAAATTGAGCATCGAGGCGATTGGAGAGAGCGTGCAAGTTCGATCCGCCGACCTTCTCTGGGGTAAGAGTCGCCTCGCCTTTTCCGGCAAGATCACCGGCGCGAAAGAGTTTCTGGGATTGGACTTGGATGTAACTGGCGACCGGCTTGACTGGGAAGAGCTTGAGCGCTTGTTCAGCAGGGAACGGCGGCAAAAAAGCAGCGGAGCTATCTCGATTCCTGATGTGCAAGGCACGATACGTCTGAAGACAGACCGCTTCACGTTTGAAGGTCTCGACGTGAGCCGAGTTGAAACAACGGTAGCGATCTCACCTGCCGCAATCAGTACGGAAATTAACCGCGGTGTTGTCTGTGGCATCAATACAACGGGGCGCATCGAGTTCGCGGACAAAGACATGAGATTGGATCTGCAACTCTCCGCGACGAACGCCCAACTCGAACCGACAACGACCTGTCTGACCCAACAGCAAAATGACGTTACCGGCACCTACTCTCTTACGGCACGGATCACTGGGAGCGGAGACCGGGAGCACCTGCGGTCGGCGCTTAAGGGCGATTTTCAGCTCACGGCCCACAACGGTCAGTTCGTTCGTTCGCCTGGGATTGACGCGACATTCGATTACCTTAACGCAACTGGAGATTTCAAAGTAGCGTTCCCGGATCTAGACAGGGAGACATTCCCCTACCGCTTTGTCGGTGTCAAGGGAAGGATTGAAGGAAAGATGCTTATCGGCGATGAAGTCAATGTTAACTCATCGCTTCTGAACCTGAGCGGCGCGGGTAAAGTCGACCTGGAGAGTAAGCAGATTGAGGGGAAAGGTCTCATCGCTGTCCTCAAACCAGTAGACGAGGTGATCAGTCGAATACCGGTAATTAGCTCTATCGTAGGCGGATCTCTGGTAGGGATTCCGGTCCGAGTTTCCGGATCGGTTGAGCGACCCGATGTCACATACCTCTCACCTGCAGATGTTGGCGCGGAGCTGTTAAATATCCCCTTGAGAATCTTAGGGGTGCCCCTCGAAGCGATCAGGGTATTTACTCCAAGTGGGGAACAGCGAGATAATATTACCAAATGAATGCGAGACAATGCGTTGTGAAAGTAAGGCAGGCACAGGTGATCGATAATAGTGGAGGGGGTCATGGGTAAATCGTTGACGTTGAAAATCATGGTCGCATTGGGAGTTATACAAGGGGTCGCTGGCTTACTGAGAGGTTTTAATTGGGTGCAGTTTGGCAGTGACATTTTTCGCCAGGGACTTTTCCTGTTGCCCATGATCGGTGCGGTGGCAGTGATGCGTGGGGTGTTCATCGCGGGTATAGCGCTGCTGTTTTTGCTGTTTGTTGTCGGCGCGCTGCTGGGGAAAAGTTGGGCCTGGTGGATTTGCCTCACAGCAGTGGTAGTCAATCTGATTATTGTCCTGAGTGCCTTAGCCCAAGGAGGACTCGTAGCAGAAGGAATCGCCTGGTCGGTGATCCCGGTCATTTTATTATTTTATCTGTTTTCACAAACGGGACGTGAAGCACTAAGGGGTGCTTAAAAATCCGGATAGGCGCTCCTGTGCCTATTAGACCAAGGTCCAATAGATAGCCCTCCTGTTTTTTCTGTAGCTTCATACTGAAACCCTCGGATTAGCAGTCGGAGGAGCGTGTGAACAACCGAGGCAGGGGTGTTTCCTCCCGCGGATAATCCGCATTTTGGTCGACAGTCTCGATGTGAGCCTTACGAACAACTGTGGAGTTTCCAACTGCAAAAATTAAAAGGAAGCTTCCATGAACTCGGAATCCAAGAAACCAAACGAGCCCTTGCAGTTGTTTCATGGCTTGATCGCATCGTGCTTCGTCTTTTTATTGTTAGTAGCCTGGACTGAGACTCAGGCCGCAGAGCAGCCGAAGAGTCCACCCCAAGCCGGCGAAACGAAGGGATCGCCGCCTGCGCCGGTTGCCATACCAGCTTCAGAAATCATCCCTCGTGCTGAACAAGCACTAAAATCACTGCAAGAAATCAGGTTCCAGATCGCGGCCGATTCTGAGGCCGTACTGAACTCAATGCAGAGAGATATTACCGCATTCACAGAAAGATCGGATCGGCGCTGGCAAGCCGAGGCGGAAAGTATCAGTCAAGTGCGCTCGTTGCAGCGGTTCAACGATATACTGCGGGAATGGAGCCTGGAGCAGAGCCAACTTGACAGTTGGGACCGCGTTTTATCCAGACGGTCGCAAATTCTTGTCGGCCAGGAGAAAGAGATCAGTCAAATCTTGGAAAGCTGGCAGGCCACGCGTGCGACTGGGAAGCAGCAAGCGCTTCCAGAGATAGCGCTCCAAAGGATCGCGGAGGTTTTGCGCGAAGCGGATGCGGTTCGTGGGTTGATCCGCGACGAAATGGCGAAATTACTGCATCTGCAGAATCAGCTGGCTAGCAGGCGGGACTTTCTGGCTAAAGTTCGCAACGAGTTGGATAGAACCCGCGAAAAATCTGGCCGAGGGCTTTTCGTGCTCGATAGTTTGCCTCTGTGGGAGGCATTGTTCAACCGTGAGTCGCAAGACGTTGTCATAGTGGAGGTTGTCCAGAGTTCTCAAAGATTCGTCGAGGATTTGCAGGAATTTATCAACAAGTACAGGGTGCGATTACTTTGGCACGCGGTCCTTTTGCTGGCGATGGTGCTGCTATTTCGCTTCCTTCGGGGCGGTTTGACACCGCAGGCAGTCGAAAAACTTGGCGGTTCTTCAGCGTTTGTGCTCGACCGCCCGCTTGCTTCGTCGTTTCTCCTGGCACTGACCGCCTTACCCTTGTTGTATCCCGGAGCGCCGGCGGCTGTTCTGCGCATTGCAATTGTTCCAAGTGTGATTCCAGTCATCAGATTGCTTCCTGGGTTGCTGCCGAGAATCTTCCGCCGGTGGATATACCTGTTGGTGGTGTTGTACGTTCTGGACTTTTTGCGCTACCTCTTGCCGGCCGCTGGGCTCTTGACCCGGCTGCTGCTGTTGCTGATTGCAACCGGCGGGTGCGTAGGTCTTGGCTTGTTCTTGCGCTTGCGAGGAGCGGAGCTTTCGGCTTCAGGTTCTCGAGAACGACTGGTATCAGTGGCACTACAACTTGTGTTGTTATTGTTTGGCATCTCTGTCGTCAGCAATTTGGTTGGTAACGTGACGCTCGCCGAGTTCGTCGTCGCCACGCCGATCCGTCTCACCTACGCCGCTGCTTTGATATTCGCTGGCGCTCATCTACTGATGACACTTGCTGTAGTTGCGCTGCAGTCGCCAGGGGCGCGTTGGTTTCGTTCGGTGCGAGAACACGGCGAGCTGATCGCGTTCCGGTGTAAGGCGTTCATCCGGTTCGCGGCCATCCTCTTTTGGGCGGTCTTCACCCTGTATGTTTTGGGCGTTGCTGGCGATATTTCGGCTGCAGGAGCTGACTTTCTAGAACTGCGTTGGAAGGTGGGCGCGGCAGAGATTTCCATCCATGACGTAGCGGCATTTATAGCAGTGATCCTTAGCGCGTTTGTCTTTTCACGACTGATCCGCTTTGTATTGGCAGAGGAGATCTTGCCGCGCATACGTTTGCCGCGCGGTGTGCCCGGCGCTGTGGATGTCCTTTCCCGTTACGGGATTTTGCTTCTCGGGTTTTTCATCGCCTTGGCCGCAGCCGGAGTTGATTTGAGCAAGGTCACTCTCTTGGTGAGTGCCCTGGGCGTAGGCATCGGATTCGGTCTTCAAAGCGTCGTTAACAACTTCGTATCGGGTCTTATCCTTGTGTTTGAGCACCCTCTGCAGGTGGGAGATTCCGTCGAGGTTGGAACGGTTTTTGGAGAAGTTCGCAACATTGGTTTCCGCGCCAGCGTGATCCGCACACCGGATGGCGCCGATGTCGTTATTCCTAATGGCGAGTTGGTAGGCACAAAATTTATCAACTGGTCGCTTTCCGATCGGCTGCGGAGAATTAGCATCCCCGTGGGTGTCGCTTATGGCACCGATCCCGGTCGGGTCATTGATATCCTGGTTGGCATCGCTCGAAAACATCCACAGGTCCTGGTTAAGCCGGCGCCGTTCGCTGTATTCGACCGGTTCGGGGACAGTGCATTAAATTTTACGGTGTTCTGCTGGGCCTTTGTCGACACTTTTTTCATTACTCGAAGCGAACTAACGCTCGCGATCAACAATGCTTTTAAGGAAGCAGGCATTGAAATCCCATTTCCACAACAAGATGTTCATGTTTACTGGCCTGACGGGTCTGGGGCTGCTGCCGCTCCGGCCACGCTGTCAGAACACATGGCACAAAGCAAAGGCGCAGAGAGTCCCGTGCTTCTTGCTAAGAAGTGAAAATGGACCGACGCAAAGTGATCTCCATACTTCAGCGGAAAGACTCGAAACGAAGTGAAGGCTTGCGGGCAGAGTGAGAGTTCAGGTCTCGGGAGGACGGTGAAGAACAGGGGATCAGTGTTCAGGTTTTAGTGCTGACCGAAACCTGAGACTTGAAATCTTAGTGAAGGACTGGTCAAAGCGGAGTCACGATGAAGACATCCAGCATTATAGGAACGACCTTATTTCTAGCTGTAATTTCTTTTGGTGCGAAGCTCGGAGCGCAGGAGGCGCCGACTGCGAACCCGTTTTCGGGCGAGATTTGGACACGCTCAACGCTCAGCGGCGACTGGTGGGGGCTGCGCAATGAGTTGGCCGCCAAGGGCGTGACCATTGACATGAGTTTGACCCAGTCAGCGCAAGGTATTGTGCATGGCGGCAAGGCCACCGGTTGGCAGTACGGCGGCGGGCGCGGTGACATCATACTTAATCTCGATTCCCAAAAGCTCGGCTTGTGGCCCGGCGGTTTTTTGAACTTCGAAGCCGAAGGCAACTTCATACCCGCGGATAATCTACTTAAGACCGTCAACGGCAGAACCGGTTCGTTGATGCCGGTGAACAGCAGTCAATTTTATCCCACGCCCGCGGGCGACAACTTCAACTTGCCTGCATTGAACTTTACCCAGTTCCTTTCGCCATACTTCGGCTTGACCATAGGCAAGCACGCCACGCTGACGTCCGCCTCCGGCGATATGAATGATTTTGCCCACGGCAAAGGGGACAGCCAATTCATGAACCTCGCGTTTAACATCAATCCGATTTTAACGACGACGGTACCCTATTCGACGTTGAGCACCGGGGTCATCGCGTTGCCAACGAAAGATCCTCATCAAGCGATCGTGAGCTTCATGGTTCTTTCATCCACCGGGAAGGCCAGCACCAGCGGCTTCGATGATTTGAACGACGATAATTTAACGTTTGCGGGCGAGGGCCGTGTGAGGACGGATTTTTTCGGCCTCACCGGGCACCAGCTTTTCGGAGCGATTTTTTCCAACCGGAAATTCAGTTCGATCGATCAGAGCGCGCGCTTCATCTTCGAAAACGGCGCATTTGAGGCGAGAAAAGGCTCCTGGAACATTCACTATAATTTTGACCAATATCTCTACGAGCCAAAAAAAGGCTCCGGTGAAGGGATTGGAATCTTTGGCCGCTTCGGCGCGTCGGATGGCAATCCCAACTTCATGCACTTTTCCTACAGTCTCGGGATCGGCGGCAAAGGTGTCATTCCCACTCGCGCCAACGATCGGTACGGTTTCGGATTTTATTACATCGATGTCAACAATCCGGAGCTCCAGGGATTGTTTCGCAACATGAAATTATTGCGTGACGAGTATGGCTTCGAAGCGTTCTACAACATCGCGATCACGCCGTGGCTGCAGCTCACGCCTGATATCCAGGTCGTGCGAGGTGCGCAGAAGGAAAAGTTCACCATCGGGCGAGGCGTTTTGGGAATACCCTTTATCGCTGGCCGGAAGAGCATAGGGACGGCGACGGTCCTCGGCATGCGCCTGCAGATGGTGTTCTAAGAAGGGACGAGTGTCGACGGAAGAGAAGAAATGGTTAGCGAACAGTAATGTAGTAATCAGTGAGCGGTAATAGTGATCAGTGATCGTCCATGTTTCAGGGACGCGACATAAGTAGTCCGAGGCTTTCGTAAGATTTGCGATGGGTAACTTTCTTGTTCGCATCTTGCTTGGGATCATCATAGTCGGGATGACGGCTTGGGGCGCAGGCGCAATATATTATTCGCCATTGCCGAGCGAATCTCTACGGACTGTTCTTGCGGCGCTATTCGCTCTCGGGACGGCGCTCGCGTTTTTGTTGTTACATAATCGCGGGTGGACTCTGGTGGGCTTTCTGATCCTATTTGCTATGCTCGTTGCGTTCTTCCTGAATATCCCGGCCTCGAACGAGCGTGATTGGCAGCCGGAGGTTGCGGTGACGCCATGGGCGGAGCGTGTCGGCGACTTGATCACAATCCATGGCGTGAGGAATCTTGATTATCGGACGGAAACCGACTTTACGCCACACTGGGAGACGCGGACATATGATCTAAACAAGCTCGACTCCGTCGATCTGGTGGCTGTTTACTGGGCTGGCAAAGCCATCGCACATATCATGTTGAGCTTTGGTTTCGGTGGAAAAGACTACCTCGCGATCTCCATTGAGACACGGAAAGAGCGCGGCGAGAGCTATTCGACGATCGCCGGTTTTTTTAGGCAGTATGAGCTCATCTACGTGGTTGCCGACGAGCGCGACGTGATTCGAGTGCGGACGACCTACAGGCAGCCGCAGGAGGACGTATACGTTTATCGAGTGCGCGCCCCGCGCGAAAACATTCGCCGCGGCTTTCTGGACTACATGAAAACCATCAATGAGATGCGCGAACGGCCGCGGTTCTACAACACGCTCATCACGAACTGCACCACGACCATTGCCGCACACACGAGGGTAAACCCGGAGGCGCCGCCATGGTCATGGAAAATTCTCTTAAGCGGCTACCTCCCCGAATATGTCTACCAGTTGGGCAGGCTCGACACGACGCGGCCATTTGCCGAGCTAGAGCGGCTCTCATGGGTCAATGCGCGCGCTCACGCCGCCGATCACGATCCCCTATTCTCGCAACGCATCCGTGAGGGACTGCCGATGCCGGCGGAGATGCCATGAGTCCGCGACCGTCTAGAACAAGGCTCTCCAGCATGGAACGGTTCAAGAATTTCCAATGCTGGCGGCAGCGGGTCATCCATGGGATCGCGTTTGTCAGCCTCCTGCTCCTTGTCAGCGCGTGCGCCACCCCTGTCGGCGTTGTTCGTCTCGATACGCAGGAGGTGTATCAGGGGCTGACTACGAACGTCCTGTCGAGCGCGAAGCCGAGCCCATGGTCCCTACAGGTTCTCCAGCGCCTGAACCTGGTCGAGCGATTCGATCAGGATCCGGAAACGGCGCTTGCTGAGCTGCATAAAACAATCCAGCAAGAAACGACTGAAGATCAACTTCAAGATCGACTGTTCGCCCTCTCAGAGCTGTCGTTTTTTCACGGCGAGAATTCTGGCCGGCAGGAGTATTACGGCGCATCCGCTGTTTACGCCTATGCTTTTTTGTTTCCCGAAAACGGCACGCCTCCCGATCCGCTCGATCCGCGCCGCCGGCTGGCAGCGGACCTTTACAATCTTGGATTGACCAGAGGTTTGACCGAGAACCAAGAAGAAATGGTCATTGAAAACAAGACGGCGGCTTTGCCCTCCGGCGAGCTGAAAATCGAAGTGAACCCAAAAGAATTTCTCTGGG
>Ga0075289_1000032_pt1 | contig 15447 bp, 12 predicted proteins | sample SF_Rice_20C_80N__4_FD_69764 | JGI IMG/M metagenome (GOLD analysis project Ga0075289, IMG submission 69764) | Rice paddy soil microbial communities from Twitchell Island, California, USA - SF_Rice_20C_80N_103 | ecosystem: Environmental > Terrestrial > Soil > Paddy field/soil | place: USA... | reverse complement strand
ATCGCGGCGATCGTGTTTTGCGTTATCGGCATCTTTACCTCGGCGCTGCGCGGCGGGGAGAAACCCTTGCAGGCGGAACCCCTTCCGTTGAGCAGGCAAAGCGGTGTCAGCTGAAAACCCGGCTCATGCACATTCCTGACAAAATGGATTTCCTCGCGCTGATCGTGACACGGCCACATCTGGAAGCCGGGTGAGTTATTCGTCCGAGTTTAGTAGCTTGGGGTTCCGTCAATCGGGTGAAACGATTTCGAGCAGCACGGCTTCGGGATCGGCGCCCCAGCGAAACGGCAATGCAACGCCGCCTAGCCCGCGCGAAACGACTAGCAGCGATGCGCCGCGCGCGTAAACACCCTCGTCGAGACAATAACGGCTTTGACGGATGATCGGCGGGCCATTGGGGAAACGGATTTGCCCGCCGTGCGTGTGGCCGGCCAGCGTGAGAGGTATCTGGCGCAGAAAAGCTTCAGGGAAGTGATCCGGGTTGTGCGCCAAAAGCAAATGCGGCGCGCCGTGCGGCATCGCAACGCCGTCCCAATCGGGTTTGCCGAGCAGCAAATCATCGATGCCGCCGAGCACGAATGATTTCCCATGATGGTTGAGGGCAACGCTTTCGTTCTTTAGCGTTTTGATGCCCACCACTTCCAGATTTTTTCGGAGCTCTTGCGCATCGCCGCCAAAATAATCGTGGTTACCGAAGCAAAACCATGCGCCGAGCGGCGCTGCGCTTGCCTTCGACAATGCGTCAAGATAGGGAGTCGCTTCGCTCACGTGGCCGGTAACGATGTCGCCGACTATGACGACCAAGTCGGGCCTCGCTTGCATAAGACCGTCGATTATCCGCCAAAGTGTCTCCGGTTCTAAAAAAATACCGGTATGAATGTCGGTGATGAGAAGCACTCGTAAAGGTGTGAGGCCGCGCGGCCATGCTGGCGGTGAAAGAGTCGCCTCCGCGAGAGTGAAGCGGCGTTCAAGCAGCCAACTGTAAGGGCTCCAAATATGGCCGATCACGGGATAGACGAACCGCGAGACCAATAAATCCGCGTAACGCTCGCAGAGCTTGATCCATCCGCGGTCCGGATTGAGGTGGCGCCGTTCGTTTCCCGTCATGATCCGTGGCGGTGGAAGCCTTCGTCTTCGGAAAATTGTAGTTTGTTCGGCAGTACTGAGGGCTTCGACGCGCATAAGACAATCGAGATTGTAGCCTGCCGGCTCAGCGAATTCATCTAATCTGACAAAATTCGCGGGAGTTTTTTGAAAGATGCCTGGGGTGAGGAGAGGGTGTCGGGTCAGCGGTTGTTCGCAGCTCAAAATAGCTTTTCTTGACATTCTTAAGGTGAATCCCATATTTTCCCCTGCAGCACTGAAACGTCGAACTATCGCATTGAAGGGGATACGTATGTTTACACCACTAAAACAAGTCCGAAAATTGCTGATCTTGCTGAGCGTTCTGGCGCTGCTTGACGCGAACGGGTTTGCGGCGGAAACGCCGCGTCCGGGCGGTGAGCTAGTTTTTGCCGTTGGCGAGATTCCGCCGTCGTTCGACGGCCACCGCGAAACCACATTCGGCATGCTCCACCCCCTGGCGCCGCATTACAGTACGTTGCTGCGCTTCGACCCGCAGAACTATCCAAAGATTGTCGGCGATGTCGCCCAGTCGTGGACGTTCTCGAAGGACGGACTGACGCTGACGGTAAAGATTCGTAAGGGTATCAAGTTTCACGATGGCACGCCGCTCACGGCGCAGGACGTGAAGGCGACCTACGACAAAATCATCTTCCCCCAGGAAGGCGTCGCGAGCGCGCGCAAAGCCTTGTACGCAATGGTCGACAAGGTCGAGGCGCCGGATGATGCGACCGTTGTCTTCAAGCTCAAGCATATCGCCGCATCCTTTCTTGCCAATCTCGCTTCGCCGTGGAACTTCATTTACAGCGCTGAGCGCCTTAAAAAAGACCCGCGCTGGTACGAAAAGAATGTGATGGGGTCCGGACCGTTTGTGTTCGTCGAACACGTGGCCGGCTCACACTGGGTGGGCAAGAAGAATATGAACTATTTTATGCCGGGACGGCCTTATTTGGACGGCTTTCGGGCGATATTTATTCGCGACACGGCGCCGCGAGTCGCGGCGGTACGGAGCGGCCAGGCCGTCGTGGAATTTCGCGGTTTCAATCCGGCGGCTCGCGACGATATCGTCAAAACTCTGGGCAACAAGGCTGTGGTGCAAGAGAGTCCCTGGGCGTGCAATATTCTGGTGACGCTCAATAACGAGAAAAAGCCTTTCAGCGATGCACGAGTTCGGCGCGCCCTGACCCTGGCCATCGATCGCAACGAAGCCTCCAAGGCGTTGGCGCAAATTTCCATCATGAAGTACGTCGGCGGCGTGTTTCGCCCGGGCTCGCAGTTCGCCACGTCCCAAGCGGAGCTCGTCAAGCTTCCTGGCTTTGGCAAGAATGTCGATGCCGCGCGTGCCGAGGCGAAGCGCCTGCTCAAAGAAGCCGGTGTGCCGGAAGGATTTTCCTTTGTCCTGAAAAATCGCAATGTCAAAGAGCCCTATGAAGTCAGCGGTGTTTACTTGGTCGACCAATGGCGCAAAATCGGCCTCAATGTGACGCACACGCCACTGGAAGGCGGTCCTTACTTCAACGACCTGCGTCAAGGCAACTTCGATGCCGGCGTCGATTTTGATTGCGAGTTCATGGACGAGCCCGATCTGTATTTGCTTAAATACTTGAGCAGTGACAAGAGCCCGGTGAACTACTCCCGTTACAAAGACGCGACCCTCGACGAGCTTTATGAGCGGCAAAGCCGCATGTTGGATCTGAAAGACCGCTTGCCGCTCCTGAGGCAAATGGAAAGGCGCGCTATCGGCGAACAGGCATACCAGTTTCCCCTCTTGTGGTGGCAGCGCATCGTGCCGCACAGTAGCCGGCTGAAAGGCTGGAAGATTGGGCCGAGCCATTATGTCAATCAGGATCTGCGCGACGTCTGGTTGGCGCCTTAACACAGCGCAGAGAGCAAAAGGAAAAAAAATTTCACGCGACGAACGTTCGTGAAACTCACTATGGAGCCACGGAGTACGCCGAGGAAAGAATTCTACCAGTCAACCCGATCCCGGTGAACTCGGATTGTGTGCGGTGAAAGCTTTGGTTTTTCTCTCGTGGCAGCTAGAGTACGAGACCTGAATTCGAAAAGCGATGCATAAATACGTTATCAAGCGCCTGTTGCTGATGATCCCCACGCTTTTCGGCGTCGCGGCGCTGGCGTTCTTTTTGTTGCGCGTCGCGCCGGGAGATATTGTCGAGCTCAAGTACGCCGGCAGCGGCACGTTTGCGCCGAAGGAAGCGCTCGATCGCGAGCGGGCCCAATTGGGACTGGACAAACCGCTGGCTCAGCAGTTCGTCGCCTGGATTATCGGCATCGCTCGTTTCGACTTCGGCGATTCGATGTGGACGGGCAGGCCGATCATAGAAGAAATAAAGATCCGCCTCGAGCTGAGCTTGGAACTCGCCCTGATGGCAACCCTGGTCGCGGTCCTACTCGCGATTCCGTTGGGAACGCTGGCTGCAGTGAAGCATGATACGTGGGTGGATTACCTGGTGCGAATTTTCTCCATCGGCGGATTGGCGATTCCCTCTTTCTGGTTGGGTATTGTTATCATTCTCACTTTCCTGATCTTCTTCAGATGGATGCCGCCTTTGACCTTCACATCCTTCTGGACCGATCCGCTGGCCAATCTGGCGCAACTCATTTGGCCCGCCCTCGCGGTCGGCTATCGTTATTCAGCAATGGCGACGCGCATGACGCGTTCGGCTGTGTTGGAGGTCCTGCGCGAGGACTACGTGCGCACGGCACGGGCGAAGGGACTCTGGGAACGGGCGGTAATCGTCAAGCACGCGCTGCGCAATGCGCTCTTGCCCATTGTGACGGTGATCGGCTTGGAGTTTGCTTTTCTAATCGGAGGTTTGGTGGTGACCGAGCAAGTCTTCAATCTCAACGGCATCGGCATGTTGTTCGTCCAATCGATCACCAACCGCGACTACACGATGACTCAAGCGCTGGTGTTGCTGGTGTCGTTTGCCTTCATCCTGATGAATTTCCTGATCGATCTGCTGTATGCCTGGCTCGACCCGCGCATTCATTACCAGTAAGCGATCACCGCCATCTCAGGCTGCAATGCACTTTCCGCTTCGACCATCTCTTGCCGCCGCCCGCACCTTTGCCTCGGCCCGACCTCTAGGTGCCGTTGGTGCCGTGATCATCATACTGATGGCTTTTGCCGCGCTGCTTGCTCGCCTGCTTTCGCCCTATGACCCGTTGCTGAATGACTACGGCGCGATGTTCCAAGCGCCGGGAGCGAGCCACTGGTTCGGCACCGATTCGTTCGGCCGCGACGTTTTGTCGCGGCTTCTCTATGGCGCGCGCACCGCTTTATGGATAGGTTTCTGCTCATCGATTTTCGGCACCAGCATTGGCGCCGTGATCGGCGTGTACTGCGCCTACTTCGGCGGACGGTTCGATCTCCTGCTGCAGCGCCTGATGGACATCTTGCTTTCCTTTCCGCTTATCGTGCTCGCGCTGGTCGTTGTTGCGGTGATGGGCTCTGGGGTGTGGAACGTGATCTTCGCCATAGCCGTCCCGATGATTCCCCGCGCTGCGCTGGTGGTGCGCAGCAGCGCTTTGGCGCTGCGCCAGATGCTCTTCATCGAATCCGCGCTCACGCTGGGCGCAAGCCACGCGCGGATTATTTTCCGCCATATGCTGCCCAACGTCATGGCGCCCTATCTGATCATGCTCAGTGCATTCCTGGGGCAGGCGATTTTGCTGGAAGCGTCTCTGTCGTTTCTCGGTCTGGGTGTGGCGGAGCCGATTCCGGCGTGGGGACTGATGCTGCGTGGCGCGGCGGTGGAGTTTGCCGAGCGCGCCCCGTGGATGGCGCTCTTTCCGGGATTGGCGATCAGCCTCGCGGTGTTCGCGTTTAACGTTTTCGGCGACTCGTTGCGCGACGCCCTGGATCCGAAACTGCGATTACAGTAGTTCTTCTTATGGTGAGAATTGATCTGGGAAACGGCGATTAGTCGGGCAAGTCGAAATCACTAGCGCCGGTGGGTATTCAACAAATTTTTTGCCTACTCTTTGCCCTTCCAAAGATCCAGGCTCTTTGAACCGCTGCGGCCGTGATAGTAGCTCTGTTGAATCTTAACGAGTTCCGCGCGACTCAACTCAACTTTTTTTGTGCCGCCGGCTCGGGCGATGTACTCGAAGACGACACGTCGCTGATCTTTGAAAATTTTCACCAACTTGCCTTCCTCGGCGTCGACGATCCTGCCGATGGTTCGGAGTGCCTCGCCAAGATCGTGGATATCGGGAATCTTACCGAGCTGTATGCGCCGATGCAGGCCCGCTTCGTCGATGCGGCTGATGTCGATGGGATTATAAGAACGGCTCACAGTTACGATTTCGGGCTTTTCCGACGGTTTGTCCAGACGGATTGTGTTGAGTCTATGAATGATACCTCTCAACCCCGTTCTTGATGCCTCGGCAGATGGGGACGGAGTTTTGCTTTCGGATCGTTTGCGATCGCAGCGCACGTGGGCCACGAAAGTGTGCTCTTGTTGCTCGATTTCAAGCTGCTGGGGGAACAGCTCGGCGAGATCCTGGCCGATGGCCCTCAATACTCGGGCATAATAATTGGACTGGTTTGGCTCCACCTCTAATGCTCCGAAACTCTCGCAGTGTAGCATTCGCTCAGAAATTTTGCACGGGGAATTCTACGGCTGACGTCTCGGATTCGCTGCTGAAAGGCGATGATTCCGAACTGTGAGGGCGGAAGAGTGTGAATCCGGGTTTGACGCAAACCTGGGGTCATCTTGCCCATAGGGTGCGCAAATTTAACAAACAGTCAACAAAAAATTGTTACTGGCTGCGTAGCCCCGCCCCGTGCTTCCACTCTGAGGAGACTTTGTTAATCGATCGCCACCAGCTTGCCCTCCCGGTGTTCTACGGTTTTACCGGTCATCTCCATTCCTGCTTGAGCTGCGAGAACAAAGCCATTGCCGAGCGTCTCCGGTCCCGGCAGCCGCTGACGCGCTTCTTCCGGAGCGTCTTCGGTCGCGATTGCCTGCTTCGGACTGAACGCGACAACGCAAACATTCCATTCGCGCTCCTCTTCCGCCACGAAGCGCGTGAAAGTACGAATGGCATCTTTGCTGACGACGTACGGCGAGGCGCCATGGTTTTCCGCGCGACCGCCGCCCCAAAGATTCACGATATTTCCCGAGCGGCGTTCTTCCATGAAGGAAACGACGTACTTAGTGCAAAGGAACGTACCGCCGAGATTGGTCTGGATCACGCTGTCCCAAAAATCTTTACTCAAAAAACGAATACGCGGCCAGCGCGGTATGCCCCAATTGAAATGCGGCACGATGCCGGCGTCGTTGATCAAGGCATCGATCTGGCCGAAGCGATCCATCGCCTCGTGCACCAAACGACGCACCTCTTTTTCGTCGCGCACATCGGTGGGAACCGCCAGCGCTTCGGCGTTTATCTGTTTAATCTCCGCGAGCGTTTTGTGCATGCGTTCCACGTCCGCGTCGGCGAGAACGATTTTCGCGCCCGCCTTAGCCAAGGTTTGGGCCGCATGCCTGCCAATCCCCTTTGCGCCACCCGTCACGATTGCAACTTTTCCGTGCATGAGTTCTCCTCCCGCTAAATTAAATTTCCGTCCTATCCGATCCCAACACTCCCGTACTCCAACTCGCCCGATCCTTTGGAATGTTTGTTATTCGCTAACTCGTCCTTTCTTCCGACTTGAAGCCGATTTCCTCGTGACTGCCGTCGCAAAAGGGTTTGTTCTTCGACGCCCCGCAACGGCAGAGGTAAAGCGGATCGATTGCACTCTCGGCATAGCCCTTGCCGGTGTAATCCAAGACCTTAGCTCCGCCGGCGACTTCATAGGGACCATTTTTGAGTGCTTTCACCGTGATATAGGCCATAACTTTGCTCCTTGGCTAATTTGTGACGAACATTGCACACTGAGGAAGGTGGATCAACGTGCATATGCATATTGCTAAACCAGTGGATATCCCGATCACCCATAGTTTAGTTCACTGAAAGTACGGCTCGGTCTTCAGATCGAGAAAAATTTCTCGCTCCGCTCGAAATGACAACAACCAAGCGCGATTCTCATTTAGACGCTCTTCCATACCATAGAGATACCGCAAGTAAATACGGTGAGAGATCGACTCGCCTGAAACGCTTACCGATTGCCCGCGTCGCTACGTTCATGCTAGTAGGACGCTATGAAAATATTGACTTCTCTCTCGATATTGTTTGTTTCGATTGCTTGTGCCGGCCTCATCGAGGCGCAGGATAGACTGCGTGTCGGCCAAGGGTCGATCAGTTTGCAATCGGGCCTCATGCATATCGCCAAGGATCGCGGCCTCTTCGCCAAATACGGGCTGGCGGTCGAGACGATTTATATTCCGGGCGGCTCGACCAATATTCACGTGCTGATCTCCGGCAATCTTGATCTGTCGCAGCTCAGCGGCGCGCCCGGCGTGGGCGCCAATCTCGAAGGCGCGGATATCGTTTATTTTGCGGGATTGCTCGACAAGCTCAACTACCAACTGATCACCCGCCCGGAGATCAAGAGCGTGGAGCAGTTGAAAGGCAAAAAGTTCGGCGTAAGCCGATACGGTTCCTCCGCCGATTTCGGCATGCGCGCCATGCTCAAGCGACTCGGCGTCGATCCGGTCAAAGAGGCAAGTATTTTGCAGATCGGCGATGAACCGTCGCGCATCGCCGCGATTAAATCCGGTAACATCGACGGCACGGTCGCCAATGCGCCTTTCGGCACTGAGGCGGAGCGGCTGAAACTCAACGTCCTGGCGGATTCGGTAAAGATGGACATTCCATTCTTCAACACGGGTCTGCTCGGCAGCAAGCGATTTCTCGACAAGCAGGAAAGCAAGATCATGAATTTCCTGCGCGCCTATCTCGAAGCGATCAAGGTCCTCAAGACCGAACGCGACTATTCCATCAAAGCCCTGGCGCAATTTACCCGCGTGAGCAATCTCAAATCGGTGGCGGAAGGCTACGATTACTTCGTCAAACAACTCGAACCGGTGCCGTATCCTTCGCTCGCGGCTATGCAAGCCGTGGTCGATCAGATTGCCGAGAGCAATCCGAAAGCACGAAACGTCGACGCGAAAAATTACGTCAACGATCGATATCTGAAGCGGCTGGAGGAAGAAGGCTTCGTGAAAAGGATTTGGGGAAAGTAGCGCGTTCGTATTTCAGATTGCCGGAGCGGTTGCATTGGTTCAACTCCTTTGACGAACTTCTTTCTTTGCACCGCGCGTTGTCATATTCTCGGCGAAGTGATCCCTTATTTATGGGGCGGAACGAATGGAATGAGCTGCCAGAACATCACCTGCCTTTAGAGCCGCGGAGGATTTTAATGCCCCGTAACGATGAGACCTACGACATGCTGCTCAAGTTGGTGAAGACGCGCACGAGCGTGCGCAAATTCCGGCCCGATCCGATTCCTGACGATACGATCAACAAGATTCTTGAAGTCGCGCGCTGGGCGATGTCGGGGGCGAACTCCCAACCGTGGGAGTTTATCGTCGTCACCGATCCGGAGATTAAAAAGCAATTGCGCGACGCGTATTCCGAATACAACACTGATTTTATTTTCTGGATGGAGCAACAGCGCGAGTACAATCTGCGGCACCCTTCGTACCAGGTGAAAAACGATCCGCATGAATCGTTGCGCTTCAACAAGGCCAAAGCGAATTGGCATCAGGCGCCGGCACTGATCGTGGTTTGCGGCGACGGACGGCGCCAGTGGGGTACCGTCATGGGCGCGCACACGTTTGGCCGCGATCAATCGCATCTGACCGACAGTCTCGCCAATGCTTCTTTTCTGATTCACCTCGCCGTCGCGTCGCTGGGGCTCACCTCCGAGTGGGTATCGATTCACATCGAAGAGCCGCACAAGCGGATTCTCGGCGTACCCGATTTGCTGAAGCTTTACCTGATCATCCCGATCGGTTATCCCGACGTGCCTGCCCGCGAGGGCGTGCGCCGGCCGCTTGAAGATATCGTTCATCGCGAGCGCTACGACATGAGCAAATACATGTCTAACGAAGACGTGGTGAAATATCTCCACTCGCTGCGCGAAGGCACGGTCTCGGGCTATTTCGCTTCGCGGGCAGTGCCGGTGGACGGGAAAAAATAGATGCCGTTACTTGCAATTAATGTTCACGTGAAATACTTCATCGCCCGTCAGAAATCCCCCTCAATCCCCCTTTTCCAAAGGGGGAACTTAGGATAATTTCCCTCTTTGAAAAAGAGGGGTAGCGGAGATTTCCGGCGAGAGCGAAGCTGCTGTAGTCAGCATTCCCGCTATTTGCAATTATGGTCAATTTATCCAGCGCTGAAACCGCACCGTCATCCGTCAATCCGATTACCGTCGAAGTTGTTCGTAACGGCCTGGCTCATATCGCCAACGAAATGGCGACCGTGCTGCGCAAGACTTCTTACAACATGATGATCTATGAAGTTCGCGACTACTGCGTCGGCATCGTCGACCCCGAAGGCAATATTCTCTCGCAGAACTTCGGCGCGCTGCCAATTTTTCTGGCCGATCTCGGCCCGGCTATCGTCGACGGCGTGCGCATGCATGGCAAAAACGGATTCTTCCCCGGAGACGTGCTGCTCATGAATCACCCGTACGTGTGCGGCCAGCATCTGAACAATGTCGTGGTCTACACGCCATTCTTCCATGATGGCGAGTTGGTGGCGTTTCTCGCCGTGCGCGCGCACTGGATCGATATCGGCGGCACACGGGTCGGCTTCGGCTTCAGCGGCACGCGCGAAATCTACGAAGAAGGCTTGCAGTTCCGGTCCTTGAAACTTTACCGGGGCGACCAGCCCAATCAGGATATTTTGCAGATCATCACCGACAACGTGCGCTTTGCCGAATCCTGTCTCGGCGACTTACGCGCGCAAATTGCTGCCTGTCGCGTCGGCGATCGGGGCCTCGGCGCGCTGGTGCGGCGCTATGGCCTGAATACTTTCCTGAGCTGTGTGAAAACCATTTGGGATCAATCGGAGGCGTTGGCGCATGAACAAGTCGCGCGCATCCGGCCCGGCAAGTACGAAGCGGAGGCTCTGTTCGACAGCGACGGGGTCAACTTCGATCGCCCCGTGCCGCTTAAAGTCAAAGTCGAAGTTGCCGGCGGTGAAATGACCATCGACTTTTCGGAAATCAGCGATCAAGTTTCTGGCTCGATCAATTCCGGCGAGTCCGGCGCCGTAGCCGCGGCCCGTGTCGCCTTCAAGTCACTGGTGGCGCCATCTTCGCCGATTGATGAAGGCTGTTTTCGCGCGCTGAAGATCATTATTCCCGAGGGAAAAATATTGAGCGCAACGCCGCCGGCGCCGGTCGGCAATTGGAGCCGCACACTACCGACGGTGATCGACCTGATTCTCAAGGCATTGGCTGCGGCGATGCCGGATAAGATCGGCGCAGGGCACAAGGGTGACATGGGAGGGTATGCATTCTTTGGCGTCGATCCAAGATCCGGGCGAAGATTTCTCTGCCAGACGATCATGGGCGGCGGTTGGGGCGGGCGGGCGCACGAAGACGGCGAGAGCGCAACCGTCTCCATGTGTCAGGGGGACGTGCAAAACGCGCCGGTCGAATTGCAGGAAATCTATTACCCAGTTCTCGTTGAACGCCAGCGCTTGCGCGAAGGGAGCGGCGGCAGAGGAAAATTTCGCGGCGGCTTGGGCATCGAAATTTCCGTGCGCGTACTTTGCGACGCCTTCACGAATATCAATGTGGAGCGCCAGCGCACGGCGCCGTGGGGACTTTTCGGCGGTGAAAACGGCGCCACCGCGAAGGCGTTGGTGAAGCAGTCACCGGAGGATTCGGGCGCCTGGCTGACCAAGAAGCCGAATTACCAATTAAAAAAGGACGGCAGCGTTACTTTCTTCACGGCAGGCGGCGGCGGTTATGGTGCGGCGAAGGAGCGCCCTTGCGAGCTTATTGAACGGGATCGCAGGCTGGGCTACGTTTCGGCGATTGAGAGCAAATAAAAAATTTGGCGATCCGCTGTGGTTGCAAGTTGTTTGTTTGATGCCACTCTCGTCTTGTCCGGGTCCGCAGAGGGCAGGAGTGAAATTACAAACATCGCCTAGCTGACGAGGTGATTATGGAAGGGCAACAAGAATTCGAAAGACGGCTGACGCGAGTGCGCCAGGACATGCGCGACAAAGGCCTGCAAACTCTCCTGGTCCATGATTCCGGCCGGCACAATTTTCTGCGCATGAACTATGTCGCCTATCTCACCGACTTCATCAGCGTGGGGCCGGAGACGATGGTCACCGTGCCACTCGATGACGCGCCGGTGCTGTATCTTTCACCGGCGTGGGATATTCCCCGTGCACAAGAGGAGTCGTGGGTTGCCGATGTCCGGCCGTTCAAGGAATTATGGTCGCGGCTGCCCGGCGTTGCGGGCAAGGTCGGATTAGTTGGCCGAGAAGCGATGCACGTCGGCTTGCATGACGAAATCGTCAAATTACTCGGGCGAACGCCGGTCAATGCCAAAGACCTCATCGAAAACATGGCGCGCACGAAAAGCGCTTTCGAGCTGGCGCGGCTGCGAAGAGCCGCGGAGATCGCCGATGCCGGCGTGAGCGCGCTGCACGAGGACGCCCGGCCCGGTTTGAAAGAATATGAATTGGCCGCGATCGTCGAATATCGCATGCGCTCGCTTGGCGCCGAAGATAATTTCGGCATGGTGGTCGCCAACAATCACAATCAGGCGCTCCATCCGGCGACCGATCGGATCGTACGATCGGGAGACACCATCATTGGCGAAATCACGCCGTGTATCGGCGGCTTATTCGTGCAGATCTGCCGCACGATGGTGCTCGGTGCGCCCGCGCCGGTGGTGCGGGAGAAATACGCCATCCTTAAAAAAGCCATGGGTCTTGGCATGGATGCGGCGAAAACCGGCGCGCCGGCGAGCGATATCGCCGCGGCGATCAACGGCACGCTGATCGAGGCGGGCTACGAAGATTATTGCCGCCCTCCGTTCATGCGTGTGCGCGGCCACGGCCTTGGCTGCGGCTCGTTCGCGCCGGGCAGCTTGGAAGACAGCAATCAGACTAAATTGGAAGAAGGGATGACATTCATCATTCACCCGAATCAATATATACCTGAGACCGGATATCTAACGCTCGGCGATACGGTGGTGATGGGTCAGGCCAAAGCAGAATCGCTGATGCGATCGTCGTGGGATCTTTTTATTAAAGAATGAACTCGTTCAAGCCGTTCAAAACGTTCAAACGTTCAACCCGTTATTCGGATTCGGATTGGTGAGGCAAAGATGATATTCGGACGCCATTCAGTTTTGAAACGAGGCTGTTCCACTTGGGACCCGAAGCAAGTACCTCCGGAAGTATTTCAAGGGCGTCTGAACGCAGTGCGCGAGCAAATAGCGCGGCGGAATCTCGACGCGCTGGTGATCTACGGGGATAACTATTCTTTCGCCGATCTCTGCTATCTCACGAACTATTTCCCCAAAGTGCGCGGCGGTATCGCCGTTGTGCCGCGCGCCGGCGCGATTTCGATGCTGTTGAACATCGGCAGCCGCGACGTGCCGTTCGCCAAAACGTTAACCTGGGTCGATGACGTGCGCGCATCGAATCAGGTCGGGAGCGACGCGACGAAATTGTTGAAGGAAAAGGGATTGGCAAAAGCTAAGATCGGCCTCATGGATTCTGGACAGGGCTTTCCATTGCCGCAGCTGGAAGAAATGAAAAGCTCATTGCCGGAGGTAAGCTGGGAAAACTGCGATTCGTTGCTTCAGCCGCTCCGATTGGTGAAAACCGCGCAAGAGCTGATGGCCATGCGCGAGGCGGGTCGTCTGCTGCAGCAGGTTTGCGCCGGCGCCGAGAAATTCATCAGTCCGGGAAGAAAAGAATACGAGATCGTTGCCGACATCGATCGGCTGGCGCGCGACAAGGGGGCGGAGGACATACGGATTCTTGCCGGAGAAAAAAGATTGAATCCGCCGAGTTTTAAGCAGGCGGCGAATTTCGGCGGTTACTGGGCGATTTACCTGGCGATCCAACATGAGCGCTATTGGGCCGAGGCAGGACGGACATTTGTTTTGGCGGGCGAGCCGAAGTTTGCTGCCGCGTATCGGAAAGCTCAGGAGATCGTGACGGCAATGGCAAATCAGCTTAAGCCCAACGGCGCAATGGCGGCATTGGACGAGACCGCCCGACGCGGGCTCGGTGAATTCTACGGCATCGCTTCCATGTATGGTCTCGCAAACGGCATCGGCCTCAATCAGTGGGAAGCGCCCTTTTTATGCGAGCGCGACGCGCGAGAAGTGGGCGCAGCGTCGGTCGGCGCAACGACCTTGAACGAAGGTATGACGATGGCTTTGCGGGTGACATTTGAAACCGAGGGGAAACTGATTCTCTACGGTGACACTTTTGAAGTGACGGGAAGCGGAGCAAAGTCGTTGGTCGGGTAGGGGCAGGCCCCCGTGCCTGCCCGTCGGAGGGCAACCACAGGGGGTTGCCCCTACAGCACACGGGGAAAACGAGCATGACTTTCTACCGGGCCGTTACCCGCTGTTTGACGGCGGGCTCGCCAATAGGTGACGCGAAAATCGACACGGCGAAACGTTTGATCCGGCATCACTCACTGCATAAACGAGTGGCCCGTAACTTTATCGTTTCTTGAAAGGCATCATGAGAATCGCAGTTGACATAGGCGGCACCTTTACCGACCTGGTTGCAGTCGACGATCAAGGAAAGATTGCTCGCAGCAAGGCACTTACGACGCCCGATGATCTTGCGCGAGGAATTCAGGATTGTTTGCGCGGTGCGAACATTGACGTTGCCGGCGCGACTTTCTTCGTGCACGGCTCGACGGTGACGATCAACGCGGTGCTCGAGCGCAAAGGCGCATGCACGGGACTCATTACCACTAAAGGGTTTCGCGATGTTTACGAGATCGGCCGGGGCAATCGCCCTGAAGGCTATAATTTGTTTTTCAAGCGGCCGGTGCCGCTGGTGCCGCGCGACCTGCGTCTCGAGGTCGATGAGCGGCTTTATGCCAGCGGCGAAGTGTTAAAGCCTCTCGACGAATCCTCGGCTACAGAAACGATTGGCGCGCTTAAAGCAGCGGGCGTGGAAAGTATCGCGGTATGCCTGCTCCATGCGTACGCCAATGCCACCCATGAGCAGCGCCTCGGAGAATTGTTGCGTCAGCGATTTCCTCAAGCCTATGTTTCGCTGTCGCACGAGATTCTTCGGGAGTTTCGCGAATACGAGCGCACCTCCACGACGGTGTTGAACTCTTATGTCGGACCGTTGGTCAACCGTTATTTGATTTCATTGGAAAAGATGCTGGGCGGGGCCGGGTTCGCCGGGACATTTCGCGTCATGCAATCCAACGGTGGCTTAATGTCTGCGGACACCGCGAAAAAAATGCCGGTCACGATGATGGAGTCGGGCCCGGTGGCCGGCGTGATCGCCGCGGCGCGGCTCGGCGAATCGCTGGATTGCCGTCGTATTATTTCCTTCGATATGGGCGGCACGACGGCGAAATCGAGTCTGATCAAAGATTTCCATCCGGAAGTCACCAGCAGTTACTATGTCGGCGGCTATGTCTCGGGTCATCCGATGATGTTGCCGGTTGTCGACATCGTGGAGGTCGGCAACGGGGGCGGCAGCATTGCTTGGATCGATCCTGCGGGAGGGCTCAAAGTTGGACCGCAAAGCGCCGGCGCAGCGCCGGGTCCGGCGTGTTATGGCAAAGGCGGCGCCGAGCCGACCGTCACCGATGCCAATCTCGTCACCGGGCGCATCGACCCGCAATATTTTCTCGGCAGCGGCGTGCGACTGCAGCGCGACAAGGCGGTGGAAGTCATCACAGAAAAAATCGCCAAGCCACTGGGTTTGTCTCTCGAGGAAGCGGCGTTGGGAATCTTGACCATCGCCAATTTCAATATGTCGCTATCCGTGCGCGCTGTGTCCGTCGAAAAAGGCTATGATCCGCGCGACTGCGTGCTTGTGCCCAGCGGCGGTGGCGGCGCTCTCCATGCCGTGGCGATCGCCCGGGAATTGTCCGTGCCGCGGGTGATCATACCACCGATGCCGGCGCATTTTTCCGCTCTTGGCATGCTGCTCGCCGATCTTAAACATGATTACGTCCAGACTTACGTCCGGGAATTGGCCGAAACCACTGGGCCGCAGATTGCCAACGCATTCTCGCTGTTGGAGAAATCCGCTCTCGAGACTCTAAAGGAGGAAGACGCAAAGCCTGAGCAGATTATGCTAAGACGATTTCTCGACATGCGTTACCGCGGCCAGGAGTACACGTTGCCTGTGCCGGTTACGGAAGAGTTGCGCACGTTG
>Ga0075289_1000031_pt1 | contig 15462 bp, 13 predicted proteins | sample SF_Rice_20C_80N__4_FD_69764 | JGI IMG/M metagenome (GOLD analysis project Ga0075289, IMG submission 69764) | Rice paddy soil microbial communities from Twitchell Island, California, USA - SF_Rice_20C_80N_103 | ecosystem: Environmental > Terrestrial > Soil > Paddy field/soil | place: USA... | reverse complement strand
CCCGACGCCGTCGGTTACGCCTGGTACCCCATGTCGATGGGCGGCGCGCCCGATGTCGAAGCGATGTTGAGCTCGCAGAGGAAGCTCCAGGCCTTCCTCGATGATTGTCTGAAATCCTACCCGATCGATCCCAACAAACTGGCAATCCTCGGCTTCAGCCAAGGCGGCGTGATGGCGTACAGCCTGGCGTTGGGCAATGCCGAGCGCTTTGCCGCGCTCGCGGTGCTGAGCAGTTGGCTCCCTAAGGAATTGCTGCCGCGGTTGAATGTCGATGACGCAGTGCAATCACTTCCCACGCTCGTACAGCACGGCACGCAAGATCCGATGATCCAAATCGAGCGCGCGCGCAGCTCAGTCGAGATATTGCGCCAACTACGCCTGCCGCTAACTTATCGGGAATACGAAATGGGACATGAAATAAGGCCGGAAAGTCTTGCGGATCTCTCGGCCTGGCTGGAAAAAGCAGGGGCGACCGACCTGGTCGCCCCTGCCGCAGGATTTCTGAATCGGCTTTAGCTCCTCATGTAGCTCATATCTTTGGCCATCGCTTCGAGCCGGGCGATGCGCTCATCCATCGCCGGGTGCGTGCTGAATAGCGACGCCAAACCCTTTCCGCTAAGCGGATTGACGATGAACATATGCGCCGTCGAGTTGGCGGTCGCATCGCTCACTTGGAGCGGGATGTTCTGCGCCCCCGTCTGCAGCTTCCGCAACGCGCTCGCCAGAGCGAGCGGGTCGCCCGTGACTTTCGCGCCGCCCTCGTCGGCCATATATTCGCGCGAGCGCGATACCGCCATCTGAATCAACATTGCCGCTAGGGGCGCAACGATAATCATGAAAAGTAATCCCAAGATACCGCCCCCGCCCTCGTCACGGTCACGGCTGCCGCCGCCGAAGATCGCCGCCCATTGGGCCATGTGCGCCAGATAACTGATCGCGCCTGCCAATGTCGCGGCGATGCTGCTGACAAGGATATCGCGATGCCTCACATGGCTGAGCTCATGGCCCAAGACGCCGGCGAGCTCCCGTTTATTGAGAATCCGGCGAATACCGTAAGTCACGGCTACCGCCGCGTGCTCGGGATTGCGTCCTGTGGCGAACGCGTTCGGCGTCTCCTCCGGTATGACGTACACTTTAGGCATCGGTAAGCCGGCCCGCGTTGCCAAATCTCGTACTATCCCATGCAGCTCCGGATCGTCGTTGGCGCTCACTTCTTGCGCACGATACATCTTGAGAACAATCTTATCGCTGAACCAGTAGCTGAAGAAATTCATCCCTCCGGCAAGAATCAGAGCCAGGACAGCACCATTGGGGCCGCCGAACATGTGGCCGATCCAAACGACGAGCGCCGTTAAGGCCGCCAGGAGAATCGTGGTACGAAAACCATTCATGTAATTTTCCCCCCTTCAGAGGTATCGTATGTATGAAAACGCTTAAGTCAAGCTGATATAATGACACTCCCTGTAAATGTGCGCACGGTCTTAAGCTAAATCAAGGCCCTGGAAAAGCGGCGAAAACATTGAAATATTCAATGCAAACAGAATCTAGACTTCCAAGGAGATTCATATGCGCGTCGGCGTGGTTTTCCCCCAAACCGAAATCGGAACCGATGTTGCGGTCATCAAAGATTATGCTCAAACAGCTGAGCAACTGGGTTTCCGGCATGTGCTGGCCTACGATCATGTGATCGGTGGCAATCCGGCCAGTCGGCCCGGCTGGCAACCGCCGTACACTCACTTAGACGCATTTCACGAGCCTTTGATTCTCTTCGCCTACTTGGCGGGACAGACGAAAAAGCTCGAGTTCGTGACCGGCGTGATCATTCTGCCGCAACGGCAAACTGTTCTAGTAGCCAAGCAATCAGCGGCGCTCGATGTTCTAAGCGGCGGGCGGCTTCGTTTCGGCATCGGCATAGGTTGGAACCCGATCGAATACGAAGCGCTCGGCGAAAACTTTAACAATCGCGGTCAGCGCTCGGAGGAGCAGGTCGAAGTCCTGCGCCAATTATGGACGCATGAATTGGTCACTTTCGACGGCCGCTGGCACAAGATCGTAGACGCTGGGATTAATCCGCTGCCGGTGCAGAGGCCCATCCCGATCTGGTTCGGCGGCAGCGACGAGCGCGCTTTGCGCCGCCTTGGACGAGTTGGCGACGGCTGGTTTCCGTTATTAGGCCCCGATGAGAAATGCCGCGGGATGATCGAAGCAGTTCGAAGGTATGCCAGAGAAGCCGGCCGCGATCCGAGCGCTATCGGCATCGAAGGCAGAATTTCTTACGGCCAGGGATCGCCGGAAGCATGGCTTGAAGACCTCGCCGCATGGAAAAAACTTGGGGCGACTCATGTGAGCTTCAACACAATGAAGTCGGGATTGAAGTCGACGGCGCACATCGCGGCGATCCGGCGCTTCCACGAGGCGACGGCAGCCGCGTGGTAAATAGTTAGCGCAGGGCGGTGGCGCGGTCGCCGGCCTTATCGAGCCAAGCTCGCACGGCTTCGAAGGGTTCGTCCTTCTTGGTTACGGCTTCGCGCATCACGTCGATGGTGCGGCGCAGATTACGGCCGCAGGCTTGATAAAGCGACTCGAACATATCGAGGTCTTTTAAATATACAATGTAATGCATCAGCACCGCGTTATTGAGCGGTTGCTGGCCAAAGCCGCGAAAGCGGTGCATCGGCCGGTCGGCGATGCGGCGCAACCATTCAGCTTTGCTCCGCGCGAAAACTTCCTCGCGCAGCCGGAGCTTGTCATCGCTCGCGATATCCCGCCCGTAAAGATCGTTCAGTTCGCGCGCAACTTCGCCGATGAAAGCGCCAAATTCTTGTTCTTCCTCCCACAACCCGAGCGCGCGCTGATGTTCCGGGCTGCCCTCGCCGAAGCGGTCGCGGAAAAAATCGATGGCGGCGCGATGGCCGACGAAATTGGCGGAACTTTCGTTAAACGCGCCGGCCCCTTTGATGTAAAGGGTATTGTGAAATAACTCATGCAAGACTATTTCGCTCAGCAACACCTTATCGTACTTGAGCAGATGCGACAGCAGCGGATCGTCGAACCAGCCGAGGGTGCTGAATGCTGCCGAGGTGCGGAGCGCGGTATCGTAACCCGCGGCTTTGAGCCGTTCGATCTCGACCTCCGCATCCTTTTTTGAAAAATAACCCTTATAAGGCACACTGCCGACGATCAAAAACCACCAGGTGTACGGCCTGAGCTCGGTTTTCGGCGCCGCGAGAACGACGTAGGTCAGATCGGGCCGATCGACATAGGAATAACTCGCGTAGCTGCCGCCGACATTAAATTTGAGCTGATCGCGCGCGTAGTCCCGAGTCGCCAAGACCAGACGCAATTTTTCTTGAGTGTCGGACGCGACGTCGGGCCGCTCGATGAAATTCGCGATCGGCTCGCGGCGCCAAAGAATTTTTCCCTCTTCGTAAGCCGCCCGCATCACGTACAAGGGTGAGCAAGCTGAGAGCATCGCTGCCGTCAGCACCGCCGTGAGTCCAACGTTTCTGTACTTGCGTGATTGTCTTCGAAAAACACAGATGATTCGGGATAGCGCCGGGGGCGCCTTGGTTGCGGTCATGCTAGGCATTTATCTTCAGCGCGGTTTCATGATCGACCCACTGCACTTCTTCGCGCTCGTATTGCAGCTGGTAAAGGCGATGATAGATGCCGGCTTTAGCCATGAGTTCGGCATGGGAGCCGATTTCTCGAACTTCGCCGTGATGCAGCACGATGATGCGGTCGGCGTTACGGATAGTGGAAAGCCGGTGCGCGATCAAGAGGCAGGTCCGATTGCGCATGACTTTTTCGAGCGCGTCTTGGATCAAAGCTTCGGTCTCGGAGTCGATGCTCGAAGTCGCTTCATCCATGACCAGAATTTCCGGCTGGTAAACTAAAACACGGGCCAATGCGAGGAGCTGTCGCTGGCCGGCGGAGAAATTGCTGCCGCGCTCGCGCACGTGCGCCGAGTAGCCGTCCGGCAAGCGGCGGATAAAAGCGTCGACATTGGCGATGCGCGCCGCCTCTTCAATTCGCTCCATCGGAATCGTCGGATCGCCGAGAGCGAGATTCGCCCGAACATCACCCGAAAATAAAAACACGTCCTGCACCACGACGCCGATATGGCGCCGAAGCGCTTTGAGATCCCACTGGCGCACATCGATGCCGCCGACTTTGATCGAGCCCTGTTCGATATCGTAGGAACGGTTGAGAAGCTTGATCGTCGTCGTCTTGCCGGAACCGGTGGCACCGACGACGGCGACTCTCTCTCCGGGCGTGATGCGGAAGGAAATTCCTTTCAACACCGGCGCGTCGGACTTGTAGCGAAACCAGACATCGTCAAAAACCACCTCGCCGCGAAACGGCTTCGGCACCGACGCGTTCTCCGGCGTGCGGATATGCACCGGCGTATCGAGCAACTGAAAGATCCGTTCCGCCGAGGCCATGGCCGACTGCATAACGGCATATTTTTGGCTGAAGTCGCGAAGCGGCACGAAAAAGCGGTGCAGATACTCTTTGAAGGCCACCAAGGTGCCGATTCCTATGGCGGCATGCAACACCTCGCCGCCGCCGTACCAGAGCAGCAATCCAACACTCACCGCGCCGGCCGCTTCGACCATCGAGTAGAGCGCCGCTTCGTAGAGATTAGACAGATGATAGGCGTCGCGGTGGTCGGCATTGAGCGCGTCGAACTCGCCGAAGGTTTTCTCCTCGCGAGCGAACAGCTGGATCACCGCCATGCCGGAAATCGCCTCGCCCAGATAAGCATTGATGCGCGCGATCCGTTCGCGAATCTGGCGATAGGTTTGGCGTGCTTTGATGCGAAAGAAATTGATCGCCACCGCCATCGGCGGGATCAACGCCAGCGAAACCAGCGCCAACCCGACGTCCAGATAAAACATGATGCCGACGATCCAGATCACCATGATGAAATCGGCGACCAGGGTTACCACGCCCGAGGAAAACATTTCCTGCAGCACGTCGACATCCGTGGTCATGCGGGTAACCAACCGGCCAACCGGGTTGCGATCGAAGTAGCTCATCGGCAATTTTTGCACGTGCGAGAAGATCGCGACGCGCAGGTCGGCAAGGCAGCGCTGCGCGACCAGCATGGCTAAGTAGTAGTGGGCGAATGCGGCCAGCGTCTCGCCGATGAGCGCGCCTAAAAACAGCAGCATGACCGTCTGCAAGCCCCATAGATCCTTGCCGGCGATATACTGGTCGATGGCCACCTTCATCAAATAGGGCTGCGCCAGTCCCAGAGCCTGCTGCAACGGCAGTAGAAGGAGGCTTATGTAAAATAATCGCTTGTAGGGACGAATGAACTGCCATAGGCGTTTAATCAGCCGCAAATCGTAAGCTTTGCCGAGGATTTCTTCCTGATGCGGTGCTTGCGCCATTAGATCTGTTCGAGCTCCTCGCTCAGCCGCTGTTGCTGATAAATTTCGGCGTAAACGCCGCCCCGCCGGGCGAGATCCTCATGAGTCCCACGCTCGATAATCTTGCCTTCTTCGAGAACGAGAATTTCATCCGCTTCTTTCACCGCCGAGATCCTGTGTGAGATGATCAAACACGTTTTTTCTTTGAGAATCGCTCGCAGTTCGTGAAGGATTTCGGCCTCGGTTTGCGCATCGACGCTGGAAAGACAATCATCGAGGATCAACACCGGCGGATCGGTGATAAGCGCCCGCGCCAGCGTGGCCCTCTGCTTTTGTCCGCCCGAAAGTGTCACGCCGCGCTCGCCGACTAGCGTTTCCAAGCCCTGCGGAAAAACTTCCAGGTCGCGGTCGAGCTTGGAGATCTTGACGGCGCGCGCGACTTCTTCGGGGCTGCATTGGTCGCGGCCAAATGTCAGGTTACCGCGGAGGGTAGTCGAAAAGAGAAACGGCTCCTGCGGCACGTAGCCGATCATTTTTCGCAGATCGCCGAGCGGCATTGTGCGGATATCCTGCCCGTCCATGAGAATCGTGCCCGACGACGTATCGAAGAGACGCGGCACGAGCTGCGCGAGCGTGCTCTTTCCCGAGCCGACCCTCCCGACCAACCCAACCGAGCTCCCGACCGGGAGCTTGAAATCGACCCCTTCGAGCGCGCCATGACCGTTTTTCTGGCGCTCGTATGCGAAATATACATTGCGGAATTCAATTCCTTCCTGGAGCGTGTGACCGATCGCGTGCGCCCCATCGTCCGCGATCTCCGGCTTGCTTTCGAGAATCTCCTCCAACCGCCGCATCGCCGCGCGCCCCCGTTCGACCAGAGAGAGCATCCACCCGAAGGCAGCCGTCGGCCACGCCAATACGTTCAGGTAGGCAATGAACGCGACGATATCGGCGACCAGTAAATCCCCGCGCAAAACGCGCACGCCGCCGTACCAGATGACGATCAGCACGGTCAGCCCGTTAATGCCCTGCATGACCGGGTTCACGATGCCGCGCATCTTCGCCATCTCCATGCTTTTGACTTCGTAGTCTTTATTGAATCCGATGAATTGCTGGGTCTGAAAATCTTCCTGGGTATAGGCCTTGACGACGTGCATGCCGCTCAAATTTTCCTGGACATGGCTGCTCAAGACCGACATCTGCTGCTGCACTTCGAGCGAGTTTTTAAGAATCCGTCCGCGAAACTTGCGCGCCACGTACATCAGCAAAGGGAACGGCGCAAGCGCCGCCAAGGTCATGCGTACATCCATCGACAGCATTAAAATGATGGCGTAGACGTAATATACCGGCGCGTTGACGAAATTGAGAACCCCTGGACCGAGCATCACGCGCACCGCGGATATGTCGTTGATCACCCGCGACATCAGGTCGCCGGTTCTCTGGGTGTGGTAAAAGGCCGGCGGCAGCTTTTGCAGATGGGCGAATAGATCGTTGCGCAAATCGTACTCAATATTGCGCCCGGCGTTGAAAATCAGCGCCCGCGAGTAGGTACGGACAACGCCCTGCAATAAAGCGGCGATGATGATCAGCACGGCGAAGTAGGTCACATCGCCCATCGAGCCGCCATGTTCGAGGACCCGCACGGCCTCGCGAATCCACCAGGGTATCCACATCACTAGCGTGGCCGTGCCGAGAAGGCATACTCCACCGAGCAAATACTGGCGCCAGTAATGCCGTACGTACGCGAACAATCTTTCCATCGGTTTTGTTAGGATACCCCACGGTGTGTCCGGTCGCAACAAAGCGAATCGAGTGATGCGCCGAAGAACCAAGAGAAACCTCGCCGCTTGACAATGCCCAGACGCTCCCTAATAAACAATGATGATGCAAACGAGTCAGAGCCGCCGCCAGGATATCCGCAACATTGCCATTATCGCTCACGTAGACCACGGGAAAACGACTCTAGTCGATGGGTTGCTGCACCAAAGCGGCATATTCCGCGCCCACGAACAGGTCGCAGAACGGGTTATGGATTCCATGGACTTGGAGCGCGAGCGCGGCATTACGATCATGGCCAAAAACACCTCCATCCGCTACCACGACGTCAAGATCAACATCGTCGACACCCCTGGCCACGCCGACTTCGGCGGCGAGGTGGAACGCACGCTCGCCATGGTCGACGGCGTCATGTTGCTGGTCGACGCTTCCGAAGGCCCTTTGCCGCAAACCCGCTTTGTTTTGAAAAAAGCACTGGAAGCGAAACTGACGCCGATCGTCTGTATTAACAAGATCGACCGGCCCGATGCGCGCGTAAGTGCGGTGCTGGACGAAATCTACGATCTGTTTATCGATCTCGACGCCAGCGAAGACCAACTCGATTTTCCCGTCGTCTACACCAACGCGCGCGCCGGCACGGCGACTCTAGACTTGAAGCAGCCGGGAGAAAATCTCAAGCCGTTGTTCGAACTCATCGTGCAGACCTTGGCGGGTCCGATTGTAGACCCCTCGGTGCCGGTGCAGTTTCAAGCGAACAATCTCGATTATAACGACTATGTCGGACGGCTCGCCGTCGGCCGCGTTAAAAATGGCACGCTGGCGCCGGGGCAGTACACGCTTTGCCGGGTGGATGGCAGCCAACAACTGGTCAAAGTCACCCAGGTCTATGGCTGGCAGGGACTCAAGCGAGTGGAAGTCGCGGCGGCGGAAGCCGGTGATATCGCCGCCATTGCGGGCATCGAGGATATCGGCATCGGCGACACCATCGCCGATCGAGAAAAGCCGCAGACGCTCCCCCCATTGCGCATCGACGAACCAACCATCGCCATGCTGTTCTGCGCCAACAATTCGCCCTGGGCCGGGCGCGAAGGAGAGTTCGTCACCTCACGCAAATTGCGCGAACGGCTGTTTTTCGAACAGCGGCGCAACGTCAGCCTGCGCGTCGAGGAGACCGAGCAGCCCGACGCTTTTCAGGTCACCGGCCGGGGCGAATTCGCTTTGGCGATCGTTATCGAAACCATGCGGCGCGAAGGATACGAGTTAATGGTGTCCAAGCCCACGGTGATCACGCGCGAGATCGGCGGCATGATCAACGAACCGATGGAATTGCTCGTGATCGATATTCCCGAAGATTTTATCGGCGTCGTGTCGCAACTCCTGGCCATGCGCAAGGGTAAGATGACCAAGATGATCCACGCCGGATCGAGCAGGGTGCGTTTGGAATTTGCCGTTCCTTCGCGAGGACTGATCGGCTTTCGCTCGCGCTTTCTTACTGACACCCGTGGCACCGGCATTATGAACGCGTTATTCAACGGCTGGGAACCCTGGCATGGGACGATTCAATCGCGCACCAATGCGGCAATGGTGGCCGACCGGGAAGGCCAAACGACGCCCTATGCGATTTTCCATTTACAGGAACGTGGCGTGCTCTTCATCGCGCCTGGAACCAAGGTTTACGAAGGCATGGTCGTCGGCGAGTATTCACGCGAGAACGATTTGAACGTGAACATTTGCAAGGAGAAAAAACTCACCAACATGCGCGCCGCCGGCAAAGACGAAAACATCATCATCTCACCGCATCGGGAAATGGGGCTGGAAGAAGGCATCGAATGGATCGCCGAGGATGAGTTGGTGGAAGTTACGCCGCAATCGATTCGATTACGCAAGAAGATCTTGAAGCAATCCGGTCGACCGCGACGTCGTCACGAAGACGACGAGTAGGTGTTATTTTTTTGACTCCGGATCCGCCCCGATTTTCTCGCAAAATTCCTTTCGTACAAATAGGACCGCCAATCCCGCGGACGGGGCCCTGACTTCAACGGCGGAGCGCACGCCGGCCTGGAACTCTTTCATTTCGGCCTTGTGCCCGGCAGACTGCAACTTTTCCACCAACTGTTGCGGATTTTGAATATCCCTGTACTCCGGTCCTTTTCTTCCGAGAATCGAAGTCGCCGCGCATCCTCCTTCACGGCCGGCGAGGAACCAAAGGCCCCAATCTTCCTTCGCAACGCGAGGCGTCTTCGTAGTCTCGCCCTTAGAGGCTTGGGCCGCTTCAGCAAGCGACGGGCTCGCCGCGAGCAGGAACAGGATCAAGAGTCCGGCGATCCTTCCAGGTATTGAGTCCACCATGCCGAATTTCCGGGGAATGCGTGATCTAGTCTGAGTGCAACGCGATGCGATTGCCCTCGCTGTCGAGCACGATCGCACGAAAACCGAACGGACCGATCTGCTGCTTCAGCTGGACGATTTTCCCGCCATTGCGCGTCACTGCCGACAATGCCTCGTCCAGGCGCCCATTCGCATTCAAATAGATCATCGTGCCTCTTTCCGTTGGTTTCTCATCGGCGCTGGTGAATAAACACGCGCCGACTTCGCCGTCATTATGCGCCAAGATGCCCATAGTTGTGCCTGGGAATTCCTGTTTTTTAACATCTTGACCAAGCACCGCCGAATAGAATTTTATAGCTCGGTCCAAATCTAACACTGGGATATCACACCAGACAATTTGATTCGCCATGGGCGCGCCTCCTTTGCCTTAAACGATAGTTAAAAAAGGGACCGTTTCACTCAAGCGCCTGCTTCTTCTTACCGTAAGGTTTTAATGACGTTCGTTTTGTGTTCTGGATCTCCATTATTCACGGTAGCGTGGAGTGCCGCTAGATCCGCCGATACTTACGATCCCACCGTTCGGCGGCGAACGAGACGTTCCGCCAACTTCTGTTCCGTTACGCCGTATTTAAAAGCCTTCCTGCCGTCGATGAACAGCACCGGCACTTCGGCGCCATAGATTTCCTTGAGTTCCACGGAGCTATCGACGTCGATTTCCGCCAAGTCCAGGGAAACCTTTCTCGACACCTGCCGGATGACTTTTTTCATTTCATCGCAAAGGCAACAGTCCTTGCGCGAATACAAGGTCAGCTTGGGTGTCATTGGAGTGGCGCTTTCTCGTTGGGCGCCTGTATCTTTTCGCCTTCGCCCAAGCCGATCATGTTTTTTGGAATCCCCAGGACGCCCCAAAACCATTCTGCAAGCGTGCTCAGCGGAGCGGGAGTGATTGTCGGATTATCGATTGGACCCTGGATATTAAAACTCGCTACTAAAAAGGAGTTCTTGATCGCGGCGACGCTGCGTCCGAGCAGCGGAATATAACTCAAAGCGGTATCGAGCCCGGCGAACGGCCGCACGGCAAGGACAAAGTCCAGCTCGTCTTTCGGCACATCGATCTTGCCCGCGCCGGTCATACGCAAGTCGTTGCTGTCGACTATTAAGTTTTCCGTCGAGTAAACTCCCTGAATAACTTTGAAATCACCCGCGATTGACCGGAAACGAATCCCTTCTTTGGTGAGATCGGGCAGCTGCAGCGTGAACCAGCGCGAGAGATCGAGCAGATTGAGTATTTGGACTAAGATGCGCATGCGGTTGATCGTGCCGTTTTCGATTGTCATTTTGAAGACACCGTTCAGATTGCGCTTGCGTTCTACATCGTCTTTGCCAACCGTCTCCAGTTTGCCGGTAAGCGTCACTTTGCCTGTCATTTCGGTGTTGGTGATATCGAACCATTTGAGAAACGATTGGACCGGCACGCCCTGGACTTTGGGCTCGGTCGCGACAGCTAATGTTTCTGGCCTGTCGAATATCGTCGTGACGCCTTGAATTGTACCGCCGGCAGACCTCGCCGCCAGATTGGTCAGACGCCAAACACGGTGATCTATGCTGGCAGCGGTCCTCAGATCGGCGAACTCGAAGTTCTTGATTCGTCCCTTGGCCAGGGAAATTTTTCCTTCCGCCACCAGTGTCGCGTAGAATTCGCTCGACTCCGGATCGATCTGCGAGATGAGGTAGGTAATGTCCAGGTTCGGCGCGGCAAAATCGAACAGAAGTCGCGGCTTGCCGGCATAGCGCCAGCGGCCGCTGGCGCTGGCCGGCACGCCGACGATGAGCGCCGTTAAATTTTCAAAATCGATGCCGGTCTCGTCTACTTTTATCTTGCCATTGAGCTCCCGTAGCGGCTGGAGCAACGGCCGCACCAAGAGCTGCACGTTGACAAGTTCCAGATCACCGGTGAACTTCCGCCTTTGGCTATCGCCCAAGGAGCCGGCATAGCGCACCGCACCGCGGACGATACCGGAATCGCGTGGACCGCCGGAATCGAGCAGGAGACTCGATAAAACGCCCGCCCTGACTCCGGTGGAGCCGATGTTTAGATCAAATGTACCCTCGTCCCTGTCGTAATCCTTCAGCGCGAGGCGAATCTGAATCGGCGAGCCGGAGAGCAGCGCGCGGATCGGCCCGCCCTGAATCTCGTTCGGCGTAAAAGCGATCTCTCCTTGCATTTCGCTGATCAAAAACTCGTTGTAGCGAATGCGGGCGTGATCGAGCGCCGCGGTACCGTCGAACTCGATCGGCGCGTTTGGCGAACGTTTCAGCGAAAATTGGATTTTGCCGCGGCCGCTCAATTCCTGGATCGAGACGATCATTTTGGCCGCCTTGGCGGGAACGTCCAGGAATTTTGTTTGCTCTTTCAGTTGGGCCAAATCCACTTCACCACGGCCTGCGATATTCGTCCGCCCGGGCGCTGCACCGTCAAAGTCATAGAACCCGTTGACGCTGTCGAACTGTGAATCGCCGTACGAGCCTGCCAAGTTTTGGAACGCCAGAACTCCGTTCGTCACGCTTAATTTGCCGTAGCCGGCGCGGAACGGCAGCGCACCGTCCACCGGAGGCTTGCCGGCAAAATCACGGAACTCGGCTTCGATCGTCAATCGCTTGAGCGCTTCGCTCGGCCGGCGCAGCTGACCCAGGGTCGCATCGATACCGGCTTTTTTGATTTCCACCTGCCCGCCTTGGATCGCTTCCAGCATTTTCTCCAGCTCCGACGAGCGAACAATCTTTAGAGGCAAATACCTGGATAAGGCAGCGGCAGGCGCTGACAGCCCGGTGAAATTCAGCCGCAAACGAGGGTCATCGCTGTCCATAGCGACGACGTCGCCTTGGAGAGAAAATTTGACTTGATTGGCACGAAAGTCGGCGCGCGCGATCTGCAAGCGTTGCCGGCTCCAATCAACTTCAAAAATCACCCGCCCGTCGATCCCGGCAATCGGCGCGAAGAAAAGCTCGGGCGCGTCGATGCCTAAATGCTTGAATTCGAGGTCACCATTTAGCCGCAACGATGTCCCTGGGTTCCCTTCGATGTGAAGGCGCTGAGCGAGATAGCCCGTCATCGATTTTATTGGCAAGCGCAGGGCATCTTTCACCAATGCAATGGGCACATTCACCAGGTCCAGATCGCCGTCCCAGCGAGCCTCATTGAATTCCAATGTCTCTGCGGGAAACGCGAGCCGGCCTCGCGCCTTCACGTTCATCTTGCTTCCGTCTTTGAGCAGAGCCCCCTTGAGATCGAACACCACTGCTGCAGCTTCCGGCTTCACGGGCTGGCGCTTGCGCAAATCTTTCAAAAACGCGCGCAAGCGTTGGCCGCGCATCCGCTCTACCTCCAAATCGGTGTCAACCAGTCGCCATTCCCGCCATTTCTCGCCCGCACGCTGATCTGACAACGAGATATCGCCGCCGCCGATTTTGAGCGACCGTAGATCGAGTCTGAATTCGCTGTCCTGCTGCTTTAGAAACGGCAAATTGCGGAGTTTATCGAGCAGTGGATAACGCCCTGCCGAGTTGCGGGTAAATTGCGCTTTCGGTCGTTGCACGCGGATTTCGTAGAAAACGATCTCCCTATGCAAGAGCGGCAAGAGAGCCACCCGCGCATGGATTTGCTCCGCCGTGATTGCGGGCTCAGCGGCTCCCGGTTCGGAAAGAGCGAGATCATGAAACACGATACCCGTAACCCAGCCGATTTCTAGCGCCGCCTCGCCGAGACGGGTGTGCAGATCACTTCGTTTTTCGATCTCAGAGCGCAGAAACTCGCGTACCTCGCCGACGCGCACCAAATGATAAAAGGCTAGAGCGGAAACGATGCAAAAAAGGACGGAAATAACGATCAGGAAGCCGATGAGCTTAACAACTCTTCTCATGCACGGGCTGCAGCAGTGGAATCGGTTTTCGCCGACGCTTTCATCGGCAGGTACCCACTTGAGTGTGGATTGTGCGCTCATGCTAGAGGAAGTCCATCTGCTGCGCAAGCGCTTAACAATTCAGCCGGATCGAGGATTCGTTACGGACACTATCTCGCGCATCAATCTGTGAGTGAAGGCTACCAATCCGTGCCGCCTATTGAGTGAATAATCACCTTGACAGCCCGGGATGAACTTGTTAGATAAAACAAACTTTTATCCAAAGCACATCTGGAAATTGCTCGAGGAAAATTCTATGTTGGATAGAGATAGAGAAGAGGAGTTGCTCAACAGCAAACAGGTGGCTGTTATCCTGGACATGAGCCCGGATACTGTCAACGAATTCGCCCGCAAGAATATTCTGCCCGCGTTCAAGAAGGGAAAACAGTGGAGATTCCGTAAACGGGACATCTCCATCTTCTACAAAAAGCAGCCGAAGGACATTCGCGACGCGTAACTCCGGCGGAATCAGGTTGGAAAAAATGGCAGAAATCGAGGCACACGAGAGCAAACTTTACGCGGAATTCGCCCCGCTATACGATAAAGTCTTCGGGAAAATATTTTACAACCGGCTAGAACACGTCATAGAGAATCTCGGCATTCCTCCCGGAGCAAAGGTTTTGGAAGTTGGCGCCGGCACCGGCACCTCCTTTCCCGCATACCCGTCCCATTGCGAAATCACGGGCGTTGACCTCGCTCCGGATATGTTGGCGCGCGCACGGCAAAAAATCCAAGAGAACGGCTGGTCTCATATCAAGGTCCTGGAGATGAATGCCCTGGAGCTAAAGTTTCCTGACAATACTTTCGATTACGTTATGGCATTCCACGTGGTCACGGTTGTGCCGGATCCCGTGGGGATGGTTGCGGAAGCGAAACGGGTATGTAAACCGGGCGGACGAATTGTAATCGTGAATCATTTTACCAGTGAAGTTCCCGTTATAGGTTCTCTTACACAAGCCCTGGATCCGATTACGAGATGGTTGGGCTGGCGCACTGATTTAAGACTCAAACCTTTCATCGAAACCAGCGGCCTCAGAGTGGAAAAGAGCTACAAGCTCAGCAAAGCTTCGCTCTATGATGTGCTTCTTTGCCGCAAAGAGTCCCGCCCATTCAGAAACACTCGCGAGCTTTAGTCGTTTCCATTAACGATCGTACGGCGGTAGGCGATTAGCTGCCGGCAGGTGGTAATGCGGCGTAACGCGAAACCTCAGCGGCGCGCTATTAACATGCCGCTTGCAATCGACGCGAGACTAACGCGGCCCCGCCAATCTCGCAGAGCCCCCTTATTGTGGTTAATCTAGGGAATGTAGCAAAGCTAAAATGCTAACGTGGCAAGTCCTTTGGTGAATCTTTCTTTGCCTCCTTGTCTGCCTCATCCTCCTCTCCGCCGGTCACGCCCTTCTTGAAGTCGCGGATTGCCTTGCCCAGTCCGCTGCCGATTTGTGGCAGCTTGCTCGGGCCAAAGACAACCAGCGCGATCACCAGTATTACCATAAGTTCCGGTACGCCGAGTCCAAACATGTAACCTCCTAAGTCTTCCGTTTCACCGCGAAGAATACAGCGTTGTCGCCGCGCTGTACAAGCAGCAGGATACGGTCACCGCGGCGGCCCTGGCGCGTCGCGCGCTCGAATTCTTTGACATTACTCACTGGTCGCTGGTTAATTTCGCGGATCACGTCCGCCGGTTCAATGCCGACCTGATCGGCAGGGCTGCCCGGCTGAACTTCCATGACCAGCACGCCTTTGGACGAGCTCAAGCCGAGGCGCCGCGCGGCTTCCGGCGTGATTCTCTGAACCCTGAGACCCAGCTCAGGATCTCGTGCCTCGATTTGCTGATTGAGATCGCCGTCATCCGGCAATTCACCGATTTTTACCGCGACCGTCTGCTCTTTTTTCTCGCGAAATATTTTCAAGATAATCTTTTGGCCTGGGGGCGTGTCGGCGATGATGCTCCGAAAATCGTGGCTCCGCGGCACCGCTTTACCGTTAAATTCGACGATAATGTCGCCTGTCTTAATTCC
>Ga0075289_1000030_pt1 | contig 15507 bp, 11 predicted proteins | sample SF_Rice_20C_80N__4_FD_69764 | JGI IMG/M metagenome (GOLD analysis project Ga0075289, IMG submission 69764) | Rice paddy soil microbial communities from Twitchell Island, California, USA - SF_Rice_20C_80N_103 | ecosystem: Environmental > Terrestrial > Soil > Paddy field/soil | place: USA... | reverse complement strand
TTTAGATCGTCCGCGAGCTTTTTCGCCTCAATGTCGAGATCATAGAGCACTTCGACATGATCGCTAACAAAGCCAATCGGTGCAAGGACAACATCCGGCCGTCGTTTCGCGGTGATTTTACGAATGGCGTCGCCGATTTCGGGTTCGAGCCAGGGATCGGTCGGTTTGCCGCTGCGGCTTTGGTAAGCCAGCGACCAGTCAGACCGCCCAAGTTTATTCGCGACCATTCGCGCGCTCGTATGCAAGTCATCCACATAAGGCGAGCGGTCCGCCATCGCCTTCGGTAGGCTATGAGCGCTGAAGATCAGCGGTGCAGAGTTTTTCCGGTCGGGCGGGAGCTTGGCATAGGCGTCATCAATGAGCTCAACCCAGCATTGAATGAAAAATGGGTGATCGTGCCACGGGTCGCAGTAATCGACGGTAGGCGCTTTACCGCCAAGCTCTGCGCACGCCTCTTCGATATTCCTCTGATAACGCTGCCAGCTCGCTTCGGTTCGGTGCGACGAGAGAATGAATCCTAAAGCATTTTTCACGCCGTCATCAGCCATTTGCGTGAGCGTCTCAGTGAAGAACGGCGATGAGTTGCGCATGCCGACATACACAGGGAACCGCCCGTGCTGAACCGTTAAGTATCTGTTCAGCGCCGCCGCTTGGCGAAAAGTAATTTCATTGAGCGGCGATTTGCCGCCGACCGCTTCGTAGTGATGCGCGACCTCCTCGATGCGTTCGGGCGGTATAGAGAGTCCTCTGGTTATGCGCGCCAGGAATGGGCGGATCTCCTCTGGGGCAGTCGGACCGCCGAAAGCAATGAGCAGAATGCCTTGATACGGATGCGGCATCGGGATCACTGGACTGGTGGAGTAATGGAGTGTTGGAGTAATGTTAAGACGAAGAACTCTTCGTCCATCCCACCATCGCTCCAGTACTCCATCACTCCGATTCTTCTACTTTGCGCTGAGCTCGTGCACGGCCTCAACCAGGGTAATTACGTTCTGAACCGGCGTCTCGGGTAAGACGCCATGGCCGAGATTGAAAATATGGCCCGGGCGCCCTGCGGCTCGGCGCAAGATATCGGCGGCGCGGCTCTTTATTTCTTTGGGCGAAGCGAACAACGCTACGGGATCGAGGTTGCCTTGCACCGCAACGTCGTGGCCGACAGCCGCCCAGCCTTCATCGAGATTTACTCGCCAGTCCAAACCGATAACGTCGCCGCCCGCTGCGCGGATTTGTTTCAACGTTCCCGCCGTGCCCGTGCTGAAGTTGATCACCGGAACGCCCGGCGTGATCGCGGCGATGACGGCTTTGGTGTAGGGCATCGCGAATTGTTCGTAATCTCCGGGCGTGAGACAGCCGGCCCAGCTATCGAAGAGCTGCACGGCTTGCGCGCCGGCGGCGACCTGGCAGTTCAAATAGGCCGCGACGACCTTGACGAGCCGTTCCATTAAGCGCTTCCACGCTTCCGGAGCCCCGTAGAAAAGTTTCTTGGTGTGCACATAGTTACGCGAGCCGCCGCCTTCGATGAGGTAAGACGCCAGCGTAAACGGCGCGCCGGCAAAACCGATCAGCGGCACTTTATCATCCAGCGCTTTGCGGATTTTTCTTACCGCGTCGTAAACGAAGGACAGCTCCTGTGCAGCGTCAAAGTCATTCAAGCTGTCGATGTCTTTCCCGCTTCGGACGGGTCGATGAATGACGGGCCCATCGCCTTTGGGATATTCCAGACCGACGCCCATGGGTTCAACAATCAGCAAAATATCGGCAAACAAAATTGCCGCGTCCACGCCGAGCCGCTCGACCGGAGTGACTGTGATCTCGGTTGCCAAATCTGGCCGTTTGCAGAGTTCGAGAAAGTCATGTTGCGCGCGCAGCTTGCGATAATCTTCCATGTACCGTCCGGCTTGGCGCATGAGCCATACCGGCGTGTAGGAAGTCTGTTCGCGCCGGCAAGCGGCGAGAAAGGAGTGATTTGTTTTTGTCATGTGCTGTTCTTGGCTGGACGAGAAAAACAGTAGGAAGGTTTCCTCGGAAAATCAACCGGCCTTGTTGCGCGGCGTGGCGGCGCCGACGGCATCTTCGCCGTATTTCCGGCGCAGCTCGTCTATCCCTTTGTAGAGCTCGGTGAAAGATTTGCGCTTCGCGCGATTTAACAGCGGCTCTTGCCAGCCGGTGGTTTGCAGCGCGCCGGCGCTCACGCCGAGCAGGCGTACAGCTCTGCCGCGGCTGATGTTTTGACGCAAAAGATCGCTCACGACTTCAAAGATCTCCTTATCGAAACAAGTCGGCGAAGAGAGCGTGCGCGAGCGGGTGAGCGTTTGAAAATTGCTGTAACGGATCTTTAGGGTCAAACAGCGGGCGTAATATTTGTCGCGCCGCAACCGGCTGCCGACTTCCTCGATCAACTCCCAGAGAACTTTTTCCATTTTAGCGATGTGCTTGAGCGGTTTATCGAGAGTCGTCTCGCTGCCGATCGAATGATCGTGGTGGCGATGCTCCGCACGTCCGTCGAAATCCAGATAGCGTTCGGCCAATTCGGGTCGCTGCAGAAGATCGCCGATCGTCTTGATGCCTTTTTGCTCGAGAACCTTGTGTGTCTTTGGACCTATGCCCGGAATCATTCCGACGGCCAAGGGCGCAAGAAAATCTATTTCCGAACCGGCCGGCACATAAATCAGGCCATGGGGCTTCGCCAATGTTACGGCGATCTTGGCGATCACTCTGCTCGACGAGAGCCCGCCGGATGACAGTAGGCCGAGATCGTTTTCGATTCTCCGAATAATTGCGTCGGCGGTTTTCAGCGGCGGGCCAAAAAGCCTTTCGGTGCCGGTGAGATCCACCAATCCTTCGTCGATCGAAAGCGCGTGCACATTCGGCGAATACTGCTCCAGGATCTCAAAAACTTTCTCGGAGAACTCAATATAGACACGCCGCCGGTTGGGAAGAAAAATACCTTGAGGGCAGAGCCGCGCCGCCTGAAATCCGGGCATCGCTGAGCGCACGCCGTACTTTCGCGCTTCATAAGACGCCGAAGTGACCACGCCACGGCCGTTGCGCCCGCCGACGATGACCGGTTTACCCTTCAGGCTCGGGTCGAGCACTTGTTCGACGGATGCATAGAACGCATCCATGTCGATGTGCAGATACCAAGCCATGACGGGTTGCCCGAAAAAACTCCGGCGCTCAGCGCGGGTAAAGTGAATTGATGAAACCGGAGGCGTCGAGCTTCTGCATAAATGAATTATCGTAAAAGTCTTCCGGTTTGACGTGCTGGGCTTTTGGGCTTTTGACGACTTCCAGAACAGCTCTGACTTCATCTTTGGTCATGAACGGCACTCTTTGAAAGGCGTCTGCGTACTCTTCGTAAATACCTTCGAGGTTCCGGCGGTTGTCCGTCTTAAGAAATTTGCCCATCGCTTTGAATGCGTTCTCTTTGTCTCGCTTTATGACGGCGATGGATTCCGTGTAAGCGCGAAGAAAGCGAGTAATCGCGTCCGGTTTTTGCTGCACTATCTTGCGCGTGGTGGCGACGCCGACAAAAACAAACGGAATTTTGAGATCGGTCACGTTGAGAATTTGCTTCAAGCCCATTTCTTGCGCTTGAAAAGTGGTGGGCGCAGATATTAGGCCCGCTTGAGCGTTGCCGGACTTGAGCATCGTCAGTAGCGCCGGCATGCTGCCGGCGTATAAAATCTTGACGTCTTTGTCCGGCGCCAAACCAAAGCGGCGCAGGACCAGGCGCGTGGCGTAATCGGTCGAGGCCGCGGGCTGCGTTGCCGCAACGATTTTTCCTTTCAGATCGGCAACGTTTTGTATCGAGGGATCGCCGTAGAGGCGGAAGATGAAGCGGGGCACGGTGCTGGCTATGTAAACCGTGTCGGCTCCCTCCAACGCCATATCGATGCCTTGGTTGCCGACCAGGCCTATTTCCTCACTGCCGGCGGCCATCGCTTGAACTGCAGTCGTTGCAGCCAGGTAGTTGAGATTGTGCTGGAGGCCATGCTTGGCGAAAAGGCCGAGCTCTTGAGCGACCCAGATCGGCGCCATAGATCCGCCCAGCGCGTTGTAGACGACACGCAGCGGCGGCGCTTCCGCCGCCCAAAGCTCAGCATCAAAGCGCAGTAATGGCGCAAGCAAGAAAGCAGCGACAAGGACCCGTAAGATTTTGTCGGAGAAATGCATGACCGCCTCACGAAGCTTCAAATAATGTCGATTTGAGAACATTAGTTAGGCGGGTTGGTTGGTGTCAAGCGGAAAGGGTTCGCGCGCTCGCAGCCTCCTTGAGAAGTACGCGGCAAATAGCTCTCTGTGAACCGGTTGCAGCTATTTTATGCCTGAGTGAGTGTCCATCTTAGGTCGCCTGGATTCCGGCTAAAAGCATGCCGGAATGACGTACGCCGAAAAGCAGTAAAATCTTAGTATCAATCAAGCCACACGTCGCTGACCGCGGATAGCTGAAAAAATAATCGCCAGCGCCGTGAAAGCATTCAGCACATAGATCGTCGTACTGAACGCATCCATAAATATCGCCGGCGCGGCGCGCCAATGCTCGGCCTCGCCGATCTGAGCGCTGCTCAGACCGGCAGCTGACACGATTTGGCCGAATAGAGTCGCGGAAAGCGCCACGCCCATCGCGCCTCCGGCACGCGCCGTTGTCGCGATCATGCCGGCCGCGGCGCCGATTTTTTCCGCGCTCACGGCCCCCAGAATCGAGCTTTGGTTGGGCGCGTTGAAGAACGCCCAGCCCACGCCCCAAATCACCAGCGGAAACATGATTCTGACTAGCGAGGCATCGGTATGGAGGGATGCCAAAAAGAATTGTGCCAGCGCGACCGTGGCGCAGCCGATCGTGCAAAGCAGGCGAGAGCCGAGGCGGTCCGACAGCGCGCCCGCGATCGGCGCCATGATCATGATGACGACCGAATCGGCGACGATGATCCACCCGACTTGGGATGCCGAGTAACCTAGAAGATATTGCAGGTAAAAAGGCAAAAGAAAGTTTATTGCCGACAAAGTGCCCGCGATCAAGAACAAACTCACAATACCCGCGCTGAAGAGCCGTGCGCGAAACATCGATAGGGTCAGAATCGGAGTTTTGGCTTTCGATTCGATGCGCAACAGAAAAACCAACGCGATCACGGATGAAACCAGAGTTAAAAGAAAAGCCGGATGGCGCCAGCCGACCCGTGGCAGCTGATCGATGGCATAGATGAACAAAGCATTGGTCACGAGCAACAGGAATGCGCCGGGAAGATCGACGGAAAACTTTTCTCGCGCTCTGGTTTCGGGCACGACCTTCCAAGCCAGGTAGGCGCCCAAGATACTGAAAGGCATGTTGATATAAAAGATCCAGCGCCAGCCAATCGTGTCGATCAAAAAACCGCCTAGCGACGGCCCGGTGAGAAAGCCGATATGAAAGGCCGTGGACGTCAATCCCAGGGCGCGGCCGCGATCTTCCTGCGGCAGATTGACCGATACGATGGCCCGGCCGTTGGCGGCGATCATCGATCCGCCGATGGCCTGCACGGCGCGGAAAAAAATCAGCTGCCCGGTCGTTTGCGTCAGACCGCACAACGCTGAGGCGCAAACGAAAATCACAAACCCCAGGCTGTAAAATCGGCGCCGGCCGAAAAGATCACCGAGCCGGCCCATCGTGATGATGAGGCCGATTAAAACCAGATCGTAGACGAGGATCGTCCACTGGATGGTCGTAAATTCACTGTGAAAGCTCGTTGTCAGTGTCGGCAAAGCGACCGTGATCGCGCGCAAATCGAGGCCGACAATGATTTGACCGATGCACACGCTCAATAAGATCAAGCGCGACGCGCGCTTTGAGTTCGGGTCATTCTCTAGTTGCATATTTCAGCGCCCGATATTCGGTTGTCGCAAGCAGCTTGATGAAAACCGCAGCCGAAGCCTAGAGTAACGGCCGATCATTTTGAATCTCTGCGGATTAATTTTCTCGCAGCTCGCTGCGTCAATTAAGTTCTTTTCTGGAGACGGTCATTCCCGCATGCTTTCAGCGGGAATCCAGGCGAAATCAGACCTGGACCCCCGATAAAAACCTTCGGTGGTGACGCCGTGCTCCTCGATACCCAGCTTGCTGCGGGGTCGTCCATTTCAGTAATCGAGCTTAACCCGATGCATTACTCACGCCTCGGCCCGCGGACGGCGGAAAAAAAGATCGAGAGCAGGGTAAAAAAGTTGACGACGTGCACAGTATGATTAAAAGATTGCATGAATATCGCCGGCGAGACGCCCCAACTTTCCGGCGACTCGGTCTGTGCCGATGACAGTCCGGCGGCCGTCAAGCCGTAGGTGAACAGAGTTGCTGCCAATGCGACGCCCATCGCGCCGCCGGTGCGCGCGGTAGTGGTATTCATCCCCGATGCGGTGCCGACCTTGTCCCGTGGCACAGCGCCGAGAATGGCGCTTTGGTTCGGTGAATTGAAAAATGCCCAGCCCAAGCCGATCAGAGCGATGGGGAAAATGATTCGCGGTATCGAGGAGTCGATGCCTAAGGAAGCGATAAAAAACTGGCCGATAACGATCACAATTGAACCGAATGTGCAGAGCGCTCGCGACCCCAAGCGATCGGAAAGCCAGCCTGCGAGAGGCGCAACCATGACGATGACCACGGAATTGGCGACGATGATCCAGCCCATTTGCGTCGGAGTGAAATGAAGAATGTTTTGCAGATAGAAGGGCATGAGAAAGCTGATGGCCGACTGCGTCGAGGTGATAAAAAACAGGCTGAACATGGACGCAGTGAAAAGCCGATTCTTGAAAAGAGCGAAGTCCAAAATCGGCATGCGCGCGCGCAGCTCGGTCCAAATAAAGAGCGCTAGTGCCAAGACCGATAGGCTTAGCGTTCTGATTACCATTGGATCACGCCAGCCGACGTGAGGGAGCTGATTCATGCCGTAAATGAATAGACTGCATGTGATCATCAGCAGGGCCGCGCCCGGAAAGTCGACCGACACACGCTCGACATGCTCTTTGCTTTCTTCCAGCAGCTTCCAGGCCAGGTACGCTCCCCAGATCCCGACGGGAAGATTTAGAAAAAAGATCCAGCGCCAGCCGATGGTATCGATAATGAAGCCGCCGAGCGTGGGACCGGTGAGAAAGCCGATATGAAATGCCATGGAAATCAATCCCATGGCTTTACCCCGTTCGTTGGACGGCACGGCGATGGAAGCGACGGCCCTGCCGTTGGCCGAGATCATCGCCCCGCCCATCGCCTGGAGGCCGCGAAAAAAAATGATCTGGCCGGCCGACTGAGACGCGCCGCAGAGCGCCGAGCTCAGAACGAAAACTAGAAACCCCGACGTGTAAAAACGCCGCCGGCCGAACAGATCGCCGAGACGGCCGACGGTGATGACCAAGCCGATCAGGGTAAGATCATAAATCAGCAATACCCACTGAATGGTCGTCAGACTGGCATGAAAAGTATGGGTCAATGTCGGCAATGCGACCAGCAAGGCGCGTTGGTCTAGTCCCACTATGAATTGACCGACGCAAACATTGAGCAGAATAAGCCTGGAGCGCCTTTGATTCGTGGTGTCGATCTCCGTTCTGGCGTTCATGTAGTGCCGGCGCATGCGCCGGGTAAACGTGTCGGTTAATTCTTATTAGCGCCGCGCAGCGCCGAAAACAAAACCGCGAGCAACGCAAAGACATTCAAGAAATGGGCGGTAAAGCCGAATGCGTTTAGAAAATGCGCCGGCGCAGCGCTCCAACTTTCCGGCGATTCGATCTGCTCGGAAGTAAGCCCGCCGGCGCCCAACGCATAAGTCATGATGGCGCCCGACAGCGCAATGCCGATGGCGCCACCCACCCGCGCGGTGGTGACCGTCATGCCGGAGGCGGCGCCGACCTGATCGCGCGATACTGCGCTGATGATCGCGCTTTGATTGGGCGAATTAAACAATCCCCAGCCGAGGCCGATGAGCACCTGGGGCACAACCAACTGAAACACCGAAGAGTTTAGCGTAAATGAAGCGATCAAATATTGCCCCAACACGATGATCGCCGCGCCGATGCTGCAAAGCAAACGCGAACCGAAGCGATCGGACAGCCAGCCTGCGAGGGGAGCAAACAAAATGATCACCGCGGAGCTGCCGATCAGAAGCCAGCCCATCTGGGTCGGCGTGAAGCCCATCAGGTTTTGCAAATAAAACGGCAGCAGCACGCTGATCGCCGACTGCGTCGAAGTGACAAAGAATAGACTCAAATTCGAGGCGGTGAAGAGTCGGTTACGAAAAAGTGAAAGGCTCAGAATCGGAGTTTCGACTTTTCGTTCGGTGTGGATAAAAAGGGCCAAGCTCGCCAGCGAGACGATAAAGAACGAAAATACCACCGGATGGCCGAACCCAAAGTGGGGCAGCTGATTCAAGGCGTAGACAAAGCAAATGTTGGCGAGCAACAAGTATATGGCGCCGGGCCAGTCGACCTTGATGCTCGCTTTGCTCTTTTCCCTTTCTTTCAACACGCGCCAGGCGAAATAAGCGCTCATCAAGCCAACGGGAATGGTCATGAAAAAGATCCAACGCCAGCCGATGGTGTCGATGATAAAGCCGCCGAGCGTCGGGCCAGCCATGTAGCCGACGTGATAAGCCGTCGAGGTGAGGCCGAGCGCTTTACCGCGTTCCGATGGCGGCGAATTGATTGAAACTAGGGCTCGTCCATTGGCCAGGATGATGGCGCCGCCGATGCCTTGAAGAACGCGAAAGGCGATGAGTTGCGCCGAAGTCTGGGCAAAGCCGCACAAGGCGGAGCTGAGGACGAAGAGAATAAACCCCAGAATATAAATCCACTTTCGGCCGAACAGATCCCCGAGGCGGCCTAACGTCAGCACCAGTCCGATGACCGCCAGGTCATAGACCAACAAGACCCACTGAATAAACGACAAATCGGCGCGAAAGACGTGAGTCAGCGTCGGTAAGGCGACCAGGATCGCGCGATGATTGACAGCGACCAGAATGAGCCCGAGCGAGACCTGATAGAGCACCAGCCGCGAATGGGTTTTCTGTTCTTCGGTAATGTTGGAATCGGCCATTAAAAAAAGAGGGAGCAGGCTAATGGCGCTGCTCCCTCCGGTTCCATATTGCAGAGTGAGTTACGAAGATTTAAACGCTAAAGTTTCCTTCAGCTTGCGGCGCAGATTCTTCTTTCGCGCGCGTGCGCTGCTCGACCAACCCAGGCCTTTTGCCGGCGGCGTCAATGAATCGTCCGTTGCTCGTGGTCTTCATGCGCCGGCGCCACCGCGCCATGGCTGAAGATTAGCTCATCACCGTCCGAATCGACCGCGACTTGATCCCCCTCTTTGAATTCCCCAGCCAGGATCTTAACCGCGAGCGGGTCCTGAATCAATCGTTGTATCGTGCGTTTGAGCGGTCGCGCGCCATAAACCGGGTCATAGCCCTTGTCGGCGATGAGCGCTTTAGCCTCATCAGTGAGCCCGAGCGATATTTTGCGGCTCGCGAGATTCTTGCGCAGCCGGTTGAGCTGGATATCGACGATCGCGGCGATTTGCTCGCGGCCGAGATTGTTGAAAATAATCGTCTCGTCGACCCGGTTGAGAAATTCCGGCTTGAACGACTCGCGCAGCGCGGCCGTAACCAAGCGCTCCATTTCCTTGCGGTCCTTGCCGGCGAGCTCTTGAATGTATTGGCTGCCCAGGTTCGAGGTCATGATAATCACCGTGTTCTTGAAATCGACGGTGCGCCCTTGGCCGTCAGTCATGCGGCCATCTTCAAGAATCTGCAAAAGCGCATTGAAAACGTCCGGATGGGCCTTCTCGATCTCATCAAACAGCACGACCGAATAGGGCCGGCGGCGCACGGCTTCAGTGAGATAGCCGCCTTCCTCATAACCGACGTAGCCGGGAGGGGCGCCGATCAGTCGCGACACCGAGTGTTTCTCCATGAACTCCGACATATCGAGGCGCACCATCGCTTGCTCATCGTCGAAGAGAAATTCTGCCAGCGCGCGGCATAGCTCGGTTTTCCCCACACCGGTAGGCCCGAGAAAAATGAACGAGCCGATGGGCCGGTTCTCGTCTTGCAAACCGGCGCGGGCCCGGCGCACTGCATTGGAAACAGCGTGTATTGCGTTTTCCTGGCCGATCACCCGGAGCTTGAGGCGATCTTCCATTTTGAGCAATTTTTGAACTTCGCCTTCGAGCATCTTCGATACCGGAATACCGGTCCATTTGGCGACAACTTCAGCGACGTCCTCGGCGTCGACTTCTTCCTTGAGCATTTTTTGATTCTTTTGCAGCTCGGCGAGTTTTCGATTCGCCTCTTCCAAGTCTTTTTGCAGTTGGGTGAGCGTGCCGTAGCGCAATTCCGCGGCGCGATTGAGATCGCCTTCGCGCTGTGCTTTTTGCTCGTCGACTTTAGTCGCTTCGATTTTTTCTTTGAGCGAGCGGATCCGCTGGATCGACTCTTTCTCGTTTTGCCAATGGGCTTTCAACCCACTGGAAGTTTCTTTGAGGTTCTGAATCTCCCGCTCCAGTTGCGCCAGCCGCTCGCGGGAAGCTTTATCTTCTTCGCGCTTTAGCGCTTGTCTTTCGATCTCGAGCTGGAGGACCTTGCGTTCCACTTCGTCAATCTCGATCGGCATGCTGTCGATCTCGATGCGCAGGCGGGAGGCCGCCTCGTCGATGAGGTCAATGGCTTTGTCCGGCAGGAAGCGGTCGCTGATGTAGCGGTGCGACAAGGTTGCCGCGGCGATAATGGCGGCGTCGGTGATGCGCACGCCGTGATGCACTTCGTAGCGTTCCTTGAGGCCGCGCAAAATTGCGATGGTGTCTTCGACCGACGGCTCGCCGACGTAAACCTGCTGGAAGCGCCGCTCCAGAGCCGGATCTTTCTCCACGCGTTTGCGGTATTCATCCAACGTCGTCGCGCCGACGCAGCGCAGCTCGCCGCGCGCCAGCGCGGGCTTGAGCATGTTAGAGGCGTCCATGGCGCCTTCCGCCGCGCCCGCTCCGACCAGCGTATGAAGCTCGTCGATGAACAAAATGATCCGCCCGCTGGCTTCGGTGACTTCCTTGAGCACAGCTTTGAGCCGATCTTCGAACTCGCCGCGAAATTTCGCTCCCGCAACCATCGCGCCCAGATCGAGAGCCACGAGCCGTTTCTCTTTGAGTCCTTCGGGTACGTCGCCATTAACAATGCGCAACGCCAACCCTTCGACAATGGCCGTCTTACCGACTCCGGGCTCGCCGATCAGCACCGGATTGTTTTTGGTGCGCCGAGATAGAACCTGAATCACCCGGCGAATCTCATCGTCGCGGCCGATCACCGGATCGAGTTTTCCCTTGCGCGCGAGATCCGTCAAATCCCGCCCATACTTTTCCAGAGCTTGATATTTTTCTTCAGGATTGGGGTCGGTAATTCTTTGTGAGCCGCGAATGCCCACCAAACCGTTCAGAATCTTGTCGCGGGAAGCGCCGAGATCTTTGAGAATCTTGCCGGCCTCACCGCTATCTTGAGTGGTTGCGAGCAGCAGGTGCTCGGTCGATACGTATTCGTCTTTGAGCGCTTCGGCCTCTGATTCCGCGCTTTCGATGACTTTTTTCAAACGCGGCGTGATATGAGTTTGGCCGGCAGCCCCGGTGACCTGGGGCAGACGATCGAGTGCTTTTTGCAATCGCTCGGTTACTGTGTCCAGCGGAAGACCGAGCTTTTGCAAAAGCGCCAGGACCACTCCTTCTTTTTGCCCCATTAACGCCAACAGCAAATGTTCGACATCGACGGCCTGGTGGTTGCGTTTTTCGGCGATTCCCTGAGCCTGCTGTAGTGCTTCTTGCGATTTCGTTGTTAATTTATCCAGACGCATCCTTTTTCACCTCTCCGAAAAAAGTAAGCATCGTTGTCCCGGCTGTCAAGAAAATGAACAACCGTAAGAATTTCCAGGGCTAAGCGACCCGCGCGGCAGGCGTGTCAAGTGCATCTGCAGACGCAAAATGAAGTCGACAGGAAAGCAGGTTTTTGTCAGGAATCTTTTTTCACGATTTCGAAGGATTGAAAGAACTGCGGCTCCGGTTGGCGAAGTGACTCTTTGTTAGAGAGAGGTAATTCTACGTCCGAGCGGCGGTCGACCAGCACGATGCCCTCATTGTTGACCATTGCAAATGGGTACTCGCCGGGCTCAACCGGCGTGTGACGCATTTTTTTGATATGAATGGTTCGCTCGCACCGGCCACGGGTCTGGGTGGTTTTTAAAACCAACACTCCGGATGCGAGAAATTGCTCTATGCGAATGGTCGCGTCCTGGCGAGCGTCTCTAGCAGCATGGCTCGTGAACAGGGTGGTCGTATTGAGGTGCGATTGAATCATCTGAATGAGGGAGCGGGCGTGGACTTGGGGCGTCGTGGTTGGATTCGCCGGTACGAGAAGCGGCGTAATTGGGTCGATGATGAGGATGGTGGCACCCAGATTTTTTGCATAATTACCGAGATCCGCGACCATCTTCTGGGGATCGATGCCTTTTTCGGTTGCGCTTCCGCTCGCCGCATCCAAGATCACAAGGCCCTTGCCTTGAATATGCGGCTGGAGATCCCATGAGAACGATGCCGCCGACGCTAAAATCTCAGCCGGGCGCTCATCCACCGTGACATAAACCGCTTTCTCTCCCGCCGCTAGCGCCGCTGTAAGAAACTGTAAGCAAGCGATGGTTTTCCCGGTACCGGCGTCGCCGGTCAAGAGATAGCTGCGACCCTTTATAAAACCACCGTTAAACAGTGCGTCGAGACCAGTAATGCCAGTCGGAATGCGGGCGAGATCCATGCTTCTGAGCTCCGGATTAGAGCGCTGCTGCCGCCGGCTGGATTATTATGCCTTCGCCTTTGACGATATCGAAATAGAGTTGTGTGGGTTTCACATTGGTACAGCGCATTTTCTCGATGACCAGGCTTCGAGCAAGAGCGCCGTTCTCCCAGATCATCTCAAGCACGATAGCGCCGGCGACAAGATATTCCTCGATGCCGTGCATGCTGCGCTCGCCTGTGCGGGGCACCGCGTAGGAGGTTAAAATATTGGTCGTCTGCGTTGAGGAGCGCAACAGTTTGATGAGCAGGCGCGTCTGATCTTGAATCCGGGCATTACTCTCGCGCAACAACACAAACGGGCCGGCGGGATCGAGGACCAGCCGCTTGGCGCCGGTTTGGGTGACAAATGAAGCGAGGTCGCCGACGGCTTTTTGCACGTCGATTTGCCGTTCCTTGCCCGCTCCAGGAAGCGCGCTAAGATAGGTGCCGGCGTTCAAAATCGCCAGTTCCTTTGCTTCAACGCGCGCTTCAAGGTCCCATCCCAAAGAAGCTGCTTGCTCGAGGACGTCGATGGGGCTTTCGTCGGCGCTCACATAAATGCCTTTCTCGCCGCGCTTGAGCCCATCGAAGAGAAACTGCAAGGCGAAGATTGTTTTTCCTGTCCCCGGATCTCCGGTTACAAGAATGGAACGACCCTTTGGCAGTCCACCTTCGAGCAAATGATCAAGACCTGCAATTCCTGTCGGCACGCGTTCAGTCTGCAACATAATTGTTCTTTGGCAAACCCGCGATCATCCGATCACCGTGGGTCGCCTTGAATCCCCCTTCATGAACTCTTTGCGCGTTCAGCAAGCGCTCATCCGATTATGCTCACCAGCGTCTCTTCCAGCCAAAACCGCTACTCCAGCGGCGATGGCTGGCAAATCGGCTCGATCGCGGCTCGGCCGCTTCCGCTCCCCCGGGGTCGCGCAATTCAAAACGCTGCTCCGGAGCCTGATTCGATGCCGGCTCGCCGAAAACGAAATCACGTCCCTGCTCCTCGCCGGCGGTTTTAATCGCTGCTAGCTGTTGCCGCAAGAATTCAATCTCTTGGCGCAGCTTCTGTTCGCGCCCGCGCGCTTCGGCCTGCCGTTCCTCCAGTGCCCATTCTTTTTGACTGAGCTCGGACTGTAGTAACGCGAGCTGTGCTTGAAACTCGTTGCGCATTTTCTCGGTTTCGCCGCTGAATGCGCTCTCGGCATGAGAGGTAGCCGACTCCAGGCGATCGACTCGTTCCTGTAAGCGGTCCATTTCGGCCTTAACACGGACCAGCTCATCGTTGCGATCTTGAAGGATCTGGTGTTTCTCGCGCGCTTCACGCATCAACCGGTCGATCTCGTCCCGCAGCTCTTGCACCAAGTTTGACGCCGGCGCCTTGTTCATGTCATCGAGATTCATGTCGTTTCCCTGTTTTTCTAACTCGGGCATCTTTATGCGATTCCCCGGTTGCGCTATCTGCGCGTGCTTCAAAAATTCCAATTGAGACTCGCTCTGGGATTCAACCTGGGCGAGCCGGGTGGTCAACCGACCGGCTTCCGCTCTCAGGTCTGAGATTTCCCTGGCGTGGCTCTCGACGAGCAACTGCCTCTCCGCAAGTTGAAGTTGCAGTTCCTCGATCTTGACGTCAAGCAGTTCTTCGCTTGCCGGCGGACGCGATTTTGCGCCCCGCAGCTCCTCCTCTTGGGCTCGCAGTCGCGATGCTAATTCTTCATGTTCCAGCCTGGCATCGGCATGGGTACGCACAAGCTCTTCGATCCTGCGCTCCCTGAGCGCCAACTCCTCTCGCAGGGTTCGGATTTTACCGTGCAGCGCCAGTTCGACAGCCGTGACGGCTTCTTGGCGTTCGGTCAATGCTCGCTCTTGGACTTCTCGTTGATGACTTAGCGCAGCAATTTTCTCTTCGTTAGATAGGCGATTACTTTCAAGTTGCGCGACTTGTTCTTGCAAGCGCGCCATTTTGTCGTCGGCCGCGGCTTGGGCGCGTTTAACCTCGAGTTCCATTGAACGAAGTTGCGCGAGCAAGGTGTCCAACTCATTAAGCAGCACGGCGGACGGATCGAGTTTCGGATCCGAGGAAGCGTCCATTGAACCTAAACGGGCTCTCTCCTTCAGTTGCAATTGATCTGGAATTGACCAAGCTTGAGCTTTAGCCAAAAACATGCCACCTGGCAAATCCCGAGTGTCATTAAATCAACTACTTAGGACAAAGGGAAAGGTCGATCTGGCGTCAAAGCTTGAAAAACGTGGAATTCGGGACAATTTCGAGAAACCCTGGACAAAATTGTTTTGAACGTTCAAGAAACCTGATGCCTTTCGGTTCGCTTTAAGGCGCTCAGGCTGAACAATCAGACCTGCCCCCAGCGATTTGCAAAGGGCCATAGCTGCGATAGAATTCCGCGCCATGCAGACCTACTTTCGACCGAACATTGCGGCAATGCCCGGCTATGTGCCGGGCGAGCAGCTTCAAGACCCGGGAATTATCAAACTCAACACTAACGAAAATCCCTATCCGCCTTCGCCGAAGGTTTACGCGGCAATAAGGAAAGCTATCAACAGCTCGTTGCGCCTTTATCCGGAACCGTTGAGCGCGGTCTTACGATCGGCCGCCGCGCGTGTCTACGGCCTGCAGCCGGCGAATATCATCGCCGGAAACGGTTCGGACGAGCTTTTGTCGATGCTGCTACGTTGCTTCGTTG